>ERZ773131.204-NODE-204-length-53044-cov-14.339561_pt1 | contig 53044 bp, 69 predicted proteins | sample MGYA00511082_ERZ773131 | MGnify/ENA primary metagenome ERZ773131 (study PRJEB29015, sample SAMEA2737813) | human gut metagenome | biome: human gut; feature: human-associated habitat; material: faeces | place: China | collected 2012 ... | reverse complement strand
AAAAGTTCCTATAGGATAAAGTGCGCACTACTTACTAAGGTAAGAGGAACTTGGAGAACAAAGAGAGAGCATTAGCACATGTAGAAAAAATTGAGTGGATCAGACCGATTGAAGGAGCTGATAATATTGAACTCATTGGAGTTTTAGGATGGGTTTGCATCGCTAAGAAAGGCGAGTTTAATGTAGGAGATATGGCTGTTTATATCGAAATTGACAGCAAGTGTCCTGAAACAGATGAGAGATTCGCATTTTTGGCAAATAAGAAATTCAAAGTTAAGACTATGAAACTTGGCAAGTTCAAAGTAATTAGCCAGGGATTAGCCTTACCATTATCACTTTTCCCAGAATTACAGGATAGAAATATTGGTGATGATGTTACAGAAGCTTTGAAGATTACATATGCTTCAGAAGAGGATGCAGCAAGAAAGACTAATAAGATTGATCCAAATGCTAAATATAAGTCAATGGCAAAGCGTAGACCAAAGTTATTCGCTAACCCAATTGTAAGAAGGATTATGAGATACAGCATTGGTCGTAAGATTATGTTTTTATTGTTTGGTCGAAAAAAAGATAATCCAAAGAAGTTCCCAGATTGGATCGTCAAAACAGATGAGACGAGAATTGAGAATGCACCATTTTATCTTCAGAGTACCGAAAAGTGGATTAAGACTGAGAAATGCGATGGCACAAGCTGCACATTTGCAGTTGATAGATTGAAGAATGGCAAGAACAAATTTGATTTTATTGTATGCAGTAGAAATGTAAGACAGGCTGATAGAGAACAGGCTTGTTATCACGAGTCAAATATTTATTGGGAATTGGCTGATAAATATGACATTGAAAAGATTCTTATACAGTTTGCAACAGAGAATAATTATAACAGAGTTGTGTTACAAGGTGAAGGAGTTGGCTCAGTTCAGGGCAATCCATATAAGTTTACAGAGAATAAGTTGTTTGTATTCAATTTAATTATTGATGGTACAAGACTTGGGACTGTTGAGATGGCTGACTTCTGCAAGAAACATGGATTAACAAGTGTACCAATTATTAATATGGCTTATGAACTACCTAAAACTATGGAAGAGATGAAACTTGAGGCAGACGGATATAGCGAATTAAATCCAAAGGTTAAGAGAGAGGGTTTTGTGTACAGAAGTATTGATGGTCAGAAGAGTTTCAAGAACGTTTCGAGAGAGTATTTATTAAAACACAACGGATAGGAGAATATATGAATAAACCTATACTCTGGATGATGTGTGGTTTGAGTGGTAGTGGCAAGTCAACCATTGCCACTCAGATTGCAAACGAGAATCCAAACACAGTAATTGTATCATCAGATGCAATTCGTGAGGAATTGACTGGTAATTATGAAGACCAAGAACATAACGAAGAAGTGTTTAAGATTTTTCACGATAGAATTCGCAAGAATTTAGAGAATAAAAGAATGTGATTGCTGATGCAACTAATCTGACTATGAAATCTCGTAGAGCTATTATGATGAAAGTAAATGGTTTAAATGTCAGAAAAGTATGTGTAATTATTCCAAAGCCATTTGAACAGTGCAAAGAAGATAATTTACATAGAGAACACCCTGTACCTGACTTTGTGTTGGATAAGCAGATTAGAAAATTCCAGATTCCGTTCTACGAGGAAGGATTCGATGAGATTATTATTCATAAATTTCAGAATGCTAATGCAATGACTACAGGTGAATTGATTGCTAAAATGAAAGATTTTGACCAGAAGAATCCCCATCATACTATGACTTTGGAAAATCATTGTTTTAATACATATGATTTATTTACAGAAAAAGAATATAAAGCTGAATACAACATGGGAGCAGTTCTTCATGATTATGGCAAATTATACTGTCAGACCATTGATGAAAATGGTATAGCTCATTATTATGACCATCCATCTGTCGGCTGTTATTTGGCTTTAGAGAGTTTAGTGGAAGAGTTTAATAAGGTTGTATTAGATATTTGTTTCCTCATCAACTATCATATGATGCCCTTTAATTGGGATACTGATAAAGCAAAGCAGCGTTGGAAAGAAAGATTTGGAGAATATAAATATAAGATGCTTTTAGATTTTAACGAATGTGATAGAGCGAGGTAAGGAGAATATTAAAGTGGCAAATAGATTATTATTTGAGAAAGATGTTATTAGAGCAGTGTGGCAACAGATATTATTTATCTCTCTATGATAAGGAAGGAAAATTTCAGAGAGAAGTAACTATTGATGTTAAGGATGACTATAAGGTTGGACTTGGAAATTGTAAGTAAATTCAGGTTTCCTTTGGACGCAAAGAGAGGATAGGAGTTAGAAAAGATAAAAGAGGTGAATTAATGTCTTTAGTATATAAAAATGATACATATAGCTATAATGGCGAATATGAAATGGGTTCATTAAATAAGTTTGCACAAGCAGAAAGAAGATTGTCAGCAAAGAAACAAGCATTGGATGACATAAAAAATGAATATGATCTTATTGAACAACAGGCATTTCGCACTTATAAAGAGAACATTCAATATATGCTGCTCGATCAGTCGTCTACGATTAAAATGTGTAGAGAATGGTTAAATATGTTATCAAAGAATCAGGATACTGATGGTAACAAACTTGATAAAAGAAAGAAGTATAAAGAAAGGGAAATGTATGATTGGTATATTGATTATATTAAAAAACTTCTTGATATTGAGTATATGAATAACGTTAAATTCATTGATTATAATTTTGGTCAAGCTACTAATATCCAGTTTGAATATAAAGAGCATAATTGGTATTTAGAAATTCCTCATATTAAAGCTATCAAATTAGATGCATATAAGAATTATGGTGGCAGTGTATTTAAACTTGCGTTAGTACACAATGATACAGAATGTAGTTGGTCGCAGTTTGGCTCTACATATGAAGAAGACGAATTAAGAGATATTATGACACAAGGTATTGAAAAATATTGTAATTAGTTGTGGTAACTTCACAAGAATGCAACATATCATTGGATTATAGAAAAGAGGTATCAAATGGAAGATTATAAAAAGCTAATTGATTCAACCGAATTACAGAAAACAGTATTGAATTTCATTGGTTCTGAAGAATTTAACAAGATGGTCAATTGTTCAATATTCAAGGATAATCAAGAGTGTAAATCTGCTATTATTTACGGAATGTCAATCGCATCAATGTTGGTCTGTGATTGTACTCCATTTTATATTAAATTTAATGAAGAAACTGATGAAGACGATAACAGACCACAATGCTGCATAGATCACGATAAGTATTTTTCAACATGTGACACTTGTGAGTTTGGAGAATAACAAAAAATTATAAAGGAGAATATTAAACATGGAAACAATTTTAAGATTATTAGCAGAGAACCCAGAAAGTTTAGGAGAGGTAGTAAAGACATACATTACAAAGTATAAAGAGCCTGTATATGATGTTCTGAAGGAACTCATGATTATTGCAAAGGATTATTCTGAGAATACTGAATATCCTGCAATTCAGGCGAGAATCAAGAAGAATATGTTTGATGCATATGTAAGTGTTGGTTTTACAGAGGATCAGGCATTAGCACTTATGATTAACGATAATATTCAGCTTTTGAAGAACATTCAGAAGTCAGTTAATAATACTTCCGTAAAGAAGAGTAAGTAATGGTTTCGCAGTAAACCAATCTTTCATTTGGCAGATTGGAGGTGTGAAATGAGAAACTTCTATAGTGGTATCAGTAATGATAAAACACAATTTTTGATAAATATGAATTGGTATAAGGATAATGATGTAGAGACTTGTTTTAACCTTAATAAAAATTTTCATGGATTGTCTAAAAAATGCAGTATTGAAAAAAATGATTTTGAATTAGTATATTTAAAATTTAAATGGGTTGGTAATACATATTACCCACAAGAAAGTAATAAAAGTGAAGGACAACCAATTAGAGTATATAAAATTAAGACATAAATAATAAATATATAATTTTGAATCGGAGAATAATATTATGAAATTGATTAACAAATATGCAAATTCAAGATATTCAAAAATGAATGAATATTATTGTGGAATCACAACAGAATTGGACAAGCTTGCTGGACTTGATCCTAATGGATATTGGAAACATTATGTGCTTTGCGATTGTGAGGATGGTTATTTGTATATCAGAATTCCAGGTGGAACACTTGGAAGTATTGAGTATGATGAGAATAGGGTTATTACAAAAATTCATGTTTGCACTGATTATGTTGTGAAAACTTATCCTGATGATGTAAATAAACAGCTTCAGAAATTCATTGGTCAGAAGATAGAAATAGGAGAAGCAAAATGAGATTAATTGAAGCGGACAAGTTGAGTTTTCATTGCAACTACGAAGGTGATTGTTCAGGAGATATATCACACTGTCAAGAGTGTAGTAATTATGTGTTAGATTATAGAGATATAAAAGACCAACCAGCAGCTTATGATATTGATGGTGTTGTAGGGCAGTTGAAAACGGACTCTTCTGTAAAACTGTATGGAAGTGGCAACAGTAATAATTATCTTATTCCTCTCAAAAAGGCAATTGAGATAGTAAAGGCAGGTGGAATATGTCAATAGGTGATGGAAGAAGAACATATTCAGATAGTACATTAAAGTCTATGACAAAAGATGAGCTGATTGATATTATTCGCTGCTTAGAAAATAATCTTAGAAATGCTCATGAGACAAATGATATTCAATATGAGAACTGTAAGAGGTTACTTGCTGAAAACGGAGTAATTGAAGATGAGTCTTTTGATAAGAAGATAGAAGAACAAACAGTAACTTGGATAAAACTAGGATTAGCATTATCAGAAGAAGAAAAGGAAGAATTAGCGAAACTATGTGAGCAATATGCAAGATTGTAATCATAGGAAAGATTCGTTTCTTGTGGAAATGTGGAGATAAAAATGGAGAAATTTTATATTGTAACAAATGAGAAATTCCTCAAAGAGATTGATGATTATAGAAAACATGAGGAAGAAAGAAGAATATTAGTAAATAATTTTTTTGAGAATAAAGGTATTGCTGGAAAAGAATATCATATTAGTGGAGATGGATTTGTAAATCGTCCATTTAAAGAGCATGAGAAACATAATATTAGATTATATATTGCCCATTGCGATGAAAACAATCAGAAATTTGGTAAGGAATTACTAAAACCAACTAAGTTATTCTGCGATTCTAATGTATTAATGAGAAAATTTAGAGCCAATAGCAAAACATTAAAAGAGTTCCAGGATTTGTGCATTGAAAAAGAAATTGTTATTAATAATCATCCAATTCAAGAAGGAGATTATTTCAAGGAATTACATTTAGGGGGATATTTAATTTTAAAATTTGAGTATGGAAATAAATTATATTTGAAGATTTCTACAACAAAATATGAAACTATTACACCAGATAATGATATAGGTTTTACAGAAATTAAAGGTAGTGAATTTTATAAAGCACTTGAAGAATTTGAATCGAAGAACGGGTAAATATCGTTTCCTTTAGAAATAATTTTGCACAAAGAAAGGAGAGAATAATAGATTGAACAGTAGTATTTTTGTTCCTAAAACGATAAATGTTGGGTATCAAAATCGTTCAGGAACTTACACAGGAAAACTTGCCTATGTCATTTACTATGACGAAAAAGGCAAGCTGCGAAAAGAAGCATCATGGAATAGTTGGCGTGATGATAAAATTCCGAATGATGAATTTGACAATATTCCAACAGAAGGATTTGTACTAAATAAGAAAGCTGGTGATTACTCTACAGGATGGGATCACAGACATGCTTATTGTAGAGTATATGATCCAAGAGGATTTGAGTTTGAAATTACCATTGAAAATTTATTGTATATTCTCGAAAATGCAAACTGTATCAAAGGTAAGGGGCTTGAAGGAGAATTTATATATGGATGGGACGGTAAGGATTTAGTTCTTATGCCAGTTGAATCACCTGATTATAAGCAGATTGCAGCTTATAATAAGATTGTACATAATAATGAGTCCATTAAGACAAAAGATTTAATTCTTGGTGCAACATATCTTACAAAAGAGAATATTGAATGGATTTACATGGGACGTTTCGAAACATATGGATATGGTTATGAATTTATGCAGAATGGTAAAATTGTAAGAATAAAATCTTATAAAGATATTCCAACCGAACCAACTCGTTTTGGATATACAAAAATTTCTTATAAAGGAATTAACAATCTCTCATATGGTAAAATGCATTGGTTCGCAAGATTAAGCGATGAAAAGTATGAATTTGAGCAATTCAAAAGTGTTCCTAAAAACAAACTTATTAGTTGTCTTGATGATAAATGCACATCTAAATATTCTGAAATTTATGATTCAATGGAATCATCTTATCAATTTTCCCCTATAGACGATAGCAAGGATAAAATTGTAAATATCTCATTTGAAGATTTTTATGAAAAAGCAATTAATACATATGTCGATGATGATATAACAAGAAAATATGTCAATGTTCGTTTTATGGTAAACAACAATGGAGAATATATTAAATATGAAATGACAACGCCATATAGGTCAGAAGATAACGGCAAATATACTGTTTATAAATATAGTGTCAAGAATATCTATCATGGAGATAAGGAAGCAATTGATATTTTCCCGACAGAAGAAAGAGAAGTGGAAGTACGTTATAGTCAAAAAGAAATTCAGACGCATATGATTCCAGTTTCTATTGAAACAGTTTTTGAAAAGTTAAAACCAGTATGTAAGCAGAAATATTTAGCAAATGGCAGAGAATATAAAAAGGAGTACGAGTTTAATGAGTAAAAATGATGACAGAATTTTAGAATTAAAGAAACAAATTGAAACTAAGAAGAAATCAATTTCTGAGAAGAAGGTTAGGTTTATTCCTGAAACAAACTGTGTTCTTAATATGGATGGAATGACAATTAATCTCAATGTGTGTTCAGACGATGCATTATTATTACTTTTGATTAGATTGAATTCATATTTAATGTCTGCAAAAGATCTTGATATGACTGATTTTGAAATTTCAGGATACAGTGTAACAGCATGGATTAAAGATATTAAAAGTAAGTTAGAGGTATCTGATCTGAAGAAAGAAGAGTCTGATTTGAAGAAAATGGAGAGCAAGTTGGACAAGCTGCTTTCTGATGATAAGAAAACAGAGCTGGAAATTGATGAGATTGCTGCTTTATTGAAGTAAAAGAGAGAATAATACAATAGGTGGTATATTTCATAAAATCGCATACTATATATAGTGGTTATATAAATTTATACTACTATATATAGTAATAAAAAGGACAAGAAATATCGGTTTCCTTGGGAGGTGAACGATTGAAACATATTGATAAAATATCAGATTATTTAAAAGATAAAGCAGATACAATAGATAGAATTAATAAAATACTTGGCGAACCATGCACAAATAATAGTTCAGAAGCAAAACAAAAATTTGAAGAATTAAAGAAGGAGTTAGAAATGGCAACAAATAGAGAGAATGTAAGACAGTTTATTGATTTATTGGTTAATGAAGAAGAGACAATTGAAAGTGCAGCGAAGGTATCTGGAATTAGTGATATGAAATTAGTTGATGTTTTAAAGACTATTTCAGAGATGGAGTTTGAAAGTATTAAAACCTTTTCAAGTGCTGTTGCTGGCATGAATAGTATGAAAGAAGCTATTCAGACAGTTAAGGATCTGGATAATGCATTAACAGAGCTAAAGAAATCTTCCGAAAAGTAGAGAATATATAACTGTAAACAAAATACGAAAGGAGTATTAGAGTAACCGGTTGAAACTTGCAAGACTCTGAGTAGTAAAATGGCATACGTTTATAGATACACTGATTTAGCAGATAACATAATTAAATATGTTGGAATTATATATGGTGAAAATAGGACATTAAAGCAAAGAGTATATGAACATTTTAGAGATGATGAATGGTGTGACGGAAAACAATGGAAAATTGAATATATAAATGTAAAAAACCGCACAGATGCAGAACATTTTGAATCTCATTTTATTGCAATATTTAAAACATATCAATATTACAATGATGCAAAATCAAATTGGGGAGAAAGTGACTATTTGCCAACGGAAGTCGATTGGATTGAATATAAGCAAGACAATCTATATTTGGATACTTCTAATATTATTGATTTGTATGAAGTGACATTTGATGAACATGAGAAAATTTGTAAAGTTAATAAAATAAAAGCTATTGATGCGATTTGTAAAAAGAAAAAACATACAAACGAATTGTTTTGTAAAAGATGTGGCTGCAACGATTTAGAACTAAGAAAAAGCAAAAATAATAGAATGTTATTAACATGCACAAATTGTAATACATGGGTTGGTATGTGTTCAAGGTTCGAAAGGGAATATTATCAACCACAATATATAGGAGATTATGAATATGAAAATGGCAAATTGATCGAATATCATAGATATGTTTTAAAAGAAAATCATGCAGAAGTATTACAAGAGAATGATTTGAATAGTTGCAAATGTAAGAATGGAATGTATTATATTTATGGTTTTAATCCAGAAGTATGCAAATCTATTATAGTCAATAAAATTAATACACAAATGTCATATACAAATGAACAAATATTGTCTGCAAAAGAAATGCTTAAACGTTTGAAAAATGAACTGTTACAAGAAAAACAGTCATTGGATATTATGTTAAATACATAAAGTAGCAAGAATTTTCGATTTCTTTTGGAGAATATACATAAGGAGGATTGATACATACGAATTTAGTACAAGCATTAGAAAAGCAGATTAGGTTCTGTGAACAATATGAGAGATATAAATGTGGAGTATTCGTAAGAACACAAATTCAACTTGAGATTGCAGCGAAATGTATTTCCAATTTATTGTCATCTTCTGTACAAGTTCAGCACAGAGCTAGTAGTCATGAGACAAGATTTTGGTGGGAGAACGGAAGTTGTATTACGGTTCTTCAAGTTAGTGATTATGTGCGAGGACATAAATTTAATGGTGTAGTAATTGATGGTGAAATTGATAGAGATGTTGCTAATTATTCAATTATGCCATATTTAACAACCATTACATACAATATCGAAGATAAACGAATAGAAAATTTTGACAATGTTGAAGAAAGAGTATTTGTTGTAGATATTAAATGCAAAGATATTAAGGAGTCAGAATTAGCTCAAATTATAAAGCCACTTGTTTATTGTTCTAGTAAAATTGATTTCTCAGAAATGAGACGATATGACGAAGTATTAAGAAATGCAATAACAGTCGGTAAAGAATTGGGTTTATTTAAGAAGGAGAATAAAAGTATGTTTAATAATTATACAGCAGCTTTTAGAGTTGCACAGGTAGGAACAGATAAGATTTATATTTACAATGCGATTGGTATTCCAAAGGAGAATATTAAATATGAGACAGAGTTTGTTAATAGAACTAAGGAAACTTATTTAAATATCAAAGGCGAACATAAAGTTGAAGGTATTGGATTTGAGAATGAAATTGATATTCATTTACTAATTGATACTGATGTATATAATAAGTATGAAGTTGATTTCCATGATGGTCTTGTTTTTGTGTTTTTACATGAGATTATCAATGAGAAGCCTGTTTTAGAGGATGTTTCAGGTGAAAAATAAAACACATGAATCTGACATTTCTTAGTGCAATTTTAAAGGAGAATTATAGAATGAGCGACATTTGTAAAGATAGAGAAGCTTTAAGACCTAAATACGAACAGTTTATTCAGACTGAAAGAGGTAAAGAGTGGAAACATTTTTGGCAGAGTCAAACAGATTCAGAGAGAAGTGGAGATTTTGGAGATTATTTGTATGACTTTTATCCAGAAATGTTGCAGTAAGGAGAAAAATAAATGGCGAAAAAGAAAGGTTTTGGTATAAGTCCAATAACAAATACAATTTACTATGGAACTCAGGATACAGAAAACCATATGTGGATTGGACAGAAAATAGATGTTACAAATGAAGTAATAGATGCTGTATATGCATGGTTTATGGGCAATATGGAAGACTCAGAAGGCAAGAAAGAAGAATATCAGATTTCATATCCTAGCACAGAGTTTGAATTAGTAATGAGAAGAAAGAAAACAGAGAATATATAGTTAGGGGGTGAGGATGTGAGTATAGTGAATTTAAATTTACACACAATTGTATTGATTGTGTTGTGTCATTTAATTGGTGATTATGTGTTGCAATGTGATTTTATTGCACAGACAAAAGGAAAGAATTGGTATCATTTATTTGTACATTGTGCATTATATTGTGTTCCATTCTTAATAGCATTCGGTTGGACATGGCAGTTGGCAGTAATCTTTATTTCACATCTGATTATTGATCCGTTGAAAGCAAGATGGAATAAGATTACATATACTACAGACCAGACATTACATTATATAATCGGAATGCTTTATCTTATTGGTTAATCAACCAAACAATTTCCAATAAAAATGAAAATCGAATAGAGAATAAGTAAGTGAAAGGAAAAAAATATATGAAATTATTTAAAACAGTAGATGACAAATTAAAAGAGATTGGGTTTGTAAAAACAAAAGAGAATGAATATGGTGTAGAGTATGAAAAAACCAATGCAACTGATACATATGAGTATATTCATAAAGTTTGTATTCTACATAAAAGTTCTGGTAAACACATTTTACAGTCTTATGATCCAGATTTGATGGATGAAAAGAAAGTTGGAAATACATGTGTTGGTCTTACAGGATATGAGATGAAGTTATTTCTTAAAAAGATGAAACAGATTGGTTTATATAGTAAATAGCGAGTGAGGAATTCACTGTTTCATTCGGATTTTGAGGAGGTGAAATGAGATGGAGAAAGATGGTAGAGATGTGGAAATGATTTTAACATATAAGCTAGTGGATGGTTCTAAATATGGATTATCAACTGGCGCAAAACTAGGCTTTTGCACAAAGGAATTTTATGAATTCGATAGTGTAGAAGAAATTGAAACACTTATGCTTGGATTAGCCGACATGCTTAATAAAATCAGATTAGAACATAATGGAAAGTTCCCAAGGTGGTAAGAGAGAATATATAAGCGAGGTGAGAAAGTGGCAGATTTTAGATTTAATGAAGACTTTGCAAATAATTGGAAGTCAGGTCAGACAGTTACTTGTGAAGAAAAACAGGATGGTTACTTAGTTGATAAGGTGGCACTTATTAAAAAGGACGAACTTTTAAAGCATGGTGAATTTATCACAATGAATGTTGAGATATTAGGACATATGCAACCAAATGGTGTAGATGATTTATTCATATATGATAGAGATTTCAAACCAGGAGATACTGTACAACATTTCAAAGGCGGTTTTTATAAGATTGTTGCCATTGGAACTAATACAGAAACAGAAGAAAAGATGGTTGTATATCAGAGCTTAAAGGATCAGAGAGTATGGATTAGACCATATGATATGTTTATCAGTAAAGTGGATAGAGAGAAATATCCAAACGCTTATCAGCCATATAGACTTATAAAAGTAAAGATTACTGCTTAGTAATTAGTCTTGAACAGATCGTTCAAAAATTCCAAAAATCAAAACTGAATAGAGAATATAAATATGGGTGGAAGAACAGCATACCCTTGGGTTTTTGCGCTCAAAAATCACTGTTGAAGATAGATTTTTACATAAATTTATTTTCTGTGTTCCGTCCATTTGGGCGTTTAGATAGATTGTTTTATTAACAATATTTACATAAATTTTTTAATTTTAAGGAGGACAAGTAATTTGGCAAAGACAAAGGAAAGAAAAGCGTTAAAGAAAGGTAAGGCAGCATTTAATCTTATTGGGCGTGTAAAAGTAACAGACAAGACATTCAATCTTGACAACAGTTATGATTCTGGTTGGACAGATAATAGTATGTATGTTGGTGTTGATTGTGGCAATGGTAATGTAGTTTATGCAGAGATGAGAAGTGGTTTCTTCCCTGATAAGGATAATGTTATTCGTGCATATAGCAAGGATGAAAAGGATGATTCAGGAAAGAGTAAGTCAGTAGAGATTGCATGGGAAGATCGTCTTGATGAGTCTTTATATGACAGTATTTCAGATTCTTCTTTCTTAACAGTTGGTGTTGAGAAGGATGTTAAGGACAAGACTGTATATAAGAAGTTCCTTACAGCTTATGACGCAGTTGAATATCTCAATGAGCATCTTGAAGACGGAATGATTGTGAACGTAAAGGGAACAATGGGTTATAGCGAGTACGAAGGGAATGTATCTACAAAGAAGGAAATTACATCTATTGTTCTTTCAAAGGTTGATGATGAAGCAGATTTCAAGGCTACATTCTCACAGACAATCCTTGTAGATTCTAAGAGTATTGGAAAGAAAAATGAGGACAAGGGAACTATGGAGCTTTCTACATATGTTGTTGATTATGTTGGTAAGCCTAAGATTGATGGAGAAAAGGTTGAGGTTAAGAAGAATGTTACATTCCCTAAGACATTTGAGGTTGCTATCAACGAGAATCCAGAAATTACAGCAAAGATGCTTCAGAGATTTTTCAAGCCTAAGAAGGGTAAGATTACTGAAATTACGGTTACAGGAAATTTAGTTGAAGGTGGTTCAGTAGTAAATATCACAGAAGATGACATTCCTGACGACATTAAGGAACTTATCGAAATGGGACTTTATTCAGAGGAAGAGGCTGAAAAGAAGTGTGCCGTAGGAAATGGTAATCGTGAGAGAAGAATGATTATTGTTAAGCCTGATATTACATATGTTGGTGATGGTGATGATAGAAAACCAACTGTAGCATTTGAAGATGGTAAGTATGATGAGGATGACCTGTATTTCTACGAACAGGCATTAAATGATGCTGGTGTAGAACCAAGTGATGATGGCGATTCTGAAACAGAAAGTGACAGCTCATCAGAAGATGATGATCTTCTTGCAATGCTTGAAGGTATGAACTAAAAAATATGCTTGCCCTGTTATAAACAGGGTGAGCACTTTATAAAAAATTAAATTCTAGGAGGATAAACAATTGGCATTTAGAAAAGCAAGAGAAGCAAAGATTGGTGGAAAGTTTTTAGCATATGGTTATGAAGGTTCTGGAAAGTCATGGTTCGCACTTACATTCCCTAAAGTTGCATGTATTGACTCAGAGACAGGTATTGCTCACTATGAGGGCAAGGATATTACATTAGCAAATGGTAAGACTTACAACAATCTTATTTTAGTAGACGACACATCAGATCTTGATGATTTAGAGGATGATATTGACGAAGCAGTAGATTCGGATGAGATTCAGACACTTGACATCGACTCGGAGACTAAGTTCTATGCAACAATGCAGGTTGGAGCTACAGAAGTTGAAGAGAAGAAAGCTCGTAGAAAGGGTGGAGATGTTGATGATACAGTAGTTTCTCAGAGACAGTGGGGACGTATTAAGATTATTAACATGAAGCTTCAGCAGGCTAAGATTGATCTTTCTGCAAAGGGTAAGCATGTTGTGTCAGTTGCACAGGCAACAGAAGTATATGAAGGAACAGGTGATAACCGTAAGTTAGTTGGCATTAAACCTGATATGCATAAGTCAGTTAAATTTGATTATGATACAATTCTTGAGTTTTATAAGGAAGAGAATGGTGAGGATGTTCGTTATTTTGCAAAGGTTAAGAAGGACAGAACAAATGTAACTAAGGTTGGACAGATTATTGAGAACCCATCTTATGATATTTGGAAGGATTATTTTGAGTCAATGCATGATCTTGAGACAAATGAGACATCATACAAGAATGACTTAAAGACTTCTACAGATTCTATGGTTGACAAAGCTGAGAAAGCAGAAGAGTTAGCTGCTGAATTTAAAGATGTATTAAAGTCACTCAAGGATAACAAAGATGCTTTGCTCAAAGTAAACAAGCAGATGAAGAATAAGGATGTTTCATTAAAGAATCTTGAAATGCAGTCCCCAGATACTCTTACAGAGTTAATTGATTTTGCCAAGTTACAGTTAGCCTAATTAAAATTATACTCCGACAGGTTAATTGCCTGTTGGAGTTTTTAAGAAAGGATGATTTGGTAAATGAGAAATATAAAAAAGAAAGATAATGAGCAGTGGATTGAACTATGTGAGTATGTAAAGAAAGAGATTCTTGAATACGATGATAATATGAAATTTCCACAGTATCTCGCATTAAAGCTACAAGGTATTAAACGTGGCGAACATATAGCGAATAATAATCATGAAGCAAAAGCTAATTATGATGATTACACAATTTTATGTACCTTTAAGTTATGTAAGAGAAAAATTGTTACATATTTACATGAAAATGAAAAGAAAATCAAAGATGAAAAACATAAAATCAATCTTATTATGAAAATGATTGAACCTGAAATCAACGATGTATATTTGAGATTGCAGAATGTTAAAAAGACTGAGGAGAGAGTTGAATCTAAAGACTTCAATAATCAGAGTAATGAGAATGCTGGATATGTAAAAAAGACTAAAGAGACAAGTGACAGAATGAAGAAACTGTTTTGAGGAGGTACTAATTGGCTGAGAAAAAAGAGAATAAAAAATTAACTCCTTATCAGGAAGAAGTATTAAAATGTGCAAAACAGATTCGAGAATACAAGATAATAGCAGAAGCTAATATAGTTGCTATTTTATATAAACAACCAGAATTAATTTTTGATTATACATTGCAGCTTGAAGATTTTAGTGAAAATACATGGCGAGTCTATTGGCAGATTGCAAATGACATTATTGTAGTAGAAAAGAAATCAGTATTGGATGATATGACTGTTGGTTTATATCTTGAAAAGCATCAAAAACTCAAAAAGGAATATGAGGATTATGGTGGATATGAAACGATTGATAAAGCCAAAGAGTATGTAAACATCAACAATATGGATGGGTATGTTAAAGAACTATACAAGTGGAAAACAGTTTTGGAGATGTTAAAAAATGGATTCCCTGTAAATAATCGTATCAATGAATTCTGTGATATGTCTTTAGATGAAATATATGAAGAATATGAAGCAATGTTAAATCATATTTTCATCAATGCAGATGATGATGTACAGTCATATTCATTGGCTGATGGCATTTATGATTTAATTGATGAGTTAGATGCAGGTATTGCAGTTGGTCTTCCTTATAATAATATGGATATTCTTAACAAGGAAACTGGTGGTCAGTTGCCTGGCAATATAACACTGATTGGTGGATTATCTAATATGGGTAAAACCACATTAACAAGGTCAATGTTAATCCCAAGCACGATTAAATATGGGGAAAGGCTTGTTATAGCTGTAAACGAAGAAGGAATTCGTAAATGGCAGAGAGAATTACTTGTATGGGTTGCAAATAATATCTACAAGCAAGACTTACAGAAGTTTGTTGTAAGAGATGGTAAATATTCAGATGAGACAAAAGATTTGTTAAAGAAATGTGCAGATTGGATTGTTGAAAAATCTGAAAATAATATGCTTACGCTTATACCATTTAAGAGATACAAGACTCAGAAATTTATTAAAGTTCTAAAGAAATATGCAAATCTTGGTGTTAAATATTTCATTCTTGATACATATAAAGCCGATTCAGGCAGTCGTTCCGATAAAATGTGGTTAGATATGCAACAAAATATGGTTGATATTTACGACACTATTAAGTGCAAAGAAGAAGGTGGCTTGGAAGTCCATGTAACTATTACATTCCAGTTGGCGAAATCTTCAGCACGTCAGAGATTTTATAGTCAAGATAACATTGGTATGGCAAAAAGTATTGTCGATCCTGCAAGTACATGTTTAATGCTTAGAGATGTATTTGAGGATGAATATACAGGCGAGAAAAATGCATTAAAGGTATATAGATTTGATGGGAAAAATAACAAGTCTAAGATACCTGTAAAACTGGACGAAGGTAAGCATTATCAGCTTATTTTCATTTGTAAAAACCGTGAAGGTGCAGCAAGTAGCATACAGATTGTTTGTGAACATGATATGAGTAGAAATATCTTAAAAGAAGTCGGTTTTACATCTGTTCCAGTTGATTTTTAATTTGTGATGGAGGCGGTGAGCGTGTATTAATGCAGATGAACTAAAGGAATACATTATAGAGAATAATTGTATAGAACAGATTTTATTATCGTTGGAGTGCCATGGACTACACGAATATCCTACAGAGTGGAGAGCCGCCTTACCACAAGGCAATAATAAAACTGCTATATGTGTTAAAAAAGATACATTATCAGTAGCAATTAGAAGCTCAGAGAAAAATAAGCGTGGAGATATTTTTACATTGATTATGACAATTAAAGGATTTTCTTTTGGGAAAGCCAATAAATATCTCCATAATATTTTAGGATTGAAATACTCATATAGTAAAAACAATGACAAAGACGATAAGAAAGATCCATTAGCAATTTTTAAAAAAGTTAAGCGGCAGAGATACACAATAGATAAAGATATACCAGTATATGATGATTCGTGTATGAAAGAATATACGGATTTACCTTATATTGATTGGGTTCGTGAAGGTGTTATGCCGTTTGCTTGTAAAAGATTTAATATTGGATATTCATATGATAGAAAACGAATTGTTATTCCTGAACGAAAATGGGATGGGGATGACAATGAATATATAGGTATCAGTGGGAGAACTACTGTACCAAATTATGAGATGTTTGATATTCCGAAGTTTTTTAAGTTATCCAAAACATATCCAAAAGGAATAAATGTATATGGGTTAAATGAGAATTATCAAACAATTCAAGAGGCTGGTTATGCAGTCGTTTTGGAAGCGCAGAAATCGGTGCTTAAAAGGTATTCACGAAAAGATGGTACGGCTGTTGCAATAGGAAATTGTGAGCTTACAGAAGAACAAGTTAGGATACTGATTAGTTTAAATGTAGAAATTGTAGTGGCTTTAGATGAAGGAATTGATATAAACCATATTAGACAGGAATGTGATAAATTTTATCCTATTAGAAAAGTAAGTTACATATATGATCGTTGGGATTTGATTAAGAAAGGTAGTAAAGACAGCCCTGCTGATATGCCAAATAAAGTATACAACTTCCTTCTCAAGCATCGTGTTTTATATGATGAGTCAGAAAGGAGAAAGTTAAGAGATTGGCAAGAAAGACAAGTAAAGAATTAACAGAAATTTGTAACAAGTTTGGTGTTGATACATTATGGTCATGGTCAAGGTATCATTGTTACAAACAAGATAGATGGGAATATTTTTTGAAATACATCCTACACAAGAAAGAAGATAGAACAAATAGTATTTATTGTGTATCTGGTGGTAATGTACATGATATTATTGAGCAGCTATATACTGGCAAAATTAAATATGAGGATATGCCAGATTTATATGAAGATAGCTTATTTACAATGAATTGTGCAGAACTCAAATACAATCGTAGTGATTCTGATAAAAATGATGCAATAGCAAATAAATATGAAAATTGCATTAGACATTTCTTTAAAAATCATAATCTGATTACTTTTCCACATAAAGTTGAGCATTTTATTACGATTAAAATTTCTGATGATATTTATATGCAAGGATATATTGACATGCTTTATATCGAGTCATACAAAGACGAAAATGGTAATGAGAAAAAACGTGTACATATTGTAGATTGGAAAACATCTACACGTTATCAAGGCGCAAAAATTGACGCTGAATGTGGTCAGTTGGTTATTTATGCTGAAGGTATTAGACAAGCATTAAATATTCCATTGGAAGATATTGTATGCGAATGGAATTTCTTAAAATATGTCACAGTTACCATTGAACAGAAAAATGGTAAGAAAAAAGATAGATATATAGAAAGAAATTCTATAGGCGAAAGTCTTATCAATACGACAAAGATGTGGCTGAAAAATTTCGGATATGAAGATGATATTGATAAATATGTTGATGAGATGGTGTTAAACAACAATATTGATTGCTTACCAGATGAGGTTAGAGAAAAATTTGAAATCCATGATTGTTATGTACAAGTACCTCTAACAGAAGAAAAGATTAACGATTTAAAAAAAGACATTATCAATACAGTCGAAGAAATTAACTCTAAAGAGAGAGAATATAAGAATAGTGAAGATGAAAATATCTTTTGGCAAGAAGTGACAGATGCCGATGAATTTAGATTGGCAACCCTCTCAGGATATTCTAGGTCGTTGCATAAACCATATGACCAGTATTTAAAAGAGAAGGAATTGTTCAAAGAAGAAACTGAATCTGATTCTGATGCAGACGAAGATGATTTATTGGCATTTGTGAATAGTTTATAAATATAGGTAGGTGAGAAGTTGAGCAATTTAACAGTATTACATTTACATAGTATGGATTCTAACCCATATAGTGGTCTTGAAGTTGACTCAATCACCCCTTTTCAAGCTTATATTGACAAAGCAAAATCAGAAGGAATGAAAGCCATTGCTTTTACAGAGCATGGCGCAGTCCTTCATAATGTTGCAAAAAGACAGGCATGTGAAAAGGCTGGGTTGAAATATATTAATGCAGAAGAATTCTATGTAACAGAAAAAATTGATATGGATAATCTGCAAAGAGACAATTATCATTGTTGCTTATACGCAAAGAATTATGATGGGGTATTAGAACTTAACAAACTTTCTTCTGATTCATTTAATCGTAATGATGGTCATTTTTATTATAATCCACGAATTACCTTAGAGGAACTTGAGAATACATCAGATAATATTTTAGTATTAACAGCTTGTGTTGCAGGCATGTTATGTAAAGGAACGAAAGAAGTACAGGAAAGATTTCTGAAATTCCTTATTAAAAATAAGCATAGATGTTGGTTAGAAATACAACCTCATAATTTTGATGTTCAAATATATTACAATCAATATTTATATAGAATTTCACAGAAATATGGAATGAAACTAATTGCTACAAGTGATGTACATGCAATTGACAAAGGTCATATGATGGGCAGAGCTGTAATGCAGAAATCCAAAAATGTAAATTTCCATGATGAAGATGCATGTGATTTGTCATGGAAGTCTTATGGTGATATGGTTGCTGCATTTGAACTACAAAACGCATTGCCAAAATCAATATATCTTGATGCAATAGAGGAAACAAATAGATTTGCAGATGCTATTGAATCATATGAGTTGGATTATAGTAATAAATATCCAAGATTATATCCTGATGCTGAGAAAGAATTTAAGTCACGAATTGTAAATGGTGTAAAAGAACGAGGTATTAATAAACTACCTAATTATAAAACAGAATACATTCCAAGAATACAAGAGGAATTAGAGACTTATAAGCATAATGATGCAATTGATTTTATGTTGCTTGATTCAGATTATAAGAATTGGTTGCTAAAAAATAATATGCACTATGGATGTTCAAGAGGTTCTGTGTCTGGTAGTGAGATTGCATATTTGATTAAATGTACTGATGTTGATTCAGTTAAATATAAACTTAACTTCTCACGATTTATGAATCCTGAAAGAATGTCATTGGCTGATGTAGATACTGATATTTACGCAGAAGATAGATATAAAGTGCGTGAGTATCTATTTAATAAGGAAGGTTTGTATTGTTGCAATATTATTACTTTTAATACAATTCAGTTAAAAGCAGCGATAAAAGATGTCGGTAGAGCATATGGGATGACTCCTGATCAAACCCAAGAATTATCAAATATGGTAGAAACTGATGATAAAGGCAGGGATTATATGCCAGAAGAAATCAGAGAACAATATCCAGAAATGTTTAAATATATTGATATGGTAATCGGAACAATTACATCACTTGGCAGACATGCAGCAGGAATTGTTTGTAGTCCTACAGATATAAGATATGATTTTGGAACATTATCTATTACATCAGATCCACGTCCTGTAAGCCAAATAGACATGCACGAAATTGATTCTTTAAATTATGTAAAGTTAGATTTGTTAGGATTAAATGCTGTTGGATTAATTGATGGTGCTTGTAAACTTGCAGGTATAGACTATTTAACACCTGATAAGGTTAATTTCTCAGATGAAAATGTTATTAACTCAATAGCAAAAGATACTACATTGATATTTCAGTTTGAAAGTGGTTTTGCAAGTGATTCATTAAAAAGAACACTTAGTAAAGAAACCTTGGAGAATATTAAAGCACAGAATGATAACATCTCATATCTTGATGTCATGGCTATGGTCAGTGGTGCTATTAGACCAGCAGGTGAATCTTATAGAGAACAGTTATTCAATGGTATTTACAAAGATAATGGCAACGAAGCACTTAATAATTTCTTGAAACCTACGCTTGGTTATTTAGTATATCAGGAACAGATTATTGATTTCTTACATGACTTCTGTGGATTTACTATGGGACAAGCAGATATTGTCCGTAGACATTTTGCTAAAAAAACAGGTACTGAAGCAGATATACCTATTATTGAAAATGGTGGATATATGGTAGATATTCACGGTAATAAAGATGATAGATATATTCCAGGATTTATTGCAATTGCACAAGAGAAGTATGGAATGACAGAAGCTGAGGCAAAAGAAACTATAAAATCATTCTTGATAGTAATCGAAGATGCATCTAATTATTTATTTTCACGAAATCATTCCGTTCCATATAGTATGATAGGTCTATTTATTGGATGGTTAAGGTATTACCATAAGATTGAGCTATTAACATCAGCATTGAATGTTTATGTAGACAATAATGAAAAAATGTCAAATATCAAAGAATATATCAAATCACAGGGAATAGAAATCAAAGGAATAAAATTTGGCAAATCCAAAGCACAGTATTTTATGGATAAAGACGAAAATGCCATTTATCAAGGAATCTCTTCTATAAAATATTGTAATGATCAGATCGCAGACGAATTATATGAATTGTCTAAAAATCATTATGATAATTTTGTTGATTTACTTTCTGATATTATATCAAAAACATCTGTGGATGATAGACAATTACATATTCTTACAACACTAAATTTCTTTTCTGAGTTTGGCAAGAATAAATATTTACTATCAATTATTGATATGTACAATTTGTTAGGAAAATGCAAGACATTGAAAAAAGATAAAATTGCATCACTGAACATTAGAGAAGAAGATGTAAGAAAATGTGCAGAGAAAGAGACACCTAAACAGTATAGTAATGTTGATAAGGTCAAACTTGTAAAACTAATAATAGGTGGTTTGGAGAATAAAGCTTTATCAATAAAAGAACAGATTGTATATGAGCAAGAGTATCTTGGAAATATAATGTACAAAAATCCGAAAGCACCAAAAGATATGTATTATGTTCTTGAGTGTAAGTTCTATAAGGATAAAACCAAACCATACCTTATGCTTTATAACATGAGAGATGGTGAGTATCTTAAAACAAAAATCACTTCTGGAAAATCATTTATTGAATCCCCATTTATAGCAGGTAATGTCATCAATGTAAAAGAATTTGGTGAAAGAAATAAAATGAAGAAGGTTGGTGGCGATTGGATTAAAACAGATGAAAAAGAGAGAATAGTAAAGAAGTGGGACGTATATTAGAAGGAGATATAAAGTTGGATAAAATAATTGAGTTTAAATGTGTACCAGAAAGACCTGTATATAATTCTACTGACTTCAAAATATATGGCGTTTCTGTCAATTCATTTGAATATCCTGATGTACAGATTGGCAAATATGGCACAGCAACTATTAAAGGTAATATTTCAGAACTTAATCTTGGAGTTGACTACATTGTAAAAGCAAAGGAGGTATCCGATTCTCATGGAGTCGGATACGATGTAATCAATATTAAAAGAGAGAAACCTACTACATTAGCAGCAACAAGAAATTTCTTATATGAAATATTAACACCAAATCAAACGGATGTATTACTTGAAGCGTACCCTGATATTGTAGATAGGATTATGAATAACAGATTAGATGATATTGATTTGAATAAGACTAAAGGAATCAAGGATTATACATTCAATGTCATTAAAAATAAAGTTATAGAAAATTTCAAGTTAGCTGAGATTGTTGAAGAGTTCAGAGGTTTATTCAATCTTTCAACAGTAAAAAAGTTGTATGACAAATATACATCAGTAGATAAAATCAAGGAAGTTATCAGAGAAGAACCTTATCAATGTTTATGTAGACTTGGTGGAATTGGTTTTAAGACCGCCGATTCATTATTACTTACCCTTGATAAAGATGGCAAGGAATGTCAAAAAAATGGAAAGAAACCAGTATTGTTTTTTGGATTTGATTTGATTACATCATACCAAAGAGCAAAAGCATGTGTAGACTATTTACTTGATGAAAATGAGAACAATGGCAATACATATATGCATGTTGGTGATTTGAAGAAACAGTTTGATGTTTTAGTTCCAGAAGCAAAAAATAATTTGCCACTCATATTAAAAGGTGAGAATGATGTTATATTTGATAGAGAATTATTAAGTGTATGTAAAAAAGAAACATATGAAACAGAGAAATATATATCAGATAGGATTAAAGAAGGATTACAAATACATACTAAATGGGATTGTGATTGCTCTAAATTTCAAGAACTTGACGGATTCAAATTAACAGACAATCAGTGTAAAACTTCTCAATATATGTGTGAAAACAACATAGTTCTTTTAGTTGGTTATGGTGGTAGTGGTAAATCATCGAGTACACAAGCATTTGTAAATATGCTTAATGCATATAACAAAAGACACTTACTTTTAGCACCTACTGGTAGAGCTGCAAAGGTATTATCAGGATTTACAAATGAAAATGCCATGACAATCCATAGAGGTCTTATGTATATGCCACCTGCCGATTGGGGATTTAATGAAGAAAACAAATTACCATATGATGTAGTAATCGTAGATGAATTTTCTATGGTTGACATTTTCTTATTTAGAAGATTGCTTGAAGCTATTGATTTTGAAAAGACTAAATTACTTTTAATTGGTGATGATGCACAGATTCCTTCAGTTGGAGCTGGTAATGTGTTATATGACTTATTGAAATGTGAAAACATACCTACAATTACGCTTGATAAAGTATTCAGATATGGTAAAGGTGGTCTTTCAACAGTTGCTACAGATACAAGAACGGGAACAGAGTATTTAGATAAAACAAAAACTGGTATGCAAGTATTTGGAGAGGATCAGTCATATATATTTATGCCGATTCTTCAGGACAAGCTTGTTGGATATACAGTGAAATTGTATCAAACGTTATTATCTAAAGGATATACAGTAGATGATATCGCAGTTCTTTCCTGCTATAACGTGGGTGATTATGGAACAGTAGCATTAAATAAAAAGATACAGAATGCAGTTAATTCTAATCCAAAGGCGAAAATTACATTTGGAGATACAGAATTCAGATTGAATGACATTGTAATGAACTATGCTAATGATTATAAAGCAATTATCTATAATGAGGAATATATTGATGATAAAAATACAACATTTATTGCTAATGGTGAATCTGGTAGAGTTGTAAAAATTCTAAAAGATGCAATGGTTGTTGATTATGATGGAACGCTTATCTATATCCCAAAAAGTTCTATGAAAAATATTCGATTGGCTTATGCTATCAGCACACACAAATCTCAGGGTGGTCAGTTCAAGGTGGTTGTTTTAATTACGCCTAAAGCACATACCTTCATGTTGAATTCCAATTTGTTATATGTAGGAGAAAGTAGAGCAAAAGAAAAATGTTATCACCTTGGAGAAATTCGTACAGTAAATAATGCACTTAAAAAAAAGGAAAATTTCGATAGAAAAACAATGCTTCAGATATTTATGAAAGCAGAATAGGAGAATATATGAATAGTAAGTCAAGCATTTTTGATTCGATTTTAAACACAATTGAATCAGAAGATATTAGAAAATTTGCAGAAAGATGTATTGAAACAATCCCAGATTATTTTTGGAATGTGGGTGCGTCAAGTACGGGAAAATACCATCCTCAATATGCTCTTGGTGATTTAGGATTGGCAAGACATACATGTGCTTTGGTAAGATTCTTAAACCATATTTTTGCGGTTGATTGTTTTAGTAAGAATTTTACTCAAAGAGAGAAAGATTTAATGAGAGTTGCAGGGATGATGCATGATTCACGAAAAAGCGGAAATGATGATGACTTCACAAAAAATAAATATACAAAGTTTGACCATCCTCTTTTAGCAGCTAATGTTATTCGTGAGTTAAAAGGCAATGAACTTCCTAACGAAGAAATCGAAATGATTGCAACTACAATTGAGAGCCATATGGGTGCATGGAATACTGATAAAAGAAGTTCAACGGTATTACCATTGCCTAAAAACAAATATCAGACGATTTTACACTTAGCAGACTACCTTGCAAGTCGTAAAGATATTGAAGTTCTATTTGACGGATTTGAAGCACCAAAGAAAGAAACCGTTAAGTTAGAGGATTATGTTCTGAACTTTGGAAAACACAGTGGCGAGAAGCTTGTTGATGTTGCTCAGTCAGATCCAAGTTACATATCATGGGCTAAAGAAAATATGAATAGAGAGCCAATTAAGAGTTTACTAGCCAAGCTATAGAGAATAATACAATAGAGGATTTCTGGAATGCCCATAAATAGGGCGTTTCAGAGACTCAAAAGCCAAGGAAAGACGGATTTCATGTCCGTCAAAAGAAAGGAGAACAAATATATGGAATTAGTAAATGTAAACCTATATGCTTATGGATATTATAGCGAAGCGACTTATGAGGATAATATCTGGATTAAGAAATCATCATATGAGAAATTAAAAGATAATTTGCCATCACAGATTGGTTGTGGAGAATTAGATGGAAAATATAGTGAAGTAATGGGTGACGTAGAAATACAGGATGATTGGGAAACAGATGTCGATTATGCACAGGCAGGTGTTTCAAAATGCGATGGAGATTATCTTGAATGGGAGTTAAAAGATTTATATAAGGATAATAATATTGATTGGGATTCAGAACAGAAAGAAATTAAAGAGTATTTTAATAATCTTGATGTATGGGAAGAGGTAACAGTTAGTATTCCATCAAGTAAGAAATCTGAACTTATGAAATTTGTTGAGACTTTGAAGTAAGATGGAAAGAATCGATATTTTTTGGAAAATTAAGAAGGAGTAGGAGGACATATGAGTTCAAGAGACAATACATACACAAATACAGATAACAGAACATTTTATCTTTCTGATTATGTAGATAATGAATCTATTGGAAAATTGATGTGGTATCTTTTATATCAGATTCAAGAAGATGATGAGAAAGATGAGAAGGAAAAAGACTATAAGCGTAAACCAATTAAACTATACATCAACTCGTATGGTGGATCTGTTGATGATATGTGGGGATTGATTGATGTCATTCTCAATAGTAAAACTCCAATCTATACATATTGCACAGGATATGCAATGAGTGCAGCTTTTAAAATTTTCTTAGCAGGTCATAAGAGATATTGTTATAAGCATTCAATATTTATGTATCATCAGATGAGTTGTTGGAAAAGTGGTAAATATCAGGATTTGGTTGAAGATAGAGAAGAAATGGACTGGCTGAATAAAAAGATTGAAGAATATGTAATCGACAGAACCAATCTCACAAAAGATGATATTAAAGAAATTCGTGAAAAGAAGAAAGATTTCTATATTCATTCTGATAAAGCAGTTAAGTATGGAATTGTTGATGAAGTTTTGTAGGTGTAGTTGAATTCATAATTTTTAAAGGAGGTAACTTATGGAACATATCGTACAATTCGGCATTAGTATCGATGATGATAAAATCAAGCAAACTATTGAAAATAATGTTATGAAACAAGTAGCTGGCGCAATCAAAAATGATTGTATAAAAGCACTTGTCGGAAGAAAAAATATAACCAATTACGATTATACACAAAAAATTAAAGATATGATTAATGATAATATTCAAGATTTTTTCGAGGATAACAAAGATAAAATTATTGAAATTACAAGTGATAAATTGGCAGAAAAACTTGCAAAAACAAAAGCTGTTAAAGAAGCAATTAGCAAAAGTATTGAAGAGTTGTTATAAATTATATGAAACGACAGTTTCTTGTGAAAATTAAGGAGGTATAAATGAGAGTAGCATTAACAGGTCATAGACCTCAGAGATTAGGATTGTCAGATGACGAAAATTCACATGAATGGGATAACATTAGTGATTGGATAGAAGATCAAATAATAGATATGTTGGGTGAGGTAATACAAAACGAAGAAAAAATGATTGTATACAGTGGAATGGCTAATGGCTGTGATATAGTCCTAGCGATGGATACAGTTGCACTAAAACAGCTTTTTGGTGATTTAAAATTACATTGTGTGCTTCCGTGTAAAGATTATAATTCGTCTAATAAATATTACGAGACAGTTAAGGACTATTCAGATGAATGGATTGAGCTGTCAGATGAATTTTATAAAGGTTGTGATAATGTAAGAGATCAATATATGGTTGACCATTGTGATGTACTTCTTGCAATTTGGGATGGGAATAAATCTGGCGGTGTTTGGTCAACAATTCGCAAAGCACAGAAAGCAGGTAAGAAAATTATTTACTGTCCAAAAGAAATTTTAGAAGGAGAATAATATAATATGAAAATTTTAGCTTTAACAATTTTATTTATTTTAATGTTTTTTAGAATTAAAGATACGCCAAGTGTATTAAGTAAAACACTATGGCGAAAGAGAATGATTAAGCAGGTTGCAAAAAATAAAGAGAATAATAATGGAGAGCCACCAAGCGATACATTACAAGGAGCTACAATATTGACTGTCTTCTTTATGGAGCTATTCTTAATCATCTTTTACATAGTGTTAGGAAACAAAATTGGAACAACTGAGTTTATTGTAATGTCTGCATTACAGGTGTTCACTTGCTTATGGTCATTGGGTGTAAACCTGTCAGAAGCAAAAGCAGCTTTTAGTTACAATATTGAAGATTTTAAGTTCCACAGATTCCAATTGCTTTTTAATGTGGTGTTAGATTATATCTATTATCCGTGGGCGATTTACATGTTATTAAAGTAACAAAAAAGGAGAACAAAAAATGGACACAATTGTTATAAATTTATTTGGAGAACCATCGGCAGGTAAAAGTACCTGTGCAATGGATATTACAGCACAATTAAAAAGACACGGCATCAATGCTGAATATGTTTCGGAGTTTGCTAAGGATAAGATATATGAAAATAATGGTGAGGTATTTAAACATCAAGAATATTTATTTGGCAAACAGTCTTTCAAAATGGGACGTGTGAAAGATAAGGTACAAGTTATGATTGTTGACTCCCCTTTAATATTAAATGCTGTATATAACACCGATGAAGTGTTAGGAAAAGATTTTAATAAGACTGTGCTGAATGTGTTTAATTCATACAATAATAGAAATTATCTACTAACAAGACACCATTCTTATGAAAACAAAGGAAGATTACAGAATGAAGACGAAGCAAAAGAAGTGAGAAAAGAAATTATTGATAAGTTGAATCAGTACAATATTAAATATGAAGAGATTGCTTCTACAGAATCAAATTGTGAATACATAGTAGAAGAGGTTATGGAGGAAATTAGAAATGAACAGTAAAGGACATTTATTTATTAGTTTAGGAAAATCAGCAATTAGAGTAATTGGTGGAATAATAACATTAGTGAATGGTTCGATTATTCCATTAGCAGTAGGAATTATTGTTGCTGAAGTTGGTGGTGTGTTAGAAGAATTGGTTGATGAGAGATAGGTTAAGAAGCGATAGTTTCTTGCAAAAATTAAGGAGGTAAAAATGAACAGAATAACTATTAATGGTAAAACAATCACATGTTCAGGAAGTAATGTAGTCATCAATAATGGAAAAGTAATTGTTGATGGCAAGACTATTCAGGAATGTAATAGCGGTGATATCAAGGTTGTCATTGAAGGAGATGTAAACAAAATTGATTGTGGCGGTTCAGTAGAAGTTCATGGCAATTCAGGAAATATTGATTGTGGTGGAAGTTGTGAAGTTAATGGAGATGTCAAAGGAGATATAGACGCAGGTGGTTCTGTAACTTGTGGTAACGTATCAGGTGATATAGACGCTGGTGGAAGTGTGAGATGTAGAAGATAAGGAGAATAATTTATGTATAACAAATTAACAGACAAACAGTATAACATTGCCATTGGTATTATTTTACTTTGGGGATTTTTGGTGAATACCATAATGTGTGTATTTTTTCAGGACACATTTTGCAACTTAAATCTAACAATGGTATTAATTGGCTACTTTGTAGTTGCATTAGCAGGTATTGGCATGAGTAAGTTTTCAGACAACCCAATTGTGAGTTTTATAGGATATAACTTAGTTATATTGCCAGTTGGTGTAGTTTTAAGTATTTGCTTAAAAGATTATTATATGTCTTCTATTGTACAAGCTTTTATTTTGACTACTCTGATTACCATTGTGCTTATTATTGTATCAAGTATTAAACCAGAAATATTTCTATCAATGGGAAAAACACTATTTATTTGTTTATCAGCAGTTATAGTAATTGAATTTATTATGATTTTATTTGGTAATGTACCTAAATGGTGGGATTGGATTGTCGCATTGTTATTCTGTGGATATATTGGATATGATTGGGCAGAAGCACAAAATAATGCAAAAACTTTAGATAATGCTATAGATAGTGCAGTTGCTTTATATCTTGATATCATCAATTTGTTTTTAAGACTGTTGGAAAGCAGTAAAGATGATAATTAAAAGTAGCAAGAATCCATTATTTCATGTGTTTATAAGGAGATGAGATAATGAAAACATGGTTAGTAAAACGACAACACGATAATGTTATTGTGACGATAATGAAGAATAAATCTGATGAAACATATTCTTTTATTAATCTAACAAAAGAACATATTTGTTCATGTAAATTTAATAGTATAAATGATGCATTAAAAGATATGAATAGACTAAAAGATTGTGGGAAAATTATTAATTATTTTGAATTGAAATAATAAACATTAATTATTTCATGTGGATATTAGGAGGTAGATAATGAAAGCAATTTTACAGTATACGGATTGTATGCGTGACGATAAGAATGTTTTTGGAGTATTAGCTTTGAACAATGTAGAAGTAATTAAAACGAAACAGGGAATGTCTATTTATCCACTTGTTACAATTAGAGTCAAAGATACAGATACACTCAACAAAATTCTAAAACAACTAAATGAAAAATCGCATTACGGGGTTAGGATTGCAAAAGTGAAATCAGATAAATCATTTATTGAGAGATTGAAGATGTTATTTGAATAAATTCATAGGAAACTAAACTTTCATTAGATTAAAAAAATAGGAGGATTAATTTTGAAAACAGTTTTTAACTGGTTTGGTGATGATTGGAAGAGAGTAAAGAATCATTGTAGAACCACGGATAATAAAGATTTTACAGAGAACGAAGCAACAGATACTTTTAAAAAGAAGTTGCTTATATCTGAACATTCGCCAATTAGATTACTTGAATTTGATTGGTCATGGAAAGGTATTTATTATTGGCTGAGTACAGAATGGTCAAGACATAAATTTGAAAAATTTATTAGCTCTCAAAGAGATGATAGATTGGTCGATGATACTCCACGAGGAAAGAAACCACAAGATGCATTGGTTAATTTTGATGGTTATGCTAATGAGCAAAACTGTATTGATGGATGGAGAAAAAGATTGTGTGGAAACGCCACACCAGAAGCCGTTGAATTGGCAGAAGATTTCAAAATTGAATTACATAAAACACATCCATTAGAATCAGATGTTTTAGTACCTAATTGCATTTATAGGGCAGGGTGTCCTGAATTTCGTTGTTGTGGTAAGATTGCTGAATTTATAAAATGGGCAAAGGATAATAACAAGAAAATTAATTGGCTTAATATTCAAAATAGATATGATTTATACAATGAATGGTTTTATGAAGTACACAAGTAAATGTTCATTTCAAAAGGTGGTGATTAATATTAGAAATCCAAAAAGACTAGATAATTTCTATTCGCAGTTATGTGAGATACATAAAAAGTCATTCCCAGATTGGAGATTTGGGCAATTATGCAGTAACTTTTTTGGATGGTTGGCTTCTGAAAAGAAAATGGATTTGTTCTTTCCAGAAGAAGATCAAATGCTTACATATTTAAGAGAATTTTGTGGAGAGGGAAATGCTAATGGAGAAAATTGACATAGTAAAAAGAGTCAAAGAACTTAATGCTGCATCAGAAGCTTACTATAATGGTAATAAGCCGATTATGTCAGACTATGAGTTCGATTGTAAGTTTGACGAATTAAAGAAGTGGGAAGAAGAAACTGGAATTGTTTTATCCAATAGTCCTACACAAAATGTGGGATATGACGTTGTATCAAATCTTGAAAAAACGACACATTCTCATCCAATGTTATCACTAGGCAAAACTAAATCAGTGGATGATTTAATAAAATTCTCTAGTGGTAAGGATTGTGTAATCTCACTAAAGATGGATGGTCTTACTGTTCTAAACACATATGAAAATGGTAAATTACAAAAGAGTGAAACAAGAGGAAATGGTGAGGTAGGTGAAGTTATCACTCACAATGCTAAAGTGTTTGATAACTTTCCTATTAATATTCCATTTGATAAAAAGTTTGAAATTGAGGGTGAAGCAATTATCACTAAAAATGATTTTGAACATATAAACACTAATGGAGAATATAAGACTTGCAGGAATTTAGCTTCTGGTTCAGTTAGACAGCTTGACAGTAAAATTGCAAAGGATAGACATGTACATTTTGTTGCATGGAAAGTTCCATTCGGTCTTACAACATATACCGAAGGATTCAGAATTGCCAAAGAATATGGTTTTGAAGTAGTTCCATATGTTACATACAATAGTAGTACAGATGACATAAATGAGAAAATTGAACAGTTAAAAACGATTGCAGATGAAAAATCATATCCTATAGACGGATTAGTTATTTCTTATAATAATGTAGAATATGGTAAAGTCCTTGGTATGACAGGTCATCATCCAAAACATTCACTTGCTTTTAAGTTTTATGATGAAGAATCCGTATCTACATTAAAAGATATAGAGTGGAGTATGGGGAAGATGGGAAGTTTAACGCCTATTGCGATTTTCGATTCGATAGAAATTGACGGGACTCAGGTGGAGAGAGCTTCACTTCATAATGTATCAATTTTAAAAGATTTAGAATTAGGAATTGGAGATGAAATAACTGTCATAAAAGCCAATCAGATAATTCCTCAGATAAAAGAAAATCTTACTAAAAGTAATACTTATGAAATTCCTATAACCTGTCCTATTTGTGGCGGTACAACTAAAATAGTAAAAGATAATGATTTAGAAGTGCTTATATGTGATAATCCTGATTGTCAGGGCAAACTCTTAGGAAAACTTGCACATTATTGTTCAAAAGAAGCTATGAATATAGATGGCTTATCAAAAGCTACACTCAAATTTCTCATAGATAAAGGATGGGTTAAAAGATATATTGACTTATACAATCTTGACCAGTATTACGATATATGGATTAGGTGTGAAGGTTTTGGTGCGAAGTCGATTCTTAAAATACTTGATGCAATAAAGGAATCTACAAATACAACTTTAAGTCGTTTCATAAATTCTCTTTCAATTCCCCTTATTGGCAAAACAACAAGTAAACAGATATCAAATGCTTGTGATAATGATATAAGAACATTTATGACAGCTATTAACCAGTATGGTGCTAGTTATTTTAGCAATATTGATGGTATTGGTGACACAATGATAACTTCTTTTAATAATTATTGGAAGAAAAATAGAGATAAAGTACATCAATTATGTACAAGACTTACATTTGAAAAGCCAACACCAATTGTTAAAACAGATGACTATAAAGATTTATTTGGACTTACATTTGTAATAACAGGTTCACTCAATCATTTCTCTAATAGAGATGAACTTAAAAATAAAATAGAAACATATGGTGGCAAGGTATCAGGATCTATATCTGCAAAGACTTCTTACCTTATTAATAATGATATTAATTCTACATCATCTAAAAATCAGAAAGCAAAATCGCTTAATATTCCAATTATATCAGAAAAACAGTTCTTATCTATGATTAGATAATTATTTTTATTAGGAAGGAGGTGAGAATTGAAGAGTGAATTATATAAATGCAGGTAAACTTAAAAAGTTCTTAAATAATGTAGCTGATGATACATATATTTCTGTTGGTACAAGAGAGAATAATTATATAGATGAAGTAAGAAATGAATCTGGCATAGTGGATATGGATATAAAGTCGGTTGGATTCGATTCTTATTCATCAAATGAAGTGTATGTAAAGTTATATACGCAAAAATATGATGGAAGTGGGTGTTTAAGATTTACAAGATAAGTAAAGTAATAGCTCCTATTGCTATTGCAAGTATAGTAGTCGCCCCTTTGTGGGCTAGTAATGTACATATTAATACTGCGAAAGCAGCACAGGTTAGTTATTATGAATCACGTTTCTATATGAAAGTTCGTCAGAATATGTTTAAACGTCAGTTGCAGATGAATAAGTTGGACGAAATTGAAGAAACAGTTGAAGAAACAGAGAATATTATTATAGAAGAAACTTATTATATTGACCTCGATGTACCTAGTGAAAAACCATTTAAGAGCTATATGGATGCTAAAATGATAACAAGTAGAAATTCAGCACAATACAAACTTAAATCTGAGTATGAACTTGATGATACTGGTATCTATATAATTGATGGTAGATACGCTTGTGCAGTTGGTTCTTATTACACAACTGAAATTGGAACTAAATTTGATGTTGTTATGAAATCAAGCGAAGTGATTCCTTGTATCCTTGCTGATTGTAAAGCGGATGAACATACCGATAATTTAGGGCAGTATACTATAAGTAATGATTCTATTGTAGAGTTTATTGTTCATAGTCCTACTTTAATCCCTAATATTTCTAATCGTTGGGGTAATACGGGCGATGTATCAACATTGGGCGGTGCATTTGAAGGTGAAATATCTTATATAAGAGTTTATTTTGATTAGGAGAAAATATTATGTTAGAAACAACAGCAGTTGTAAAATTTGGTACTATTCAAAGAGTTAAAGATTTTGTAGAAATAGTATCGAAATATGATGAAGAAATCACAATTAAGACACATAGATATGAAGTTAATGCTAAATCAATTATGGCTATATTTTCACTAAACTTACTAGAATTAGTTAATGTGTGTTTATATTGTGATGATGGTACTGTAACAAATAGATTTGTTAATGACATGAAAGGATTTGCATGATTGTATTAGTGGGGAAAAGTTGTTCGGGCAAGGATAGTGTAGCAAAGATACTATTATCTATGGGTTATCACAAGATTGTTACATATACAACAAGACCAAAGCGTGATAATGAAAGAGATGGCTTTGACTATAATTTTGTAGATAAAACAACATTTATGAATATGGAATTTGCTGAATATAGAGCGTATATTACTGAAAACGGCGTTTGGTATTATGGCAGTAAGATTAGTGATTATACGGACTATAGATATAATAAGAAAGTTATTATTCTTACACTTGAAGGTCTTAAGAGTGTAAGAAGGTTATGTCCTAACATGCCAATCACAGCAATTTATCTTGATGTAAGCAATAGAGAACTCAAGAGAAGAATGATTAATAGAGCAAATATTTCTGGCGAAGACATTAAGGAAGTCAAGAGAAGATATAAAGCTGATAAGAAAGACTTTAAGAAGGTTAAAAAATTTGTAGACTATGTTGTATGTAATCAGAATAAAGATGCTTTGGAAACAGCTTTAATCTGTAAGGAGTTAGATGAGATCAAAGAGTACAATAGAAAAAATAAAAGATAGGATATATTGTGGCAATAGAAAATGCCCTTATATAGAGTGCGTAAGACATAATAAGAATACTCCGTTTAATATACAGTTCTTAAGAGAGAATTATATATTAGACAAGAACGGTGAATGTTCTTATAAGTTATTAGATTGGAGGTAATTATGGAAGATTGTATTGATATGGATAACATCACTTGGGTTGATTGTGTCGAATTATATGAATACAAGAATACAAGAGTAATTATTAACGATGGTAAGATTATTGGATTTGAGGAGGAATAGGTATTGAAGGTAATTAAAAGAGATTGTACAGAAGTCGATTTTGACAAAACAAAAATCTCTAACGCAATTCTCAAGGCAATGAAAAATGGTTCAGGTATTGTAAAGCCTAAGATTGCTGAAGATATTGCTAATGAGATTGAAGAAGAATGCAAGAACAAAGATGAGGTAAGTATCTCTGATATTGAATCAATGGTATATGATAAGTTGATTACTAAAAAACAGAGACTTACCGCAAAAGCATATGAAGGATATAGGAGTATTCGTGAATTTCAGAGAGAAAACGAGAATACAACAGATGAAGAAATTGATGAATTATTAGATGGTGAAAGTGAATACTGGAATACTGAAAACTCCAACAAGAATTCAAAAGTATTAAATACTCAGCGTGATTATATGGCAGGAATTGTAAGTAAGGATATTTCTCGCAGATTTTTACTTCCACCAGAAGTTGTACAAGCACACGATGAAGGAATTATTCATTTTCATGATATTGATTATTTTGGTATGAATGCGATGAGCAACTGTTCATTAATTAATCTTGAAGATATGTTACAGAATGGTACTTGTATTAATAAAGTAATGATTGAGAAACCACATAGATTTATTACTGCTTGTACAATCGCCACTCAGATTATTCTTGGTGTTACATCACTTCAGTATGGAGGGGCTACAATTACTCTTACACATTTAGCACCATTTGTAAGAGATAGTTACAACAAATACTATGAGAAATATAAGTCATGGGGATTTTCTGATGAAGATTGTAAGAGATATGCAGAATCTGATACTAAAAAAGAAGTAGCAGATGGTGTTCAGACTTTTAACTATCAGTGCAATTCTATGTCTAACTCAAATGGGCAGTCTCCTTTTTTGAGTGTATTCATGTATCTTGGAGAGACTACAGAGTATAAGAAAGAACTCGCAATGATTATTGAAGAGTTTCTTAATCAGAGATTACTTGGTCTTAAAAATGAAGTTGGCGTATATGTCACACAGGCATTTCCAAAACTTCTCTATGTCTTAGAAGAAGATAATATTCATGAAAATTCCCCTTATTGGTATTTAACAAAACTTGCAGCTAAGTGTACTGCAAAAAGAATGAACCCTGATTATATTTCAGAGAAGATTATGAAGAAATATAAAGAAGGTAACTGTTTTCCATGTATGGGCTGCCGTAGTTTTCTTTCACCTTATAAAGATGAGAATGATAAGCCTAAATTCTACGGAAGATTCAATCAAGGTGTTGTAACATTGAATCTTGTTGATGTAGCGTTATCATCTGAAGGCGATTATGAAAAGTTTTGGGATTTGATGGAACAGAGAACAGAATTATGTCATAAAGCATTACTTTGCAGGCATAAACGATTAGAAGGAACATTATCTGATGTCGCACCTATATTATGGCAGTATGGAGCATTTGCAAGACTTAAAAAAGGTGAAAAGATTGATAAGTTGCTTCATAATGGATACGCAAGTATTTCTCTTGGATATGCAGGTTTATATGAATGTGTAAAATATATGACTGGTAAATCACATATTGATTCACAGGAAGGTCATGATTTTGGCATTAAAATAATGCAGTTTATGAACGATAAATGTGACCAGTGGAATAAAGAACATTATATTGGATTTTCAATTTACGGATCTCCAATCGAAAACACAACGTATAAATTTGCGAAGTGTCTACAGAAACGCTTTGGAATTATTAAAGGTATTACAGATAGAAATTATATCACAAACAGTTATCATACATTTGTAAAAGAACCAATTAATGCATTTGATAAACTTGCTAAAGAATCAGAATTTCAGGCGTTATCACTTGGAGGTGCAATATCTTATGTTGAAACAGATGGATTGGTAAATAATGTAGATGCTATTTTGGAAATGAACAAATTCATCTACGACCATATCATGTATGCAGAAGAAAATACAAAGTCTGATTACTGTCAGGTTTGTGGTTACGACGGTGAAATCAAAATTATTGATGAATGTGGCGAACTTATTTGGGAATGCCCAAATTGCCACAATAGAGATAAAGACAAGATGAATGTAGCTAGAAGGACTTGCGGATATATTGGAACTAATTACTGGGGAAAAGGACGTACTCAGGAAATTAAGGAGAGATATGTTCATACGACAGATATTGCGGAGGATTTATAATGAGATACGCACAGATTAGATCTATGGATATTTCTAATGGAGAGGGAGTAGGAGTCTCCCTCTTCGTCCAAGGTTGTCCATTTCACTGTAAAAACTGTTTTAATTCTGATACATGGGATTTTAATGGTGGTAAAGAATGGACAGAAGAAATAAAAGATAGATTTATGAAATTAATTGATAGACCATATATTAAACGAATATCATTTCTTGGTGGTGAGTGTTTAGCAGAACAGAACCTTGATGAAGTTCTCAAATTAGTCCAAGAAATCCGTATTTCATTTCCTAAGAAATCTATTTGGTTATATACGGGATATGAATTATCAGAGATTATAAAGCAAGAACAATACGAGAAAGTTAGTGGAATACCTAGTGTTTGGTCAAAACGATGGAAGATAATTTCTAATATAGATGTGCTTGTTGACGGAGAATATATAGATGAGCAGAAAGACCTTACATTGAAATGGCGAGGCAGCAAGAACCAAAACTGTATTGATGTAAAGAAATCTCTCGCTCAGAATAAAATGGTTTTATATTGTGATTAGGAGGAATTATTTATGTCTTATGTAGATATTGCAAATGAAGAATCATCTGGTGTTCAGATTGATGGTGAAGACTATTATGTTGCGTTGCGTAACCTTGAAAACAAGTATGGGTATGATGAAGATATTGCAGCAATAATTAGAATGTGTAACCAATGGGAAAATAGCTTTCACAAAATGGAAGGACGTTGTAATGAAATTATTAGTGCAACAACTTTATATGAAGCACAAATTAAATCTATATTAGAAAAAATAGAGGATAAATAAAATGAACTTATGGACAACAATTCTAGCAATAATTATAGGACTTATAATAAGTCATTTTATAACGCTAATAAATAAAAGGAAGAATAACAATGACTAAAGAAGATGTAAGGAAGGGCATGGTTTTATACTATGCCCGAATATTAAAAGCTGTAGGCATATACGAAGTAAGTGAGTTGCTTATAAGAACAGTAGAAGATGATTATTTTGTTGGTGTTGATAAGCGTGATAAACATGTATATTTATTTTCATATAATAATCTTAACCAATTAATATTTAACGATAGACAAAAATGTTTAGATACTGTATTAGACAGTGAAAAGAATGCACCTAAAATAAGTAGCGAAAAAGAATATGAAGAATATTAGTAAGGCACAATGATAAAATGATATATGAAATTAAAGATTTAACTAAAATAACAACTTATAGCACTTTGGCTAAAGAGTTAAATGAAACCAATGAAGCATTTTATGAATATGTATCTGATTATATTTTTTCAAAGATAGTAAACTCTCAGATGTCGCATAATTTGTTTAAATATGAACGATTTATTCAATTTTTAAAAAGAAGATATTTTAATGATTGTGACAATACAGAATTAATATATACAATTGGACTATGTGTTTCGACAATTGAAATTTGTAAACATCAATATAATCATTTATACAATGAATACAACACAAATAATATAATAAAAGAGTTATTGCAAGATGATAATAAGAAGAAAATAATTCTAAAAATATATAATAACCCTGACATACATTTAATAAAATTAATTAATGATCTTGATATTACGCTTGAAAATGAATCATCCGAAAAACACACATTAATAATAGAACACATTAATACATTAATAGATTTAGGTATGATAATAAATTATAACAAAATTTTATCTGCATCTCCCATATTAGTGCGATATATACAGAATAATAAAGTAAAGGAGTGATTAAGTACGGCAAATTACCTATATGATAAATTTAAAGGAAAATATAGAATACGTGCTCCAATTAATCAAATAACAAATGATTTTAATAGAAAGCTCAATGGCACATTAGAAGATATAGATTGTTACATAGATTGCCAGTTTGGTAATAAAGTATTCTATTATGGACACAACATTTTACAAGCATATATTCCTTCTCTTGGAAGAGGACATAACATTCTTAAAAATCTTGAAGAAACGGACAAATCTTTGATATTTGACATTGAAGAAACGGACGCTGAAATTCTGTTTAAATTCAAATTCATCAACTCTGACAAAATTATCCCATTGTTAAAACCTAAAACAAGTGGTTCTCAGACAAGCCCTTTTTCGCCTAAAAATCTCCCAAAATCTAATTTTAAAATCCCAGATGATAAATTGACACAGTATAAACAAATCGTGTCTAAAATTCCTCCTGAGAAGCTTTTAACCCTAAGTAGAATAACCAATTCATTCTTGCAAACTTTAGTTACAAAAAAGAACACTTGGGAGAATATTAAATCAGATATGAGATTAAAATGCCTTAAAGGTAAAGAATATATTTACTGCATTGGTAAGTGGAACGAGTATCTTGTATATCTTAAAAATAACATTAAAAATATGTAGACAATTAAGGAGTAAATTATGTACGAAGTAAGAAAACATGTAACTGATAAGAAACTTAAAGACTATGGCTTTAGATTCAAGTCGGACGGAGATTATACATATAGAACTGTTATATATCAGGACGGGAAAAGACCCATAATATTTTTAACATTCATCGTTAATCTTGAAGAAAAAACATTTGATAGCACGGTATCTGATAACACTGGTATATATTATCCTTATTATGATGAATGTCGTCAAGGCGATACATTTTGTCAAATACTTAAGAATTGTGTTGAAAAGGAAACAAGAAAATTAGTAAAGGCAGGTATTATAAAGATGATAAGTATAGAAAACATAAAAGGTACAGAAGTTAATAGCACAACAATTAAACTTAAGAAACTTAGAGATAATGTACAGATTCCAACAAGAGGAAGTGAATATGCGGCAGGATATGATTTATACGCTGCTATTACATCTCCTGTGATAATAACACCACATACAACTGTTAAAATTGGTACTGGCATAGCAGTTGAAATTCCTAATGGTTATTTTGGTGCAGTTTTTGCAAGAAGTGGATTAGCAACTAAGGAGGGATTAAGACCTGCTAATGCGGTTGGCGTGTGCGATTCAGATTACAGAGGAGAATATATAGTTGCATTACATAATGACTCAGATACCCCTAGAACTGTTACTCCAGGAGAAAGAATAGCTCAGTTGGTTATAATGCCTTATCTTCAAGTTGATTTTGAAGAAGCTAATGAGTTGTCTGATACTGTAAGAGGCGAAGGTGGGTTTGGTTCTACTGGAAAGGCGTGATTATGAAAGAAAAAGTTCCAATTTATCAAAAACAGAACCTTACACTTGAAGAAGCTGCTGAATATTCCAATATTGGAATAAATAGATTAACTATGTTGATTAAAGAACCTACTTGTAATTTTGTATTATATGTAGGAAATAAAAGATTAATTAAAAGAAAGTTATTTGATGAATTTATAGAAAATATAAATATGATTTAATGTTGTTGAAATTATTATGGTTGAGTGATATTATTTAGGTGTAAAATATATCACTCAATCCTTTGTTTTTAATAAAGAAATAAAGGTGATATTTTATGGACAAAAAAGATATTAAAGGAAGAGTATTAAAAGAAGGTGAAGACCAGCTAAAAGATGGTAGGTATCGTTATAGATTTACAGATAAATATGGAAAAAGAAAAGCCATATATTCGTGGAAACTTGTAACTACCGATAAAACTCCTTCTGGCAAAAAAGATGATTTGTGTTTACGTGCAAAAATTAAACAGATAGAAAAAGATCTTAATGATGACATAAACACATATAAAGCTCAGTCAAAAGTTAATGATTTGATTAATATGTACCTAGATACAAAAGTGAACTTAGCAAACAGTACATTAAATAATTATAAGAATATGTATGAGGTGAATATTAAAAATTCTTTGCTAGGTAATATGCAGATATGCTCAGTTAAGAAATCTGACATATTAAAATTCTATAAATATTTATATATTGATAAAAAACTGTCAATTGGTACAATACAATTATATCAAAATCTTTTGTATCCAGCTTTTCAATTAGCTGTCGATGATTCTACAATTAGGCTCAACCCTTGTAAAAATTGTATGAAGGAATATGTGCGTGGTTCGATGGATTCTCCAAGAATTGCTTTAACTAAAGAACAACAAAAAAGGTTATTGTCTTTTGTAAAAAACAGCAATATATATAAACGATATTACCCAATGCTTGCAACAGTCCTATGTACTGGACTAAGAATTAGTGAAGCAATGGGGTTAACATGGAATAATATTGATTTTAAAAATCACTATATAACTATTGACCATCAAATATTATATAGAAAAAAAGATGGTATAATTAAGCATTATGCTTCAGTACCTAAGAATAAAAAGACCAGACATATTCCTATGCAAAAAGATATTGAAAAGCTCTTACAAAAATATAAAAATGAAACATATTTTATTAGCGTATCTTCAAATATCAATATTGATGGGTACACCAATTTTGTATTTTTAAACAGAGAAGAAGGATTGTTTACCCCTAATACATTAACAAGGACTTGTCATTCGTTACGAGAAAGCTGCAATAAAGAAGAAATTGAAGCTGCACAATGGGAAGAAAGAGAACCAGTTCTCATTCCTGATTTTACTTTCCATGTTCTTAGACATACATTTTGTACTAGAATGGCTGAAGATGGTATGGATGTAAAAGTATTACAAGATATTATGGGACATAGTAATATAGCTGTTACAATGCAAGTTTATAATCATGTAAGTGATGACAGAGCAATTAATGAAATGAACAAGATTCAAAATGTTATAGGATTATAAAATAACCCATTATAGCACTTTAACCCAATTTTTAACCCAATTGAACTGTATTTTATGTAGAGTTATAAAGAGTTATATAAAAAAGAATCCTTATTTTGTAAGGATATAAAGACATATATAGACTTATAAAAACTCTTAAAACATACAACAAGAAAGAAATCGTTACTGTAGATTAATTTCTATAGAGTAACTTATTTAATGAGTCTGTCCTTTAGAGGGCAGGCTCATTTTTTATGCCTTTCGGTGTACGTTTCTAATAAATGAAAGTTTCTAATCTGCCTGGATGGTGGGACGGATACAGCTAAGACCAAAGGTGTTCCTGTTCATAGATATATTCTTTTTGGATCCTTATTAAGAATATAGGTAAAATACATTCTTAGCATATGCTTTCTTTTAAGCTTTGCTTGCATAAATAGCATTTTAGTAGTATATTTAAAAGGCATAATTTATATAAGGAATGGTATATTTATGATAAAAGTTGCACTTGATGCTATGGGTGGAGATAATGCCCCTGGCGAGATTGTTAAAGGTGCGGTAGATGCCGTAAATACAAGCAAAGAATGTTTTGTATATCTTGTTGGAAAAGAAGATGTTGTTAATAACGAACTTTCCCAATATACTTATAGCAAAGAGCAGATAGAAGTTGTTAATGCTACAGAGGTTATAGAAACAGGTGAGCCACCTGTTATGGCTATAAGACATAAGAAAGATTCATCTTTGGTTAAGGCTCTTAATATGGTTAAGAATAAAGAAGCTGATGCTTTCGTATCAGCAGGAAGTTCTGGTGCTATATTAGTTGGTGGACAGGTTATTGTTGGACGTCTTCCAGGCGTTGAAAGACCACCAATAGGTGCGATTGTTCCTACTGATAAAGGCTGTGTGCTGATAGTTGACAGTGGGGCTAATGTTGATGCCAGACCAGCTTTTCTTGTGCAGTGGGCTAAGATGGGTTCTATATATATGGAGAACTGTCTTGGGATTAAGAAGCCAAGAGTAGCGATAGTTAATGTTGGTCTTGAAGAGGAGAAAGGCAACCAGCTTGTTAAGGAGACATTTCCACTTCTTAAAGCGTGTGATGATATTAACTTTATAGGAAGCATTGAAGCAAGAGAGATACCAAGAAGCGGTGCAGATGTTATCGTGTGTGATGCATTTGTTGGTAATGTTATATTAAAGCTTTACGAGGGTCTTGCTGGTACAATTATATCTAAGATTAAGGGTGCATTTTATTCTAATCTTAAGTCAAAGATTGGAGCAATGCTTGTTAAGGACTCAATTAAGAGTACACTTAAGACTATGGATGCATCAGAGTATGGTGGAGCACCACTTATAGGTCTTAATGGTCTTGTTGTTAAGACACACGGAAGTGCCAAAGCTAAAGAGGTAAAGAATTCAATTCTTCAATGCGTGACATTTTCAAAAAGCAATATTAATGAGCAGATTGTTGAGTCACTTTCGCATATGCCGGAATTAACAGAAGAATAGATATAATATTTATAGTAGTACAAGGATGTACATTATATTTATAAAAGTAGTACAAGAACGGATATTATATTTATAATAGTAATACAAGAATAGATGTTATATTTATAATAAGAATATCAGATTTAGAATTGTGTATAACGCCTGATATATATTGATATTCATATAATTAAGATATCAGGTCAGAATGGAGGATTTATATGGAATTTCAGAAGTTACAGAGAATTATTGCAGATGTACTTAATATAAGCGAGGATAAGATTACTAAAGAATCAGCATTTGTTGATGACCTTAAGGCAGATTCTTTAGATGTATTCCAGATTATAACAGAGATTGAAGACCAGTTCGGTATTCAGATTCCAGACGATGCAATTGAGAATATTGTTACTGTAGGAGATGCAGCAACTCAGATTCAGAATGCACTTGCTAAATAATTAATATAAAGAATATTGGTGTTGATATAGCAGGGGTCTATAATATGTGTCAATAGAGCATTAATTTATAAGTGTGCATATTACACGGATAAATTAATGCTTTTTTATGTAACAGGAAATTTTGATAGAATTCCCTGTTACATATAAAGTAATCTGGCAGGATTTTATCTGACTGTATTTTCTTTTTTGAATAAATTGGACATAATTATAAGATTGACACCAGATTGGAGATTGAATGTATAATAAGAATTTATCTGAGTTAATGGATAAAATTAATTATCAGTTTAAAGATATTAATCTTTTAAAAAATGCACTTACTCACAGCTCTTATGCTAATGAGAAGACGATTAAGAAGTATAAGGATAATGAAAGACTTGAGTTCCTTGGTGATGCAGTTCTGGAACTTACATCAAGCGATTACATTTATAAGAATTACAGCAATATGAATGAGGGCCAGATGACAAGACTTCGTGCAAGTATTGTATGTGAACCTACACTTGCTATATGTGCAAGAGCTATTGGAATTGATAATTTCATAATGTTAGGTAAAGGTGAGGAATTAACAGGCGGAAGAAAGAGAGATTCTATAGTATCAGATGCCTGTGAAGCGGTAATAGGAGCAATATATCTGGATGGTGGTTTTGCTAATGCAAAAGAATTCGTTAAATCATTTATTCTTAATGATTTGGAAAGCAAGCAACTCTTTTATGATAGCAAAACTATTTTACAGGAAGTCGTACAGGCGGCACATAAGGAAGTTGTATACGAGATTATAGGAGAATCAGGACCAGAGCACGATAAAGACTTTATTGCAAGTGCGAAGGTCAATGGAATGTTCCACGTTACAGCCAAGGGTCATACCAAGAAGCACGCTGAACAGCACGCGGCATATGAGGCACTTGTGGAATTAAAGAAGCAGGGATATGAAATTCCTATAAGAAAATAGCAAAGGAATTGTATATATGTATTTAAAGAGTATAGAGGTTCAGGGCTTTAAGTCATTTGCCAATAAGATAGTATTTGACTTTCATAACGGAATTACAGGCATTGTAGGTCCTAATGGCTCTGGGAAAAGTAATGTCGCCGATGCTGTAAGATGGGTTCTTGGTGAACAAAGTGCGAAGCAGCTTCGTGGGGCGAAAATGGAAGATGTCATATTTGCAGGAACACAGAACCGTAAACCTGTTGGTTTTGCGTATGTTGCAATAACACTTGATAATAGTGACCACGCACTTCCTGTTGAATATGATGAAGTTACGGTATCAAGAAGAGTATACCGTTCAGGGGAAAGTGAATACAAGATTAATGGACATACCTGCCGATTAAAAGATGTAACAGAGATGTTCTATGATACAGGTATCGGTAAAGAAGGTTATTCAATTATCGGACAGGGACAGATTGATAAAATCCTTAGTGGTAAACCTGAGGAACGCAGGGAGCTTTTTGATGAGGCGGCAGGTATTGTTAAGTTTAAACGCCGTAAAGCTGCGGCTATCAAGAAGCTTGATAATGAAAGAAATAATCTTGTCCGTGTTAATGATATTTTATCAGAACTTGAAAAGCAGGTTGGCCCATTACAGGTACAGTCTGAGAAAGCAAAGGAATATCTTAATTTAAAGTCAGATTTGAAAAAATATGATGTCAACGCATTTTTATTAGAAACTGACCGTATAAGAAAAGAAATTGCTGAGCTTGATAATAAAATAGAGATTGCTGATAATGATCTGGCTGGCTCAAGAAATGAATATGATGCTACTAAGGCAGAATATGAAGAGGCTGAGAACCAGCTTAATGAGCTTAATCTTACAATCGAGCAGACTAATCAGGTATCTTCTGCATTAGAGCTTGATAACCAGAAGTTCAAGGGTGAGATTAATCTGTTTGAGGAACAGGTTAAGACATTTAACGCCAACAAGCAGCTTCATTCTGAGAGAATTAATGACATTGAGAAGGATAAGACTGCCAAGACAGCTTCGATTAATGAATTAAAGAAGCAGGCAGAGGCGATTAATACAGAGATTAATGAATATAACACAAAGCTTAATGCCATTAATGAGGAAGCTGAGGCTGTAAAGGCTGAGATAGACGGAATATCAGGACAGATAGAGAACCGTCAGACACTTATATATGATAATCTGACAGAACAGTCATCTATCAAAGCAGAGAACCAGAAGTTCATTACAATGCTTGAACAGCTTGAAATCCGTAAATCGCAGTTAAACAGCAGGATAATAACTGGAAAAAGTGATGAAACAGCACAAAGACAGGTAATAGCTTCTATTACTTCACAGTTAAAAGAATGTGATGTTAATATAAGCAGTATCAATGATTCTATTGCAGAAGCCAATGCCAATGTAACATCTATTAAGGGGGTAATAACGGAGAAGACACAGGAACTTGACAAGCTTACACAGAATTACCATAGAAGCAAGTCAAGACTTGAATCTTTAGTTAATATAACTGAACGATATGACGGATATGGCAACAGTATCCGTAAGATAATGGAGTTAAAGGACAGTACCCCTGGTATTCTTGGTGTTATCGCTGATATTATTAAAGTAGAGAAGCAATATGAAACTGCTATTGAAACAGCGCTTGGCGGAACAATCCAGAACATAGTTACAGACAAAGAGAATACTGCTAAGGAACTTATTAATTACCTTAAAGTAAATAAGCTTGGCCGTGCAACATTTTTACCACTCAATGCTATTCATTCAAGAAATACATTAGAGAACGATAACTGCATTAATGAGAAGGGTGTTGTTGGAGTTGCCAGCAATCTTGTAAGGGTGTCTTTTGAATATGAAGGACTTGCAAAGTATCTGCTTGGACGTATTCTTGTAGTTGATAATATAGAAAATGCTCTGGTAATTGCAAGAAAGTATAAATATTCATTAAGAATTGTAACACTTGAAGGTGAGCAGCTTAATCCAGGCGGTTCAATGACAGGTGGTGCTTTTAAGAATTCAAGCAACCTTCTTGGACGAAGAAGAGAGATTGAAGAACTTAAGACAGAAGTTTCAAGCATAAGCAAGACAATAACAGAAACCAAAGCTTCTATATCAGAGCTTAGAAGTGAAGTCGGTAAGAACAGGGATAATCTTGACCAGTTAAATAAACAGCAAAGAGAGACACACATTAAGAAGAATACTTTAGATGTAACTCTTAAGCAGGCTGATAACAAGTTAAAAGAGATAATTGATGGATATTCAAATGCAGTAAATGAACAGGCTGGAATAGATGCTGAGATATCAAAGGTCAACAGTGATAAACAGCAGGTAAGTGGAAGCCTTAATGTGCTTGACAGCGAGAATGAGGCTTCAAGAAAAGAGATTGAGAACCTTAATAAGCTGCTTGAAGAAAAGAAAGCGAATGAGGCGGCAGTATCACTTAAGCTTGAGAATTTAAAGATATCACATTCATCAGTTGAACAGAAAGCTGCATTTATTAATGAAAATATTCAAAGACTTTCTGATGAGATTAATAGTCTTGATAATGAAAAAGAGAGTATTAACGATAAGATAAAACAGACAGCAGAATTAATAAAGACTAAACAGCAGGAAATAACTGATGTTAAGGATAATATTGAAAAGACAGTTAAAGAGCTTGAAGCTAACAACGATAAGCTGTCCAAGCTAAAGGCTGACAAAGAAAAGGTTACTGCAAGCCATAAGGAGTTCTTTAAGAAAAGAGAAACCCTTAATGAGCAGATTATCCTTCTTGAAAAAGAAAGCATGCGTCTTCATAACCAGCACGATAAGCTTGATGAATCTAATGATTCACTTGTTGATTATATGTGGAATGAGTATGAGCTTACATACAGCTATGCACTGGAATTAAAGAGCGATGAATTAACTAATCTTAATGATTTAAGAAAGCAGATTAATATACTTAAAGCTTCTATTAAGAAACTTGGCGATGTAAATGTTAATGCCATTGAAGAATATAAAGAAGTAAGCGAGCGTTATACTTTCTTAAAGACACAGCACGATGATATGATTGAGGCTGAACAGTCGCTTATGAAGGTTATAACAGAACTTGATAATGGAATGAGAACACAGTTTACTGCCAAATTTGAAGAGATAAAAGTGGAATTTGATAAGGTATTCAAGGAATTATTCGGCGGTGGACGTGGTACAATTGAACTTGTGGAAGATGAAGATATACTTGAAGCTGGCATTATAATTGTATCCCAGCCACCAGGAAAGAAGCTCCAGAATATGATGCAGTTATCAGGTGGAGAAAAGGCTCTTACAGCAATTGCGTTATTATTTGCCATACAGAACTTAAAGCCATCACCATTCTGTCTTCTTGATGAAATTGAAGCTGCACTTGATGATTCTAATGTTGGAAGATATGCTAATTATCTTCATAAGCTTACAAAGCATACACAGTTTATTGTAATTACCCACAGACGTGGAACTATGGCTGCGGCAGACAGATTATATGGTATTACTATGCAGGAGAAGGGTGTATCAACTCTTGTTTCTGTAGACCTTATTGCCAATGATCTGAATGAGCCTAAAGAAAGGAAGAGTTAATATGGGACTTTTTAGTAAACTTAAAGAAGGTCTTACAAAGACCAGAGATAATATCGTATCGGGCATTGATAATATATTTAATGGCTTTTCTTCAATTGATGATGATTTCTACGAAGAACTTGAAGAGACTCTTATTATGGGAGATATTGGTGTCAGGGCAACTGATGAGATTATTGAAGACCTTAAGGCTAAGGTTAAAGAGAATAAAATAAAAGACCCTAAAGATTGCAAGCAGTTATTGATTGATACAATCAAAGAGAAGATGAACCTTGGGCCCAATGCATATGAATTTGAGAATACTAAGTCAATTGTTATGCTTATTGGTGTTAATGGTGTTGGAAAGACTACCTCTGTAGGAAAGCTTGCAGGCCATTTAAAAGAGCAGAACAAAAAGGTTGTCCTTGCTGCGGCTGATACATTCAGGGCTGCTGCCATTGAACAGCTTACAGAATGGGCTAACAGGGTAGGTGCAGATATAATTGCACAGAATGAGGGCTCTGACCCAGCGGCTGTAATATATGATTCTATAGCAGCGGCAAAAGCAAGGCACGCAGATGTTCTTTTATGTGATACAGCCGGAAGGCTTCAGAATAAGAAAAATCTTATGGAAGAATTACGCAAGATTGACAGAGTTATTGAAAGAGAGTATGCTGATGCGTATAGGGAAAATCTTATAGTCCTTGATGCGACAACTGGTCAGAACGCACTTTCACAGTTACGCGAATTCAATGATGTAACTAATATAACAGGAATTATTCTTACTAAGATGGACGGAACAGCTAAGGGTGGTATCGCCGTTGCTATTCAGGCAGAATTTGGAATACCTGTTAAGTACATTGGTGTAGGTGAGCAGGTTAAGGACTTACAGAAGTTTGACTCAGATACATTTGTCAACGCATTATTTGATACATCAGATAATGAAGAAGATGATGATTAATGTAATATTTTAATTCGATTAATGATATTTTATATTGATAATTAGATTAATGATGTATATTATTACTGATAATAAATTTAATAATATAAAGTAACTATAAGGAGAGTAGATTTACAATGGAAGAATTAACTTTAAAGAAATTTGAAGAAGCTGCTGAGAAAGTAAAGGAAGCTACATTACCAACTAACCTTATATTCAGCGAATATTTCAGCAACCAGACAGGCAATAAAGTATATCTTAAGCCTGAGAATATGCAGTATACAGGTGCTTACAAGGTAAGAGGTGCATATTACAAGATAAGCACAATGTCAGAAGAGGCAAGAAAGAAAGGTCTTATAACAGCATCTGCTGGTAACCACGCACAGGGTGTTGCATTTGCGGCAAAGAAGTATGGCGTAAAGGCTACTGTTGTTATGCCAACAACAACACCACTTATAAAGGTTAACAGAACTAAGGGTTATGGTGCTGAAGTTGTACTTTACGGAGATGTATATGATGAAGCCTGTGAATATGCTCTTAAGTTAGCAGAAGAAAAGGGACTTACATTTGTTCATCCATTTGATGACCTTGATGTTGCTACAGGACAGGGCTCAATTGCTATGGAGATTATTAAAGAACTCCCAACAGTTGATTATATCCTCGTTCCAGTTGGCGGCGGCGGACTTGCAACAGGTGTATCTACACTTGCCAAGCTTCTTAATCCTAATATTAAAGTAATCGGTGTTGAACCAGCCGGTGCTAATTGTCTGCAGGCTTCTTTAAAGAATGGAAAGGTTACAACACTTCCAACTGTCAGCACAATAGCTGATGGTACAGCAGTTAAGACACCAGGTACAAAGGTATTCCCATATCTTCAGAAGAATCTTGATGATATAATAACAGTTCCTGATGAAGACTTAATTGTATCTTTCCTTGATATGGTTGAAAATCATAAAATGATAGTAGAGAACTCAGGTCTTCTTACAGTTGCAGCACTTAAACAGCTTAAGGTTAAAGATAAGAAGGTTGTTTCAATTCTTTCAGGTGGTAATATGGACGTAATAACAATGTCATCTGTTGTTCAGCAGGGTCTTGTTCAGAGAAGCAGAATATTTACTGTATCTGTACTTCTTCCAGATAAGCCGGGTGAACTTGTAAGAGTTGCACAGATAATTGCCAACGCTAATGGTAATGTAATCAAGCTTGATCATAACCAGTTTGTAAGCATTAACAGAAAGGCTACAGTTGAATTGAGAATAACTATTGAAGCTTTCGGACATGAACACAAAGACCAGATTGTATCTGAGCTTGAAAAGAACGGTTTAAGACCACGTCTTGTTAAGGTTAATATCTAATTTATCAAAGTGACACTGATATGTTACGCTGATACATAAAAGTTTTATTTTAACAGGCTTACATAAAATGTATATAATATACAAGTATAGATGTGAAATCAGTTTTGTGGCTGGTTTCACATTTTTTACACACAATTTACATATTTAAACCACTATTTGCCATTATGATAATCGCATAAACAACAAAGGAGATGACTCATATGGTAAAGAATAAATTATTATATGCAACAATAGCAGCTATGTTAATGGGGGCTGTATTTACAGGCTGTTCTAATACTGATAATAACAATACAACAACAGAGAGCCAGAGCATTGTGTCACTCGAGGAACTTGCCTCAAGTGCGGATTCAGATTTATCAATCGAATTAGATGATGAAGATAAGGTATCATCATGGGATGATTCAACAGCTTCACATATTACACTTGGAAGCCAGATTAGTTCTGATAGTTCATCGGTTGAAATATCAGGTTCAACAGTTACAATCACTAAAGCAGGAACATATGTTATATCAGGAAATGTAACAGAAGGAAATATAATCGTTAATACGACAGATAAGGGAACTGTAAGATTAATTCTTAATAATGCTTCTATAAGCAATACAACAACAGCACCAATTAAGGTGTTAGATGCCAAGAAAGTTATACTTACACTTGCCGATAACACAACTAATACAATTACAGACAGCAGTCGTTTATCTACAGAAGAAGATTATTCAGCCGCTATATATTCTAAAGAGGATTTAATAATCAATGGAAATGGTACATTAAATGTCAATGCTGGATACCGCAATGGTATTAAGAGTACAGATGACTGCATTATCGTATCTGGTACATTAAACATAACAAGTACTGAGGATGGTATAATTGGTAAAGACCTATGCGGAATTGTAGCGGGTGATATTAATATTAATGCAGGTTCAGACGGGGTTAAGTCAACTTATGATACAGACACTACTAAAGGAAATGTTATCATTGAAGGTGGTAATATAACTATTAAGGCTTCTAATGATGGCATACAGGCTGAAAATATACTTGTTATTAATGATGGTACTATTAATATAAAGACTAATAATGGTGCGGCTGATACAACACAGACACATATAGATAATATGGATATGGGCCGCGGTGGTTTTGGCTTTAATAACAATAAGACAACAACTACCACAGATGATACATCTGAGAGCAGAAAAGGTATTAAAGCTGGCAATATGCTTATAATCAATGACGGAGACATAACAATAGACTCTGATGATGACTCTGTACATTGCAATTCAGTAATATATATATATGGTGGCACTATAAATGCAGCTACAGGTGATGACGGAGTACATGCAGATGACCTGCTTACTGTCAATGGTGGAACAATAAATATAACACAGTGCTATGAAGGCATTGAAGCTGATGACATAGTTATTAATGATGGAGATATAAGCGTTGTTTCAAGTGATGACGGCATTAATTCATCTGACGGAAGTATAACAATTAATGGCGGTAATCTTTTGATAAATGCAAGCGGTGACGGACTTGATGCCAATGGCTCCATTATAATAAATGGTGGATATATCGTTGTACTTGGTCCAACCTCGGACGGCGATACAGCAATTGACTATGATGACAGTTGTACAATTAATGGTGGAACAGTTATGGCATTTGGCTCAAGCGGAATGCTTGAAATTCCAAAAGGTGCAAGTAATGGAGCCTGTATAGTTACTGCATTTACATCTGTAAGTGGAGGCAGCAAGTATACATTAAGCGACTCGAATGGCAATGAAATATTATCATATACACCATCAAAGGCTTATGCCGCAGCAATTGTATATTCAGATAAGATAACAACAGGTAATACTTATGACATTACAGCAGGAAGTACTACATTATCAATTGAAGTTACATCTGATGTCACAAGCAATGTTTCAAGCGGTCTTGGCAAAGCTGGTGGAATGAATATGCCTGGCAATGGCGGCTCAGGTATGCCTAATAACGGTTCATCAGATAATGGTATGAATGGTAATTCTAACGGCTCAATGCCAGATATGTCAGGCAATGGAGCACCTGATATGAATGGAAACAGCTCTGGTGATATGCCATCAATGGGCGGCAATTCATCTAACAATGGTGGTAATATGCCTAATATGAATAATGGAAGCTCTAATGGCAGTGCACCACAGATGAATAACAGAATGTAATATCCGGATAAATAGTAAATAACCAGATAAATAGTAAATATGTTTTAACATGAATAACCAAGGTGTTTTGTGGTTTAAAAATTAAATCAAAAAATATTAAAAAGTGTCAAGTAAAAAAGCTTGACACTTTTTATTTGCTATGATATTATACTCAAGGCTTATAAATCATTTGAACCAGAAAGTTAAGGTGTGTTGTGGAACGTATTGTAGAACAGACATTATTATATGATTTTTATGGCGAACTGCTTAATGAACATCAGCGCAATGTATATGAAGATGCCGTATTTAACGATTTATCTTTAAGTGAGATTGCTGATGAATATAATATATCAAGACAGGGTGTTCACGACCTTATCAAGAGGGTATCCAATACATTAGAAGGATATGAGTCTAAGCTTCATCTTATTGAGAAATTTATGGATACTAAAGCCAAAGTAACCAAGATAGACGAGCTTGTTGATTCTTATATTGCTTCACCAGATATGAAGCTGATATTAGAGATCAAAGACCTGTCTAACGAAATTATCGAAGATTATTAAACATTTTAGGAGGATACATAATGGCATTTGACAGTCTTTCAGATAAACTTCAAAACATATTTAAGAATCTTCGCGGCAAAGGACGCCTTTCTGAAGCTGACGTAAAGGCAGCACTTAAAGAGGTTAAGATGGCACTGTTAGAAGCTGATGTTAATTTTAAGGTTGTTAAGAACTTTATTAAGTCAGTAGAAGAACGTGCGATTGGTCAGGATGTTATGTCAAGTCTTACACCGGGACAGATGGTTATTAAGATAGTTAATGAAGAGATGATTTCCCTTATGGGCTCTGAGACAACAGAGATTGCTATTAAGCCGGGGAATGAAATTACTGTCATTATGATGGCGGGTCTTCAGGGTGCTGGTAAGACAACTACTACAGCCAAGCTTGCAGGAAAGTTCAAAGCCAAGGGCAAGAAGCCTTTGCTCGTAGCTTGTGATGTATACAGACCAGCAGCTATAGAACAGCTTACTATCAATGGTAATAAGCAGGGCGTTGAAGTATTTTCTATGGGAACAGGACATAACCCTGTAGATATTG
>ERZ773131.202-NODE-202-length-53119-cov-4.914613_pt1 | contig 53119 bp, 77 predicted proteins | sample MGYA00511082_ERZ773131 | MGnify/ENA primary metagenome ERZ773131 (study PRJEB29015, sample SAMEA2737813) | human gut metagenome | biome: human gut; feature: human-associated habitat; material: faeces | place: China | collected 2012 ... | reverse complement strand
CGGCCAGTTGCCATTGTTCTTGGACGTGGTGTCGTTGTATACGTAGGCGTAGATCTTGCTCCAGCCGGAAGGCTTGGTGGCGTAGATCACGTTGGAGACTTCCGGCTTCATGCCGGTGATCGTGATGGTGATGGAGTCGGATTTCTTGTTCGTGCCGGCAGTGGCGGTGATCTTCACCGTTCCCGCCTTAAGGCCGGAAACCTTGCCCTTGGAATCGACGGTGGCAACAGAAGTGTCGGAAGAAGTCCAAGTCACGGAAGGACGCTTACCCGCCGGATCGGTTGTCACATCCGCCTTGAGCTGCACGCTCTGCGTGGAAGCGAGATCCATGGAAGTGTCGCCGGAAACCTTGATGGCAGTAACGGTCACATTCCTTGGATGGCAAGGCTCTTTGGCGTCAATGTAGCAATCCGGGTCCAGACCGTTCTTTTCCATATACTCCATGCAATATTTGTCGCACGGGCTGGAAGTGCCGTCACTCGGGTCGTAAGTGGGATCACCATACTTGGTGTAAGAATACGTATGCTTGATGGCTTCGCCGTCTGCACCAGTGCCCTTCACCGTGACCGTCACCACTTCATCCGACTTGGCTTTGCTGCCGATTTCAATGGTGTCGCCATCCTTGAAGGAACCGGATTGACCGTCGGAAGTGGAGTAGGTGGTGTTGGTGGATTGATAGGACCGGAGGGTGATCGTTTTAGATTCGCCAGGGATGGTGCCCTTGTTCGGATATGCCTCGGCGGTGGAGACCTTGCCGGAACGGGTCTTATTGGAAAACGCCGCGATGGACTGGCCCTTCACTGTGCCGGAGGTAACCTTGCCACCGGAAACGGTGATGGTGGAATCGGTCACTTCATCCGTATACGTGCCATTGGCCAGCTTGGTGCTGGTGCCCGCGAGGTTCTTGTCTGAAGCGTTGGCATTGGCCACAACCATGCCGTCCTGAGCCGCGGAACCGGCATAACGCTCGACCATCAGGCAGTTGTCATCGCCGCAGTTGGAGACGTTTGACGCTTTGCCGACCATGGCGTTGCGGAAGTGGTTGACGGCCACGACTTCCGGATCCTTCCACAGGTCGGAGCCGGCGTCGCCGAGCTTGGAGTTCTCGGTGAACGGACCGCTGCCATTACCGTAAGTGCCAACGCCACCAGTGCCATACGTGCCGCCGTCCTTGTACGGGCGGTCGAAGAACAGGCTCATGCCGTTCTTCTGGGCGGTCACACCGGCCCAGCCGTACTTGATCCATTCGTCGGAGAGCTCCTGCGGAATGTTGGCCTCGCCGTTGGCGAAGTTATCATGGGACTCCACCCAGTTCACGGTTTTGTCTTCGGTCACCTTGGAATGCGAGGTGAAATGGCTTGCGCCGAGATTCTTGAACTGCACGGCGTTGCGCACCTCATGACCGTAGCTGGAGTCGGTGATGCCGCCGCCACGCGGAGAACTGCTGTTGAACAGGTTGGCGTAGTCGGCTTCGCGAACGTTGGCATCTTCAAGCACTTCGCCGTACTGGTACTGTGCGCCGTTCTGCAGGATGGTGTCCCAATAGTGGGACTGCTTGCCGCCGAATACCTCATCGGAAAGCTCGATATGCTTGGCAGCGTCATACCGGAAGCCATCAGCGCCGTCGGCCACGGTCTGCACGAGCAGATCGTGCATGCCTTCGGTGACGGTATCATCCTGAGTGTTCAGATCCCACAGGCCAGAAAGCTTGTGCTGGGTGCAGTCCTCTCGATTGTTGTAATCGGAGATCTGCTTGTCCTCATGGTAGTAGGCTTTGTTCTTCCACTTGCCTTCAATCACATCAAAATCGGAAGTGAAGTGGTTGGACACGGAATCGACGATGATGCGCAGGCCGTACTGGTGCGCCAGCTTGCACATTTCTTTGAATTCGTCTTCCGAACCGACCACATAGTTACCGATGGACATGTCGGTTGGCTGGTAGACATAGTACCAGTTGAGGTACCAGTTGCCGGTGCCGAGCTTGCGGTTGTCCTTGATTTTGACGATTGGTTCGGTTTGGATGGAGGTATAACCGGCCTTGGCGATATCCGGAATGTTCTCCATGATGGTTTTGAAGGACCATTCAAAGGCGTGCAGGGTCGCACCGTCCTTCATATCCTTCGGCAGGCCGTACTTCTGGCGGGCGGCCTCGAACGTCGGATTGCCGATGGTATCGGCGTAGCTGTCACGGGTGGCGGCGTTGGCCTGCTGCGGTGCGGCCGTAGCGAACGAAAGACCCGCGAGCAGCGTGGTGGCCGCGGCAAGGAACGCCACGGTCTTCTTGCTCAGACGAGCAAGCGTTGCTGATTGTTTCATCATCTTCCTTGATTGGATTGGATTTGTTCAGGTAAGGCTGAGGCCCGATTCCCTTGGAATACGGAATCAGGCCTCAGCTGTCTTCGGTTATTGTTTGGTGGTTACCACGCAGTTCGGGGTGACGTCGGTCACGGCCTGGCCGCCCGAGACGGCCGCGGACTCGCCCTTCACGTCGTACAGCTTCCCGCCGTTGTCATCGGTCGCGGAGCCGTACGAGAACGACAGACCGGTCCTCGTGGAGCCCGCCGCGGGAACCGTGGCCTTCCACCAGCCTCCGCACGCCTGCGTCATCTCCATACCGCCGGTCGTGTCCGGACTGCCGTACACGCGCCACTGCACGCGCACGCGCTCCTGCGCGGACGAGGGACGGTACCAGACCGTCGCGGATTTCAGGGACTGTCCGACCGGCCTGAACGACCACTGCTGGTTCGCGCCGCCGGTCGACGTCCACACGTCCACGTTCGTCCCGTTCTTCGTGGACCATCCAGCCACATCCAGGACCAGCGACTGCGACATCGCGGACACCAGGCGATACGACGAGCCGGACCTGACCGCGACCCACTTCTGGTTACGGCCGCCGTTCGACGAGTACTGCAACGCGTTCGCGCCGTCCTTCGCGGAGCCTCCCGCCACGTCCAGGACCTTGCCCGAATTCACGTTCGCGAGCGTCACGTAGCCCTTCGGGTCGTGCGTCACCCTCCACTGCTGGTTCGCGCCGCCGGTCGCGGTGTAGATCAGCACGTTCCCGCCGTCCTTCTTCGAGCCTCCGGCCACGTCCAGGAGCATTCCGTCCTTCAGCCTGGTCGACACCACGTACGTGCCGTCCTCCAGATCCGACGCGTGGGCCTTCGCCAACGCGTCCAGCTCGGCGTACGGATCCTGCGCCTCGACCGTGACCTCGACGGACGCGCTCACGCCCCCGGCTGTCGCGGTGACCGTGGCCTTGCCGGCCTTCGACCCGGCGGTGACCACGCCCGTGCCCATCACGTTCGCGACGCTCGAGTCCGAGCTCGTCCACGTGACCTTGCGGTCCGTCGCGTTGTCGGGCTTGACCGTCGCGGTCAGCTGCACGCTCGCCCCGGACTTCAGCGAGAGCTTCCCGTCCCCCACGCCATCACCCGAGACCGAGACGGACGTGACCGGGATGGTGGTCTCGCACTCGACCGCGGCCAGGGCCGCGGAGGAGCCGTCCCACTTCACGATGCCGCCGTTGTAGTCCAGGCCCGGCTGGCGGGATCCCGGATACTGCTGGCTGCCGCCGTCGTTGAAGATCACCTTCGCGCCCTTGGCGAGGCTGTCCGGGACCACGTACTTGTACAGGTCGGTCTGCTGGCAGCCGTCGGTCGCGCTCGGGGCGGTCATCTCCACGCCCGGCCAGGCCGCGTTGTTCGCCGCGGTCGCGCCGTCGCCCGTGTACACGTACGCGTAGATCTTGCCCCAGCCCGAGGGCTTCGAAGCGTAGACGGTGTTCTTCGCGACCGGGTCCGGCGGAAGCTCACCGGTCACGGTCACGGTGATCGACGAGGTCTTGGTCCCGGACTTCGCGGTGATCGTGGCCTTGCCGGCCTTCCTCGGGGTGACCACGCCCTTCGGGCTGACGGTCGCCACGTCCTTGTCGGACGAGCTCCAGCTCACGGACGCGCCCTTCGGATCGGTCGTGGCGGTCAACTGCTTCGTGGCCACGCCCTCGGACAGGTCCACGCTGTAATCCGACTGATCAATCTTCACGGACTTGGTCGGGATGACCACGCAATTGCGGGCCTCCCAGGTGCCGGACGAAGTGTTGCCGTCCCAAGCGTAATTGCCGTCGATCTTGAGGCCAGCGGCATCCTCGCCTTCGGTGGTGTCGGCAGGATACTTCTTGGTATTTGTGGCATTGCCATCGTTGAAGATGATGCGCGTATTGCTTCCCTCGAGATCGTCGGGAATCTCATACTTGTACTCGCCATCCTTGCCACAAGTGTCTCCCGAAGCGACCTGTGTCATCGGTTCGCCCGGCCACTTCGCATTTTCCTTCAAAGTGGTGGCGCTCGAATCGTCTACATACACATAGGCGTACAGGTTGCTCCACGCACTCGGCTTCTTCGCATAAGCCGTGCTTGTGGCGGCCGGATCCTTCTTCGTGTACTTGTATGTTGCGGAGACCGTTTGGCCATCCGCATCCTTGCCCTGCAGCTTCACGGTGATGGTGTCACCGATCGCCGTGGAAGCGCCGATGGTGATGGTGTCGCCATCCTGATACGAGCCGGACTTGCCCTCCGAAGTGGTGTAAGTGGCATCGGTGACATTGTTCGCATTCAGGGTAACGGTAGTGGTGTCCGTCTTGAACGAGCTGTCGCCCGGGGTTGCGGAGACCGAACCGGAATTGTCGGTGAAGAACACACTGATCTTGCCGCCGGGAGCGGAACCGGAAGTGATCTTGCCGCCGGAAACGGTGATGGTACCGCCGGAGACCTGGTCCTTGTAAGTGCCGTCGTCAAGGTTGGTGGCAGTGCCGGACAACTCTTGCGTATCACCCATGTTGGTGATGGTCACGCCGTCGTTCTTGAAGTTGCCGTCCTTGATGTAGCGTTCCATCATGAGGCAGGAATTCGCGCTGCAGTTGCGCAGATACTCCGAAGCCTTGTTGTTGTTCATGGTATTACGGAAGTGGTTCACCGCCACGACCTGCGGATCTTTCCAAGAATCCGCACCGGCATCGCCGAGCTTGCTTTTCTCGGCGAACTGCGGCTGGCTGCCGCCGGAGCCGACCGGGCGGTCGAAGTACAGCGGCATGGTCTGGGAGCGGGAACCGATCACGCCCCAGCCCATGGTCATCTGCCACTCGCTCATGCCGGTGGATTCCCTATCGCTATTGGAATAGTTATCATGCGATTCCACCCAAGAGACAAGATTGCTCGGGCTGGCGGAGTTGCTCCAATCGGACAGGGTGCCGGCGTTCAGGTTCTTCGAATTCAGGGCTCCGCGCAGCTTGCTGCCGTAGGAGGATGCGGTGACGCCGCCGCCGTTCTTGCTGTGGCTGGAGAACAGCTTTGCATAGTCGCTATCGCGGGAGACGGAATCCTGCAACACTTCGCCGTATTGGAACTGCGCGCCATTGTTAAGAATGATGTTCCAATACTGGGAGCCGTTATACTCGTCCGGCAGTTCGATGTGCTTGGCCGCATCGAAACGGAACCCGTCCACACCGTCGTTGACCGCTTGCACGAGGAAATCGTGCATCATGTTGGCGGTTTCGGTGTTCTCAGTGTTGATGTCATACAGGCCGAGCAGCTTGCAGTGGGTCACCTGATAGCGGTTGTTCCAATCCTGCACATCACCGTCATTGCAGTCGTGGTGGTAGTACTCGGACTTCTTCCAACGATCGGCGATGGCGCCCCAAGTCGCGGTCATATGGTTGGCTACCACATCGACGATGATACGCACGCCGTACTTGTGAGCCGTGTTGCACAGGCTCTTCAGATCATCTTCGGTACCCATCACCCAGTTGCCGATGGTGGTGTCGGTCGGCTGATACACGTAGTACCAGTTCTCGGTGAAGATCATGCCCTTGCCGCCGTTATGAATAGCGGAAATCGGCTCGGTCTGCACGGAGGTGTAACCGGCTTCGGCAATAGCGGGGATGTTTTCCTCAATGGTTTTGAAGCTCCACTCCCATGCATGCAGGGTGGCGCCCTCGCTCATTTGCTGCGCCAGTCCGTAATGCTTGCGCGCCTGTTCGAACGTGGTGTTTTCAACGGTGTCGGCGTAGCTGTCGCGATCGGTGCTGGCCTGTGCTGCGGTGCTGGCGATTGCCAGTCCGCCGAAGGCGGTCGCCGCGGCGGTGATGCCGACCACCACTTTCTTGCTAATCTTCAGCCCCAGCCTATGCCAGGTCGGTGCGGGTTTCCGATGTTTCATGACTCCTTTGTTCCTTACTGACGGCCCCTTATGACGGGGGTTTATCTTCCCTGATAACGTTTGCTCTATTGCGAACGTATGCTGTATATTCTATACCTTTTGCAGAGTGCTAAAGAGTGGAAAATGGCAGAATGTCAATGAAAATCGTTGCTGCAATAACAATGATTTTTGCAAAAACTTGCCGTTGTTTTTGCAGGGGTAGCCCCCGATTGAATGGCAATTTGTGGATGCGGAATGCGTAACGATTGCAAGTTGTGGTGTGAGGGAGTATTGAAAAGGGGTTTGCAAAAATTTTCAGTGGATGCAAACGTGAGTTCGGGGCTATTGGATAAAGGTTGTATGAAATATATACATAAAACGTTTTCTCTTTCAGGAAAGTTTGCATATAACATCATGCGTAATGGGAATAGATGTTGTGTCGTAAAATCGGGGGTGTGGTTGAAGAGACGTTTACTCCCAAGAACATCATCGTGACCGGTGGATGTGGTTTCATCGGTTCGAATTTCGTGCATTACGTGGTGGATCATCATCCGGACGTGCATGTGACCGTTTTGGACAAGCTCACGTACGCGGGCAATCCGGAGAACATCGCGGGTCTGCCCGAGGACCGCGTGGAATTGGTCGTGGGTGACATCTGCGATGCGGATCTGCTGGACAGGATCGTGCCGGGTCATGACGCGATCGTGCATTACGCGGCCGAGTCGCATAATGATAATTCCATCGCGGATCCGGAGCCGTTTTTGAGGACGAACGTGGAGGGCACGTTCCGTCTGCTGGAGGCCGTGCGCAAGTATGGTATCCGTTACCATCACGTGAGCACGGACGAGGTGTACGGGGATCTCGCGTTGGATGATCCGGCACGGTTCACGGAGCATACGCCGTATCATCCGAGCTCGCCGTATTCGTCGACGAAGGCCGCCTCGGACATGCTGGTGCGCGCGTGGACGCGCACGTATGGCATCCGCGCGACGATCTCGAACTGTTCGAACAATTATGGTCCGTACCAGCATGTGGAGAAGTTCATCCCGCGTCAGATCACGAACATCCTGGACGGGCAGCGTCCGAAGCTGTACGGCAAAGGCGCGAACGTTCGTGACTGGATCCACACCGAGGACCATTCCAGCGGCGTGTGGACCATCCTGACCAAGGGGCGTATCGGCGAGACGTATCTGATCGGCGCGGACGGCGAGAAGAACAATATCACCGTGTTGCGCATGATTTTGAGGATGATGGGTCAGGCGGAGGATGCGTTCGATTGGGTGAGGGACCGTCCGGGTCACGACCGCCGTTACGCGATCGACTCTACCAAACTGCGCACCGAGCTCGGCTGGACGCCGAGGCACACGGATTTCGAGTCCGGCCTGAAACAGACGATCGAATGGTACACCGAGAACCGCGCGTGGTGGGAGCCCGCGAAGGCCGCTACCGAGGAACGGTATAAGCAGCGGGGCCAGTGACCGCTTGGCGTCGCGCGTGGATGTCTGGGGTTCGTGTCCCTCATCGCCCACCTGCATCAACGCCTTCAATCCCAACGTTTTCAGTGGTTTCAACGCTGCTACGCAGTCCATGTGCCCACGTTTTGCCCACATCCTGCGAAGCGACCTGCACCGCAGCGTCGATGGTGCGCGCCACATCATCCAGATCCGAGTCGAACAAATCCGCATAGACGTCCAACGTCATGGCCGCCGACTTGTGTCCAAGCATCCGCTGCAGCGCCTTGATGTTCGCGCCGGCATGCACCGCGATGGATGCGGCCGTATGCCGAAGGTCATGCGGCGGCAGAGGCTCCACGCCCGCCCTCCTGCACGCGCTGATGAACCATGTGCGGTTCTTCCCTGCCCCAGCAGCAGACTGGTTTCGCGGAGGACGGCCAAGATGGTCACGGAAAACCCAATCGGACGGCCCCTTGCCGGCCAGCACGGGAAGCAGCGCCTCGCCCACTATGGATGGCATCGGCACGTCGCGCATCTCATGCGACTTCGGCGAGGTCTCCGACCATTCGCTGCCAATGCGCGTAACATTCCGCCTGACGTGGATTCGGCGGCGTCCATAGTCCACATCCTCCACCCTCAATCCGCACATCTCACCCCAACGCAGGCCGCACAGGCCAAGCACCAGCACGAGCGCCTTGCGGTCGGTCGGCTGGATACGCGCCCTGCCGGCCTCATCCGCGACGGCCAGCAGTTGCTCGACGGTGAGATACCGGTGCAGTCTCCTGCCCTCACGCCTGGGCAGCGCGAGTTCGTCGGTCGGAGCCTTGGCGATGAGCCTGTCCTTGACGGCGAGATCGCAGACGCCTTTGAGCACGCCGACGATCTTGAGCACCGTGCTCGGGGCCAGCTTTTCCGCCTTGCCGCTGATAAAGGCCTGCAGTTCCCTGTGTGTGATGGAGCCTATCTGCCGTGCCGCGTATTCCGGCTCCACATGCGTCTTCCACGTGGCTTCGTCGGTGCGGATGGTGTTTGGCTTGAGGATCGGACGTCGTGAGTCCATCCACTCGGCGTAGAGATCCGATACGAGGATGCGGCCGGCTGACTGGTCGACGAAGCTGCCGTCCCTTTTGGCGGCGTTGACGTGCTGGTCTCCCCATGCGTCGGCGTCCATTTTGCGCTTGAAGCCGCGTTTGCCGGTCGGCGTGCCGTCCGGTTTGCGATAGCGCACCTCGTATCTTTTTCCGGCTTTGGTGGCGTATTGTCTGATTGTGTAGGCCATGCTCGCCCCTTCGTTTGCGTGGCATCAAGTCTATCAATCCGCTGTTTTTTCCTGTGTTTTTTCGTGTTTCGGCTTGCAATACTTTATTTACTGTGCTAGTATAGTTTATATCAAGGAAAGGAGGTGAACATGACACCATCGGAGATAATCACCAGCATCTCGCTTCTCGTCGCGAGCCTCGCGGCCCTCATCAAAGCAGTGACCGGACTCATCAAGGAGATGAGACGGAAACCGAAGAAGAGGAAGTGAGCAAGGGTTCCGGCCAGTCGTAGGGGCCGGAACCCCATATCTCCGATTATGCCATGGGACATCATGAGAACGGAATCGATAGTCAGCGCGGTGTTCGCGCTCGGAACCGCCGCCAGCGCATGGTTCGGCTGGCCGTTCGCGCTCACCGCCGGATGCGCCATCGTCAGCGCCGTCTTCGCGCTCATCGCCGGAAGGAAGGACTGACATGACCATCGAATACCTGAGCGTCACCGACGTGTCCAAGCGCCTCGGCATCAGCACAGCCGCCGTCAGCGCCTACAAGCTCCCCCAACCGGACGCCCTAATAGGCCGCACGCGCGGCTGGCTGCCAGAGACCATCGACCAATGGAACGCGCAACGCCCCGGACGCGGAGTCGGCGGTGGCAGGCCGCGCAAGCATCCGGCGGAGTGACGTCCGCCCCGGCGCTCATCCGCGAGCGCCGGGGCGGTTTTGTTGTTGGAGGTTGGATGTTGTCAGTCTTGGATCGATGGGTGGCACTGTGCCGTGTTCAGGTATTTGATCGAGACTACATGGTGGATCTGGGTTCCTGGCATTTTTTCCTTGGCCGCGTTCCCCTTGCGTAGGGATTGCGGATAGTAGGGGCCGTCCTCTCCGCTTCTTCCGAGGCCGATGCACCAGACTGTGTTTCCCATGTAGAGGCGTATCCGGCTGTTGCCTGATTCGACCACCATGGATGCGTCGTTCAGTGCGAATGCGCTGGCTATCACGTCGGTCTTCCTCGCGAGCCATCGCGCGTCTCCGGTGGGCGCGACCCTTTTCACCGAGATCCCATGGCCGGACAGGAGGTCGGTGTACAGGCGTCGGGCGGGAAGTCTGCGGGTGCGGTTGTCGTCGGCGTAGTATTCCAGGCCGCATAGGTGGGCGAAGTTCGAGGCCTTCCATTGGATGTCCAGCGTCATCCCGTCGTCGCACGCGATTCTCGTGATCGTTCCGACGAGATTGGCGTATAGTCGGGCTGCATTTCGGGCCTCGCCAAGCATCCGCCGTTTCGCCTCGGTCACGTTCACGCCCGGAATCCTCCCAGAAAATTAAAAGAGGGGCACCGACCAAGCGCCCCTCCGAAGCCGTGTGGCTGATCTTTTTACAGTCTTCTGCATGACTAGCGTCCCGTTTGCGCGGGAAGGGTCACGGCTCCGGTTGGTCTCAACCGTCTGGCCCAGCCGTTGGGCGAGACATCCAGCTCTCGCTGATGGCGCATCGACTCGCCATCGGATGCCTGCGGCAGCCAGCCACACGCTTCGAACCCGAAACCCTGCCCACCAGCAAAGCAGGTCCGGGTCTCAAGTTCGATTGCAACGATACCCCATGACGGCGGACATTCGTCTCGCCGTGAGCGTGATCCAGACGGTATTCGCACAAAACCACCGGGCCGCCGCGACGGCGGCGGACGACCACGCAAACACGCCGAATAACAAGAAAAGCCCCTCCCCCAGCCATAGCTGAGAGAGGGGCATGTGTTGTTAAAAAACGGGTGTAAAAAATTCCACGGACACTACAGTGCCGCAAATTTTTCCACGCCGAGGTTGATTTTCCGGCGCGAGGTTGAGTTTCACACCCCGCAAATCACTCACGGTCAGGCGTTGCGCAGCGGATTGTAGGCGACACCAAGACCGCTGGCGATGAAGCCCGCCACGGTCGAAATGTAGCCGCCGATGGCCGCGTCACCGAAGGTCATGAAGCCAAGGCCAACGCACGAAGCGATCAGGCCCAACACGTAGACGACGGTACGCACCTGCTTCGAAAATACGGGCGTGTACGCGCTGTCGGGCTGCACGGTGTCGGCGCCGTCCTCGCGCTCGTCGGTGAGATTGGCGATGGTAGTCTCCAAAGTGTTCTCTTTTGCATGCTCAGCCATTAATACCTTCCTTTCAGGCTTTGACGAGATACCAGGTTGACTTGTCCTCCGGTGCCAGCGCGATGTAGCGCACGGCTCCGCTATACGCCGTGTAGCGGCCCCAGATGTAGCCGTCCGCGACCGTGCCCCAATGGTCCAGATTGACGGTCTGGCCGTTGGAATACGTGGCGACCACATTGCCGGAAACGCTCGGACGGTCGCGCACGTTGAGCCCGTCCACGGCCACGCGATACGTGCCCTGCAGCACGTTTGCGGCGGACGATGCCGTGGCAGTCTGCGTCGGCTGGACGGTTGGCGTCGGCGCGCTGGTCATCCTGTCGTACCATGCCTGGGCGCGAGCCATGTAGTCCGCGTTCTGGCTTCCCGCGATGGATGCGGGGCAGGCGGTCGCGGAGAAATGGCTGTGCGGGAAAACGTTGACGCCCCACTGCGGCCTGCCGAGGCCGTAATGCTTGCAGAGCGCGGCCACGAGGTGCGCGCCGTTGTCCAACGTCGCCTCGGAAATACCCCACGGGTCTGTCGAAATGTCCGCATGCTCCACGCCGATGCTGGTCAGGTTGGACGGCCAGTCGCCGGTATGCCATGCGGTATCGGTATCCCAGACGAGCTGTGTGATCTTGCCGTCAGCGGCCACCTGATAGTGCGCGGAAGCCTCACGGGTCTGCCACGTGTCGTAGCAGCCCCTGCCGGTCAGGTTGCCGCCATTATGATGCAGGACGATCTTGTCGACCTTGCATCCCTGGCGTCCCTTGGTCATGTGCGTGGAGAGGATGAGGTTCTCGTCAGCCTCCAGATTCTCCCATGATTTCATATTATTTCCTCCTTTTGTGATGGTTTTACGCGAAGACGAGCGCCCATATCGTGACGGCCATCTCCAGCAGTCGCAGGAGCGGCAGCATGAGCAGGACGACGCAGACAAGCGTGAACGAGGCTAGAAGCAGCGTCGCTACGCATTCGAGCCATACCGGCACGTCGTGGCCGCGCCACAGCAGCCACGCCACTACGAGCAGCAGCGCGACGAACATGAAGGCAGCGGACGTCAAAGCGAGCATGCTGGCCGTCATTGTCGGTCCTCCAAGTATTTTTCGGCTGCGTTGACGATCCAGCATCGCGCGTCGAGTTTTTCGAGTTTGGCGAGCTCGTATCGGACGGCCTCTGAATGGTCGTGCGACTGGTCGCCGTAGATCAGGCTGATGATCGTGTTCTTGATGGTGTCACGGCATAGCTCATCCATGCGATCGTCGAATTTCTCGGTGCGTTCACCGAGTTGTCGGGTTTTGGCGAAATGCTGCGAGAGCGGTGAATCGTAGGGCAGGCGTTCCGGCTGCACGTGCGCGTACAGGCCGGTGGCCAGCGCGTCCAAAGCGCCCGGCCAGACTTTAAGGCCGAGCGTGATGAGCGCGCACGCGCCACCCACCCCGCCGAAACCGGCTAGAAAATTCTGCAGCACATTACATCTCCTTACAGGAAAGCCCCGCACGTGGCGGGGCTGTGGTTTGTTTAATACGGGTGGTCAGAGGCGGCGAACACGAGCGGCAGGCCGAGGTTTTTGAGCATGGTCACGAGCGAGGCATCCTCGTAACCGCACAGGCGGACAAGCACGGTAACACCGGGGTAAATGGCCACCGTATCGTTGTCGCTAATACCGATCAGGTTGCCGCCGCCCGCCTTCTCCCACACGACCTTCGCCAGCCCGTCCTGCAGCGGCGGGTACAGCCAGCCGACACCATCGCCGGTGACGGTTATCTCACACCCCTCGTCGCTGATCCTCGCGCTGGCCGTCATGATGTCCTTCGGCACCCACGGAACAACCGGATCACGGTCCTTCAGGGTCGGCGGATCGTAGAGATTCCTGATTCTCACGCGACCACCCCCAACCCGAGGGCTAGTATGCTGCCGTGTCCCTGGAGAAGCAGACGACGTGCAAAGCTTGCATGATACGCCAGTCCTCGTCGCTGAACCATCCGATGCACGGTATGGTCACGTGCGCGCCCCTGGCGAGCAATATGCCGTCCCACCACCATCCGTTTGTTGCGGGCATGGTGGCCGCGCCATCCGCGATGGTCACTTTCTTCTCGTCCGTCGGGGTAACGCCGGATGACATGTCCGTGAGAATCGCGGAATACATGCCGGTCGTCGGACCGACGGGCAAAATATTGCCCCATACTCGCAAAAGCTGCGGTTTGTCCGCCGTGCCGGTATAGGTCAGTCCGTCCGTCCGCCCCTCGAAACCATTGTCGATGGGCTTGGTCGCCCACGTGCTTGGATTCACGAGTCTCATCGGCGGTCACCCGCCTCAAGGTCAGTACGGCGCGGTCTGCGCGGTGAAGAAGCCCGGAAGCCCCCCCCCCGAAGCGATCTCATAGGTGTCGGCCGCTTCGATGTTGATCCGGCTCATCATCGCGGTCGCGCCTACGACGGCGGCCGGACAGATTCGGACAATCAGCTCACCGCAACCTGCCGGAACCTTGATAGCTCTTTCGACGACGATGGTCTGGCCATCCGGGATATTGACTGCGTAGCAGGGAAGGTAGGTGGAGTTCGGCTGTCTGACATAGCAGCGCGCCATTCCGTCTCCGCCTTCGGCATGTGCGAGAAGGCGGACGTGGTACGCCCCCTCGACCGGGACTCTGTCTTCGTTCAGCGAGTACTGTGCGTAATTCTGCTGTGTTCCGACAGCTGTCGTTGTCGCCCGCATCCACATCATTCCTTCGTTCCTCACGAAGTCCGACCTGGTGCCGTCGTTGGCATATGGGTGCATCATGCCTGCGCATTCTGGATCCGGGAAGATGTTCCTACGTCTCATGCCGCCACCCCCGGAACGTTTAGTATGGTGCGGTGTCGGCTGCGAAGACGAGCGCTCCTGCCTCCCGCAGGATCGGCCATTCGTCCAGATCGACGGCGCACATGCCCGTCACTGTGGTCTTGGTGTCGACAAGCGCATGGATGCCAATAATATCCCTTGTTTCTTCTTTGGTGGTGTCCATGACGCAAACCCCACTCTCCATGAGCAGCGTATCCGCCCGCTCCGGCTGCATGGAGTCCCATGAGCTGGGCGGGCTGAGCCGCATCATCATGCATCCGGACTTCCGACTCGGGATGAAGGATGAGACCTTGGGAAGGGTGTATTCCCAATAATCGCCGTTCTTCGCTATGGTGACGGATCCCGGTATCGCACTCCAAGTGCTGACCTTGTTTGCGCAGTGCGGGTCCGGCCATTGATTCCGTATTCTCATGCCGCCAGCCCCCAGTCAAGACGATGAGGGCTAGGAGGAATACCCCCCCCCGTCCGGAACCGCCGCGTAGGGCGCGGTCTCGGCACTGAACGCGCCGACTTCCAGTAGATTCATGATGGTCCTTTCGTCGTCGGTAACGATGGTCAAATCCGACACTTGCATCACGTCCGTGTTCGCCGGCATGACGGCATCGAGTTTCGGTCGGATGCTGAAGGAGTCGCGTCTGCCCTGCACGTGCGGTAGCGATGCCGACAGGAACGTTGTCTGGCCGCTGTCGATGTCGACGGCCGTCGTTCCGATTTGATTCCATAGGGTGCCGTTCCACCATGCCGTCAGGAGTCTGACGGTCATGCCGGTGAGCGCCTTGGCGGTGAATGCGAGGCAGAGTTGGCAGTCCGGCAGGTCGGTGACGAGCTGGATGTTCGCGTTTGACGGTGATGCTTTGATGTTGGTGTCCTGGTTGGCAAGGATGTCGAACTCAGTTCTTTCGACACCGGTATTGTTGGTGCCGGTGTTGAGCGTGATGTGCCCGTCCTCGGCCGAAAGCTTCGAACCCCAGCGCGGCTTGACCATGATGTAGTCCACCGCGTTCGGTTTCGACATGAGATTCCTGACCCTCATTCCAATTCCTTTCCCGTCAAAAGCTTCCAATCATCCCATTCCCTGCGCCACACCTCGCGGATACGGTCGAGCAGGAAGCACATGACATTCGCATCGTCGCCCACACTGCCGGTGTAATACCTAAGGCCGTTGTGGAGCTTTTCGGTGCGGCACCACAGGCTGCCGACCGGAGCCGTATTGGGCTGGTCGGACTGGACGAGGATCTGCTTGGCGCCCAAAGCCTTATCGCCTTCGGAGATCGACACGTGGCAGGCGTTGAACGCGTCCTGTTTGAGGGCGGTGAGAAAATTCGTGGTGTCGGAAACGAAGCTCACCGTGCCGTTCGAGATCGATGCCACCGCGGAATCGGCGATGGTGAGCGTCAGACCGGCATCCTCGATATGCCCGTCGGCGAAGACCTTCTGGGCGGCCACCTTGACTTCCGGATGGTCGGCATAGAGTGCCTGGACCGTGAAATCGACCGGTTTGAGCCACACGTCCACGAGTGTTTCGGCGGCTGGCGGCCATACCTGCACGCCGTTGTACAGCGCGTTCATCGGCACAGGCACGCCACCATTGGCCATATACGGGAGGCCGACTTTCACGCCGTTGAGCAGTACAACCATTTGTCAGGCCTCCTGAGAGGAGGCGGAATCGGCGGAATCGGTGGAATCGGTCGGCACAGTATCCGTCCTATCCTCGCCAGACACGTCGGACGCCTTGTCACGCACCTGCTTCACCGCCTCGTCAATCGCCGTCAAAGCCTCATTCGCATGGGATTCCACGACCGTCTTGGACTCGCTGATGCTATCGGCGACAGACTGCACCGCTGCGGCGTTGGCCGACACCTGAGCCGTCTGCTCCGACACAGCCTGCACGGCATCCGCAGCCTGCACGCTCGCCGCCTGCGCACCGGCAGCCGAAGCCTGCGCCGCATTAGCCGCCTGAGCAGCCGCAGCCGACTGCGACTCCACCACGGCACGCGCGTCGGTCAAATCCTCCAGAATCTGGGAAGCCACCGTCTTAGCCTGACCCTCCGGATAAAACACCATCTGACCAGGATTCGCCTTCGACATGGCCTGCGCCTCAGACAGGGACGAAGCAAGCAGATACGTCAGCGAGGCACCGGAATTAAGCGCCGGAACCAAAGTATCCGAATCCACATCGACCAGGTCCGCGAATTCCACGGTCTCCGCACTGTCAGGCACGGTCACGTAGCGTCGGAACTTCCACAGGTCCTTGTCCAGTCCGACGGTGACCTCGTAGCAGAAGGTGTTGTCGGTCGGTGGAACCGTCACGGTCGCCTTGCCTTTCGCGTCGAGTGCGACTTCGAAGCCTTCCCGCACGACGATGCGTGAGTCGTTGCGGAAGCGTTCGGTTGGAATCACGCTCACGGTGGCGTTGGACAGGTCGACGATGCCGCCGGCACTGGGTTTGCCGAAGTCGAAATTGATCTTGGTCATCCGTGTCCTCCTTTAGAACAGTGGTTTGAAAAACGGGTGGAAAACCCACAGGTCGGAACGTTTCGCCGGAACAATGCCGACTGTGGGTTTTCACAAGGTGAAAGGTAAGAAGAATGCTGTTGGGAACGTTCGTGGATGATGTCTGGTGGCCGTCCTGCGCGAGGCTCCGTGAATGCACAAGAGTGGGTTACGAATCGGCCTACCGTTGTCATATCCAGTCGAAGTGGGGTGGTGTCGATATGGAGTCGATCACTGCATCAGATATCGAGGAATGGCTGGGCTCGTTCAAGCGTGCTGGCGCCGCACGGAAGGCTTGGGCCGTTCTGCGGGCGATACTGAGGCTCGCCTACCGGCGTGGCGTCACAGACAACGACGTGACCAGAAGGGAGATCCGTTTGCCGCATCTCCGCCGTTACGAGCCGCGGGTATTGGACGCACGCCAGGTGCGCCGCCTGCTGAAAGGCTTCTATGGCCACGCGTTGGAGGCGTGGCTGCTGGTCTCCGTATGCGCCGGATTGAGACGATGCGAGTCCGTCGGCATCGAATGGTCCGACCTGGACTTGAAGCGAGGCACGGTCACCGTCAAACGTTCCGTACAATGGGTCGCCGGCCATGAGACGGTCACCGACCCGAAAACCGACCAGAGCAGACGAACCGTGGCACTTCCCCGATTCGCAGTCAAAAGGCTCGCGCAGTTGAAACACGGCAGGAGCGGACGGCTGGTCGGAGACCTGAACGCTAACCAGGTCGCCTCACACTACATGGCATGGTGCCGGCGGATGAAACTCCCCTGCGTGCCGCCACGCAACCTGCGCCACACCTTCGGAACACTGGCGATTGCCGCCGGCGCCGACATCTCAGTGGTCGCACGCCAGCTCGGACACAGCGACATCAAGACCACGGCCCGCTACTATCTGCGCCCGGATCTGTCGGTGCTGAAGAGTCTGCAGCGGGCATGGGAGCGGCTCATTATCGGGGTCGCATAGCTTTCCGTAACCCTGTACAACGCGAAGGGCTTCACGGTCATCCGCGCCGGCATGATGATGCTCGTCAGATATTCCGGCAATATTGGTAATGGCAGTTGGGATTCAGCGCAATGCGAATACGTGCTGCCCGCCGAATTACGCCCGCCTGTCGAGGTCAATGGAATGGTGTGCGTGTCGAACGGGCAGACGGCGAGAATGCTCATCGTCAACCCGAACGGAACCATCCGATGCGCGAACATGGGAGCCGCTGGCAGCAATCAGGGTTGCGTCGGCTCGCTCTGCTATCCGATCCCATGAGGATAGTTTTCCGTAACCCTTGAACGGCAGATCTGGCATGGGCCTTACGGCATGACGGTACATCTCGCCAAAGTCGGCATGATGGCTTTCGCTTTTGGCAACACGTCCTTCACGTCCAGCATCAATACCAACGGCCAGACCGTGAATGAGACGATGGATGCCGGTTTCCTGCCGGAAGGACAAGGCGCGATACTGCTGGAAGGTGTGAACGGGCAGCATGGAGCCTTGTCCTTCGACTCTGACGGTAAGGTCACGATCAGCGGCAGCATGAACAGCGGATACTATTTCCGCGTCTGCGGCTGCTGGCCGGTGAAATAGCTTTCCGTAACCCAGACATGCCAACTGACATGGCAGAACACCGCATCGTTTGTTCCGGCTTCTTATGGCGCTTCGAATACCATCACGGTCAAAGACGGTCTGATTTTCGTGGACCTGTCTTCGTTCCGAAGCACCGTGAAAGTCGGCGATTACCGTGTCTGGCTGTTCGAAGCGGGCGTGAAGCCCTCCAAAACGATCGGTCTTGGGTGCGTAGCGAACGTGGCCGGCGCCGCGTATGGCAAACAGGCGCAGTGGAACGCTGACGGGTCGGTGACGCTTATCGGAGGCGTGAACTCATCCGATATCGTCCAATGCTTCCCGAAGATCATTCCGGTGCCCGATGGCGTGGAATTCGTCTAGACCGTCATCCAACAGCCGTGCGCCGTGGAGTAGGCGGATTTCGGGTCGCCTAGCATCTGCACCTTCCCGTCACGCATGACAAGCAGGCTGAAACCGCAGGACGGAAACGCGATGATGCTCTGATCGGCGAGTGGACGGAACGCTTCTGGGATGGTCTCAACCGCCATCGCGTAGTTCTGCTGTCCACTGCCGGTGAACTTGACGTTGCCGTTGACCGTGACGACGTGTCCGACCCGACACAGAGTGAGGCTGTTATTAGCATACGGCGGCTTCCATTGCTGGGTTACGGAAAACTACTGCTTCGCGTCGAAGACGTGGACAGTCACGGCGATGCGATAGCTCAGCGACATGCCGCTGGCGTTCCATGCGACAAGCTGAAATCCTTTTGCCGAATGACTGTTCGTGATCATCGAGATGTTGTTGAACGACGGCACTTTGTTTTTAGCGTCGTTCATCAGCTGCAATTCGACGGAGTATGAATTCCAGCTTGCCGCTTCGATCGGCAGCTTGATGTCTATTGACGTGTTCGTGTTCGGCTTGAAGATCATGGACGCGACGCAGTAGGCGTCATAGCCTCTAGGCCGCGCGACCACGACCCATTCACCCGACTGGGTTACGGAATCCCACAAAGCCCCCCTCGGCGTGAACAGGCGCACCGGCGTACCGACCGTGATGCCGTCAAGCGGGATACGCCACAACGGCATGTACGCGTCAACCGCGCCGGACAATATCTTCCCTGACGGAATGGTCGGGTCGGCGGCGGCAGTCGCATTCGGCGAACCCTTCAACACGACCAACTCCACCAGCTCATTACCGTTCTTGGGGTTACGATTGTAATGCGCGCAAATGATGTCATTGCGTTTCATACCCTGCGACCCGTTGGAAATCGTCACCGATTCCGCCGACGTGATATGCCAGTCCAAGCCCTGTATCGACGCGCAACCAGTGCCGACCGTCGCCCTGTTGGACGAACTCATCGAACACTTGAACGCGTCGCCCCAGTCGAACACCACGTCGGACTTCGAAAACTTGGCCTGATGGATGATCGCCTTGTCCTCGCTTGAAATATGAGCCGTGCCGGCCTTGCCGTCAACCAGTTCGATGGTCACTGTCCGACCTCCTTCAACCATGCTTCGAACGAAGCGTCATCCTGCTGCATGAACGTCATGAACGACGCATTGCATTGGGAGCACAATTCGTAGATGTCAGGTGCCACATCCTCCGCGAGGCGGGTCGCCTTGCCAGCCGAATAGCGGCGCACGGTGTACCATTCACGTGCCTCCGTATCGCCAGCGGCGACATAGGCGGTCTTGCCGCACTTGTCGCATACGTACTTCGAGTAACCGTCAGATTTCACTAGCCTATCCTTTCAAACGTAAAACAACCAAGCGAAGGCAACTGCCTCCACGTGCCGCCGAAATCAACGGAAGGGTCAACGCCCGTCGTGTTCATCACCACATAGCCAATCGGGAACACGGCCTTCCCGGAAGCGCCGTCGCCGACATGCGCGCTGATGACGCCATCCACGCTCACGATCGAGGAACCGTCCACCTTCACGCCGCCCAACACGTCCGTGGACGCCTTCGGCAGCGTGTAGGCGTTCGCGCCCCGTTCGACCGAAGCGAGCTTCGACCGTTCGGAATCGGTCATCATGCCCGACTTGGCGCTGTCGGCCACGCTCTTGGCCGCATCGGCGACGTTCTTCGCATCCTCGGCGGTCTGATTCGCCTTGCCGATCTGCGCCGCGAACCCGGAAGCCGTCCTGTTAGCCGACTCGGCAGTCTGTCTGACGTAATCCAAATCCTCGGAATCGACCTCAGCGTTGATCGTGCCGCCTGAAATCGACAGTCCACGGCCAGCCGTCAAAGACACGCCACCGCCAGCCGAACCACCGGAAGACGAAGAACCGGAATAGTTCGCATTCGCCGACTGCACCGGCAGTCCGACCTCGAACGTCGAAGTCAAAATCCCGGAATCGATTTTCACGATCCGCTTCGTCACAACGGCGGTGACGTTGACGCCGGAAGACTGATCCGCCGCAACAATCTTGTCATCCACACGCAGACCATCGCCGACCTCATCGGACAACGTCACCTCGACCGAGCCACCGGTCTGCAATTCCTGCAGATGCTTCTTCGTCTCGGATTGCAGCGTGGACAAATCCGCGTTGGAATAGTCGTATGTGGCGCATACTTCATCGGCTCCAACGAGCGTCTGCGTCTGACTCACCACGCCGGTTGCATCCGCGAAATAATTAACCACCAGACGGTTCTTGAGCTCCTGCGAGCCAAGGCCGATAAGATGATTCACCGCGCGACGGTTGGTTTCAGCCTTGAAATCCACAAGGTCAGAATCGATCGTGTTGGTGATGGTCTGCACCGGCACGATACCAAGCAGGATCTTGTTGCCGGACACTTTGAAATCAAGCCTGCGGCCACATGATGCAAGCAATGTGCGCAAGCCGGTGTAGGCGTCCACATAACGTGGATTCTGAAACATCCAATTCGACAAAATGGAAGCATCGGAGGAATCGACAGTGAAAACCGTATCCAAGCCGATGCGCTTCAAAAGGTTTTTGAGGATGTCAGGCAGCTTGCCGGAGACTGTCAGGTAATCCTGATTCGCATCCGGCTGCAATATCTTCGCCGCCAACATGCCAGTCCACGATTGACCTATCCAGGTTGTCGTAGACATTCCTCCGGCGACGGACACGCGACGATCGACTATTCGGCCTCCAACATCACTTCCATCGAGCCAAAAATACCAGCCTTGTGAAATGTTCGGCGCGAGTGCGTCATCGATGGTCAGCTCGAAGTCGTTTTCGTCCGTGCCGCAAGCCCAGTCCAGCGTCACCTGCGATATGCTCGCATGTGGCGTTAGCTTGCCGTCGGCGAGGATAACGTCAGCCAAGGCACACCTCCAGAGACGTCAAACATGGTCAAATCGATGCCATAATTGCCGGAAACCGTCAACAGCGAATCTCCGGCCGGTATCGGCTCGAAAACATACGAGCCGCTTCCACTGCCGTTCCCGCGAACGCCCTTGTCGAAAACATCCGAAACGTCGCCGTTTTCAGCTGTCAACGTTATCGACTTCCGCAATCCAGTGGCCGACAGCGACACATGACCGCCTTCCGGCACTGTCACATCAACCGCGTAAGTGTTGCCGCCAATCTGGAAAGACGGGTTGACGCAAGGGCCGAAAATGACCGCGGTGAACTCAGCGGCCTTGCCGGTCGGATTATGCACCGTCAAAGCGATTCTTGATGGAGCCAAATCGGTCGGCAAGTCCAGTGGAAGGTCAATCTGCGAGCCGGTGCCTGCCGTCATCGGAAAGAAATGCTGCACCGGCAGCGCGCGACGCCAGACGCCATCGCACAATACGACCGTGTAGTCAGTCTGCGCATAGGCCGGCCAAGGCACCAGACCAAGCGATGAGCCGACGACATACGCCCGCTGGAACCATTCGCCGTCGACGGTCAACATGCCTGGCGTAACGGCCTGCACGTCCGAATCGAAAGCCGTCTGCACCACGTCCAATCTTGACGGATCCGTGGTGCGGACGGTCATTTTCGCCGTCGAAGCGTTTCTGCTCACCGATTTGACGCCGCGTGTGGCCAGCGTGTACGTCCACGAGTACCCGCGCATTTCCTGCAGGTCAGCCACCCACAGATCATCGGCGTTGAGGTCGATGACCGTGCCATCATGCGCCGTGTACTTAAGCTCGCGCATATTTGCGGATCAACCTCCCCAAGTCACGGTCGCCGACCGTCGAATCATCGGACGCGGCGCTGATAATCGCGCCAAGATCGTTGTGCAGGCTGGTTATCGCCGCCACCACGGAAGCGGTATCAACCTGTACGCTGACCTGATTGCCTGTCATCTGATTGGCCGTGGCAAACACTTCACGTGGAATCTTCCGCTCGTTCAGCAGGCGCATGGTATCGACGCCGTAATAGGCCGTGGCCGCAGCATTGTGCGTGTACTCGCCCGCAGCGAGACGAGCGTTGAGCAGATACACGCTGTCGCTCAAACCATTGCCGGGCGCCCACGCCGGATCCACGTAGCCGGAGAACATGCCACCTCCGGCGAACTGCTGGAAGTGGCCATCGGTGAACATTCCACCGGTGTAGCCACCCTCCTTCTTCGTCTTTTCCGTGACGGTGAAGCTCTTGTCCGCGATCTTGAAGTTGTTGATGGAGCGGAGCACCGGAGTCGCCTGGTCGTTGACCGATGCGGTGCTCTTCTTGTCGTTCAGCTTCTTGCGGTTAACGGCGTCTACCTTCGGTCCGGCCTTGTCGGCCGAATTGAGGGTGTTCTTCTTGTTGTTGAGCCTCTTCGCGTTCGCGGCGTTCGTCTTCGGCGTTGCCCTGTCGGTGGAATCCAAGGTGTTGCGCTTGTTTGACAGTTTCTTCGCGTTGGCCTTGTCTACCTTCGGCGAGGCGTTGTCCTTCGCGTCGAGTCTGGCTGTGGCTTTCTTGCCGTTGAGCTTTCCGATGTTCTTGGATGCGGTGTTCGCCTTCTTGGATGCCTTGTCGGTCGCGTCGATGGTGGCGTTGACGTGCTTCCTGTTGAAGTCGTCCATCATCTTCTGCGCCTTCTTGGCGCTGGCCGTGGCTTTCTTGGCGTCGGCGTCGAGCTTGGCCTTCGCTATCTTCTTGTTGAATTTGTCAAGGTTGGTTTCCGCGCCCTTGGTCTTCGACTTGGCCTTGGAATCGTCAACATCAAGCTTCGCCTTGTTGTTGTCGGCGGTCATTCTGATATTGTCGATGGAAGCCTTGATGCTATCGGAACTCAACCCCCAACGGTCTGCCAAGGCGTTAGCGGCCTGTTCGCTCATGCCCGAGGCTTCGGCCTGCCGGATGATCGCATCACGAGCATCCTGCAGCACGCCGTTTGCACGTTCGATCTCATCGCTGCTGAAATTGGTGCTCTCGCCCTGCTTGAGAATCTTTTCCGCAGCGTTCTGGGCGCTGCTGGCGATGTCCTCCAACGCCTGCTTGGTCTTCGTGCCCTGCTCTGAAAACCTGTCAAGCAGATTGCCGCTCTGGTCGAACACCACGCCATTGTCCTTGCAGGTGTCGGACAGTTCACCAATCTTCTGATTCAGCTGGTCGACCGCCTGGTCTGCAGTCAGATTGCCCGACTCCAAACCAAACAACGCCTGGACAAGATCATCGATTTGGCTTGACGCATCCGAAGCGGAAGAGCCAAGCTCTTTGTTCGCGCTGGCAGCTTCCTTCGCTGCCGATGCAGACTTTCCGTCAGCATCCACCGCGTTCTTGGCGGCCTTGCTTTTCTCATTGGCCTTCCTGGAAGCATCATCGTAGGCCTTTGATTCCTCTTTCAGGGCTTTCTTGATGGCGGCTGCCGCAGTTCCGCCAATGCCGGGCTTGTCGATTTCCTTGATCTGCTTGTTGACGCGCTTCAACGCGGCTTCGTTCCCCATGGCTGCGCTGGTCATGTCGGTCAGGCTGATACCCGCCTTGTCAAGCCATGTGGTCAACTTGACGCCGCCACTGCTCATATCCTGATAGGCTCCGGCGATGGTCTCGCTGATGTTGCTGCCGGATTCCAGAGCCGACTGCAATTGCTCGGCGGCTTCCTTGGCCTTCTGCTGGTGGCTGACGAAAGCTGACAGTGCAGCGCCGGCCACCGTCAGGGCGATGCCCCACGGGCCGCCAAGCAGGCTCATGACACTGCTGCCGACCGCCTTGAAACCAGCGGTCTTCAACTGCGCCTTGGAAGCGGACATGCCGAACGCCTCCATCTGCTCGGAAGCGCTCATCGAAGATGCATTTAACATCTGGAAGGCGGTCTGCGCGGATCCAAGCGCAGTCTTGACACGTTGGATCGGGTCGATGGCCAGACCGATGTTGTTGGCCATCGTGCTGGTGCTGCCGTTGAGATTGCCAGCGGCCTTGTGCACGGCTCCGAACACGCCGGCCAATGATGCCATGACCACGATGGTCTGCTGCGCTCCGGACGGCAAACTGGCGAACGCGTCAACCATCGTATCCAAGCCCTGCACCATCTTGCGTAACGGGCCTTGAGCGCCCTCGCCGACGGAAATCATCAAGGATTCCATCGAACCACTCAGATTCTCCAGATCGCCCTTGAGATTGTTGTTCTTAGCAGCCGCCTGCTCGGCGGCGTACCCGCTTTCGGATACGGCCTTCGTCCACTTGTTGACACCGGATTCGCCCGCCTCGTACAGGTAGTTCGCGGCCTTGATCGCGTAACTGCCGAAGATGGTCGCGTTCGCCTGGTTGCGCTGCTCGTCGGTTAGGTTCTTTTCGGCCTTCTGCAACTGTCCGGCGAAATTCGCCATGCCGACGAAATGATGTTGAGCGTCATATGCGCTGATGCCAAGCTCTTTCATCGTATTGGAGGCTTCGGCGGACGGGGCGGCCAGTTTCATCAGCATGCTGTTCAACTGGGTGCCGGCCTCGGCGCCGATGGTGCCGTTCTGGGCGAACAGCGCAAGAACGCCTGTGGTCTCCTGAATGTTCATGCCGAAACTGTTCGCCTGCGCACCGCAATTGTTCAACGCCTCGCCGAAATCGGAGACATTGCCGACGGCCTTGCCTGCGCCAGCCGCCAAGGTATCGGCCACTTGGGAAGCCTGGGACCCCTTCAGGTGGAACATGCTCAACGCGTTGGCCATGTATTCGGCGGCATCCCCAACGGCCATTCCATCGGACGCGGCCAGATTCAAAGCGCCAGACAAGCCTCCGTTAAGAATATCCGTGACGCTCATGCCGGCCTTGCCGAGATCGTTGATCGCGTCGGCGGAATCCGAAGCGGAATAAACCGTGGAAGCTCCGGCCTCGATGGCGGCGGCACGCAACTGGTCCAATTGTGCGCCGGTCGCGCCGGTGTTAGCCTGCACGGTGCTCATCTGCTGGTCGAAGTCTGCGGCCATCTTGACTGCGGCCACGCCGAAAGCGGCCACGGCCAAACCTGCTGCGGTCATGCCGCTGGCGATGAGCGCGGACTTGCGGCCTGTGTTCTCCATGCCAGAGGCGACTGTTTTCGCAGTGCTTCCGGCGCGGGTCATCGCCGCCTCATAGGAGGCTGTGTCCGCCATCAACCGGATGACGATGTTCTTGTTCTCCGCCAAAGCATCCTCCAAAAATCAGGTCAAATGCGCCACCAAGGCGTTCGCGGCCGGATTGTCCTTGCCGTTGGCCTCTGTCCAACGTTTCATGGCCTGCTGCATGTGCGCAGTGGCCCAGCAGACGCTGGTTTCGGCATGCAATGTAAGTTCACCCTTCGGGTCTTGGCAGATCGAGCGAGGCAAACCGCACATGGGGCATAATGACCGTTCGTATTCAGCCAATGAACGCATCCAATTGCGTTCCGTCTCATCCCATTCGACCTCATCGCCCTCACTCGGGCGCCAGCCCATGAAACGCTTATAGCTGATGCCGAGCTGGCGGCAGATCTTAAGATCCTCGACTAGTTGCGGAGAACCTGCGAGGCGAGGTCGAATGCCGCTTTTGGGTCCGCTGCGGTGCCGTTCAGTTCGGCGATGGCCTGCCAGATCGGCGTGAACTGGCCATCGGTGAGTTCGTCGAACAGGCCACGCCACGCCTGTTCGGTCTTGTCCTCGTCGGCCACAGGCTTGCCGCCGATGGTCGCGGAATCAAGCATGAGCGGCAGTGCCGCAGCGGCGGTACCGAACATGTCGTTCGTGCCGTTGTCATTGCGATGCGCGGCCAATGCCTGCGCCCACTTGCTTACCGGCAATGCCCGCAACGTGAGCTTCAATGTCTCCGCATCCGCCTGTTCGCGTAGCTCTTCGATGCGCCGCGCGGTGGCCTTCGCCTGCCGGTTCGTCCCAGCCTCCGTGATTTGTTCGCGCGTGGCCTCCTCGGCCAGCGCATCACCCAATCGCGCAATGTCCTCGGCGACCTGCTGGTTGAGAATGACATCGACCTCCATGATACGCCTGGTGACCTTAAGCATAAAACATTCCTTTGCCTTGAAAAACCATGCTCCCCTTCTTCAAAAAAGAAAATCCAGCACCGGAGAAAGGGGTGAAAGTCCGGTGCTGGAAGAATCAATCAGGCGACCTTCACGTTCTCCGCCCAGCCAGGAGCGCGGACGGAGAAATTGACCTTGCTGCGCAGCACACTGTTCGCGGCGATCGCCACCTTGGCACTCATGCCGATACGGACCGCATACACGTTCACCGTATCTCCGGCGACAAAAGTCGCATCCGTCTGCTTGCCATAGCGGCGCACGAAGTAGCCTTCCGCCCCCTCGGTCAACGTATCCATTGCAGCGTTTTGAGCGGAATGCGAAGTGTTCGTGTTGTCGATGACCTCGATGCTCGGGCCGCTGATCTTCTTGCGACCGGGATTCTCGTAATCCTGCGCGCTGTTCTCACGCTGGTCGGAAATGGAATCCTGCGACGGCGAGCACGACCAGCCGCCCAGGGTGACGTAGTTGCTCAGGTCGGTGCCGGCGCTGATCTCGGACGCGGTCGGCTTCTGGATGTTCTTGATGGACGGCACCCAGATCGTGTTGACCAGACCGTCCGCAGGTGTGGAAGGAACTTCGGTTCCCAGAGTCAAAACCATGACTCCTCCTTAAATATTTGGGTCACATGCGTGACCAGTTGAATTTGAAAGTCAGAAGACGGCACTGGTAAAGCAGCGCCGTATCCTCTGCGGTAAGTCCGGCCGCGTAAGCGCCGGAATCGGAGAACAGAGTCAGACAGCCGGTGTCGAACCCCTGCGCGACGAACCGTTTGCCAGCAAGTCCTGGAATCATGAGGTCATCGGCCAGCACGTTGACGGAATCGGCCGTAGTGCTCACGATGCGCACCGTCAAAGTGCCGATGCCGCAATGCACATGCTGCGTTTCGCCGACGATGTGACCGTTGGTCGTGACCGTCTCAATCACCCACGGCGGCTTCTCCGTAGGCTTAGGCGCCGTCTGCCGGTACACGGCCCAGCCCGTCGCCGGCTTCGGAATATGATCGAGAATCGTGTCGGTCAACGTCATGATCGACTTCATTCAGACCACCTCCACGGCGGCACGCGCCACGTATTCCGCAAGCTTCGGCAATTCTTCCTCACCATGCTCGTAGAACCGGTGCGTTCCACCGCCCCTCGCGGTGCCGAAGAACGCGATGTTCGCGAGCGAACCCGCTCCGCCCTTGGTGGGGCCTATCTCGGCGGTGATACGCCCAGCACCCTCCGAAACGGTGTAGGTGATCGGGATACGCCTGAATGCGGCATTGCCGGAACCGTTCAGGTCGTCGCGAATCGAGTTCTTGACGTTCTGCGCGCCCTTCTTCACCGAAGCGGAGATCAAGGCGCGTCGAGCCACGCCCTTGGCGAGCAGCGCATCGCCGAAGGCCGTCAACCGCGAAGCGTCGAACAGTCCGCTCATGAGTCCTCCTTCACGTTCCAACGGCAGGCGGTGGCGTGCGTCTTCTCGCTTTGAGGCGAGACGAGCCTGAGCCGCCTGCCGACGAGCAGCGGATTAGCGGATTCCGTGACTTCCACCACGTCACCGGCGCGAAGGCCTGGAGTGCCGTATGGAAAATGCACGTACAAAGACCAGACCAACGAGACGGCGCCCATGGCTTGGGCCGCGCTGCCTTCGGTCTGCTCGCTGGCGAGGCCGCCGCTGGTCTGCACCTTGCAGCTGCCTTCGTACACCTTCTCCTTGCCGGTGGTCGGCAGTCCCGTGTCCGAATCCGTTGTGGTGTCTCCGGTGCGGGTGACGACGCACTGGTCGGTCATGAGGCTTTCGGCCATCTGGCGTAGTTTCGGCAGGGCTCTGATGAGAGGTGCCATGCTTGGCATGTCAACCTCCTCAGTAGTCGTAGGGGTAGTGCGGCAGCGGGATGACCACGGGTTCCGGAGCGATGACCGCCGTAGCGAGATCGCTGCTGACGCGTTTCAGCAGCATGTCCCATTCCTCGTCAAGGATGGAGATCTCGCCGCGACTGCGCGAGCTGTCGATGCTGGTCTGCATGTTACCGTCGTCGATCTGCAGCATGGTGCTGCTCACGCCCTCCGGGTTGAGCGCCTTGCGTGCGACGGCTGCGGATTCCACTTCGATGACGGTCTCCTGATATCTCGAGTCCGTGCACCATTCGTCCAGCACTGGGATGCGGTTGCGGATCATCATTTCGGCGCGGCGGAGCCATTTCCCGATCTGCCTGCCTTCGGTGCTGTCGGAGGCGATGTCGCGGCCGAGTTCAACTGCGACATCGTCGATTTGCGCCCAGGTCATGGAATCACTTCGCGATGATACCGGCGTTGCGCAGGCTGGCCAGCAAAGCGTTGATGGTGGCCATCTCCTGACCTGTGGTGGCGTCCCTCACCGCAGCAGCCTGCTTGGCGGGCATGCCGGACAGCACCGTATCGAGCGGCTTAGCTGCGCCGCCCGGCTGCGGCACATACACCGCGCTTGCCGGGATCATGTTCTCGTGACGTCCGTTCGTGGTCTCCTTCATCATTCACCATCCTTCTCACTGGTCTTCTTCTTCGGCTTCGCGGCGTCGGCGACCGTGCTCGGTTCGTCGGCCTGCACCTCGGCCACCGTGTATCCGTGGCGCTGGAAATAGTCGGACGGATCCGCATCGGTCTCACCGACGCCACCGACGAAGGTCACGCCGGCGGTGACGCCGTTGTACTCATTATTCGGAGCTTCGATTCGCCACATCATGATCACCTGACCTTGATCTTACGGAGCACGCCAGCGGCCTTGGTGGCCTTCAATGCGACGCCGACCGGACCAAGCTCGACCTCGCCGCGATGCACCGCGCCCGGCTGGGTGAAGTCAGGCAGCCAGGTCTTCACGAGGGTGCCGTCGGTGGTGGTGATGCCGCAGAAGCCGTCCAAGCCAACGCGGTACGCATACAGGCTAGTGGTGCCGTCTGTGGCGATGGGGATGATCGGATCGTTGCTGCCGGCCTTCTCGCCGGCGTCGGCGAAGAGGATGCCGCCATAGGATTCGCGGCTGATCGGACGGCCGTTCGCGTTGGCGAGACCATCGATCGGTTCGCGCACGTACATGCTGGTGCGGCGCACCATGGCACGGACGCGGGCAAGGGCCTTCTTGTTGCCGACCACGATGGTCGGCGTGCCGTCAAGCAGGTCAAGGAACTCGTCGAGCGTGTCGATGGCCTTGTTGCCCTTCTCTCCTTCGAGGTCGGTCCAGTCGTAGGTGCCGGAGGTGGGCTTCATTTCGGTGCTTGAGCCGGTGAGCGCCTTGTCCAGGCCGTCGAAGGCCTTATCGTTCACGCCAACGTCGCCGTTGATCACGGTATCCTGGAACAGGGTTATCGCGGCCTTCACCTTGTCATTGATGTTGCGTGTCACCTCGTCGGATCCCTTCGGGCCGACGTTCGCGAGGATTCGGTCGATCTCGAAGGCGCCGCCGAGCACGGCGAGTGTGGTGCTGTACTTCTTGGTCGTGGTGGTGCTCGGCGAGTATTCCGTGTTGATGGCGCGGAATTCGGCGGTGGGCTGGGTCTCCTGTCGACGGTAGGAGTAGTCGAGCGTCGCGCCGCCTCCTGCAGGGTTCACGGCATCATCGAAGATGAGGGAATCGAGGATGACGCTGGACTTTCGAAATTCGTCGATGACGAAGGGGTCGTAGTCTTCGAGGGCGTTGTTCTTCGCCTCTGCGAGAGTGACAGCCATAAGGTTGTCTCCTTCCTAAGGAATCGGTTACTTGTAATATGCGGAAATGGCTTCGGAGAGACTGTGCGGCTTCGGGTCGCCGCCCTTGCCCTGACTCGGGTCGGGCTTGACGTTCGGCTTGTTCTGCACGTTGACGAGCTTCAGCAGGCTGTCCGCGTCGGCTTCCAGCTCCTCGCGAGTGGATCCCTGCAGACGTTCCGCCAAGACCTTCGGCAATTGCTTGTCGACGGCGACCTCGTATCGCAGTGCCTTCGCGGCATTGCCGGTGTTGGACTTCTCCAGGCTGGCGATCCTCTCGCTGGCCTTCTCCGCGTCGGTCTTGTCGCGATCCTCGAACTCTTTGATTCTGGCGTTCGCGGCGGCGAGCTGTTCGCGCAGCGACTTGTTGGCCCTGCGCTCGTTCTTGAGCGCGGTCATGCCGTGTTCGCCGAGCTTCTCGTCGCCTTCGACGCCGGTATTCGCCTGTGGGTCGGATTTCGGCGGCTCCGGCTGCGGCGGCTCTCCGCCGCCCGGTTCGGCACCGGTCTCGATGGTGCGGATGCGGATGAGATTCCACCATTTCCTATGCATTGTGTTTTCTCCTTGTGGTTTCCTTGGCCGTCACATCGCGTGCCGGCGCCGGCACCATCGCGATGCCGGTGAAAAATTCGATTTCGGCTAGAGGATCCAGCCGTACTTGTAGAGCATGCCCAAGGCCTTCTCATGATCGTCGCCGCAGCGTGCGTAAATGGTCTCAGGCATGAGACGCGGCCTGTCGACCTTTGTGTACCGTCCGCCGTTCTTGACGAATTCCTTGGCGTATCCGGAGTCGATCATGCGTGATGCGGCGAGTCCGTGGCGCGTGGTGCCCTCGGTCGTGTACTTGATGTTCCGCCCGTCGATCTGGGCGGTGCGGATGCCGCGTTGGGCGTTAACCAGCTGGTTGAGGTCGGCTCCGTCCGCGTAGGCTCGGGCGTTGGCCCTTCCGCCAAGGACTTTGGCGAGCTGGCCTTCGTCCAGTGAATCAAGGTATTCGCTTGGACTGGTGCATGCGTTTGCCGGTGCTTTCGGGCCGGTGTAGACGGCGATGCAGTCGCAGTGCGGATGCCTTTCGAAAGGCGTCTTGCCGCATGGCTGTCCGGCGAGGATGACGCATCTTCCGCAGCTCGGCGGTGTCAGGCCGCGCACGTAGGTGGATTGGTAGCAGATGCCGCGAGCGGTCATGCTTGTGGCCGACCGGTGAGTGTCCGCCAGCATGGTGCGCGTCCTGAGCACCAAGGTCACGCCTATGCGGTCCATGGCCACGTCCACCGGGGCGCCGTTGGATACGGCCTGCTTGCCGATGGTGATCGCCGTCCACATCGTGTCCACGGTATCCATGCCGTTGCCGTTCACGCCGACCCACTGCCATGGGTCCGGCTTGTATTCCGGGTGTGCTGCGTTCACCACGTCGAAGCGTTCCATGATTTTCGGCGTCGATGCGATCGCGTCGGAGGCGGTGTGGTATTGCGCCGTGTCCAATGCGAGGAAAAGTTCGGGCATCATGTCCGCGAAGGCGATGTCGAAGTCTTGTTGCGCGTGCTTATGCCACAGTCTGAGCACCGTCGCGGCCAGCCGGTTGCTTCGACTGCGCAGCAGACGGTTCTGCGCCGTCGCCTCCTGCGGAAGCGTCTGCCCCGCCATCGTCGCCGCCATAGTCCACGTCCTTCATGAATTGGCCATAGGATTCGCTGATCTGCTTGGCGAAGTACTCGCGCTCCTTGTCCTTGCGGGCCTCGCTCCAGCCAAGCTCGTCCCATGCCCCCTCGCGGGAAAGGATGCCGGACGCCATGAGCTTCGTGATCGCATCAGCACGCTGAGCGTAGGTCGGCGTGTTCGGATCCTCCCAGTCGCAGCGCACCAGGTTCGCGTTAATGTCGTCGCTGGTGGCGAGCTTGTGCGCCACGGCCATGACCTGCGACCACGCATCGCCGTCAACGGCGTTCTTCAGCTCGACGTTCTTCACCAGTCTCAGCTCGTCGGCGCGGATGGCTCCCTCGGCTGCCGGATTGGCGGTGTTCATTCCGAAATAACGCATCGGAAGACCGGTGATGGCGCTCATCTGCTCGCTCAGCAGGTCGATGACCGTCTTGAAGTTCGACAGGTCGGATGCAGTGAACTGGCCGAATTTCGCGTTCGCGTTCTTGGAGGTGAGCATCGAGTTGAAATAGGTCTTTATCGCCGATGCCGGCTGTCCGGTCTTCGCGTCGATGAAGTCGTTGTGCGTGACGCCGATCGCCCATTTTCCTGGCACCGCGTGAGTTTCCATGGCGATCTGCAGGTCGAGGATGGCGCGTGCGGCCATGTCTGTCGGTCGCACCACGTCGGCCATCTCGCTCTCGCCAAGGAAGTCGCCGGCGCGCGGACGGTTGAGGAACTGCACAACAGGGACGACGCCGAGGTGGTGGTCGTCGCGGCCGGTCATGATCCACTTGCCGTGCTGTTTCTCCAGCCAGAGCGTGTATTCGGGCGTGTACAGTGTCGCGTAGTCCGGCGTCCCGTTCTCCCAAGGGTCGAAATAGACGCGGAGCGCTGATTCGACGGTTCTCGTGCGAGGGTCGATGCGCGCGATCATGTTCCTGGATGATTCGACGGTGATCAGTGGATGCCGTCTGTCCTTCGGGTTAGCGCCTACGCATACGAAGCCGTGGCCCTGCACGCGTGTTTCCGTGTGCAAAAGCACCTGCTGCGATTCCATGTTGTTGTATTCCCAAAGATCGCGCAGCTCGTTTGACACCTTGTCGTCATTCGGCACGGAGAAGGATTTGACCTGCTGGCGCTGCACGACGCTATCGACCACGATGCGCGGCCAATTCAGCGGAAAAACGAACGAACGGAGTTCGGCCGGCACGGCGATGCCGATGCTCTGGATGACCTGCCGTCCGCGATAATAATCATCCCACTGCCTATGAGGCTTGCGCAGTCGTGCAAGCCGGTAGGTGAGGCTCCTGATGAGCTTCGCGTCATCGTCGGAAAGCCTCGATGCCTGTATCAGCTCCACAACAGCCTCCTTACCAGCCGTACACCATGACCGGTGAGCCGCCTGCGCTCCAGCCGAGCGCCCTCATGTCGGACGCCGCCTCGTGTGCGAGGATGTCGGCCATGGTTATGTCGATCTTCTGATTCTCGCTCGGCTTGCCGAGCACGTACTTGTCGCCTGGCTTGGCGACCTTACGCGCCGCCATCATATGCAATCGCGCCATGCGATCGTTGGAATGCGTCGTGGAATGGTCGGCGGTATCCTCCATGAAACGGGTGAGCGCGTCGAACATGCGCCCGATGCGATTGGTCGGCCAAGGCACCACGATGTCCTCGCCGAAGCGGCATGCCCACTCGTCCACCTGCGACTCCCACGGATGCGGATCGCAGTAGAAGCGCTGCACCTTGTACCTGTCGAACATTTCGGACACGCAGGCGTCGACCTCGCTTCGCGGTATGCGCCCCTCCCATTCAACTGGATTCCAATACGCCGGACGATTTGACGGCCCGTATGTCGGCGTCCAACGCCAGCCATCCACGGTCTCCGCACGCAATGCCGTCCAGTCACCGGATTGCGAGCCATCGAAGCCGAGACAAATCTCAGCACCCGGCTCGGGCGGCTGACGGTCAACCATCGTGCCATCGTAAAGCGGCTCAGGCATGTACGAGCCCAAACCCTGCACGATCTCACAACCGTAGAAACGTCGGGCCTGCGCCGGATCACGGGCCATAAGCTCGGTCGCGGTCGCTTCGACCTGATCGAGCGGCACCCACGGCGAACCGGAATAGACGAATTCGAGAATCTTCCGCCTATCCTGCGGATCCGCGAAATCCAATGAGGGGTCATGCTTCGGGAAGAACTTCATGATGTCCGACGCCGTGCTCTCGTAGGTCATCTGGCCAAAGCTGGCGTCCATCGGATCCCACGGATTCGTCAGCTCAAGCATTCTTCCATCCATGGCCATAGCGCCACGCATCACCGTGTCGCCAACCTCGAACATGCCGCTACGACGAGTCCAGATGCCGGATTCGTCGCCGAGGACGAAGTTCACCGGATTACCGAGCTTCGAGTGCGCCGAAGCCGTCACAGGGTCGATGCGACCGCCGTTCGGAAGGCGGATGAAGCCTTCACGGACTTTCATCAGGTCAGACAGGTGGCCATTGCGCACCATTGACTGCAAAGGACGGTAGACGTTCGCTGTCTGCTCTTCGGAAGTGGCGAGCAGCTGAATCAAAGCGGTGCGACGCGGCATGCCCATCGGCTCACCCGGAGAATACTCGTACTCGAAACCGCATGAGCAACCCCAGTCGGAGCAGCGGAACGTCTCGCCGCCTTTGGCCCATCCGCAGAACACGCAAGGCCCAACACCCTCAAAAGCAGCGACTGCCGCGCCGAAAGGCGACTTGCCCAGCTTCTGACCGCCGACGATCTGACCTCGACGCCACTTGAACGCCGCAGCCTGACGAGGCCGAGCCGGATCATACACCGCATCAGGCTTCACCCGATAAAAATCGATGGCGTTATCCAACTGCCAGCCGACAAGCTCAAACGGCTTGCCCAGATCATAGCCATTAGGCACAACGCAGTGCGCGGCAATCCAATCGGCAAAAAGGAAACCAAGGGACTTCGGAACAACCGGCGTTTTCTGCTCGCTCATTCCGCATCCTCTTTCTGATTCTCAAGCCACCGCTGCTTCGCGCTTTTGAACGGGATGATCTTGTCGGAAGATTCTGCCGAGCGTTTCGGCTTCGGCTCGTCATCGACAATCGCCCAACCATTCAAACGAAGGCCTTGTGGCGTCAAGCCGATGGTGTCGGCATACCGTGCAAGCGCCGTACGGTCAGCAGCCTTCGCCTCCGAAGACTCGCAAAGCACGAACTGCCTCACGTACAGGGCAATCGTCGTGAACATGTATCCATAACGCGGCATATGCCATGCGATGGCCTGCGGCAGACGCCACAAGTCACGCCACAATTCACGCTCACGCCGATTCCACGCCTCCGTGGCCTTCTCGTCACGCTCCTTATGGAAACCGTCATCATCCTTCCAAGTGTTCCAGATCGTCCACTCGGACAGTGGAAAAGCCTTCGGTCGGTAACGGTATCCGCGAGCCGAAAGCGGAAGAATATCAGAGCCAAGACCACGCGCATCCGACCGGGCGCTAGACGGATCCGGCATCGGACCGGAGCGCGTGCGTGCGCCGCCATGCGTCGCCATGCGACCTCCAATCCTCGAACCGGAAAAATTACGGTATCGGCCAATCCGTCAAATCTTGAACTATCCGCGAACTTGCGAGTCCCCTCACCGGCGGTCTTGGCCTTGCCGTTCGGGGTACCCCCCTAGTGGTGTTGGTGGGTTGGTTGATTGTATTTTTTCCTGTTTTGGCGTGTGTTTTGTTGTTTTTGTTGTGTGTGCTTGTTTGGCTTGTCCGCTTGCGTTTGATTCGTTTGTGTCGTGTCGTGTTTGCGTTTGTGGTTTGCCTGTTGGTTGCGACTGTGGTTGCTGCTGTGGCTTGGCTTGGTGTCGTGTCCAGTGTTCGGCGCTTGCGGTTGCTTTGTGCTGTCCGTCTTTCCTGTTGCAGCTGCGATGTTCCGGGCCTGTCCAGCTTTGTCTGTTGTCTGTGTGGCCGAGGTCCCATTGGTCCGCGGCCGTGACTGGCTGTCCGCATTTGGCGCAGGTGTGTGTTTCGCCTGTGGCTAGTCGTGCCTCCCATGCCCTGCGGAGGTGGCGGTGTGCTGCGTTGTATCCTCTTGCTGTTGAGCTGCCACGCTGCCGCTCGTATTCGTGTGTGTGGATGGCGCAGAAGCGTGTGCCTTGTTTGACGAGTTGTGGGCAGTTGCGCCAGGCGCATCGACGAAGGCTCACTGTGGAATCCTCCAGCCTCTGGTGGTGTGTGTGGTGCTTCGTGCCGGAGTCGGACCGGCGTGAGGTGGAATGCGTTGTTGTCATCATGGTTGTGTGTGCAGTATGGCGCCATGGTTGGTTGGGGTCCGACCGTTGGTATTTTGTGCTATTCCGCCTGCTCTGCCGTTGAGCTATCGAAGCGAATATGAATAATGGTCCAACCATTTCTGGCTGAACCATTTTACGAACATACGACAGTATAGCATTTTAACGGTGACAGTCAAGTTGTGCGGCCAACTCGCCGAGGTTGAATACATACTGCCGCTTGTGTTTTGTCGGCGTGGCGTGCGGTAGTTTGCCGCGTTTGAGCCATTGGCTGATGAGGTTGCGTGATATGGTCAGGCCGTATCGTTTCAGCTCTTTGGCCGCGTCGCTTGGTGTGCCGGTGATTCGCACTTGCCAGAGTCTTTCGTCTCGGGCTGCTTTGATTGCTGGCGCTGCCCATTCCCTGTGGCAGCCTTGGCATGTGACCGATTCGGCTTCCGGCGTGCCGGTGAGCATGCTGTCGCATTTTGGGCAGGTGCCGAGGATTATGAGTTCGTCTTCTGGTGTCAACGCTTGTTCGTTGCGTCTGGTGATGTGTTCCAGGGTGGCGTAGTCGTCTGCTGCTGTGCTCATGTTGAGGATGGTGTGCCGGTTGCTGATGATGGCATACCATGCTTTCCGCCAGTCGTATGCGGCGTATGCCGCTCTGATTTTCCCTGCTTGTTCGGCGAGCCATGCTTCGCTGTCTGCGATAAGGTCCTGCGCGCGGGTGTTGATCGGGAGTGGCGCGTTGCCTCGGCTTGGCGCGTGTTCTGGGGTTCCGATGCTGGCCTGTCGGAGCATGATGCTGCGCAGGGCGGGCAGTTGGACGTGCCCGAGCTGGTAAATCATGGTCCAATAGTCTGTGCAGCAGTCCGGGCAGAGCATGCTCGCCGTCGCCGTTTTCATTGGCTTGTGGCAGTGCTGGCAGTCGGTCAAAGTCTGGTCTCCTTGTCGTACTGGTGGATGATGGCCGCGATTTCAGCTTTTGGCACTTGTGGCACGAGTGGCGCGATCTCGTCGAGTGCATAGCCGGCCTGATGCCATTTGACGATCATGTCCATGAGGGTTTTCTTCACTTTCATTGTTGTCCCTTTTCCTTGTCGTGTTCCGCCGACCATCTGAGCAGGGCGTTGACGGCGATTTCGCACGCCTGCCGTTCCTCGTCGTCCTCTGGTGCGATACATACGGCGCCGCATTGCGACCAGATTTTCACTGTGGCTCCTTGTCCGCGCCGCTCACATGGCTCCAGTCGCATGACAGGCCGCCCCGCCTGTAGCCCGAGTAGACGACGCAGTCCACTTTCCTCGTGTCGGACAGTGTGACGATGCATTCCTTGATGCCGTAGCTGGACTCTTCGGAGCATGTGGTGCCGGTGGCGGCGATGGCGTGGGCCGGGGTCGACGTTTTGGACGCGCTCCCGCATCCCGCGAGCGCGAGGAGGAATACCGGTGTGAGCAGGCACATGGTGATGACGGTCATGCCGATGCCGGCGAGCGCGAGTGGTTTGCGTTTTCTCATTTCGAGTGTTTCCTTCCTTGTCTGGTGGTTGACGTTGTCACTCATTTTTGGAACTCCTTAACTGATTGTGAATATGATGATTGGTGCGACGCACAGGCAGACGGTCAACACGATGCCGAACGCGATTTCAAACGGATTGTGTTTCATTCAATGGTCTCCGGGTATGGGTTTTCGGTGGTGTGTGGCGGGAAGTCGCATTCCTGGTCTTTCCAACCAGCGGCGTAGCCTTCCTGCCATGCTTTGCGGCGCTCGTGCTCCAACCATTCCAGGCTGCACATGGTTTCCGGTTCGTCATGTCTCATGATTTCTCCTTGTTGAGTTGTTTCGCCATCTGGCAGGCTCGTTGGTCTGGCGTGGCGGTTTCCTTGTCTCGTCCGAGCGCTTGCAGCACGTGTTCGCACTGCCATGTGTGTTTGTGTCGTTTCGAGGGTGGTGTGCCGCTCATGTTGGCGCGGCGTTGGCACCAGCCCTTCCATAGGCGCGTCCAGTCAGCTATCGTGCGATTTTCGCCATAATGTCGGCTCGCGAACGTGTTCCAAGCGTCGGTAACGTCGAGATTCGCGTATTCCGAAGCTATGGTTCTGTCGGTGACGGCGCATTCGATGGAATCGTGGTAGCAATCGGCTGTGATTTCTTTGGAAGAAGAAAATTTATTTTCTTCTTCTTTCTTTCCACTCCTACTACTACTCCTACTCCTACTACAGTCGTGCAACTGTCCGGAATCATCCGGAGACTCGCAGGAATGTTCCTGCAACTGTCCGGAATCATCCGGAATGATCTTGCATCCACGCTTGTCCCACCCATCCGGCGGCAGATAATGGCACGTGCCCGGACGCTGGATATTCTGCCATTTCTCGAAGCCTGGAACGAAAAGAAGACGCTTGCCGTCACGCTCGTAGCGAATGATGCTGCCGCACTGCTCCAATTCCGCGAACGCGTCCTCGATGTCATCAAGCACCGAATCGTCGTAAGGCATGCATTGGCCACGGAAGAGACGCGGATTGTCGAGATTCACGCCGTTGTCCTCAACGTAGCTCCATAGGTTGATGAAGACGAGTCTCGCCTTCCACGTCATCGAGCCGACGCTTTCGGACTGGTAGAATTCCGGCCTAATCGTTCTGATTCTCATGATCCGTGTCTTCCGCTAGCTTGTCTGGCCATCACATGCTCCCGAATCGCTTGTAGAATTCGTCGTCGGTCATGCCATACAGCGGATCCATGCCTGTCGGATTGCGCGCGGCCAGCTTGTAGCCGCAGCAGGGGCAGGTCACGTAATATGTGCCGACGGTCTCGCCGCAGTGGGCGCATTCCACATATCGGATCGTCTTGCTCATTCGTTTGCCGCCTTCCGTGCGATTTCGAGCATTTCCCGAGCGTCCCTGATGTAATTGGCGCGCATCTCCGGCTCGGCCAGAGTCCAGAAGCAGTCCTCACTTGGCATGACGTCTTCCCAGGCTGGTGCCATGTCCCACCACATCAGTTTTCTCGCCACGGCTTCGACCTCGGCGTCAGCCGGTGGCGCGTTGCGGCCACGCAGGTACGCTTCCTGCAAATCGTATTGGCATTCGGCTGGATATGTTTGTCTGGCTTCCTGTTCCGCGATGCTCAATTCGTTCTCTTTCCGTTCGCCTTGACCATTGCCCAGAGGATTTCGCTTGCCGGACGCCGCCGGTATGACATGTCGTTGTATGACTGCACGTGGCCGAGAATCAGTTTCGAGCCGGTCGAATCGGGTGTCAGGATCGCGTTCACGCGCTCGGGCACCATTTTCTGCCATACGATCTCGTCGCACAGTTCCTTCGTGCAGACCAGGTAGTTCTGGTCGCCGTAGAACGTCAGGCCGTTGCCGCTCGTGAAGTCAGCCATGCATGACTTGACCTCGTAGAATCCGAAGCAGCCTTTCTCCACGCTTGCGGGCACCGGCTCGCCGTTGACGTTCAATGGCTTGAAGCCCACGTAATCCACTCGCCGATCGTCAGGCGTGTTCCGGTCGAAGTTGACCTCACTCGCCCAAAAAGCGGTCTGATTCTCCAATCTCTTCTCCACCAGCTTGGACAGCATGGCGGTGGTCTCGGTGCGGGTCATTCGATGCTCCTTTCGGCTTCGCGCATGATGTATCTCATGTCGGCGTATTCTCGTGCCGCCCAACGTTCGATCATTTCCGGGGCGGCGTTTCGTGGCAGCGGGTTCAGGCATGGGCCACCAAGACGCTGCATGAGCCTGATGATCTTCCGGCGTCGTTTAGGGGTCAGCACGACGTGTTTCTCCACTGTTCTGACGATTTGCAGCCTGTCGCATCGGTAACAGCCTTCGAAATCCTCATCGGATTCGATGAGGTCGCCTATCGGACGCACTTGGTATACGTCTCCTTTGCCATATATTGCGGCGTATTCGGCCGCGTAATCACGCATGGTGGTGCAGTAGACTTGTTCTTGGTGTCCGGTGCCTTCGATGGCCGACGCGCCTTTTTCGCGTCTGGCACGGCAGATGGGGCAATCGTCGTAATTGTCTCGACTGTGCCCCGGTTCGATGATGTCGCCGGGTTTCAGGTCTGGAACTCCACCGTGGTATAGCACGCTCATTCCACGTCCTCGCCTTGCTTTTCAAGGATGTAGACGTTCGTTGCACTGAGTGTGTCAACTGGAAGTTCCACTGGCGGAATGGCATCCACCCGCACAATCTTCCACCCATCGTTCAGCAGCTCTTCAAGCAACTTCGCATTGGATAAGCTACGACTATTGCCGCAGCCATCCCAAAACAGCGGGCAAACCTTGTATTGACAGCTCATTTCGCGTCCTCGCTTTGGATTAGGCACCTCGCTGGGCATGGAGCCGGAATGGCCGAGCATGTTTTGGCAATGCTCATAGACCAGATACAGGCCGCGAAGTTTTCCATATGTGAGGTCGGTACTGGCGTCCTCAGTGCACTTTATTTCCATCGAAAGCTGATCGCACCATGCGATGATCTCTTGCAGGGTCTTGTTTCTCTCGGTTACGTTCGTGGCCATGGTTAGTGTTCTTCCTCTTCGATTCGGATTGTGATTCGGTACCAGCCTTTTCGGATGCTTGGTTCTCCACCTCGGTAGTCGGGGCCGATGATGTGTTTTGAGTCATCGTCGGGCCAGAAGCCGGTATCGGTGAGCGCGTCAAGGATGGCTTTGACCATGGGCGCCGCGTTCTCCGGGTCGAAGCGCCCGTGAGTCAATGGGTGGATGATCGCGGTGACGTGCACTGGGAAGTGTTGTGGCCTGTGGTGGCCGTTTTGGAGCCAGAATCTGGCGAATGCCATGGCACGCTGTTTGACTGCGCTTGTGTGCGCGAATTTCACTCGCCAGTGGCCGCGACGGTTTTGCGTCCACCATTCGTCCCGTGGAATGTCCACGACGAATTCCTGCATCATTCCTCCTCTTCCTCGGCTTCTTCTTCGCATAGTGGGCATGGGATGGGGCGCGCCGGATACAACGCGCACCCATGGATTGGACATACCGGTTCCACATCCGGCGGCTCTATCCATTCGCGCATCATCAGAAGTCAGGTTCCGCTGCTGTGTCGCCGAAGCTGCCGAAGTGGGAGCCGTCCGCATTGCCGGTGCCCCACGGATCATCGGCCGGAGCCTGCGACTGCTGCCGTGCCTGCTGCGGCTGCTGATAGCCGCCACCGTTGGCGTTGCCGCCCTGGTATCCGCCTGACTGCATCTTCTGTACCTGAGCCGTCGCATACCGCAGGCTTGGTCCGATCTCGTCAACTTGCAACTCGATGACCGTGCGGTTGGAGCCGTCCTGCGCCTGATAGGAACGCTGCTGCAAACGGCCTTGCGCGATCACACGCATGCCCTTCGCGAGTGAGCAGACGCAATGCTCGGCCATGTCGCGCCACGCGCTGCAGCGCATGAACAAAGCCTGACCGTCCTCGAACTGGTTCGTGCTGCGGTTCCAGGTGCGCGGCGTGCTGGCGATCGTGAACGACGCGACCTGCGCTCCAGCGGACGTCGTGCGCAGTTCCGGGTCGGCGGTCAGATTGCCGACGATCGTGATAACGGTTTCTCCTGCCATCACTCGGCCTCCTTCATGTCGGCTTCGGTATCCTCCGGCGTATCCGCTTCCATGACTTCGGCGGTCACGTCATCGGCTTCTTCCGCACTATCGTCATCGAGCACCGGTTGGAACACGTCGCCGTAGTCAGGCGTGATGTCATCTGCGGCGACGGCAGTCTGCGCCTGCACGGTCAAAGGCAGGTACGGGGCGGCGCGACGGATGGCGGTCTTCTTCGCCATGGCCTCGTAATCGGTCTTCCACGGGCCGAAATTGCCGCTCTTGCTGCGCGCCCTCGCCTGCTCGATCTCCTGACGGTTAAGGACAAGGAAGTAGTGTCCGCCGTCCTTGAAATGCGCGACCATGTACACGTGGGTCAGTTCGCCGGGGTTGGCGCATGGCACGTGGTGCAGCTCCTCGTTGAGGCCATAGCTGTACGAGAATTCGTCTCCCTGGTGTACGGCGCGGGCGCTGATGTCCACGAGCTGGCCGCTACGTCGCGCCAAGTCGATCATGCCACGGTAGCCCATGATGAAAGTGGCTTCCATTCCGCCGGATTTCTTGTTGTAGAAGGGCAGCACGTAGGCTCGTCCCAATCCGTCCACGTTGGATGGTTCCAGTCCGAGCGCGGAACAGGTCATGAAGCATGAGAGCACGCTTTGCGGCGAGCATTCCGCGAGTTTCGGTGTCTTGTTGATCGCGGACACGCACATTTGGTAGAGGCGGTCGGGGCTGATGTTGTTGCCGACGACGCTGGCGATGCGCGGCCAGCTTTTCTTCATCATCATTTTCAGATTCTGTTTCGGCGTCATTTCGACCATCTGCTGTCCTTGCGCCTGCTGTGCGATCTGTCCCATGATTATTGCTCCTTTTCTTCGGTGGCTTTGAATGCGAATTTGCGGTATGTGGTGGCTTTGACGGTGTATTCCTTGCGGGTCGTCGGCTTGTAGGTGGCTTGGAGGTTTCCGCAGCGCACGCCCGCATGCGAGCCGATGCGAAGGATGATCTGCTCCTGCAATTCCTTCTGCTCGTTTTTCAGTTCCTTCGCGCGGTTGGACGTGCTCTCGTATCTTGCGAGCAGGTCGTAGAGGTCATCGTCGTCGCTTTCGTCCACGATGTCCGGCGTGGGTTCCGGGAACGCCTTCTGCACGTCGCCGCCGGTCAATTGCGGTGGCGTGCCGGTGGTGACGAAACGCCAGAAGTCGGCTGCGGCCTTGTCGATCGCGGCCATATCCTCCACGTCGGCCTTGAACGGGATCTCCACCGGCTCGTCGTCTCCGATGGCCGCGTACACAACTCCCCACGTCCATCCAGTGACGAGCGCATAGAACTCGACTTGAGCCAAGTAGTATGGCGGGATTCGGAGGTTGCCTTCCTCGTCATGCCAGTCCCCCGCTCGACGGTTGCTCGCCGTCTTGATCTCGAGGATTCCAAAACTTCCGTCCTCCCTTTGCAGGATGCCGTCAAGGGACGCGCGCAGGTATGGCTTCCCTTGGCTGATGAACTGTTTGTCGGTGCCGTCCGTGACGAGCATTTCCGGATGATTGGCGCGGAATCGCTTCCTTAATTCGTTTTCCAGGGCATTGCCCTTGACCACCGCCCACTTGTCCGAAATGTCCTCCGGCTCCACGCGGCCGGTCTTCTCAAGCCACAGCTCATAGGGCGTCTTGAAGGAATTCAGGCCGAGGATCGTGCTCATGTCAGACCCGCCCACACCAGCCTTACGGCTCTTCAGCCACGCGAGATGACGTTCCGTCTTCTTGCACTGCCTGAACCGCTCGACCGTGTAGCGTTCCGTGTCCTTGAGGGGAATACGCTTCATTTCTTCTCCACTTTCACTTCCTGAATTTCGGCATCGAAGTAATTGACAATCAGATTTGCGATGTCCATCGCGGACATTTTGAGTCGGGTGATTTCTTCCTTGTTCTCGGCCTTGACGGTGAAAACGCCGTCCTTGCTATCGAAATTGAGCTTCATTTCGCCACGTCCTTGCTGTAGTTGGCTTTGATGTCCATCAATTCGCCGTTCAGCAGCTTGGTGGCGAACATGTAGACCACCTTGTCGTTGGCATGATATGCGGCACGCTGCAATGCCGAGATGGAGTCATAGATGCCTATGAGTGCGTTTGCGATGATGGCGCGTGGGTTCTCCGGCTCGGGCTGCGGCTTCTGTTCCTGGATTGCTGTGTTGGTCATGGTTTCCTTCTTTTCGGTTGTGGTGGTTTTCCGTGTCTTGCGTGGCGAACGCCTGTCGAAGGCCGGCAATAGTCCCTCCTTGCGGAGTTGGCCGAGAATGTTGCCGGCTGTTTTCGGGCTTATGCCTAGCGTTTCGGCTGTTTCCTTGCCGTCGAACGGCTGGCCTTGGTCGATGCGTTTCTTGCAGTGCGCGAGTATGAGGTCTCGTTTCGACGGTGCTGCCGGTTTCGCCGGAAGGCCATTCGTGAGGAGTCCGGCCTTGCGCAGCGTCCGCATTTCGTCACGGCTTAATCCCGCTTCGCCTGACTCGTCGTAGATGCTTTTCAGTTCGGCGAGTTCTTCGTCCGTGTATTCGTGTTTCAATGCGTTCCCTTTCTGAGTTTTTCGATCAATCGCCTGTTTTCGCGGATAAACTCGTCCACGTCGATTCCCTGCTGGGTGAGGGTCGGTTTGCCGGTGTCGACGTGTGCTTTTCCGTCGTTTTTGACGTCTGGACTGCTTTTAAACCGTGCAGCCGGAACGAATCTCCCGTTTTTCATCTCGCCACCGTCCTTTGGTACTTGTGTGCCAAGGCCCACTGTTCCGCGATTTGACGCTGGTATCTGACTTTGCGCCTGTCCTGATGTCCTTCTGGCGGTTCCACGCCGATTTTCAAATATGGCGGGCCTTTGCCGGTGCTCCGCCAGTTGGCGAGCGTGCGCACGCTCATGCCGAGCATGACGGCCAGTTCAGCTGGCGTGAGCAGATCGTCACTCATCGTCGTCGGGTGGGCAGTAGCGGTTGATGAAGTATGTCTGGCCTTTGCCGGTGACCTTCGCGGTGCGGTTGATGGTCACGTGGCCGTCCGAATGGGTGATGGCGGTTTCCTTGATGCGGAACAGTCCCAAGTCCATGGCCTTCTGGGTCGGCACGTTGCGGTTCGAGCCGGTCTTGCCGAGGTATCCGTCCTGCCGGAGAATCTCGAACAGTCGGTTCTGGCCGATGTCCAAACCGTTCTGGCGCAGCATCTTCGCAAGTTCTCCGATAAGACACGTGCCGTCGCTTGCGGCCACCGCGTCCGCGAACCGCGCTTTCGGCTCCAGTTCCACGATGCGCGTCTGCTGTTCGGCGATGCGCTGCTTCTGCGCCTCCATGGTGCGTTGGCCGATCATCACGGCCTTCGCGAGGATGGTCATGTCATCGTCCGCGTCCGTGGTGGGGATGTAGCCGCCTGTTTTGCGGATCTGCGGCAGCACCTCATGCGTCACCCAACGTTGGAACTCCTTCGCCTCCGGCTTCCGCGAACGCATGATGAGCTTGTACAGGCCGGGCTCAGAGATGATGAGAGGCGCACGCCCTGGCTGATTCCAAACCTCCGAATTACGGAGGTTTGTGATTTCGTCATCATCAAGAGCTTCGCGGAGATGATTTGTGTCATTGCCGAGGATGTCACATGCGTCCTTGGCGACGAACCAAGGCTCCCCCGCTTCGTCGGTCAGGGCGCGTAATGATGCACCCTTGAACTCGAATCGCTGGATTTCATTGCTCATAGGCTTTTCCTTTGCTTGTTGACGTTGCGTGCCCCGTCCTGACGAGTGGATGGGGCTGAGTGGCTGGCATCGGAGTCGAACCGATGCCGTCCTTGGATTCCGAACGCCCCTTTGACTGTTGGAACAACGACCTGAACGTGTTCGCGGTCGGTGGCGTGGCCGACGGTGACTGGCCGTCAGGCGGACTTGAAGGGATTTTGCAAGCACCGGAATGCCTGCGTTTCTTGATAGAGAGAAGAAGATTGGAATCCGTGGACGGACGAACCGTCGCCCAACCGAGTGCGCCGACAGTGTATGTGAAGCAAGATGTGGTCGGCGCGTGGATAATAATCGATATTCAGTTATGTGTTCCCGCCAGCCGACATGGTGAACGTGGATGTCCGCGAAAACATCCCAATGGTTTGTTTTCTTGGACTGTCGGCTGGTGGGAAGTCTTTATTCTCGTGGGGCGAACCGCACGGTCAGCCATAGGACGGTCAGAATGTAGATGATGCTGACGAGGACGGTGGCGGTCTGTGAGTCCGCCGTCCGCCAAGTGAAAAGCAGTGTCGCCGATGCGGTGCAGGCGATGATGGCGAGCAGGGTCTTGACGCGGCGGAGCGTGTAGTTCGGTTTCGTGTTTCCTGCCTGTCCGCTGTCGTGCAGTTGGTCATGGCTGGTCATTTGCTTGCTTCCATTTCCTTGAGGATTCGATTGCATTCGCGTCGGACGCGCTGCACTTCGGTCTTGGTGAGGTTGAAGTAGTATTGGCCGGTCGATGTGCGGAAGCTCATTCGAGCCATCGGCCTGCCGTCCTGGGCGGTGAAGGCCTGCATATCGAATCCGCCGTCGTCCATCCAGCTCATCGTGTGTTTCCCACCTTGTTGTTGAGCCCGTAGGCGATGTCTTCGATTTCCGCTGACGTGAAGTCCGCGAGGGTGATGTCTTGGATGCCGTCCACGAGGCTGGCGCTGCCGTCCTCATGGAGGCGGATGTAGAAGCCGCTTGATGCGAGCAGCAGGCTTCCTGTCTCGTGGAGTGTCGGCGGTTTTGGCGGGTTGAGTAGTTGGCTGGTCATTTCTGCGCTTCCTTGACGATCGTGTCGATGATGACGTCCACGAGATCGGGCACGTCGAGGTCTATGCATCCGACGATGTGACCGAGCGAACGCCTTGCTTCGATTTCGTCCCACCCGTCGGCATAGGCCGGACGGATGGCGTCGCCCTTGTTCTCGAATTCGCTGAATATCGCTTCGACGCAGGCTTTGCACAGGTCTTTTTCGTGGGTCTTTATGTACATCAGTGCTCCTTTGGTGTGGTTTTCAGGCTTTGAATTGTTTGATGCTGTCGATTGGCTGGATGAGGAGCATGACGAGGTTTTCAGGTTCCATGTCGAGCATGGCCGCAGCTTTTTCGATTTCGTCCGTCGAGAGTGGCGTGTGGCCTTTGAGCCTGTTGTTGACGGCTCTGATTTCAAGGCCCCATGCTTTTGCTAGGTCTTTTGGTGTCTTGTCGTGTCTGGCGAGTTCCGCTTTGAGGTTTCTGGTGGCTGTTTCCGTCAGACCGGCCATTCATCCTCCTCGATTCCCTGTTTGGTGAGGCATGCGCGCCAGTCGTGCCAGCCGGGGCCGCGCATGTGGCCGCACGGGTAGTGGTCAGGGGTCTTGGTTCTTTTGGTGCTCAACATCTCTCTTTTCCTTTCGACAGTTTTTACTCTACGCAAATTCGTAGATTGAAGTCTATGAAATTGCATAGTTCTTTACAATTTGTACACAATGACTACGTAATTGGCTATAATGGAGGCATGGGTATGAAAGCAAACGAAGTGACCACATTCGCAAAACAGGTCATGCGAGAGTGCGTCAGGCTCCAAAAGGCAAGCGGCATGACCGTCAAAGATTTTGCCAAGGCCTGCGGCTTCGGCGAGGACTACTGGTACAAACGTCAGAACTTCACGCGCCCGCTCAACCTGAGTGACCTGGAACGCATCAGCGAAGTGACCGGCGTATCCATCGGAGACATCGTGATGGACTCCAAACGCCATGCCGTCGAAGCAGCCGAGAGGAAAGCGCAGGCAGGCGGTTATGGTCTTGCCGCCTATAACGCCGCTGGCAAGCAGGAGGCCATCAATGGAGAGGCTGGGCCGGATTACGACGAGCCTGCCTGACCTGCCGATCGACCGGCGCATGACATACGGCGCCATGCGCCGCGCCATCATCGGCCTGCCCGTCACCGTATCCAGCGCCATCCTGCCGGACGGACTATGGGGCTGCTACGACGCATCCAACAGCGTGATACTCATTGACAGGCGCCTTACCTACACGGCGAAAAGATGCGTGCTCACGCATGAGCTGCTGCACTGGAAGCATGGTGACGATGGTTGTGCGAACGATCGTTCGAAGCAGGAACACCGCTGCCGCACGCAGACAGCGCTCCTATTGGTCAACCCTGCCGAGCTCGCACTACTCGAACGCATGTACGAGTACGAATGGCAGATCGCCGACGAGCTCGACATAACGACACAAGTCCTCGAAGACTACCGGAGCACGCTCGCATCGGCGTAGAATCGGCTGCATCCCCCGTTCGACGTAAAGAGAGAAGAAACCAATGAGAATCAGACAGAACAATGCGATGCTTGTCAAGCTCAAGGCATGGCTCGGCAAGGACGTGAAAGTGAAGTCGGCGGTCTGCTCCGGCATCGCCGCCGTATGTGCAGTGGCGTTGGCCGTCGGAGCGGCCACCTATGCCGCCAGCGTGCATTCCGCCGCGGTCAAGGAAGCCGCCGAGACCATCGAAGCCGACAATGCCGACTATTCGAAGCTGATAGACGAATACAACAAGCTTGTGGACAAATACAACTCACTATCTGATGATTACGACACCGCCTCGGAGACGATAGACAAGGCTGACGGCATGAAGGCCGACATAAAGAAGATGGAGGCTACGCGGGACAATTTGCAGGCGCAAATCGAATCGTTGACCGGTCAGGTTGATAACGCCAAGAGGACCAGCGCTTCCGATGGCGTGTGGCAGGTCGGCAAGGACATCGACGCCGGAACGTATCGCGCGAACGATTCCGTGACGGACCGCTGTTACTGGGAGGTCTCCGTAGGTGACGACATCGTGCAGAACGACATGCCAGGCGGTGGCTACCCGCAGGTGACAGTGAGCGATGGGCAGCAGCTCAAGCTTCAGAATTGCGGCACGTTCACCAAGCAGTGATACTCTTTTCTATTTGCCCCACCAATTGTGGGGCTTTTATATTGGGTATGTAAAATAAGTGGTTGGAAATTGGTAAATATCTGGTTGGACAATCAAGATGATGCCCACCGAAGCCCAACCACTAATTTAACGAATATTATCTCTAAAAATCCAACCACTTTTTAACGATAGGAGATTCGGCTTAGCGGTCTGAAATCCGTCACACCTCGACGGTCTATCCCTGTCTTGATGCCTCTTTCGCAATCCCGCTCGGGATTTTCTTCAAGGAACGAGACGACGCCCTTGGCCATGCGAGAGATGAGGCCTTCGAGCTTGATAACGCAGTCATATGCGCAGGCCTTCAAGTTTTCCGCACCAACTCCGGTATGGCCGTAGCTCGCGACGATTCCGCACTCGTTGCCTTGGACGCATACACCGATGACTTTGTAGGGGCTGTAATCCTTTCCTTTGCCCTCGATGACCGATGACCCCGCATGGACCACAGCACAGCGCAGCTGGTAGAGGTCTGAGGCGGTGAATGCACCTCGCGCCGTTATGCCGTTGAGCTCATCGCTAATCTCGTCTTGGCTCTTCTCGTCTTTTCGCTCGGCGTTCATCTTCTCGCCGGTATTTGGAAGATCCAGGTATTTCGCACACCAATCGGTGTACTTCATGCCGACGGCTTTTGCGCAGACGTCGGGTATAGTCACGACGAGGCTCAGCGCTGCAAGCAAAAGCCCTGCGTCGAAGGCTATCTCGCATTCTTCCACGAGCCTGCTGGGCGTGCGATGAATCACGGTCGGGTAGCCGTATTCGTTGGCGGCGCTTTCCAGACCACCTGAAGGCGCAGGCCTCCAGGATGCAATTTCGTCGAGTCTCGCATTCATAGGATCTCCCCTTCCTTCTCTCTGCTTCAAGCTACCGCAGATGGGGATTGGACGTGCCGATTCTTCCATTTCAGTGCATTGGCGCTGTATGAAAGAATGAAAATAATGTTACATATGCATATATGTATATTTCATGTTTGCAAGTTAGTATTTTCCACTTGCAAGGTTAATATGCACCCTTGTTTACAACATGCCATACACACATGTTTGCAAGTTAGCATATAATGTGTTTCAGAACAAAAAAACCTCCGCAGTGTTAACGGCACCACGGAGGTAAAACATGAAGCCTCACTCAAAGACTTCCGAAACCATTGTAACGCATGGCTTGGAGGTCGGAAATGGACCGTGAAATGGGATACCGCAACATGCTGGCAGTCGAAGAACTCGCAAGCCAAGGGAAACTCACCGTCACCCACAAGGGCGCACGCAGCTTCGACTTCGCTCAATACGCCCTGCTCAGCCGCATGGCATGGCTCACCGCTGACTGGCCGCTGGACAAAGCCGCCAAGGAAAAGCATATGCTTCCGCGCACCTACGCTTCCGGATGGCTCAAAATCGCCATCGATTGGGGTATGACACTTCCCCAGTCAATGGACGAGCTCGTGGCGATCGGCAATGAGCCGCGCAATCCGAAGCGCGAGCAGCTGGCTTACAACCGCATAGGCAAGATCGCCAAAAAACTCGAATCCGCAGGACTCATCAAATGCCTTCGCAAGGGCAATGTTCAGCGCAAGAACAATGCCGTGTGGTTGCTGACTATCGGCACGCCGGAGGAAAACGCCGAGGTCGAAGCCTACGTGCGACAGCACATGTATCTCTGATTCCGTGCCCACATTTTGCCCACACTTTTCCGGTAATTGCAGTGATTTGCAGTGAATTGGAGTGATATGCAAACCATGCGGGAACCGTTGGAAACACTGGGAAAACGGCAGAATAACAACGATTGGGAAAACCGAGCGCAAAGGGTTCGTGTCCCTTATCATCCATGCATGCCGCGTGGTATGGGCAATAGCTTCTAGGGGTTGGAGGACGGTGCTGTGTACACGTATCTCGTGAACGCGCACCGGACTTGGAGCAGAAGAAGGCGCACACGTTCGTGAACCTCGCCGATCCGGAGTTGCATATCGATTGGCCGATCCCGTTGGAGGATTTGGATGAGCTGGGTGATTGGTGAGGAGCATAAATTCGTGAAGAATATCCGATGATCTACTATCCGCTGAGTGTGCTGATGATGGCCGGGATCCGTGACATCCTGATCATCAGCACGCCGAAGGACCTGCCGAACTTCCAGCGGCTTCTGGGTGATGGTTCGCATTACGGGGTGCGGTTCTCGTATAAGGTGCAGCCGGCTCCGGATGGTCTCGCGCAGGCGTTCCTGTTGGGTGAGGAGTTCATCGCGGGCGAGCCGTGCGCGCTGGTGTTGGGTGACAACATCTTCTACGGCAATGGCCTGGGCGCGACGTTGCGTGGCGCGGTCGCGAAGGCCGAGTCCGGCGGGGGCGCGAGCGTGTTCGGCTATTATGTCGATGATCCGGAGCGGTATGGCGTGGTCGAGTTCGATGAGGATAGGAAGGCCGTGTCGATCGAGGAGAAGCCGGCCCGTCCGAAGTCGCATTACGCGGTGACCGGCCTGTATTTCTACGACGAGCACGTGGTCGAGTACGCGAAGCGGGTGAAGCCGAGCCCGCGTGGCGAGTTGGAGATCACGGACCTGAACCGCATGTATTTGGATGCGGGCATGCTGAACGTGCGCACGTTGGGTCGTGGCTACGCGTGGTTGGATACCGGTACGATGGATTCTTTGTTCGAGGCGGGTGAGTTCGTGCGTACCGTGCAGCGTGCGCAGGGTCTTCCCATCGCGATCGTGGAGGAGATCGCCTTCGAGAACGGTTGGATCACGCGCAACCAGCTCATGGAGTCCGCTGATCGTTACGGCAAGAGCCCGTACGGCCAGCACCTCAAGGGTATCGCCGACGGCGAGATTATGCTCGTGCCGAATCAGAAGAACTGACTTGATGCAGCGTCTTCAAGGCGCCACATCAAGTCAGCTCTGCCTACCAGTATGCCCTAGCCCCGTTGTCCCAGATATCCGTTTTCCCATATTCAAGTGCAGTAATGATGTCTTGATTCAACTTGCTACGCAGGTCATCACAGATTTCCGTTTGGAATAGTGGAATGAAGCACACGTCCCATGTGAGCTTATGGCTATCCGGATCGGGGCAAAACAATATTGCTGTGGCCTGAACCGCTTGGAGGAATTGCTTCGTCTGGGGTTTGTACTCCATCAGTAGGGCGTAAACGTCCTTGCTGATATCCATTAAAATCTTGGTGAGCAGATTACTTGAGATGGAGTCTCCATCAGAGTATCGTTTTTGGCTTTCCTCATCATCGTTTTCCTGCCGTGATTTGCGTGCTGCGACTGTGTTTTTCCTATGTCTATTTCGCGATGGGCCGAATCCTAGTGAGTTACGTCGTGAGAGAGTGAATGCTGCTTTGCAGGCATTGATAAACGTATCTTCATCCGGAATTGTGTCTGCGGCTTCGCTGAGCGCGAATGCGATAGAAGCTACGATGTCGCAAAGTACGTGTGCTTGGGACAAATATTCGCCGGCTTTAGGGGCTAAATCCTTGAAAGAATCAATGCCGTGTCTTTGTACACAAGCGCAAAGTCTTGACACTTGCTGACTCGTCATGGAATTCTCTTTTGCCCAGTGAGGTATATCAATTACTCGGCAATAATCAATTATGGGATGAGTTATATCCTCGCAAAGAAAGAACACGCGCTCAGGTTGTCTCTGCGCATGGATGATTGCCGTTGCTTTATCGTGTGGAATATCGACAATATGGGCTTGGACAGTTTGGATTTTATCAGCAAGAGCCTTCTTATATTTGTCAGGTAGTTTCTTACTGTTTTCGGGAGTAAGGACCATTCTGAGTAATTGGGCGTGTGCGATACCTGCGCATGAACAGATGCAGTCGAATCCATTTGCGAATGTGCAGCTACCTTGACCTCGTCCAGTGTGAATATCTATGAAGGGGTTTTCGAAATTTACCCGGATGGGTAGAGCCATGTTTCTCCTTTCAGCTCTGTTTATTAGATTTCAGCGTTTCGATTACTTTTGGCATATCGGTCCAAGGGGCGTATTCCTGCTCGTGATGAGGTGCAAGCGTATTGCGCCCTTGTCTGTTTCCCGCTGTGTTATGTCGCTCCGCATTGCGTATGGCGGCATCGAGATGTTCGCTGTCAATGAGTTCAACATTGACGTATTTGTTGCGATTTCCTCCGACAATGCCGGCTTTCGCCGCAGCCGATTCGACAGTAGATGTCAGTGTGAAGCTCGGTGGGCAGACACTGACATGATCGAGTAGCCAGACCTCGAAGCAGGGATTGGAAATGATGAGTTCGATTCCATTGTCCTTGCAAATTTTCGCGGCCTGGCTGTGGCCATGGAAGTCGTCAACATCGACTACCACCCAGATTTTTTCATAGCAATCTGTGGAGATATCCCGTTCGTCCTCTTCCTTCAACTTGCGCGCAAAATCTGCGAGATGTTCAGGGCTTTCGTTCTTCTGTTGGTACTCGATGACGACGTCATATATGGAGGCAAACCGCTTGAAGTATTGCTTTTCGGTAACAGCTCCGCCAGCTACGACAAGATAACGCTTCTTGCGTGCCCTGTGGAAACGTGCGGACTTGCGACCATGCACGGGAACGTCTCGCTTCTTCGCCATCAGTCATCGTCTCCATTCATGATCTGTGCGAACACGGTATGGAAACTGGGGTTCGGTGTGGCGCCATATACACCATTGAGGTAGTTCTTGCCGATGTTTTCTTCCTTTCGAATACCAAGTTCCGTTACCGGGAAG
>ERZ773131.201-NODE-201-length-53126-cov-63.784666_pt1 | contig 53126 bp, 42 predicted proteins | sample MGYA00511082_ERZ773131 | MGnify/ENA primary metagenome ERZ773131 (study PRJEB29015, sample SAMEA2737813) | human gut metagenome | biome: human gut; feature: human-associated habitat; material: faeces | place: China | collected 2012 ... | reverse complement strand
AGTACGAGACCAGCAAGATGGCATATCGCGACATCAAGAATTCCGTAGACACTGCCAAGCGTGAAGGTATAGCTGAGGGTATGAACCAGAAAGCCTTGGATATTGCCAGGAACATGCTTGCTGATGGCATTGACATCAATCTGATTATGAAGTATTCCGGTCTTACTCAGGAACAAATAGAAAAATTGAAATAAGATATTATCTAAGAGATGATAACAGATAAACAGAAATCCCCCATCCTGCTTTCTCAAGCCGGCTGGGGGATTTGCTTTATGTGATAGAGAGATTTATGAATGTCTATCAGCCAGTTTTCCCGCTTTTTATTTGGTCGTTTCAGGAAAAAAGCGTAATTTTGCAGCGAAATTAGATGTTGAACTTTAAAATAATTAAATATGGCAAGACCTATAAAAGAAACGCCTATACTCTATGGTGAAGATGCCAGAGTATTTGAGGCAAGGATGAAGAATCCTCCAAAGGAGAGCCACGATAAAATAGAAGAAATCAATCGTGACTATAATTATATCATGAGTTTATTCGCAAATTGATTATGAACGATAATAAAGACATTTGCGAACCGTTAAAGATTCGACGATTAGATATTAATGACAGAATATCTAATTTTAACTGTGGGGATGAAGACTTAAATGACTTCATTCTAAATGAGTCACAGTTGTATCGTGGAGAGATGCTAGCTGTGGATGCATACATAGAGGCGATACCTTTCTATTTAAAGAATAGCTTCTTAGAGCTTACTAAAAATGATGAAGATGCGACACATACAAGATTATTATATTATGATCTTAAAATGATGTCTTTGTAGATAATATATAGTTTGTATTTACAGAAATCCCCCATCCTGCAAACTGCCACCTTTTCATCGTGGCATATAGACCCTTGTCGGTTAATGTTCGTTGCGGGCGGAACATTTCCGCCCGCAACGGTTTACTGCTTCCTCAAGGTAGGCAATGTTCCGTTAAGTTCGTAACGCCACTTTGAGCCTGCGTTCTGCAAAGCGGTGTTCATGGCATCAACGGCTTTCTGCCAGGTAACGTAAGTGCCGTCCACCTTCGTAGATTCGGGGGCGGTCTTATAGCCTCGTTCCTGATTGTTCTTCCAGTAGCAGGCGGTCACGGTGGTGTAGTTATCTCCCAACAAGCCGAAGATATGTACATTGCCAGTGCTACTACCTGTACTGGTTACGTTGCCCGTGGCATAGCAGGCACGAACACCTTTTCCTCCGTTGAATCCCACCAGACCGCCGCCATAGATTGTCTTTATGGGGTCTATTTCTATGGTCACGTTGCCCATGGCATAGCAAGCGGTCAGGGTGGCACTCGAATTCGTCTGACCTGCCACGCCGCCGACATCGACCGTTCCCTTCACTGTGGCAGAGGAACTGCATCCGGTGATGGAACCGCCTATTTGAGCACCCACCACACCGCCGACATACACCGTGCCGCTGACGCTGCCCGACACCGAGCAGTTTTCAATGGTGCCCCAGCTATATCCTACCACGCCGCCAATACTGCCGCCATATATTTGATTGCTTGTTATCTGTACGCCCTCCATCACCACGTTCTTCACCGTACCAGCTCTATTGAGCCAGCCGAACAGACCCGCATATTCGTCATTTGTCGTAAAGGTCAGCCCCGTAATGGTATGGCCGCCACCGTCGAAGGTGCCTTTGTATGAGTTATCGAAGCTTGTGCCTATCGGCGTCCAGCCTTTGCCTGTGAGGTCAATGTCAGTGTCGAGGGTAATGTTAATGTTGCTCTTACCTCCGTTCACTAATTCGGCTATATTCATCAGGCCGTCGGCGGAGGTCACGGTGTAGCTGCCGTCGTCCTCTATGATATAGCCTTTTGCCGCAGCGAGGGAGACGGTGTAGGTATATTCACCGCCCGCCTGCCAGACGGTAGCATTCTTCATCTTATAAACGAAGGTCTTGCCGTTAGTGAAGGTGCAGGTAATGAAGGTCGTGCCAGCTGCCACACTTTGCGGGGCTACGAGGGCGGTGTAGGTGTTGCTACCCTTGTCATACGGGACGATTATATCCGGGTTGTCGCCTTCGGTGGAGAGACCCGTCAGCTGCACGGATGCCAGCCCCTCGGTGTAGTCCGTCAGAACGATAGTCACCCGCGCCGTGCGGTGGGTGAAGCGAAGCGTGGGGCTACCGTAAGTCACCGTCTGTCCGTCGGCTACGATGAGGTCGCTGCCCTCAAAGTCTTTCTGGGTACTTTGGTTGGCTTTTACCTTTACCGCAGGTGGGGTTGTCTCGCCAGCGGTGTAGGGCCACCACGCTGTGACGGTGATGTCGTTGTGGTTGGTCCAGTAGTACGGGTCGGTGGAGGTCAGTGTGGCGCTGGTGGGGTCGGCGGTGGTGAGCGTCACGTCGTATGCCTTCACCGTGCCGTCCATCAGGACTGCCACGCTCTGCACACCCTCCCAATTGCCGTCCACTGGGGCACGGGTGCCGGCGGTGGCTGTCGCAGCGGGGTTTAACCCCGTGGCGGTGAAGACGATGGATGTGCCTTCCGCCCCTTCAGGCAGGAAGCCTGCTTCGTCCTGCGTGCAGGCGGCAAGGCCGAGCAGCAGGACGATGGCTGCGAATATATGAATGGTTGTTCGTTTCATGATGCGTGTTGTTTAGAGATTGTTATTGTTTCTTTTGCAGTACGGGCAGACCGTTGGTGCCTAGTGCCCACTGGTAGTCGTTGTCGGTGAGGGCGGTGTTCATGCCGTCAACGGCTGTCTGCCATTTCACGGTCGCACCGTCCACCTTCGTGGCATCTACCTTTTCTCCATGATCACGGAATACTCCTTGCCCGACATTGCCTCCCCAATAACAGGAAGTTATAATTTTGTAGTTATAACGCACTATAGCTCCAGATTCATAATCTTTCAATGTGCCGTCGAACCAGCAAGCGGTGATTCTGCCATAATTTAAATCGGCTATACCACAAGTTCTACCATATGCAGAAATTTTTCCCGTCACAGAGCAGGCAATGATTTGGCCATTATTTTGCTCCACTATTCCAGCTGCTGATCCACTATTGCCGTACAGATTCACATCTATGAGTTGTAAGTTCTTTATCACTCCACGTTCATTTAATAACCCAAAAAGTTCAGTAGTCGCTGCTGAAAAGTTTAATCCCGTAATGCGGTGTCCCTGCCCATTAAAGATGCCGGAGTAACCTGGCCATGTGCCTATCCGTGTCCAATTCTTACCCGTCAGGTCGATGTCAGCAGTGAGGGTGCAATTTATCGATTCGTCTTTTTGTACGGCTTTGTTCCATGCCATCAGGCCCTTGGCGTTATAGACCATGTAACTGCCGTCGTTCTGTATAGAATAGCCCAAATCCTCAGCCTCGCCACTCTCGCCGCCGCCGTCAGTCCAGCTACCGATGGTGCAACCCTCTAACGTCAGGCCGGTTGCGTTCACCTTGACGGTGTAAGAATAGCGGTTGCCCGCCTCTAATACGACGTTGTTCTGCGGACGGAAGTAGAAGGTGCCGCCGCCGAGTTCCACCTTGACGAACGGCTTGCCTGCCGCAACGGTCTGCGGGGCGGTCAGTGCCTCGTAGGTGTTGCCGCTTGCGTTGTAAGTCTTGATGGCGGTCGGGTTGCCGTTATCGGCTGACAGGCTCACGAGGCTCACCGTGGCACCGGCGACGCTCGTGAATCCCGTGCCGGGCTTCAGTTCGATTGCTACGCGTGCCGTGCGGTGGGTAAATCCAAGTGTCGGGTCGTCAAATTTCACCGTCTGGTTTTCGGCGGAGATGAAGTCACTGTTCTGGAAGTCAGCCAGTTTGCTTTGGTCTTCGGAAACCTTCACGACAGGCATCTGTGTGATGGCTGTATTATCCAAGGGCCACCATGCCGATACGGTAATCGGGTTGCGGCTGATCCAGTAGTACGGGTCGTTCTTACGTGAAAGCGTGGCTTTCGTATTGTCAGCGGAGTTAGGCGTTACGGTGTATTCCTTTACCGCATCGCCCATCTTGAGTGCCACGGAAGTGACGCCCTGCCAGTCACCGTCCACGGTGGCACGGGTTGATGGGGCTGCCTGCGGCGTTGCCTCCACGGACAGTCCGGTGGCATGGATGACTATAGGATATTCCTCTTTGGACAGACGGCTATCGTCAGCCAGTTCGTCCTGTGTGCAGGCGGCGAGGGCGAACAGCAGCGCGGTGGCTGCGGGGATAAATAATCTATGTCTCATAATTCTTCATTCTAATCAATTAATTATTAATATCTTACAGGTCAGCATCCACTTCACCACCGTCTATATCGTTCCACTTTGCAATGGTGGCTTCGCTGACTTCAAGGACTTTGTTGCTCACCTTGACAGTATAGGTGTAGTTGTTGCCCGCCTGCAGTGCGCCTTCGGGCATGGTGAGTGTGGCAGGATATTCCTGACCTTTGTAATTCACAACCAACGGCAGGGATGCAACTGTCTGCGGGAAGAGGATGATCGATGATGTGAGATTGCCGTCTGCCAGATTCATGGTCAGTTCTCCGGTCTGTGCCCCGTTGTCTGCGGTGGCAATACCGTCGGCCGTGTTGAACGTACCGGTGAGTAACAATCCGTCCAGCGTGTAACGTTCAGGCTTGACCACGCTGAAATCCACACCATCGCCCGCCTCGAAGGTAAGGGTTATCCGGCTCATGCGGTGGTGGAAGGAGTTGTCTTCACCGCCTTTGTAGGTTTTGTCGGTAAAGCTCACCACCGGGCTGCTTTTGTCTCCCGTGGCTCCTGAAGCAAAGAGAAAGTCGATGGCCGGCTGGTTCTGCTGCGCCGTGGCATCGGTCGTGGCTGTGAGGATGCCTCCCGCCGCGTTGTACGGATAGTAGGCGCGGAAAGTATGGGTCTTTGTATCTTCGAAATAGATAACCTTTCCTTCTGCCTCAAATTTCCCGTTCTTCAGGATGAAAGGCACGTTGCCGTACTGGGTATCGTTGTCGATGTCGGTGATGCCGATACGGTCACCGTTGTCCCAAGTGGTTCCGCTGGCACGGGTGTTTACGCTGATACCACCAGTAAACTGTACGGCTACCTTACCATTTGCTGTTGTAGAAGCTGTATCTTCTGTACTGCATGAAACCATTGCACCTGCTAAGAGTGCAAGGGCGAAAAACTTCGTCATCTTTTTCATATTATCCATATTTTAAAAGTTATTATTATTATTTGGTTTCTACTTCATTGTTGAGGTTCGTCCAACCGTTGATGGTAGCTTCCAGATTCATCTTCGGCTGCATTTCTTCGTACTTGAACCTTAGTTCATACTTTCCACCAACATTCATCTTAGGAGCAGTGATGTCAAACTCCTGCAAGGTCTTGTCTGGGAGCTGTAGTCGGAGATAAATATGAGAGGCGGGGCTTCCCTGTATGGTTGGCATCAGTCGGATGACTTCCGATTTCAGGGTTGATTCCGTAGCCAGGAGGGTAGGGAGTTCCACTTCCGTTGGCTCTATGCTCGGCAAACCGTAGTCTCCATCACTGTTCTTCTGTGTTGGGAACAGGCACCCGGCACAATCCAACACCTTGCCACTCATCTCTGTGCCTTTCGGTATGTTCTCGATGATGATGGTCAGTTCGGCAAGCACGCTCTTCAAAGGGGTTTGCACCATATAGCTGCCTTCCTTGTTATCTATCTTCACATCGGCAACTCCGAAATAGGCATGATGCTTCACATCTTTAGGATTGGTCAAACCTATCAGAATATTGTTCCAGTTGGTCAAAGACCGGGTCTGTTCGCTGATAAAGACCGGTTCTGTTAGGTTGGTGGTAGTCAGGATGCGATAGGTTCCTTCCGGGAGTTGGAAGCGTTGGCTTGCCACCTCCTGTGCACCGCCATAATGTTTTTCCTCCACTAAGGAGCCGTCATCGGCATTGAATATCCAGAGTTTCACATCCTTCACTTCCGTGCCTTGGTCAGCTTCATCTGCCCAAGTGAGCGATACCGACAAGCCGCTTTCTTCTTTGTCATCATGAACATCATGGTCGCAACTTGTCAACAGGCATGGGACGCATAACAGCACCCATAACCAAATATTAAATCTTCTTTTTGCTTTCATTCTCTATCTTGTTTTAGGAGTTACGGATGATGATTGGTAAAAGGCAAGTTGATTCCTAATCTTATGCCACTTTCCCACAAGAAGTTGTTCTTATGCTGATATTCCGGCATTCCGTCCATACGTTCGCCAGTAAGACGAGTCAAACCGGAATAGATGCCCAATTTCAGGCATGAGGTCAGTTGATAACCAACCTGCAAGTCTGCACCATAACCCAAATGCCAGTTGGTAGAACCTTTTATCACTTTGGCATCATCGGCTATAGTCTGAATATCAGCCTTGGTCGTTACAGCATAAATATGAGGTGATACTGCCAAATCCCATCGGCTGTCAGCTGTTTGAGGGAACAACCCAAGGAGGTTGATATTTACTCTGGCTCCATATTGTCCCATTCTGACATGGCTTTTCAGATTGGCATACTCCCAACTATCCATGCCTAAGACACCTGCCTTGTAAAGCACACCGTCGCTACCCAACCAATAGTTACGGTCTACGCAACAGTCTTGTGCCGACAAGTTCATTTCTCCATACTTGGCAGATAACTCAGCCGAGAATATGGAGTTAAAACGATAGCCCCCATATAAGCCAGCAGCCCAACCGGGATGAGTCTTGTCGTGTCCGAAACTTGAGAAAGTAGAGAAGCCGAAAGGCATTCCACCCTCTACTCCTACATACCAGCCTTGCTGACCGGTCTTTCCATCTTCTCTTGCTTCTGCTTTCGCGAAAGAAAATGGAAGAATAAAAGCAAGTGCTGCAACCAGTAATCGTTCTTTTCCAGTTAAATAATTTCTCATATTAATCTATTATGTTTTGATTATAATTTACAATATTTTAAATCCTTCATGATACAGATTGTAAAAATCCTGGTGCAAAGATAAGGTTTTTATTTGAAAGTGGGGGGTAATATTTGTTTTTTTAGGTATGATTTTTTGTTTTTAGGTGTCTCCTTCGTGGGCAATGCGACACCTTGTTTGTATTTTTTAACGTTTTCAGACTCTATTGTCTTAACTCCTTAACTTCCTTAACTCCTTTAACTCCTGATATGCGAAAGTTCAGTTATTAGCCAATAATGATGTTAATTTCATTCAAATATTTGGCGTTATCAAGATTTTGCAGTATATTTGCATCCAAAGAATTTAAAACTACTTTAGCAACCAGATCTTATTCCAACAAAGATTAAGGATATTGTTAAATTTAAAATAATTAAGGATTATGAGTGAAAGTGAGATTGAGGGCTTTATCAACAAAGTTGAATCAGGCTTAGTTGAAGCTCAGCATGATATGTTGGTAGAAAAGGCTTTATACAATCGTCCTGTTGTCATTAGTGACGGAAATGGCGGGGTAGTAGAAGTTTCTGCCAAGCAATTATTAATTTAATAGTGCAAAAGATAATTGTGAAAAATATCTCTCCCAAAATTTTCCTATTCAAAAAAATATTCGTAACTTAGCAGCGCAAAACGTAAAGCATGTAGGAATATGGCAAAAATGGTAAATTTCTATCCTGTAGGAATACAGACATTCTCAAATATCAGAGAGGGTAATTATCTCTATATAGATAAGACCCCATACATCGTGGATTTTCGAGAGAAAAAAATGAAGTATGTCTTTCTGAGTCGTCCAAGACGATTCGGAAAGTCGCTCTTTGCATCTACCCTCCAGGCCTATTTCGAGGGAAGGAAAGAACTTTTTGAGGGATTGGCCATTGCTGATTATGAGAAGGATTGGGTGAAGCACCCTGTGCTGCATTTCGACCTGAGCGGCGCCAAGCACATGGGAGTGGAGCAGCTGGAAAGATACCTGGCTGATATGCTTGAAGAGCAGGAGACAATCTGGGGATATAAGACGCATCAGGTGGACGCTAACCTCCGTTTGAAAGACCTGGTGAAAGAAGCATACAAGCAGACGGGTAAGAAGGTAGTGATTATCATTGATGAATATGATGCCCCTTTGCTGGATGTAGTGCATGAAAAGGAAAATTTGAAACCGCTGCGCCTCATCATGCAGAACTTCTATAGTCCCATCAAGATGCTCGACCCATACTTGGAGTTTACCTTCATCACGGGTATCACCAAGTTCTCGCAGCTCAGTATCTTCAGCGAACTGAATAACCTCGATAACATCAGTATGTTCGACCAGTATTCGGCTATCTGCGGTATCAGCAAAAAGGAACTTACCACTCAGATGAAACCGGATATAGAGGCATTGGGAGAAGACCTTGGCATGACGTATGAGGAGTGCCTGACAGAGCTGACAAGATTCTACGACGGCTATCATTTCAGTAAGAAATCTGAAGATGTTTTCAATCCGTTCAGTCTGGTAAAGGCACTGAATGCACGAAAGATTGCTCCTTACTGGTTTTCCGATTTATATATCCATAAAACAGTAAATGAGTACCTTTGTAATTTTGATGTTGCTAAGAATTATAATATTGGGGATTTGCCTGAAATTCCTTTTGGGGAGTCAGACATAATTCCTTTCCTTTATCAATTTGGAATTCTCTCAATAAAAAAATATAACCCTATTATTGGAGTATATACTATAGGTGTACCTAATGATGATATTCGAAAAGGGATATCTGATTCCATATTCTGCCGATGGTAAGCGTCTGTTTAAGATTGGTGTAAATTATGACAGCACACAGCGGACGATAGGTGATTGGATTATCAAGGAATAGGTCACTTGAATCCAACCTTTTTTGCCATGATGAGATGCTTTAGAAGATAAGTAATTATACGAAAGAAAAAATCCCCCATCCCGCTTGAGAAAGCAGGATGGGGGATAGTTTCTTATTTCTTCTTGAGCCCCTTGTATGCAAGGAATGCTACAATAACAACGGCAAGAGCCAAGATGATGTAACCGAGCTCATGACTATACTTTAATGCCTGCTGATATACATCTTGAGTTGTTTTATAGTCTGTATATTGGTAAATACCCCAACCGATGGTTGCTAAAACAGTATTCCAGATGCCAGCACCGATTGTGGTATAAAGCAAGAATTTGCCTACATGCATACCTGCCAAACCGGCTGGAATACTGATTAACTGGCGAACAGCTGGTACCAGGCGCCCAAAAATAGTGGATGCGGCTCCATGCTTGCGGAAATACTCTTCAGCAACTTCTACCTTTTGGCGGTCTATCAGGCACATATGTCCGATGCGGCTGTCGGCAAAACGGTAGATGATAGGGCGGCCTACCCATTTAGCTAAATAATAGTTGATAAGTGCACCGATATTGGCACCAATGGTGGCAAATACGATGACCAGGATAAACGACATTCCGCTATCAGGATCCATGGCTTTCCATGCTGCAGGTGGAACAACCACCTCTGATGGAAATGGGACGAATGAACTCTCGATAGCCATGAAAAGGGTTACTACCCAGTAATTTAAATTGTCGAGTATCCAAAGAAAAAGCTCTGCTGTATTCATTTGTTATCTTGAATCTGAATAATATCTGTCTCAGCTGTTGAAACTGAGACAGATATAGGTGATTTATTTATTCTGTTTTGCCCATGTATCCTTCAAGCCAACGGTTTTGTTGAATACCGGTTTTTCTGCAGTAGAATCAAGATCGGCCATGAAATAACCGATACGCTGGAACTGGAGATATTCACCTGGCTTCTTGTTGGCTGCATATTCCTCAACATAGCAGTTAGGATAGTCGTGGAAGCTATCTGGGTTGAGCAACTCATGGAAGTCACGCTCATCAGCAGATGGATTTTCTACCATAAAGAGACGGTCGTATTCGCGCACCTCTGCCTTTACGCAGTGATCCGCTGATACCCAATGCAATGTACCCTTAACCTTACGGTTGGCACCTTCCATGCCGCTCTTACTGATAGGATCGTATTCTGCCTGAATCTCAGTGATAACACCATTTTCGTCCTTTGTGCATCCAGTGCACTTAACGATGTAAGCATTCTTCAGACGAACTTCTTTACCCGGAGTCATACGGAAGAATTTTTTAGGAGCATCTTCCATAAAGTCAGCACGCTCTATCCAGAGATTCTTAGAGAATGTGATGGTGTGTGTACCGTCAGCTTCATTTTCTGGATTATTGATTGCTTCCATTTCCTCTGTTTCACCTTCCGGATAGTTGGTAATTACGAGTTTTACAGGATCAAGTACTGCACTCACACGACATGCTTTCTTGTTCAAGTCTTCTCTAACAGATGCTTCGAGTAAGGCCATATCGTTGAGAGCATCGAACTTAGTATAACCGATACTGTCGATAAACATACGAATACTCTCAGGAGAGTAACCGCGACGGCGCATTCCGCAAAGAGTAGGCATACGTGGGTCGTCCCATCCGATAACCAGTTTCTCATCTACCAGCTGGTGAAGCTTACGCTTGCTCATTACTGTATAAGTGAGGTTCAATCGGTTGAACTCAATCTGACGTGGACGATTATCGTTTAATACATCTGCAGTTCCGTCCATCTCCTTCAAGAAGTCGATGAACTTATCGTAAAGCGGACGGTGAGGTACAAATTCCAATGTACAGATAGAGTGGGTTACCCCTTCAAAGTAGTCACTCTGTCCATGAGCGAAATCATACATAGGATATGCATGCCATTTAGTTCCTGTACGGTGATGAGGAGTTTGGATGATACGATACATGATAGGATCGCGGAAATGCATATTTGGATTCGCCATATCGAGTTTTGCGCGAAGCACCATGCTGCCTTCTACGGCCTCAGGAGTATTCATCTTCTCAAACAAAGCAAGGCTTTCTTCGATTGGGCGATCACGGTATGGGCTAGCAGTACCCGGTGAGGTAGGAGTACCCTTCTGCTGTGCAATTTCTTCAGCAGTTTGCTCATCAATATATGCATTGCCCTTCTTGATCATCCAGACAGCAAAATCCCAAAGCTTCTCAAAGTAGTCAGAAGCATAGTAGATATTGCCCCACTTGAATCCGAGCCACTGGATGTCTTGAAGAATATTCTCTACATATTCATTGTTTTCCTTGCTAGGGTTAGTGTCATCAAAACGAAGATTGCAAACACCATTATATTTCTCTGCAACACCAAAGTCCATGCAGATAGCTTTGGCATGGCCGATATGCAGATAACCATTAGGCTCTGGCGGAAAACGCGTCTGGATTCGTCCTCCGTTTTTGCCTTCTTTGAGGTCTTCCTCAACTAACTGTTCTACGAAAGAGATACTTTTCTTCTCTTCCAAATTGTTTTCTTCATTAATTGCCATAATTCAATAAAAAGAATAATTTTTAAATTTATGGTGCAAAGATACAAATTTAATTGTAAGTACCGAAATTATCTGGCAGATAATTTTGTTTTGGGAGCAATAATTCACAAAATATGTTTTTAAACATATAAAAAGATTCGTTCGTTTCGAAAAATATGACTATCTTTGCATCGTTATCCTGAATACAATCTTTTTACCTTAAATGAAACTAATACCAAAAAAGAACGCCTTCGCTGTGAAGCGAGGGCGTTTTGCTTTTATACCAGGTTCATATTCTATTACTTTTTGCGGAATGTTTCGTTCTTTATAATGATAGAACCTTCTTCTGTATCGAGTGTTGCCTGCTCCTGAACATCGGCATCGAGACCCTTGCGGCTCAGGATAATCACAGCTGCTTTACCTTCTGGCTTAGCTGGCAATTCCCACTTGTAAAATTCCTTATCAAGGCCTTTTACTTTAACAGAGAAATCACTGTTCAAAGTTACACTACGCTCACCATCTGCGCTCTTATATTCACCGGCTGCGGCAGCCTGAAATGCAGAATCGGTTACAACAGTCTGTTCTGCCTGAGCTGGTGCAGGTGCAGGTGCCTTTTTCTCAGAACATGCTGTGAAAGCTATCAGACCCATAGCAAATGCAAGAATTGATAATTTCTTCATAATCTTTAAATTTTATATGTTAATAATAATGTTAATCTAAACCATTTTTATAAGCTAACTCTTTTTATACATTCGGTTATCTCAGTGGTATGCTATAGAAAGATAGTATTCCACTGGTACAAATGATTACCCAAATAGAAACGAGCCCCGTAATGATAGGGACGCTTGCAAATCTGATGTCGTGGTTGGGCTTAAAACGTTCGGTATGCTTCCTTAAAAAATACTGAAATATATAATAATATAAGGTGGCATAGAGAAAACCAATGAGGGTACCAATCAGGATGTCGCCAAAATAGTGTACACCGAGATACATGCGGGAATAACTGGTTATCAATGCCCACAGGCATAAGAATATCGTGAGTTTGCTCCGACGAACCAGATATTGTGCAAAGAAGGCCATGCTCCATGCATTGGCTGCATGAGAAGATGGGAAACCATATCTGCCACCCCGATATCCTTGAACAACATGTACCATCGGACTGATAGGATTATCAGGATTGCTGGGACGCATTCTTGCTACTAATGGCTTCAGAATTCCTGATGCAGTCTGGTCTGAAAACAAGATAATCAGAGTGATGACAACTATAGTGCTCATCACAACCTTGACTGGAAAATTCTTAAGCAGTACAAAGATAAAACTGGCATAGAACGGAACCCATACAAAACGGTCTGAGAAAATCATCATGAAGTAATCCCAATACACGTTGTGAAAACCATTGAAAAACAGAAAAATCTGCGTATCAATCTGTTCTATTTGATGAAGTAATTCTATCATAGTCTTTCTTTATGAAATTCTGTAATGTTCGCTTTCTTGTTTCTGATAATCTGTTGCCCTGTCGTTTGGGTTATTTTGCACTCAAGTCATCGTACAACTTCTGTAGATAAGCCATGCCTCGCTTCAGGTTATAACCTTTTTTGCCTTTATCATAAACAACCTTTTGGGATTTGTTGTCGTAGATGATAGAGTTCTCCTCTGATACCATGCCGAAAGCATCGGGTACATCAAAGAATGCAAATTTAGGCGTAGCATCACTCAACATATTCTTGCTGAACAAGAAGTCTTTGTGAGGAATGCCTAATTGTCCGAGCAGTGTAGCTGCTATATCATGCTGACTTCCTATGAGTTTTACATTCATTGGGCGAGCTATTGCTCCACCGGTCATGATAAGTGGAATCTGATAGCGGCTGCGGTCAAAGTTGTCAAGATGTTCTTTGTATGCGCCAACATGATCGGCAACGAGTAATACCAAAGTATTTTTCCATCTAGGCAATTTGCTGTATTCACGCAGAAGATGACCTATGACACTATCAGTGTAAGCAAATGCATTTAAACGTTTGTCTTTCAGTCTGCTATATGGTACATCGAATGGCTCATGACTGCTTGAAGTCTGGAATACTCTCAGCATAGGCTGTTTGGCATTCTGTTCTTTCCTGAGATCTGCAAGCAGCCGGTTGGCAACGATATGATCGTGTACTCCCCATTTGCTCAATTTGTCTTCTATAGGGAAATCACTATCTGAAATGATTCTCTCATAGCCCTGGGAAACCAGCCAAGAGCGCTGGTTGGCAAAATCAACATCACCACCATAATAATATGCATTGCCGTAATGCTTTGCTTTAGCCAATGAACGTGCCAATGATGGTAATTGTGCAGATTTTGCCGGGTAGCGCATGATGCTGGTTGTAGGTTGTGCAGGATAACCGCTCAAAACAGCAACCAGACCACGATCCGTGCGGAAAGTGTTGGAATAGAATCTTGGGAAGAAAATTCCCTTTTTGGCTATTGAGTCCAAGCAGACCGCTACGTCTTTATGTGTTCCGACGGAAGGCATGATGTCGTTGGCAAAGCTTTCCATAATAATAATAAGTATATCCGGCTTTCCGTTTTTCCGAGCTTCTTCATTCAGGAGTGGGTAGGTGTTCTGGTCGCTTGAACTTACCATTTGAGCAAAGAGCTTGTTAGCTTCTTCTTCTGGCATGTATCGGTATTGCGATGCAAAATCTTCTTGATGGGTCAGTGATTCAAACAGGCTGAACATCGGATTGACGGCAGCATGATTCAAAAACGCATTTTGGCTGAAATATGCCTTTCCTGTATTTGTTGTAGATACAGTAAATCCTCCTCTGATAGGAATGAAGAGAAGGGCAGTAAGCAGTAACAGAATAAGAGAATGGCGCATACGATGATACTCTATGTCTGAGTAGCGTGTTCTACGACCACTGCCGAAATCTCCAAAACCATAGTTGCTGTATCTGCTGGAATAGCGCTTCTGGGTATGAGGCATGCGGAGTGCGAACCAGACGGCTATGGTAAGCAGCACAGTGATGAGGAGAGCAAAAAAGATGTAAAGCCCTCCAACACTTGCAAGTGCATCCTTTGGCGAGGTAAAGAAATAATATAATGGAGTGCTATCTAGCGGGAAGTTCCAATATGGATATAATCCTGCATTCAGTATGAATGTAATGGAAACCAGGAAAGATGCCAGTATAAAATAAGCATTCAGAATGGGACGTATAATCTCCTTACGAAACCAAATCATAGCGATGAGCAACAAACCCGGTAGTGCGGTGAGGTAACCAGCCATAGAGAGGTCGAGTGATAAACCGTACCACATCACTGTGGGCATTTCGCTCCAGATATTATCGATAGGTTGTGTAGCAGAAGCCTTTTCCAATATCATGAAAAATGGTTTCTGAATACTGAACAAAATGACAAACGTAAAATACGTTTTTATAAACCACAATATTTGCTTCATATCTATGCTTCTTGACTAATAATTATGATATACTCGGCTTTGAGCTTGAAAATTAATGCAAAAATAACCATTTTATTTCATATAAACGACTTTTTTGTGTTTATTTTTCAAAAAAGTGAGAAAAAATTTGGTCGTTCTAAATAAAAGTCGTACCTTTGTTGTAATAAATTTTATAACATAACTATGGCTAAGTACAATATTCAACCTAAAAAAGAAAAAATAGCAAGATATCAATCTATGCTGAGTGAAGAAACTAAGGACCGCCTTCGCGACGAGATAATCCGTGTTCTTGTGACTGAAAGAAAGTACAAGGACCCAGACTATAGTTCCAAGAAACTTGCAGAGGATTTGAATACTAACTCTCGCTATATTTCTGCTGTATGCGCAACTCGATTTCATAAGAATTATGCCGAGTTGGTGAATGATTATCGAGTAAACGATGCTATGTCTTTACTTACCGATAAGCGTTATGCAAGAATGAGTGTAGAAGGTATCAGCGAAATGGCTGGTTTCAATACTCGTCAGAGTTTCTATGCTAATTTCTTCAAGCGAATAGGCGTTACTCCTCGTCAATATCGTGCTAATCATTTTAAGGGATTGGAGTAAGTTTAATTGTTAATAACTAGAACATGAAACAAAAAGGAGGGTGAATCATTAACTTATGATACACCCTCCTTTTTGTTTTTACAAACTATTGCGAGTTATCTCTTGAAGTAGTTTCTCAATGCCTGGTGGCGGATACTCCTGTTCAATCTGCGTATGGTCAGATTTCGTATCTGGCGAACTCGCTCGCGTTTGAGCCCCATATCTTCAGCAATTTCAGCCATCGTTTCTTTAGGAACACCTATACCATAGAATTTGGTGATGATTTCTTTCTCTCGTGGCAATAAATCTGCAATGCTTTCTGCCATCTTTTTCTTCATCATTTCTATATTCAGGGTATCATCTGCAATCTTTACATCCGGATCGTTTAATATGTCTAATAGGGTATACGGATTGTTTGCGCTTAGTGGCGCATCTACAGATACAGCCTTGTCTGCGTTTCTTGGGGCAAATTTCTTCTGGTCTTTCGGTAAACGATAAAGTCCTGATTGTTTATCGATGGCCTGTGATATAGCCTTGTGAACGAATGGACCGGCATAAGCCACAAAATCGGTGCCCCGGTCGGCTTGGAACTTTCTGGCTGCCATAAGCATTGCCAGCGTTCCTTCGCTAACCAAGTCATCAAACTCAACGCCTTTACCTTTATACTGGTTGGCTACTGATTTTACATAGTTTAAGTTCTCACTAACTATCTTGTTTATTTCTTTTTCTGTCATATCCAATAATTCTTTTTGCAAATATACATAGAATAATTCAAAAAAGCAAGTATTTTGCGCATTTTAACCAATCATTTTGGTTTCCACATATTATATATGTTTCTATGACTTGCATAAAGCTGCATATGGACAGTATTCGCAACGATGCTTATCATCTGTAGGTCGGAATGGTTGTTCCTTGTCAAAGATGTTGGCGATGAGAACTTTCAGTTGTTTCATAAACTCTTCTTCGTATACATCTATGCTACTGATGAGTTCCTTGCCCATTTTTAATGTCGGATCATAATCTTCTGCTCCTGCATTTTGTATAAACAGCAAGCCTGGAGATACGGGCTCTTGAGCCGGATTCAGATTCCTGTTGTGGCTTACAATAATCGAGTAGAGCATAGATTGTAAATAATAATCTGTATGCTTGTTGAGCATGGATGGATCAAACACTTCGCTCAGTTCTCTTGGACGTGTTGTTGAAATACGTCCTGTTTTATAGTCTATTACGCGGATTCGTTCTGCAAGATTATTGCCATTTGCATTACCGTTAGCTGCAACAGCGTCCAGTCGGTCGATAAAACCTCCTATTGACAGAGATAAATTGCCGATACTTGTTTCTACTTCGACGTCAGTTTTTACAACCAACTCTAATCCGAGTATGGTGAATGGAGCCTGTCGCATATCAATCGTGACAAGTTGCCGGATATACCTTGCTATTACTTCTTTATTGATCAGTTGCAGACCATTATATTTTGGACGATACCCTACAGCGCTAACTTTAAAGAGTTCTTCTCTGAACGCCTGATCAACCAGGCGATAAATCAGAGATTCGTCTTTTAAGGCTTGCTCTAATTGCTCTTTTGATACAACGATAGGACGAGTCAGTTTGAGTTCTCCTTTACCGTCGGTTGTCAGAGCATCGCTGCTTGCTAATCCCAGATAGAACAGTTCTGCTGCCCGATGGAATATATTTCCAAATACTTTGTTGTCTACTTCGTCCTCATCAATTTCATCTGGCTCAATCAGTCCTTCTACATATTTATAGTAGAATTGCTTTTCACATCTCAAATAGGTATTCAGAAATGTTGGCGTAAGCATTTTCAAATTCTTGAGCTGGCTGAGCGTATGCAGTTTTTTCTCTATTGGTTCATAAGTAGGACGCTGTGTGTTTTGTCCTGCGACCAAAGAAAAGCGCTTGATGTCATGATGGCTTTCTACCAGGAGTTGTAGCATAAAACGGCTCATCTCACCCGATTGGCCATCTTCTGTTGCGTTATTGTAACACAAAGTGATGTCGTGTGAGCGTTGGAGCAGACTGTGAAAATAATAGGCGTATATGGCTACTTTGTTATCTACCGTAGTCAAGCCGTATGCCTTTCTCAACGAATAGGGAATAAATGAAGCATCGTTCACACCTTTCGGCAGTTTCCCTTCGTTGCATGAGAGTACTAAGATATGCTCGAAATCCAGATTTCGAGTTTCCAATACACCCATTACCTGTATTCCTTCTGCAGGTTCACCATGGAAAGGAATACTTGTTGACTGGATGAGCTGTTGGATGAGTCGTTCCAGAGTGATGCAGTCTACTGCTAAGTCTCCTGTCTGGATGAGTTCTTGCAGACGGTTCAATAATGTATAGGTCCTGAAGAGCGATTCCTGGAATAAAGGATCGTCCTGTTCTTTACTATTCACACCTATTGTCTTCAAAATATCCAGCAGATACTGGATGAGTCTCAAGTTGTATTCATTTTCTGTTGCAGTCTCACCCAAATCTTTGAAAAGCAGTGACAAGCCTTCATCACCATCCATGCTTAGGAATTGGCGGGTAGGATAGAACTGCTTCTGCTCGTCAAGAGCGCTCAAGAGTTTGCTATAATTTTGAGAAATATAGCGTGTGTATGGATGACGGAGCACCATGAGCACATTATGTAAGCGATAGTTGTTACTATGCTTGGGATGACCTACGCCCTGCAACTTGATGAGCTGTTGCAGCAAACTGTAGAATGGTGTCTGTTGAAGCGGATAACCCAATGTTATATTATATGCTAACTTGTCGTTCTCAGAATAATCTGGCAACGACTTGATGTCTTCGTTTGTAGGAAGACTATGTATAACACTTTGTAACAATCCTTCATCGGCTAATACTATAGCCACTTTTTTCCCATATTTATAGCGTTTCTTTTCTTTAAGCCATTGGTTTACATAGCGGGCCTGAATGTTTTCTGTAGATGCCGATATGTATGTAATGTCTTTATTGTTATCAAAGTTATGATAAATTTCACGAAGATCCTGAGAAGGCATATCATTCAATTCGTTAGGATAATATTTGAGATATTCACGAATGTAGTGACCTGCCTCATGATTGTTTTGCATATAATAGTCATCGTAGTCCCAATAGAAATGTGCTTTACCCTCTTTCATCAAGCGGTCGCAGAGTTTCCGTTCTACTACTTGCATCATATTAAAACCGACAAAGAGATATTTCTTGTGTTGGAATTTGATATTTTCATCATTTACAACTTTCCTGTACAGAGCCCCCTCATAAGCCAATCCTTGTTCTTCAAGACGCATGTTGAACTGCTTATAGATATCAAGAAAATGGCTCCATAATTGTAGAAATCTCTTTTTGAGTTCTGAGTTGTGATCATCGTTGAAATTGCTGAAAAATTTCTTAATCAGCGTTTTCTGTTCTTCTGTAAGATATGAGATGTCATCAAGTTCATGTATATTGCTAAGATTGGCAAAGAGTTTTTCTGCTTCTGCCATGTTTTTATCAATATCGTCAAAATCTGTGATAAGAAGTTGTCCCCATCCATAAAAATGGTCGAGGGTCTCATCAATACCAGTGCAGGCTACGAATGTTTTATGTAAATCGCAAACAAGTTTGATTGGGTCTCCAACTTTCAATGTGCTATGTTTGCGAAAAAGGTCGCTGATTGTTATGTAAGATGGTGACCAGATAGGGTGATCTGTCAAACGTGCCAGACTCTCGTTGAGGAAAAGAGCGGCGCGTTTATTTGGAAACACGACGGCAATGTCGCTGAGATTGTTTCCGTATTTCTCGAGAATATCTCTTGCTACATATTTTAAAAATGCTTTCATATTTTAATGGACTTTTCAATGTTTGCAACTGTTCTTTATGTTGCCCTACTTTTTGGAAAGGGGCAATAGAACCATATTATTTTATTACTTCAACTATTCTGTTAGGGTATACATACCATAGATAACCTTTTACTCGGTGATGTCCCATACTTTTTAACAAGCCGATGTATTTTCTAACCTGTTCATGGTGTTCTACTTTCTGCTTACCGAATTTGAAGTCTACCACGATGGTTTCTTTTCTTGAGTTTTGCATCACGCGGTCTGGACGGTATTCTGCCACTTTTCCATTTTCAACTGTCAGGATAGAACATTCATTTAGTATGGTCAGTTCCTTATCAAACCATTTTGCGACCTTTGGTGATTCAAGTCTTTTCCTGATCATCTCCTTTATTTTCTCTGGTGTGAGGTCTTGATCGTATAAAAGTCCGTCTAACTCCAACTGTTTCAGGGCTCCATCAATATCATCAACCGTGCGGATTGTAGAAAAGAGGTTGTGCAAAATGGTACCCATTTTGATATAAAACTTCTGTTGTTCTTCTGTTTCATCACGCTTTATAAAGTCACGGCTCTGGTTACTCTGTCTGAATTCTGGCATTTCAGGCGTAACATTTATTTTAATTTCTAAAGGTTGAGAATAGGCTGAGAGCACGTTTGTATCCTTCTTCTCGTTTGATTTCTTGGAAGAATCAGGTACATATATTTCATTATAGCAGAAAGATATGTCATCTGTTTTGGCATCAGAACCTATTCCTGTTAACTCCATCTTTACATCATTAGCTTCAAGTCGACCGGCTACCTTGTCGAGTACTGATTCAATAATGGCAGAACGATATGCACTATTAGCTCGTTTGCCAATTACAATCAGGTTGTGACTGGCACGTGTGAAGGCTACATAAAGCAGATTCAAATTGTCGACTATGTTTTGCAGATGTTCATGATTATAATCTGCTTCATATATACTTTGCTTCATCAGTTTAGCACTGAAATCTATAGGTACCAGTGGAAGCTCGTTGTATGGAGCTTCTTGCGGTGTGCACCAGATAGTGTTGGCTTTTTCTAGTTGCCAGTCACAGTAAGGCATGATAACATGATCGTATTCCAGTCCCTTACTCTTATGTATAGTAAGGAATCTGATACCTCCATCGCCATCGCTATGAATGCTTTTTTCGTGAATACGGTTATTCCACTCTTTCAGAAATCCTGTGATATCACTACTGTTATCTGTGAGATATTTACTTAAGCAATCATAAAAAGTGCAGATGTAGGCAGTTTGCTTGATCATGTCTTTTATTTCGCCAAGTTTAAGTTCTGCAAAAAGGCGTTCTGTGAGATCGAACAGTGGCATTTCCAGATACTCAGAACGATTGGTCAAAAGTTGTTCCGGCATATTTCCAGCTACAGAATACGTGTCACAAAACTTGTTGAGAGTTGCTAATGCAATATTGTCATTTGGGTGTACCAGTATGTAGAGAGCGTTAACCAATGTGCATACTGCTTGGGAGGCATCCAGCCTGAATGCCTCATCTGAAACCAACGGATAGTCGGAATGGTTCATAAAATACTCAGCAATGTCCTGTATGTTACGGTTGCTTCTTACCAGGATTGCTATTTTGTTGCAAGGAACACCTCTTTCAACCAACTTGTCTACAGTGTCCAGTGTGGTTTGCATCATTCTGTCTTCAATATTTTCACCGCCCAGGAGCTGAATACTGATAGATCCATTAGGAACAGAATGGTGGTCTGGTACTTGCTGGCAGACATCGCTATATGCGCTTTCCAGCTGTTTACATTCCTCAGGACATTTATCTTTCAGGTCTTCAATCTCCAACTTTACTGCTTCTGTGAAAAAAGCATTGTTAAACTCAATGATGTTTCTATCAGAGCGGTAGTTGGTACCCAAAGTTTCTATGCTTACTTTTTTCGCGCTTTTATTAAATTCTTTATCGATATTATTGAGCAGTCTCCAATCGCCGGATCGCCATCTGTAAATACTTTGTTTTACGTCACCAACAATGAGGTTGCCAGCATCTTCTCTACTCATGGTTTCTTCGAGCAGCACTTTAAAGTTCTTCCATTGGATGGTGCTAGTATCTTGGAACTCGTCAATCATTATATGGTCGAGTTGAGTGCCAATCTTTTCAAAGATGAATGGCGAATCGCTATCCTTTATCAGTGAGTTGAGCAAGGTCTGAGTATCGCTCAAAAGGAATCGGTTTGCCTCTCTGTTCATCTCCCTGACTTTTTTATCTATGCTTCCCAAAAGGCGGAGCTGATTAAGATGCTTTATGGTCAGATCGGTACTTTTGAAGATTCGGGTGAGTCTTGGACGATTATCTTCTGCAAACAGCAGAATAGGGTAGAGCACCGATTCTACATAATTGAAGATATCAGTACAATTTTTCACGTCAGATTTCTTGACCCATGCTTCCGGACTTTCCAGACATTTACTGAACGTTGCATTATATAGATCATCATCTGTATATTTGCCATTTTTCAGCTTGTTGAAATAACTCCAAATACCTCTCGTTTTGCCTGCTAAGTCGTCTGACGTAAAGCCTTCTTCTTCAAGGGAATCGAAAAAAGTAGCAGCAATTTCTTTAAGCTGCTCTTTTGCCTTATTGCGCATCTTTTTCATTCGGTCGGTAAAATCCTTGAAGAAATCTTCTTGTTCCATCAATTCTGTCAGCTTGTCGGAATGAGCTTTGTAATAATCCTTGAATATGTTCTCACCGAATTTCTTGATCTGTCCTATGACATTCCAACTCTTATCATCATCAATATTTTCTTTGATATAATCCATAATCCAGAAAAGTAGACGATCGGTATCTTCAAGACTTTCTATAAGTTCATCAACGGCATGCTGTTCTATTTGATAGTCATTGAGTTCTATCCGTAAATTGGCAGTCAGATCAAGTTCACGTGCAAGATTTCTCAATACACTCTGAAAGAACGTATCGATGGTCATAACCCGGAAATAGTTATAATTATGTATGAGCAAATGCAGGGCAGATTCTGCATTTTTCTGAATTTGTTTGGATGAAAGATACGGTAAAGCCTGCTGTATTTGATTTACATAATCGTTTGCTTCTGGTAGTCCGTGTGCAATTTCGTATAATTTTCCTAAGATACGCATTTTCATTTCTTCAGTAGCTTTATTGGTGAAGGTTACTGCAAGAATGGTTCTGTAGGAAGCAGGATTAGCTATCACGAGTGTCATATACTCGCGAGCTAAAGTAAATGTTTTACCTGATCCTGCACTTGCTTTATAAACAGTTAGTTGTGAACTCATATTTTGTTTTTTTATGATGTTATTGATATTGTGCCCTAGAAATCATGTTTTATCCATGCTTTTATGAATATTACCAATCTCTAAATAGTTCAAAACCGAAGCGACAGCCTATGCCATTAAACTTCGTGTTTTTGAAGGCTGCAAAGAATCCTAATGTAATAGCTCTTGTTGTTACTCCATATCCCCATTCTGTATATGGGTGTAAATGGTTTACAACAAGACTGCTTACATACAGACGCTCGGCTTCTATATATTTCCCAATCAGGGGGAGCCATGCAGTTGCAATCATGGGAGCTTCATAAGTGAAATTTCCGCGAACGTAATAATCACTGGCATTATACCATTGGGATGGCAGTAATTCGAATTCTCCACTCCAACTGTCATTCCAACCTCCAGGAATATTGTTGTCATGGAAATTGGTATAGTCAACGAAGTCCCAATGATCACCTTTACGGGTATAAAAACCAGCTCCTAATCTAACAGAATATGATTGACGGCGTGACGCTTGAAAAATAGTTTGTGCATCTACTTCTACCCGTTCGTAGTCTATGTTTGAACCTAGTAGGTTTTTCCATCCCTTTTCATAGTCTATTTTAAAGATAGAGCCTTTCTTACCCCATGGTAAGAGTTCTAAAGCTACAGCTGGTGCTACTGACACATATTTGCTTGGGTAATTAAACAGTTTATAGAAACTTTCTACTACAGCTTTTCGTTGATGTGAAACTAAACCTACTTCAAAACCGACATAGTCGTTGAAACTCCAGTGGTTAGTAAGACGAAGATAATCATCTTTAAACTCTGTCAGTTTTCTGTTGTTTGCCTCAATATCTGTTGAAATTTCCGGTAATGACAATCCTGGATATTCTGAGAATAGTGGATATAGAAAATCGTTATCTTCAGGTTTGCTGATGCCTAACATCTTTCGTGCAACACGATTATTCGATATTCTATTGCCGTTACCGATTTCTAACTTCAGATATCCATTGTGCTTCTGGTTATAGTTGAATGTCAATGGTATATTGAAATAAAATCTGTGTTGTTTCATACTGTAACCTCCTTTAAAGCGAAGCCCCAATTCCAGATTTTCTGTAAACCTGTAGCCTCCCTTCAGGTCAAACTTGTATACAATTCCTTTTCGCTCGGAGTATCCCATATAGAGTGGGTTGAGAATAGGACTGATACGGAAGTAGCCTTGGTTTTGCTTTCCGAAGCCTTGGGAAATCCTGTTTAATACATTGTCACCGATAACATCCCAAAGTATGTCTTTTGCAAAGTTTTTCTCTGGTGTGTTGTTATTCAAGGAATCTGTTATTTGTTTCCTTTTTTCGTAGAATTTTTTGTATATGTCAGCCTCATCTTGGTTTAACTCAATTGGGCGCACTTTTGCCATTAATGCTGTGTCGGCAACATTATTGAGTGAATCACTTAATATTTTCGGCAGTCCGTATACAGTTGTATACATGCCCGTTATCTTGTTACCCATAAAACTGAAGTTGGCTCTCATGCTGCACCTTGCAGGAGAAAGTGAACCAAAGCCGTCTTTACCCATAATAATAGAGATATAGAAACGGGTCATATCATATTCGCCCTCAAAGTCTACCATGCTTATCTTTCCGCTTTGGGAATCAACAATGGCACGTGCTTCAATAACTTGGGTGTTTTTGAGACGTGGATATACGTAGACTTGTGCTTTGCCGAATGGTAATTGGGTGACGGCATATTTATAATATCTGCGATTCTTATAGTGGAAAGGAGAAAGAATATTAGTTTCGAAAAGTGTTTCTCCATATACCGTTGGAGTCATGTATTTCAAAACAGATGACAATGTGTTGCTTCTATGCGGAATGGTGCTTATGTTCAGCAAACGCTTGGCAACTGGTCTGCCATTTGCGTCTAGCGTCATTTGGTTATAATACTCGCTGATGAATCTTCTGCCACCCCCATGAGCCACCGCATACATTGTCGGTACTAGCATGAGCGTTGCATTACGTTTGTTTGTTTTGATTTGAAATTTAGTGTAGGCATAACTCTTGTGCTCAGCTCTACCTGTTGTGTCAACAGATTGTGAATATTTAAATACCAAACACATCACCGAGTCACTAAAGGCGTCTCTCGGTGACATTCTTCTTGCATGTGCTGCAAAAGCCATCATGCAGAAGATAATCGTCAAAATGATGTGTGTTTGATATTTCTTCATTTATTATGAGTTAAGATGTTACTTGGCAGAAAAACTATGCCAAATATTTTGGGCAGCAGCTTTTCTAACCAAGATATTTCATAAGGATTCCTATCTTCCCGGATTCTCTCAGTTTGGTGATGCTTTTTTCTCTTATTTGGCGAACTCGCTCACGGGTCAGCCCCATTTTATCACCAATTTCCTCGAGTCCTTTTTCGGTTTCCCCAATTCCGTAGCATGCGCAGATAATTTTCAGTTCGCGATCCTTGAGGCAAACTTTTAAAACCTGTCTTAGGTCTTGTGCCATACTTTCATGGTCAACCTGCTTGTCAGTTCTGGCATCGTCTCCGCTTGCCATTACATCTGCCATAGAGTTGTCATCGTCATCACTGAATGGAGCATCGATGCTTACATGATGACCACTGGCAGCCATGCTCTGAGAAATCTTGTCCTCGTCAACACCCGTTCTGGCAGCAAGTTCTTCAACGCTTGGACGGCGTTGGTTTTCCTGCTCAAACTTATTAATTTCCTGGTTTACCTTATTGAGTGATCCTACTTGGTTGAGAGGAAGTCGAACAATTCGGCTTTGCTCTGCTATTGCCTGTAAAATACTCTGACGAATCCACCATACAGCGTATGAGATAAATTTGAACCCTCGTGTTTCGTCGAAGCGTTCTGCAGCTTTGATGAGTCCGATGTTTCCTTCGTCAATCAAGTCTGTCAAGGTGAGTCCCTGGTGCTGATATTGTTTTGCTACCGACACCACAAAACGTAAGTTGGCTTCAATCAACTTATTTTTTGCTCTTTCGCCAGCTCTACCTCCCTTGCGGATAGCTTGAGCCAATTCTATTTCTTCATCAATAGAAACCATAGGGGCTCTACCTATCTCTACAAGATATTTGTCGAGGGCTTCACTATTACGATTGGTTATACTCTTTTGTATCTTAAGCTGTCTCATTATCTTTCCTCTTAGTTACACATTGCACAATTGGCGCAAAGATAATAAAAATATTGATACACGACTAGAATTATAACTTACTTTAACGTAATTAACCTAACTTACTCATTTAAAGGTTATTTTACGGTCTTGTTCTTAACAAAACTTTGAAAAGCGTCATCGTATCCGTTAAACACGTTGATGTCTACCTCTCCATGTATTCCTGCTACTCTTCCGTCGGGGCAGAGTTGCCAATATACCAATCGGATGTCTGGTTTATACTCTCCATATCGTGCAATCCAAACCTGGTAGTTATGTTTCAGATCGGGAGCCTTTGGCAGATAGCGATTTACGAAAGTTTGGCTGATGTAAAGAATAGGCTTAACACCTGTTGCTCTCTCTACTATTCTAAGCCAAGTTCTAATGCGTGCAAACAATACTCCAGACCCTCCCATTTTCTTGATTTGACTAGGAAGCGGTTCAACATCAAGAACTGGAGGAAAATCGCCTTTCCTAATGATACTGTGTTTCAGAAAGTGTCGTGCCTGTTCGGCAGCAGGTGTTATGGTGGTAAAGAAGTGATAGGTTCCAACCTTGTAACCATGTGCTTTTGCATCACGATAATCTTTTCTATAATATGGATTTAACAGCGATTTACCTTCTGTACTCTTGATATAGATGAAGCGAATAGGGAAGTTTACTGTACCTGAAACTGTCTTTTTGCTGAGACGTCCAAGATGTGTAATGCGTAAACGGTTCCAGTTGATAGCATATTTTTTTCTGCCTTTTCCATGCTGGTATTTGCTCAGATCAATGCCATAAATACGTTCCGATGTATATACGAGTCTTTCGCCTTTATAGCGGTCATTTTTCCATTCGCCTATTCGTAAAGGCTTCTTGGGAGCAATGCTGAATCCGAATCCTTCACGTTTCCCGTTTTTCCAGTAACCTTCATAATAGGTTCCATCGTATCCTTGCCAGCATCCATGACCGTTTGGTTGATAGATACTGTCGGTTGTACCCCGATAATATCCTAGAGAATCAGGTAAGAGGGTGTAATCAATAGAGCGTCGAAGTGTGACTCCATGAGCTGTTGCTAAAGATGCTGCAAGTTGAGGTGAAATAGCTTTAACCCCTTCAGGAGTTGTTTCTGAGAAAAGTTGGAATGTGTGGCTTCCTTGTGCAGTTTCTCCATTCATTGCTTTGATGAGTTTGCATGCCTGACTCTTCCATTTTCCGTTCTCGTCTCTATAATAGGCTTGATATGAAATGGAGCGTTTCAACTTGAAATGTCCCTTTTTCTGTACATGTTTCAGGGAGTCAATCAGTTTCTTGGCGGAATCGCGTAGTTCCAGTTCGTGTTGGGTATAAGCGCAAATAGAGTTGTAGCCTGCATCCAGGACAGAATGAGAGTGAATATAATAGTTCAGTTCTCCAACTTTCCATTTGGAGTCTCTATACAAACTGTCTAAAGAATCAACTTTCTCTTTAAAGATGCTATCCGCATCTTTGCCAAGATAGTGATTCCGGCTGATGCTGTTGTTGTAGCAGGCGGCAAGTCTTCCTTCACATGAAGGAATCAACGCCCAACGATTCATAAAGTTGGCAGCCAGTGTCGTAGTGTCTTCGTCGAACCGGAGTATTGTTTTTCCATTTTGAATTAATTCGTAGTGACTGTATACTTTTATGTTTGCTTTTGCCTTGTTCACTCTATCACTTGATGGGTTCAGACAATAATAGCTCCATGTGCTGGCGGCAGCCAGCAGAATGAGAACTAAACTTGTGATATATAATATTTTCTTTTTCATTTGATGATGACCTCCAATATTTTCTTGGTGGTTTCGGTAATCTTTGTTTTTTCAGACGTACGTTCGCCGATAAGCCAGATGATTTCACCTTTACTATCAGTTAATACATGCTGTGTCTTCTTTTGTATATAGTCAAATTTCCTATCGGTCATATAGTCACTCAACAGTTTGCTACCTTTCATGCCGAAAGGTTGAAATCTATCGCCTTCTTTTACCAGTCGGTAGGTGAGGGGAAAACTGACTTTTTCAGCATCCAAAGTGATACATTGCGATTCTTTGCTTGGCATGAAGTCACCCATATGCGAGAAGATTCTTATCTTGATTTGGGTTCCTTCGTCCATGTTGTAAATGCCTTCTTCTGGCAGTCGGAACGCTCTTTGCTCCTGAATGTTATTCAAGTCTTTTATGTTAGAGATCAACAGCTGTTCTCTGTCGATGACTATCATATAGTCTTCGTTTTTCCAGATTTTACCGATACCACGATCCTGACTGAAGAGGCTTTCACAGATGTCATCAATGACATTGCCATGAAAACCATATCTGCCTAATTCTTTATGGAGTATGAATTCCGGACTTGGAGCATTCATGACAGATACTTTAGGGATATATATAACTTTCCTATTAGAGTCGGTTGTACTGATGCTATCCATGCTCTCAAGTATACTTTTCGCTTGGCGTATGTATTTGGCAGAGAGAGCGATATTTTCACTTGCTGCCGGGTTGATACTTTCTAAAAGAGGTACTACATGATGGCGAATTTTATTTCTTAAAGCATCGTCTTCCAAATTTGTTGAATCTGTGACAAAATCTTGCTTTTTTTCTTTTAGGTATTGCAATATATCCTGTCGGCTGATGCAGAGAAGAGGGCGCAGAATATTTCCGTTTTTGGGGGCGATGCCTGCTAATCCGTCTACTCCAGATCCTCTTAACAGATTCAGAAGTAAAGTTTCTACATTGTCATCGCGATGATGGGCCACACAAATGCCTCCTGCATGCAAGTCTTTTACTAATTGGGCAAAATAGCTGTAGCGTAAGTTGCGTGCAGCCATTTCGATACTTACCTTGTGCAAATGGGCATAAGCATAAGTATCAAAATGGATTCGAGACAAACTGATTCCCTGTTGTTGGCACAGATTTACACAAAATTGCTCGTCTCTGTCACTCTCTTCGCCGCGAAGGTGAAAGTTACAGTGCGCAGCAGAAATATTCAGTCCTATATTTTTCAAGATAAGCAATAGGGCAACGCTATCGGCTCCTCCGGACAAGGCAACGATATATGGTGTTTGCCACTTGAACATACCATGGTGAATAATATATTTTTTGACGATATTTTCAATTTTGTTCATTCTGCGATACTTTAAAAGTATATGATGTTTCTTATTACTTTCTGTTTTTCAAAAAGTCTTCTGCCCGCTGCAAATCTTCTGGCGTGTCGATGCCTACAGTTTCTACATCTGTAGTACCAACTTTTATCTTGTAGCCATTCTGCAGCCATCGAAGCTGTTCCAGGCTCTCTGCTATTTCTAGTGAGCTTTGTGGCAGTTTGGTTACCTCTTTTAAAACTTCTTTGCGGTAAGCGTAGATGCCCAAATGTTTCAGATAAGGAAAACTCTTGAGCCATTCTTCCTCTTCCTTTCCTCTTACGTATGGAATGATGCTGCGAGAGAAATACATAGCAAAGCCTTGATTGTCTACAACAATCTTTGGACTATTAGGATTTTTTACAGCTTCCATACTGGTAAAAGCTTTTCCTAAAGTGGCAATTTGGGTTGTTGGGTCATCAAAACACTGGCAGATGGTTTCCAGTTGACTCTTGTCAACAAAAGGTTCATCTCCTTGAACATTGACAATGACATCCCAGTCTCCACCAATTTTTTCGATAGCTTCTTCTATGCGGTCAGTACCGCTCTTATGATCCTTGCGCGTCATAACAGCTTTACCGCCAAATGCTTCTACAGCATTGAAAATTCGCTCATCGTCTGTTGCAACATAGGCTGCTTCTAGACAAGCTGCTACTTTCTCATAAACATGCTGTATCACTGGTTTGCCATCTAACATGGCAAGTGGCTTTCCCGGGAAACGTGTTGATGCGTATCTTGCTGGAATGATTCCTATAAATTTCATAATCTTCTATATTTAAACCTGTTTACTATTCAATTCATGCGATTCGTTTAACTTCAAATAAAAAAAGTTGCACTTCCGCAGACGCAAAAGTACAACTTTATTTTGTATTCACCAAAAAACTTTTTGTTTTTTTTGAAAAACCTCAGAGAATATTTAATGTTCTCCCCATTTTTTTTATTCGTATCTGATAGCCTCGATAGGGTCGAGCCTTGCTGCCTTCTTTGCAGGATACCATCCAAAGAAAACGCCAGTAAATGTACAGACTGCAAAACTCATAATAATGCTCCAAGGCTCTATTTGGGTGGCTATATGGAAGAAAGAGTTCAGACTGAGCGATAAACTAACTCCCAATATCACTCCTATAATACCGCCAGTTACAGAAAGTAAGATAGCTTCTATCAGAAACTGGTTCAAAATATCAATGCCTCGTGCGCCCACACTCATTCGAAGACCTATTTCGCGGGTGCGCTCTGTTACAGATACATACATGATGTTCATGATTCCGATGCCGCCTACCAGCAGCGAGATTCCTGCCACGGATCCGAGCAGGATGGTGATTGTAGACATGGTAGAATTCATCATGCTTGAAATTTCCTCTTGAGAGCGGATATTGAAGTCATCTTCATCTGCTTCAGTAGTATCTGTTGCGTCTTTCAATTTGTGGTTGCGTCGCAATATTTCTGTAATCTGATCTTGGGCAGGTTGAGAAGCCTCTTCGGTGATAGCTGAGCAGACGATGCCTCCTAAATAGGTTTGTGCCATAATTCGCTTCATTACTGTTGTATAGGGGGCAAGTACCAAATCATCCTGGTCCATCCCCATACTATTGTAACCTTTCTTCTTCAAGACACCGATTACTCTGAATGGAATGCTGTTAAATCGCACAACCTTACCGATAGGATCACTGCCATCAGGGAAAAGATAGTCAACTACTGTCTGTCCCAAAATACAAACTTTAGATGCAGCCTTAATGTCTGTATCAGTAAACATTTCTCCATCTGCCACTTTCAGTTGCCGGATGGAAAGATAGTCTTGGTTTACACCATAAATGGAACTTTGGGTGTTGTTGTTTCCGTAGATCCACTGTCCGGAACTGTTTACAGTAGGAGAAATAGCTGAGATATAATTACATTCGTCTTTGATGCTCTGATAGTCGGCTTGCTTCAGCGTCTCCATTGACGAAGCATCCTGTCTCACACCGCCACGCATGTCTGCACCTGGTGAAATCATAATCATGTTTGATCCCATCTCTGCGATGTTTGCCTTGATGCTGGCTTTACTTCCTTGTCCGATGGCAAGCATGGTAATAACCGCAGCAATACCGATGATGATGCCAAGTGCGGTAAGGAAAGAGCGCATTTTGTTGGCAGCAATGGCGCGGATGGCTATTTTGAAAAGATTCTGATAATTCATTTTACTTGTTGTAATGTTAAATGTTAAATGTTAAGTGTTAAGTGAAAACTTCGTTTGCTATTGGATGCTAAGTAATTTAACATTCAACACTTAACATTAAAAACTTATTCGTCCGTGTTGGCCGGCAAGGCTGCCAGACCTTCGGCTGCCGAGAGAATATGTTCGTTATAGGTGTCGCTGATGATGTGACCATCACGCAGTTCGATATTACGACTCGAATAATTTGCAATGTCTGGGTTATGGGTAACGAAGATGATGGTTCTTCCTTCAGCATAAAGTTTTTGGAAGAGTACCAGAATCTCGAAACTGGTTCTGGTGTCGAGATTACCCGTTGCTTCATCAGCAAGTATCACAGCGGGGTTGTTGACCAACGCACGAGCTATGGCTACACGCTGCATCTGTCCTCCAGACATCTGATTACTCTTATGATAGAGACGTTCTCCTAAACCCACAGCTTTCAGCGATTCGATAGCACGTTGCTTTCGTTCTTCTGCGCTTACGTTCGGGTTGTACATCAGTGGAAGTTCTACATTTTCTACACTTGTAGTCTTCGGTAGAAGGTTGTAGTTCTGGAAGATGAATCCAATCTTTCGGTTTCTAAGAATGGCGCGATCATTACGTGACATCTTTCGTACGCTTACTCCATCCAGATAGTATTCGCCACTGGATGGGGTATCGAGACAACCTAGCTGGTTCAGCAGGGTAGATTTACCTGATCCTGATTTACCCATGATGGTAACAAACTCACCTTCGTATATTTTAAAGCTTACACCTTTTAGGGCGTGGACAGTTTCCTCACCCACAAGAAAGTCGCGACGAACATTGTCGAGTTCTATCACAACTTTCTTTTCGCTGTTTGCTTGAATATTGTCGTTTGCCATACTCGTATTTTTTATTTCCTCTAGGTCCAGGACCGCTAATCAAACCTTGACTTTGTTGAGGCTCCTCATTCTCTTCAGGGGTATTAACTATGATTTCAGTTACAATCTTCTGTCCCTTCTTCAAGCCCTTGATAATTTCAGTATGTATACCGTCGCTCTGACCGATGGTTACAGAATGAGCTGTAAGGGTATTGTTAGCAAGAGTCCAAACTTTGTTCTTTCCTTTGCAGTCAACAATCTTGATGTTCTTTCCCACTGTTTCCTTGGTTGGAGTAAAGCGGAGTGCTTTGTTGGCAACGGCAAGAATACCAGCACGTTCTTGTGTAAAGATGGTAACATTTGCAGTCAGTCCTGGTTTTAACTTGAGATCTGCGTTGGGTGCAGAGATGACAACCTCGTAAGTGACTACATTGTTTGTTGTAGTAGCTTCCAGACGAACCTGTTTTACTGTTCCCTGGAATACATCGTCAGGATAAGCATCTACTGTAAAATTAACGCGGTCACCTTCTTTTACACCGCCTATATCTGCCTCGTCAACATTTGCAATCACCTGCATGTTGGTCAGATCTTTAGCGATAGTAAAGAGCTCTGGTGTATTGAAGCTTGCTGCTACGGTCTGTCCTTCCTCTACGCTTTTTGATATGACAGTTCCATCTATTGGCGAGGTAATTGTAGCATAGCTCAGGTTGGTTTGGGCTTTCTGTACATTTTCCTTGGCCGAAGCTACTTGCTCTTTCGCCTGGCGATAGGTGAGAAGTGCATTTTCATAATCGTCAGCACTTACCAAACCTTTCTTATAGAGAGTCTGGTAGCGGTTCATGTTTGCACTCTGATAGTTCAAACTGCTTTGCGCACTTGCCAGGTTAGCTTTGGCAGTATTCAACTCGCTCATCAGGTTGGTTTTGTCGAGCTCAGCTATGATTTCACCTTTTTTTACCTGCGAATTGTAATCAACATAAAGTTTGTTTACAATACCACTCACCTGTGTACCAACCGTTACAGAAGTTACCGCTTCAATAGTACCGGTTGCAGTTACACTATTCTGCAATGTTTGTGTGGTTACAGCTTCCTGCTTGAAGTCTATTTGCTCTTCGTTTTTGCTTCCTGAGAACAGCCATGCTGCCACAGCTACGATGATTACCACAATCATGGCAATCCAGATTTTGCTGATTCTAAGTTTTTTCATAAAAATGTATGTATACCTATTAATGATTTGCAATTTGTTTTCGGATGTTAATACCAATCTTTCTCTTTAGATTCTGCCGTTTTGGTAGAATTTCAACATGTTGATATTCAGAATGGTAAGATACTTTGCCTGAAGTTCGTTCTGCTTAGCCTTCAGAAGATTATCTTTGCCAGTTCTCAATTCTACGATGTTCTTTAATCCCAGTTTAAACTGCTCACTTAACAGATCGTAGCTTGTTTGGGCACTCTCGCTGCTCACCTTGGCAGCCTTAAACTGGCTTTGGTTTGTATTAGCCTGCAACCAATAGTTTTCGATAGTAGAGTAGAGCTTAGTTTGCTCATTCTTTATATCGAGCAGGATGCTTTCACGCTGAATGAGTGCTTTGTTGACAGAAGTCTTGGTCTGTCGGTTATCAAAGAGAGGAATGCTGACACCGATTCCACCACTCAGGCTGAAGTTGGTTTTCATCTGACTGCCCCAACCGTTTTTGTTCATGGATGTGGTGCTGGTCGTAGCTCCTGCATTTGCGCTGATGGTTGGCCACTTTCCTGCCTTTGCAATCTTGATGTCCAGATCGTTCTGGTCGAGTTTGTTTTGATAGCTCAAAAACTCAGGGCGATTCTGAAGCGCAGCTGTATAGACACTGTTCATTCCTGGGATAGAGGCCAGAGCCATCTGGTCTGTTGTGTTTGGAATAGCGATGTCGAAAGCTTCTTCACTGGTAATCTGCAGGAGTTCCTTCAGCTGTCGTTTGTAGTCTTTAACGTTGCTTTCTGCCTGCACGATGTTATACTCATCTTGTGCTCTTTGTGCTGTGAGTTGTGCTAAGTCTGCTTGGCTCATCTTGCCAATTTTTACCATTTCCTTACCACGCTCTTCGTTTTGAACACTCGACTGATAACTTTCTTTGTTTACGTTGATAGCCTCTGTAGAGTAGAGTATCTGTACATAAAGTTGAGCTATCTGTTCTTGCAGGTTGAGGGCTTGTGCTGTCGAATCGAGTTGTGCCGCTTCCTGTGTCAGCTTGTTCAGTTTCACCTGATTCCTGTTTTTGTTTCCGTTCCAAATCGTGTAACTGCCCATCACGCTATAGCTGCCATTGTAATATACCTTGTCGATGGAAGCTTTGCTGAAACCTTCTCCGCTGATTCCATTAGAAACCCAAGGCGTATAGCTTACACTTTGATTGGTGCTGGCAGAGAGCGATGGCAGAAGTGCTGACTTTGATTGCAGATAGTCCTCCTGAGCTGAAGCTTTTGTGAGTTGAGTCTTCTGCAGTTGAATGTTGTTAGCCAGTGCGTAACTGATACAATCCTGCAGTGACCATTGCTTAGCTTGTACAGCGATAGGAGCCGACATGATGAACAGCGCTACCGCCATGTTTTTTAAACTTGCGTTCATACTCTTTTTACTTTTTGTTTTCATTTTTACAGAACTCTTTGCATCTGTTCTGATTAAATGTGGATTAATGTTCTTACTTTCCATAATTGCAAATCTTAATAGGATACATCATTTTTAGCTTTGACGTAAGCGTCGCCTATAAAGTTGCAACTTATATGTTTTTTGATTAAAAACGTGATGATAGGTTTAATATTCTCATTTATCTTTAACAATCCTTTTCATAGTGAAAGATTTCTTTTGCTTTTCCACATTAATTTATTTATATTTCTCAAAAAAATGTTTCTTCTTTCGTTATCTTCGCTGAAATTGTGTAACTTTGCAGAAAAATTTAAGAAAGGAATAAAATAAATGCCGTTAAGATTACCAGATAAGCTTCCAGCTATCGAACTGTTGAAGCATGAGAATATATTCGTAATGGACGAAAGTCGTGCGCATAAACAGGAGATTCGTCCGTTGAAAATCTGTGTGCTCAATTTGATGCCCCTCAAGATTACGACCGAGACAGATCTCGTTCGTCTTCTGTCGAATACTCCTCTTCAGTTAGAGGTTTATTTTATGAAGTTGAAAAGTCACACGCCAAAGAATACTCCAATAGAGCACATGATGATGTTCTACAAGGATTTTCAGGAACTTTCCAAACAGAAGTTTGATGGAATGATAGTTACCGGTGCTCCTATCGAAACGATGGCTTATGAGGAGGTAGAATATTGGCCTGAAATCAAAGAGATTTTTGATTGGGCCCGTACCCATGTTACTTCAACACTCTATATCTGCTGGGGTGCCCAGGCTGGTCTTTATCATTTCTATGGTGTTCCTAAGTATCCTTTAGAGAAGAAGATGTTTGGTATTTTTAAGCAGAAGCCTCTCGATTTGTCTCAGCCAATCTTCCGCGGTTTCGATGATATCTTTAATATGCCTCATAGTCGCCATACGGAGGTAAGACGTGAGGATATCGAAAAAGTGCCAGGACTTGACATCATTGCCGAATCGCCTGAAAGCGGTGTCAGCATTGTGATGGCCAGAAATGGTCGCGAATTCTTTGTGACGGGTCATCTTGAGTATGCGCCAAACACGCTGGATAAGGAATATAAGCGTGATATGGGCAAGCGTGATGATGTAGAACTGCCAAAAAATTATTATTATCATGACGATCCGAACGAAGAACCTTTGGTTACATGGCGTGCTCATGCCAACCTCTTCTATAGTAATTGGATCAACTATTATGTTTATCAGGAGACTCCTTACAATATTGACGAAATCAGTTAATTTGAAGGAGTTGGATGATTTCGAGAATGATTTCTTATGCAAACATTAGAATTATTGGCGCCTGCCAAGAACTTGGAATGTGGTATTGCTGCCATTGATCATGGTGCAGATGCCGTATATATTGGTGCACCTCGTTTTGGGGCACGAGCAGCAGCAGGCAATTCGCTGGAAGATATCAGACTGTTGTGTGATTATGCTCATCAGTTTGGAGCAAAGGTTCATGTTACAGTGAATACTATCATCTATCAGGATGAGATGTTGGATACGCTTAAGATGATCCAGCAACTTGATGAGATTGGTGTTGATGCACTTTTGCTGCAGGATATGGGTGTGCTTACTGAGGTGAGGGCGCAGAATTTGTGGAGTAGAGAATTGCATTCTAGTACCCAGTGTGATGTAAGAACTCCAGAAAAGGCGTATTGGCTTACCACATTAGGTTTCAAACGTGTTGTTCTGGCTCGTGAGCTTTCGCTCGATGAAATCAAGGCAATACATCAGGCGATTCCTGATAGAGAAATCGAGGTCTTTGTACATGGAGCGCTCTGCGTAAGCTATTCGGGTGTCTGTTATGCTTCTGAGAAGTGTTTCGGGCGCTCTGCCAATCGTGGAGAATGTGCACAGTTCTGTCGTATGAAGTTTGATCTGCTCGATTCCAATGGTCAGGAGATTGAACATCAGCGTTATCTGTTGTCGCTCAAGGATCTTTGTCAGCTTGATCATCTTAAGGATCTTGCTGATGCTGGAGCTACTTCGTTCAAGATAGAAGGAAGATTAAAAGATATCAACTACGTCAAGAATGTGGTGGCTGCCTATAGCAGTCAACTCGATGCAATCGTAAAAGCAGAACCGCGTAAGTATCGCCGTGCATCGGTGGGACATGTTCAATATAATTTTACACCTAATCTGAAGAAGACTTTCAATCGTGGCTTTACCCATTATTTCCTGAATGGGCGACAGCCGGATATTGCTTCTTTCGATACACCGAAAGCTATCGGCGAGTTTGTGGGCAAGGTTAAGGAAATACGTGGCAACATCTCTTTCAACGTAGCCACAGTAGCCAGCTTTAAAAATGGCGATGGACTGTGTTTTATCAATGATGACCGTGAGTTGGAAGGCTTTCGTGTGAACAGAGTAGAGGGCAATCGCCTCTATCCGTTTGGAATGCCTGAACATTTGCGTCCGGGCATGGCTCTTTATCGTAATAACGACCGGGCTTTCGAGGCTTTGCTGGCTCGTAAGTCTGCTGAACGTAAAATCTATATTGTCATAGAAATGGAGCCTGTGATGGGTAATGAGTTCAGGGAAGAGCCACAGGGGGTAAAGGCTGTTGTCAACATCATGAAGACGAAAGAGGTTGATGGTGGCTTGATTTATCAGGTGGCTGAGGTGTTTAAAGAGTTGAAACTCGAAAAGGCGAAACGCCCGCAGGGCGAAAATATAAAGGCTCAGATGAGCAAACTGGGCGATACGATTTACGAAGCTTACCAGGTAGAACTTCTGAAGGGAATGGAGACATACTTCGTTCCGAACAGTATTCTCACTGCTATCCGGCGTGAATTGATAGATGAACTTACCAAGGCAAATCAGAAACAGCTTGATAAGTCGTTGTGGGGTGGATGGGATAGAACCTTGTTCAACAATGGTTTTGGATTCAGTCAGCCCGGTGAGCACCGACTTACAAAAGAGGAATTTACTTGGCAGCCGGAATACGGAAAATGGGGATATCTCTATAATATAGCTAACTATGATGCAAGAGATTTTTATCAGATTCATGGTCTGCCGTCAGTAGTTCCGGCATTTGAATTGGGTAAGAATATTCCTTCTGCATGGGATGCTAAGACCCAGGAAGAATATGATGAGAATATAGAAAAAGACAAGGCAAACCGAAGTATGCAACCTAAGTTTACCAACGAAAAGGGAGAATCGCTCCTGATGCAGTGCCGCCATTGTATCCGCTATTCGTTGGGCTACTGTGTGAAGCGTGGAGGCAAGAAACCATCCTGGAGAGAGCCTCTCTTCCTGCAGTTGGGCGACGGTCGCCGCTTCCGTCTGGAGTTTGCATGCAACGAATGTCAGATGAACTTATATAGTGAGAAATAAATGGAAAAGAAATGGACGATACAGATTCTTTGTATGCTGAGCATCCTCTTGATGTTCAGCAGTTGTTATCATCGCCGTGCTCATCACCAGATGCATGCAGCTATGGTAGAGTACAGTAATAAACAACTCGATTCCATTTCGTTTTCTACCACCCATCATTATACCAACAAATTCAATTTTCTGGTATTCAAGGATTCCCTGGAATTGATTGCACAACAGCCTGAAGAGTTTTTGAGCAATTTGCCTATCGACTCCTTTGCCGTCCGAAAGAACCGCCTGCTGGTGGTTACGGATATCCGTATGGTTCCTCAGGATTCCATAGATTCAGTTTGGGTGCAGTTGGCTACTGAAGATAATCAGTTTGGCTGGACCCGTGAGTCCCATCTGCTGCCGAAGGTTGTGCCCGATGATCCTATTTCAGAGTTCATTATGACCTTCAGCAATACTCACTTGCTCATCTTCATGGTTATCATTATTCTCATAGCTGTAGCCTATACAGTTCGTAAGATTTTCCATAGCAATGGTAAACTGGTTCATTTTAATGATATTGATTCACCATATCCTACAGCCTTGGTGCTTATTGTTTCGATATCAGCAACCTTCTATGCAACCATTCAGTTGTTTTTGCCAGAAGTATGGCGCCATTTCTATTTTCATCCTACGCTCAACCCTTTTGCCGTACCGCCTATATTGGGCTTTTTCCTGGCTACAGTCTGGGCGATACTGATAGTGGGACTGGCTTGTGTTGATGAGGTGAAACACCGTTTGCCGGCAGGTGATGCAGTTCTGTATCTGGGTGGTTTAGTGGGTGTTTGCGCCATTGATTACATCATTTTCAGTGTTACTACCTTATATTATATAGGTTATTTACTGCTCGTAGCCTATATATGGTTTGCCATACGGGCTTATCTGTTTCCTCATAAATAAGGATAGGGGGTGCAGGAAAAAATATGTACCTTTGCACCCGTTATGAAAAGAATAGTATTTTATAGTAAAAAGAGCGTATGCATTGGTTTGGCAGCAGTAGCGTTGCAGGCTAGTGCTGCGGATAACGAAAGGGCTACTTGCTCTGACCTGTCATTGGGTACGAGTGAAAAGTTTGCAGACGCTAACGGCTTGCTGGCTGATAGCAGCCGAGTTTATGACATTGATGAAGTTGTGGTTGTTTCTCAGCCTAAGGAGAATTTCCGTCTTCGTCAACAGCCTCTCAGCAGCACTTCCTTTGGTTCTTATCAGATGCAGCGACTGGGGTCTCGCGATTTGCGTGAACTTTCCTGCTATGTTCCTAACTTCGTAATGCCCAACTATGGCTCGCGTTTTACCAACGCCATGTATGTGCGCGGTATTGGAAGTCGTATCAACAGTCCGGCTGTAGGAATTTATCTTGACGGAATTCCGGTGTTGAGCAAGGCTGCTTTCAATCTTCACCATTATCAGACTAGTCGTATAGATATTCTCCGTGGTCCACAGGGAACACTCTATGGTCAGAATTCTGAAGGTGGTTTGGTGCGCATCTATTCACGCGATGCTTATGATAGCAAGGGCACCTACGTTAATCTGGGATTGGGCTCTCATTTCTATCGTAATGTAGAAGCGGCTCATTATATGAAGCTTTCACCTCGTGTCGCATTAGGGGTAGCTGCTTTTTATGATGGACAGAAGGGATTCTTCCATCGTGCAGGAACCAGCGATTATGCCGACAATTATGATGAGGCAGGCGGTAAGTTTAATCTTAAGTTCCGTTTTGATAGAGGATGGAGCATGGATTTGCTAGCCAATTACCAATTTGTCTATCAGCATGCATTTCCTTATGGTCAGCTGGATTTAAACAGTGGCAAGGCTGCATTGCCAAATACTACATTCCCTGGGCTTTATCGCCGCAACATGCTGCTTTCGGGTGTCAATCTTCGTCATGAAGGAGCGAAATGGGATTTTGCTTCTACTACCAGCTATCAGTTCCTGGATGACAATATGAAGATGGATCAGGATTATCTTCCTGGAGATTATTTGAGCTTGCAGCAAGATCAGTTGCAGAATTCTATCACTCAGGAGTTCACATTTAAGAGTCGTCAGCCTTTCTTCGGTTTCTGGCATCTTACCCAGGGTGCATTCTTCTCCCATGTGTGGTTGAAGACAAATGGTCCTGTAAAATTCGGTTCAGAATTGACGAATCCTATCAGTAACGTTATCCAGCAGCAGATGTATTCCGCCATCCATTCTTTGATGGTGAAGCAGATGATGGGTAAGGGAATGAAAGAACCTGCGGCTAATGCGGCGGCTACGGCCGCGATAGAGAAGGCGGGCGGCATCAGCATGGCGGCGAGCATGGGAGCTCCGGGGTTGTTCCATACTCCTCAGAGCAATTTGGGTCTCTATCACGAGAGTACGTTTGATCTTTCTTCCCGTCTGAAAGCAACGCTTGGCTTGCGTTACGATTTCATGCATACAAGTATTCATTACGATACTTATGCTTATATGGCGATGACAGCTAATGTGATGGGCAAGGAGGCCACTTATACTTTGCGTTCATTGCTCGACCGCAAAACGAGTGATGATTACAACCAGCTCCTGCCTAAATTTGGATTAAGTTACAAGCTTGATGAGCAGGGGAGCAATGTTTATGCCACGGTGAGCAAGGGCTATCGTGCAGGCGGTTATAATATCCAGATGTTCAGTGATATCTTGCAGACCGAACTGAATGCTCACCGTCAGGATGCGATGCGAGGCGATTATGACGTTCCTCATACCGATGAAGATTATGATAGGGTGAACCAGACTATTGCCTTTAAACCGGAAACCTCATGGAATTATGAGGTAGGAACGCATCTCAATCTTTTTGATCATCGTCTTCATTTCGATTTGAGTGCCTTCTATATGCAGGTTCGCAATCAGCAACTCTCTGTGATGGCTGGAACCTATGGCTTTGGCCGAATGATGGTTAATGCTGGTAAGAGTCACAGTTGTGGTATTGAAACTGCGCTCAAGGGGCAGGCTTTTGATGGTGCTTTTGATTGGGGTGTAAACTATGGTTTTACACGCGCCGTATTTGATGAATATACTGATGGCGAGGGTGATAAGGCTGTGAATTATAAGGACAAGAAGGTTCCTTATGTTCCTCAGCATACGATAGCAGCCATGGCTGACTATCATATAGGACAGTTTACCTTCGGATTGAACATGAATGCGCAGGGCAAGACTTATTGGGATAATGCCAATACCTACAGCCAGAAGATGTATTTCGTGATGGGTGCGCATTGTGATATTGATTTCAGCAAGATGAGCATCAGTATCTGGGGTAGGAACCTCACAGATACTAATTACAATACCTTTGCTGTTGATAATGCAGCAACAGGAAAGAAACTGTATTTTGCCCAGCGTGGCAATCCTTTCCAATGTGGTGTTGATCTGAAATTCCACTTTTAGGATTAAATAGAAAAAGGAGTTCCGGCATTCTGAAATGCTAGAACTCCTTTTCTTTTTAATCTCATTTATTTCCTTCCTTTATTTTAATTCTCCATATCCTACCAGCCGGTCGGTGCGGTCGCTCTGAGCCCGATAGTAAACCAGTACATTGTATTTGTTCTGGGTCTGGTAGAAATTTCCTTCTGATGGGAGCAGCCTGATGCTTCCGTCCTCCATCTTCATGAGATACTGATAACTGTAATAACCTTGCTTCATGAAGAGACGTGCGTGATAGGTTTTCGTCATTTCATCATATTCCATCCGGTATTCGGGGAGGAAACGGCCGTAGGTCCAATCTGCGTTCAGATAAACATCGCCTGGCAGTTTTGGAGCTTTCAGGGTAAAGTGAATCTGTGCATATTCGCAGGTGTTGTTGTTTTCTACGTTGTCGCTGTTGCGGATATAAAACGAACCTTTGGCAGCTTCATCGTAAACGTAATTGGGGCGAGGGCTGTCAGTCATTACCTTTACCTGATAGTCGCTTCCATCCCAATCTATAGCGTCTATTCCCATGGTTGGATGGTCGGTGTCCAGAAACTCAAACTTTCTGTATTCATTGCCCGCATCGAAAATCAGAGCTCTTACATGCTGCCAACTCATTTTCCCCGCACTCAGGTAGTCGGGTTTAGGGTTGATGACAGCATTGTCCCATCTTCCGTTCTGAAGCACTACGATGTTCAGCTGGTTGGGATGAGTGATTCTCAGCTGGCTGTGATCCAGTTCCATTTTCAGTTGCTGATGGTTCTTCTGGATATCTATATCTGTTGTTGAAGTAGCTTCTAACTTCAGTTTAACCAATGGCTGAGGCTCTGTAATCATCCAGCAGGCTGTAAACATTTTGCCTTCTTCCTCGTTTTCCGCATTGTCGTCATAAACCGTCAGTCTGTAGTTACCGCTCATGGTAAGTTGGCAGTCGGCATTGGGAATTGCCAGATGATAATGAGTGTAAGGATGATTGGTGTTGATGGATTGCTCTACATCTTCAATCATCTGATTGCCGTTGAAGCCTCTCATATAGTCGCTTTCAAAGAGCGAAGCAGATACGTTCCAGTTTGCATCACAATGTTCAATCTTGTAGTTGTACCGATGATAATCGTGCGTCATGTCGTCAAAATCGATATGGATAGGTTCGCCGCCCAGTGACGAAACTGGGAGCGATAACCAGTTGGTTCCGCCTACAACCTGTAGGGTTCTGATGCGCTGGTTGAATATCTCGTGCTGCTGCGCCCAGGCAGTATGGGTAAACAGAAAGAGAAGGGAGATGATAGTGTATAATTGTTTCATATGGCTTCGTACGTATATATAAAAAAATAACTTGCAGTAGCCTTTTGACAAAGAACTAAATGCAAGCTTAAACAATCTAAATTAATACATGAAAACACTTTTGTAGTCGATAGGGGAATCGAACCCCTATGCCAAGATTGAGAATCTTGTATCCTAACCATTAGATGAATCGACCAACGGTACATTTTTCGTACGATAGCTTGCGGAAGGTGGGGGATTCGAACCCCCGGTACGGTAACCCGCACGGCAGTTTAGCAAACTGCTGGTTTCAGCCACTCACCCAACCTTCCAGTCGGATTCTTAACCGAATCAACCAAGCATCGTTCTTAAATGCGAGTGCAAAGGTACTACTTTTTTCTGATTCTACCAAATCTTTTTGCAACTTTTTTTCGATAAAAATGCATTTTCTTTGTAACTCCCACATTATCAGGGGTTGTTTTCTTTCAGTATTATGAGTGCTTTCATTCCTAAAACGAGCAGAGGCGGATTTCTTTCTCAGAAATCCGCCTCTTGTAAAAGAAAGGGCCGCTCGATGATGTGATGAAACTCCGAATGTATAAACATTTGAGAGTCCTCCGCCTTTGTAATCCACCGGCTTTTCAGCTTACCTGCCTGCTGCAGTTTATGTGGCCCGCCATGAGCAAGAGAATGTCCTCTCGGTTTCAATAGTGTAATTTGATGAGTATCCCGATCGAACCGAAACGACCCTTATTCCTTCTGGCACCCATGCATCATCACGATGCAACGGTGCAAACATCTTAGTCATTATTTGATAATGCAAAGATAATGCAATATTTTGAAACTACCAAATGTTTTAGCTGTTTTCTTCGAATATTTTTTCGAAATATTTTCTCAACTCTGTTTTGTCCTCTATAATATTGCGCAGTTCGTTGAGCGCTTTCTCGTTAGGGGAGTTGGGAATCCATAACCTGATGTATCCGTTTCTTGAATATTTTTCGTCCATGTGCTGGCTGAACCGCTCCCATTGCTGCTCCTTGTCATCATCTGGATTATTTTCTTTGCCATACTGTATGGCGCGCAGAAATATCTCGTGAACATCAATATCACGATCGGCTTCTGCCACAATCTTGCCATAGATGCTGCGAGGCTGACGGCTGGATGAAGCCCGATGGTCCTCAACGGCTTCTTTCATAATTTTGATCTGTTCTTTATTGAACCAGCGCTTCAGTCTTGCATCTGCCTGCAGAATCTTACCGCTGGTGATGTGATGAATGGCACGCGGACCGCTCATCCCCAGGTCGTGGTAAGCGGCTATTACATACACCATATCGATGTCGGCTCCGGTTACCGGAACCAGTTTCAGTGAGTTTCTGATGACTCGGGTAACATGTCTGAGTCCATGACTTTCGCCAAAAGCATTATATTTGGGGAGAATCTGTTTCTCCACAAAGTCCATGATTTCGAGATTTACCTGTTGCTTCATAGATATTCCTCCACTTTATTTATATAATAAGGTACGCGCGTACATTATTATAAGTTTATTATTGTTCAATTCGCCATTCCGATGATGATCAGGGATGATACAATGCCGAAACAGAAGATATTCAGAGCTGTTTTGCCTAGAATTCTGTTCAGTTCTCTGCCTTCGCCTATCTTTTTCATCTCCATATAGGTTCTGTTGTGCAGAATGATATAGAGTGCTGCAAACGGCAGGAACATGCTGCTGGCTTCATGCTGAAATACTTCGCAGATGGTTACACCTATTATGGTAAGGATGCCCAGATTGCCCAATGCGCAGTATAACCGCTCGGCATTCTTCTTTCCTATGTGAACCACAAGGGTCTTCTTGCCGGCTCTCAGGTCGTTGTCATGATCACGATAATTGTTCAGAATAAGCAGCGTATCAACTACCAGTCCGCAGGCTACAGATACGAGAACCGTTTCCAGGCTTACTCCCTGCATGGTTTCGGGCATTACGAGATAGTAAGTGCAGCATACGGGTACAATGCCGAAGAAGAGCAGTACCAGAAGATCGCCCATGCCCAGATAGCTGAGACAGGTAGTATAGAGGAAACAGAAGACTACGCAACAGATGCCTACGATAACCATTTCCCAACCTCCGAAAAGAACCAGCGGAAGTCCTATGGCGCAACCCAGAAGAGTAGTGAGGATGATTCCCCATTTCATGGCTCCCAATGTTATCCAGCCTTCAGCGCAGGCACGTTTCGGTCCCAGCCGGGTTTCGTCGTCATTACCATGTTTGAAGTCGAAATAATCATTCACCAGATTGCTGTCTATCTGCATCACCCATGCAAAGAGCAGGCAGAGTAGGGCTGGCAATGTCTGTATCTGCTGAGCGTCTTTATAAGCCAGCGCAATACCCAATAAAACAGGAACAGCCGCCGCCGTCAGAGTCTTCGGGCGAGCGGCTAGATACCATGCTTTTATAGAATTTGTTTCTATCATATTCTAAAAAGATTAAAATTGAATCTCCTGAAATCCCTAAAGGAATCAGGAAGATTAATTGAAGAAGTTCCAACTTACTCCAATACGGAACACTCGCTCGTTCATCGGATAATGAGGCGCGAAGAAGTAGTTCTTGTCGCCCTGTCCTGCATTGATGTGGCTCATCATTACGAAGAAACGGGTGTGCTTGATGTGAACGTTGGCGTAAACATTAACGATAGGATAGTTGCCTATCTTTACGTTGTTCTCGCCGTTGTCCTGTACCGTATACTGTCCCATATAAGGTGAATAGTCGGGAGCTTCATAGCTTGTAAAGTAGCGCATGTCAGCACCCAGGTCTACGTTCAGCACCTTTACTATCTTGAACTTGATGTAGAGGTTGGTGTAGGCATTAAAGGCTGGTACTGGCAGAACACTCTCCTTGCTTGAGTGCTGGTAGGTAAACTGGTTTTCCCAGTTCAGAATGCCTAGTCTGAAGTTCTGTTCCAGTTGTGCTGTCAGCAGGTTGATTCCTCCGCTTTCCTGCATCGGTGTTACCATGACTCCTGTTCGCAAACCTTCTTCTGTAATGTCATAGCTCTGCGAGAAGTAGGTGTAGTTCTTGATTTCATCTACAGCCACTCTCAGCTTGGTGCGTGTCTTAGGGAAGGAGAGCGTACCCATGATGCGGGTATGGATGGTCTTGTCGAGATCATTCTCCCACCACAGATGGCGGGCGTGATAGTTGCGGTAATAGAACGATGGGGTTTCTCTATGGAAGAAAGCATCGCCTCTTACCTGAAGCGTGTCGCCCAGGAATGGGATGTTCACGTCTACATTACCATCTATGGCAAGGGTTCCTGCGTCAACACCCGTCAGTCCTATTTCTGCTACGGCATTGTAGTGGAGTGTCTTGCCTTCCTGCTTGCTCAGCTGTCCGCCTACGCTCAGCACATGCTCGTTGTATTTTTCGAAACCGCCTTCCATGGTTGGCAGTTCATAGTGACGGAGGTCGTAGCTGGCGAAAGCCTTCAGTCCTGCCTTTGCCCATTTGTTGAAACCTTCAAGCATGGCGATGGCGAAGGTATTCTTCATGTGCCAGTGCTTGGTCTGGTCGTAGATGGAGTCGCCGGTCAGCCTGCCTGCATCGTAATATTCATTCAGATAATAGTCGGCTGGAGTCTGATAAGCTTCGTAAATACGGCGATAGTTGTCAAACTTTACCGTGTGGATGAAGCTTGTTACCGGAACATATTCGCTCTTGTAGAAAAGCGAGTCTTCGGCATTTTTCTTCTGGACGGCAAGCAGACTGTCGGCAGCAGCTTTTCCGTTTACTGCGATTCGGGTACTGTCGTTCCTGATGTCCTTTGCGGCTAAGTCTTTAGCTGGTTCATCGCCTGCAATCTTGGCTCCGTCAGGACGGCCGCTGAATTTAGCTTTCTGCTGTTTTTCGAAGGCTTTCTCATCAAATTTCTTGCCTTGTTCCTTGGCTTTTTTTCTGGCTTCTTCCTTCGCATCCTCTTCAGCATTTTCCTTTTTCGAAGCCATGGCAAATTTCTTTGCCTTGATTTCTTCTTCGGTCATCTTTACCTTGCGGCTGAAACCTACGTTGTAGCGGTGGGTAAAGAAGATGTGCTGGTTGTCCAGTCGGTTCCAGTTCTGTTCCAGAACGGTAGGAATTTCATTGGTGGCAAACGATTCGGTATAGATTTCCGGATGTTTGATGTAATCATCGTTGGTAATACCGCCGTTCTCGGTCATCTTCTCATGATTGGTACTGAAGAGGAAGTGTGCCTGATAGCGGTCGCCCAGGTAAGATGCCCACATGGTGTATTTAAAGTGGCTGGTACTCTGTGCGTTATAATATCCTCTGCCATACTTGTAGTCGAATCTGAAACCGGCGCCTAGCCTTTTGTTGGCATTCACGGCAAACATGGCCTTGAAGTCGTCTTCTCCCGTCACCTTATCGCCGCAGCTGTTCAGCGTTACGTTGGTGATAGGTGAGTAGGTGTTGGTGAAGTGGAAGTCGCTTACCGGATTTACGATATAATCGTAGGGCTCTGTAAAGATGAAGTTGCCCTGCGTGTTGCGGCGGTCGATGAAGATTCGGTTCAGTCGGGCAGTACCCATGTTTCCGAGGGTATTGTATTCGCCTCTCAGTCCTTCCGTGAAGGTTGAGTTCATGTACATGTGCTGCAAGGTGTCTACTACGGCAGCCTTTGTGTCGCCGAAGCGTTCGTCTACAGTCCATACCCTGATGCCCTTCGGAATCTCTTTGTCTGAGCCCAGTGAATCGGTGTTCACCTTGCGGTTGGTTTGAGGACGGAACTGCGAATCTTCGTTATAGTTAAAATCGTTTTGTGCCGCAACCGGGAGGGTTGCAGCACAAAATAGGAGTGATGAGAATATAATTTTCTTCTTCTTCATTATTTCTTAAATAGTCGGATACATACTTCGGCAATCTTGAGCACTACACCCACGATGAGTACGATGTAGGCGATATTGCGGCTTTCTTCCAGCTGGGTCCAGAGTATTACCCCCACGATGGCGAGCAGCATGAAGGCGATGTTGAGATAGTTGCGCACCTTCAGCATGTTGTTCTGGTCGCTGTAGGCCAATGGGCGAAGCCGGCGGTGCTGTGGTCTTACGGCGTAGCTGGTAGGCTGCTTCTGTTCAGTCTGTTCTGCGCCCTGCTCAGCTGTAGGCTGGGCAGTAGCGTTTGCAGGCTGCTGTGCCTCGTTCTGTTGTATCTTGTTGTCTGTATTCTGATTATCCATGTTTTTTCTTCAACTTATTGTTTTACTAATGCAGCTAACTCTGCGAATATCTGGTCTTTGCGGTCGATGGTGCATTTGCGGAACTTTCCGAAGATCTTAGCCAGGTCGTTCTGCTTCTTGTTGAGCGCAATCTTGTCGCTGATTACCTCTTCTGCAGGTTCCTTGAAACCGGTGCTTCTTCCTTCCTCGTAGTTGTAGATGATGCGGCAGAGCGAGAGATTCAGATGATTGTCTGAAATCCTGGCTATCAGCTGGTATTTGAATTCCGTGCGGTCAAGCGAGATGAATGACTGGCTGAAGACGAGCCATTCGTCCATCGTGTTGGCGATGACGTGTTCAGCATCGTTTACCAGTGCTACCCGGCTTGCTATGTTCTGGTCGTTCTGTGTCAGTTCACTCATGTATTTTAATACGATGTCGTAAATCTGCTTGGCAGTTTTTCCGTTAGCATCCGTATCGAGTGTGAATTCTATCTTGTTTTCATCATTATATGTGATGGCGCCTGCCAGATATTTCATGTCCACTTTGGCTGTTGTGCCATTTGCCAGCTTGTTGGCAGGCTTGGCAGCCTCCTTTGGCTTAGCGGCTACGGCAACAGGAATCGCCCATCCCGTGGTTGGTGTGGTTGGCTCCTTTACAACAACTGGTTCTGGCTCAGTAGCATGGGCCTTCTTTGCTTCCGCCTTGGCGCTTGCAGCGTTGATGCTGTCGGCCTGAGCCTTCAGTTTGGCAGCCTGTGCTTTTATCTTAGCCACTTCCAATGCCTTCTTGGCAGCTTCCAACTGTTTCTGTGCCTGTTCCAGCTGCTGCTGCTCTTCAGTCAGCACGGTTTGGGCCTGTGCAGTCATCAGCGGGAGGAGCATAAATATGGGGATGATGATTTTTTTCATGTCGAGTTGTTTTTATGAAACTATAAAATGACGGTTCCTGATTGCGGAACTTAGCGGAAGATGAGGGATTCAAACCCCCGATACCCGGAAGAGGGTATACCGGATTTCGAGTCCAGCGCATTCGGTCACTCTGCCAATCTTCCTTTTTATTTTATCAGATGCAAAAGTAATACATTTTTTGCATCTGACAAAATATTGCTGTTATTTTTTAACTATATTAACCCCGCTTTATAGGATTTTATACTATAGTTTTTATTGTTGCTGCAGGAATCTGTCGGCCTCGATGGCAGCCTTGGCTCCCGAGCCTGCGGCAACAACACCCTGGCGGTAGATTGGGTCGGCCACATCGCCTGCTGCGAAAACACCCGGAATGTTGGTGGTGGCAGTACCTGGCACTACTTTGATGAAGCCCTGCTCGTCGAGATCTATCTGCCCCTTGAAGAGGTCGGTGTTAGGCTTATGTCCGATAGCCAGGAAGAATCCGTCGATGCTGATGTCAAACTTCTCTTCGTTGGCTTCGCCCTTGTGGCGCACGAGATGAGCACCTTCTACACCATTCTCGCCGAAGAGCCCCAGCGTATTGGTTTCGAACAGAATCTCGATGTTCTCCTTGTTCTTAACACGCTGCTGCATGATTTCTGAAGCACGGAGATAAGGCTTGCGTACAATCATGTAAACCTTCTTGGCAAGTCCGGATAGATACATAGCCTCTTCGCAGGCAGTATCGCCACCGCCCACTACGGCTACGGTGCGCTTGCGGTAGAAGAATCCGTCACAGGTAGCGCAGGCTGAAACGCCCTGTCCGCGATATTTCTCTTCATCGGCAAGACCCAGATATTTTGCAGATGCACCTGTGGCGATGATTACGGTTTCTGCCTCAATCTCGTTGTCGCGCTCATCTGTAAGATGAAATGGGCGTGAGCTGAAATCTGCCTTCACGATGCTTCCGTCTCTCATTTCGGCTCCGAATCGGGCTGCCTGTTCCTTCATGTCCATCATCATCTGTGTTCCGTCTACGCCGTTAGGATAGCCCGGAAAGTTTTCTACCTCTGTGGTGATGGTGAGCTGTCCGCCCGGTTGCATACCTGAATAGAGTACTGGCTGCAGGTTGGCTCTGCCGGCATAAATGGCAGCCGTATATCCTGCAGGACCGCTACCTATAATTAATGTCTTTATCTTTTCCATTTTTTATCTTATAGTTATATTTTTGTTTCCGATGGCTAGAAATGAGCCATTTTCTTTGCAAAGGTACATCAAAACAATGAGAAATCAAAATAAAAATACAATATTTTTCTTTTCTTGCATAAATTATTGCTTTCGTTTGAAGAATTATTGTTATCTTTGCACCCGAAAATAAGATGCTCAGGAAAGAACATCAATTAGAAGAAACGAAAAATATTTACTTGATATATGAATCAGATTAAGAAGATTGTACTGACGGGTGGACCTTGTGCGGGCAAGACTACCGCTATGGTTAAGGTGATTGAACATTTCTCCAGTCTCGGCTATAAGGTTTTTACCATTCCCGAGGTTCCAACCATGTTCACCCAGGCGGGCATGAATTATCTCACCTCCAACAAGGATTTTTTCTTCGAGGGCGAGAAGGCTACTTTCCAGACTCAGATCAACCTGGAAGACAGTTTCGAGCGCATGGCTGAAACCTTGCAGCAGCCGGTCATCATCGTCTGCGATCGTGGTACGATGGATATTTCTACCTATCTCACTCCCGATTTCTGGCACCGCATCATCTCTGAAGAGGGTTATACAGATGCCCAGCTTCGCGACCGCTATGATGCTGTGCTGCATCTGGTGAGTGCTGCTGATGGTGCCGAGCAGTTTTATACTACAGCCAACAATGCGCAGCGCCTGGAGAAGGCCGATGAAGAAGGACTGAAGATAGCGCGAGAGTTGGACAAGAAGATTGTTTCTGCATGGAAGGGTCATCCTCATCTCAGGGTAATCAATAACCACGAAGATTTCAACAACAAGCTGAACCGTGTGCTCAAGGAGATAAGCAATGTGCTTGCCATTCCGCAGCCGATAGAGGAGGAGCGAAAATATATCGTGAAGCTGACGGGCGAGGTTCCTAATGCGATAGACAGCGATATTGTTCAGACTTATCTTACGGGTGAGCCGGGCAGCGAGATTCGTCTTCGCCGTCGCGGTTTTGAGGGAGGCAAGTATGTGTATGTTCACACCACCAAGAAGCGTATTTCAGACAGTGAGCAGATTGAGACCGAGCGACAGATTAATGCCAATCTTTACGAGAGTATGCTTCAGCAGGCTGACCCTTACCGCCAGCGCATTCATAAGCATCGCAAGAGCTTTATCTGGAAGGGCCAGTATTTCGAGCTCGACGAGTTTCTTGAGCCGGTTTCCGACCTGATGATTCTTGAAACCCGCGGCATTTCTGCCAACGAGAGTGTGAAGTTTCCTCCTTTCATCCAGGTGCTGGAGGATATTACGGGCAACAGCAAGTATTATAATTATAACATAGCGCTGAAGCGGTAAAATCAGCCGAAAATGTAAAAAGTTACGGAGATAATTCATATTCTCCGTAACTTTTTACATAAACCACTCACTTTTGGTGTTATTGAGTTTCATCATTCTATTTTTCTCCTTTATCCGTTGTACTTGAACACCTTGACCATTTCCTTGTCGCCACCCACAAGCTGGCTACATCTGTTCAGCATACCAGTATCGACGAAACCGCATTTCTCCATGACTCTTCCTGATGCAGGATTGCCTGTGAAATGGTCTGCCCAGATGTTTTCGAAATGCTTCTCGTTGATGCAGTAGTCAAGCATCAGCTTCAAGGCTTCGGTGCAGATTCCTTGGTTCCAAAATGGCTTTCCTACCCAGTAGCCCACCTCACAGTCGTTTTCTCCGATAGGGATGTTGCTGGTTTCATGGGTGTAGTAGCCGATGCAGCCGATAGCCTCGCCAGTCTCTTTCAACACAATCGCCCATGTCGTTTCATTATGGAAGAATGTCCGGATTATCTCCCGACTTTCCTCAACAGACTTATGCGCCGGCCATCCAGCACGTGGTCCTACGTCAGGGGCGGAGGCGTACTTGAAGAGCGCCTCTGCATCTGATTCCTGCCAATATCGAAGTAAAATTCTTTCTGTTTCCATCAAATTATTTCTATGAAATTCTTCGTTCTTTATTTTGTTATCTATTATCTTGTAGCAGAGATATTTGGGGGTACTAGCTTATCTTATATGTTGTAATCTAAATATTTCTTTCTGCTTTTCTATTTCTTCCTTAAGTTGCTGTTCTGTAGGAAGATATGTAAGATATTTTGAAGCAAATAATTGCTTGCTGTCGTGTAAGATGGAAAATCTTGCGATATCCTGGCTGGTTTCCGAACAGAGTAGTATGCCGATGGTCGGATTGTCGCCTTCCGTGCGTTTCAGTTCATCATACATTCTTACATACATATCCATTTGTCCTACGTCCTGATGGGTGATCTTGGTCGTCTTCAGGTCGATCAGTACAAAACATTTCATCAGGTAATTGTAGAATACCAGGTCTATGTAGTAGTCCTGGGTATCTGTGATGATGTGCTGCTGGCGCTCTACGAAGGCATAGCCTTTACCCATCTCCATCAGAAACTTCTGAAGATGGGTGATGATGGCACTCTCCAGTTCGCTTTCCGAGAAGCTCATGTCTCGGGATAAGCCCAAGAATTCTGTCACCATTGGCGACTTGATGAACATGGCAGGTGAGTCTGCGTATCCTTTTGTAAGGGTTTTCATCTCGTTCTCTACCTCATCTTTGTGCTCATTGCTGGTTTGCAGGAGTCGATAATAGTATTGGGAGGCAACATTGCGGTCGAGGGTTCTTGTGCTCCACATTTGCTCTGACGATTCCTTTAAATACCATAGACGAGCTCCTGCATCTGTAACTCTTAGAATACTCTTTAGATGAGTCCAAGTAAGATTTTGCACGCGCGCGTGCAAAATCTCCCAATCAGGGAAATATTGGTATAATTGCTTGAAATAGGCAAGGTTACGAACACCATAGCCGGAGCCGAATTCTGTCGTCAACTGCTGAGATATGGACTTGATGAGCTGTATTCCATAATCTGCACGCTGCTTGCCAAGCTGCTCTTCTTCAACAATACGTTTGCCAATTTCCCAGTTTGAGCGTATCAGGGTTTCGTTGATAGATTGATACGCCTTGTTTCTTGCCCTTGTGATGATGGTTCTGATATCATCTATGACATGTGCATGTATATTTATAATATTCTTTTCCATCTATATATTTTTTCATTTATTCAAGTTTCGTAAGTTTTGTCCCATACGCCCTGAACCAACGGTCACCGGCCGAAGGGAATTGAAAATCGCTGGCCGAAGGGTAAAGCAAAGGTAAAGGGCAGAAGCCCCTAGCCCGTACTTGAACCACATACGAAAGTTCAATTATTAATTTTAAGGCAAAGATAATAAAAAAAAGGAAAATGAGCAAAAAAATGATGATTTTTTACTCATTTCCCTTTAACTTTCTTTGGAAATCCTTAATGACCTTAATGTCCGTGACCTTAATGACCGGATTTCTCAGTTTTCTTTATCCCATGCAGCTCGTTACTCCGAGCGTAGTAGCGATAGCGGTCAGTAT
>ERZ773131.200-NODE-200-length-53154-cov-3.369969_pt1 | contig 53154 bp, 101 predicted proteins | sample MGYA00511082_ERZ773131 | MGnify/ENA primary metagenome ERZ773131 (study PRJEB29015, sample SAMEA2737813) | human gut metagenome | biome: human gut; feature: human-associated habitat; material: faeces | place: China | collected 2012 ... | reverse complement strand
CCTGTTTCTTTTCATTCTTTTCTTTTAAATATTTCTCCCAAAGTTCACCTGACTTCTCATCAGATTTTTTTGCAGTATCCATTAATGCATACATAACTACGCACACAAAGATAACTACACAAAAGATTCCAAATTTCATCCTTCTCACTTCCTATCTTTTTATATTGCCATCTCCACCATCTTTGCAAATGAGCTTGATATGAGTGGATAAAGTATCAAAGTAATTTGGCACACGTCTGATTGTGTCAATTACATATTCTCTTCCATTCACTTCAACTGTAATGAATTCATCGTCAAACTTTTTCAATTCACGTTGAAGTAATCCACATGATGCAACTATACTTATCACCTCTTTTCTTAAAAGTATCCTGCAACATGCATCATTACTTTTGTTAATGCGTCTTTGCCGGTTTCAACCCTGTCAATTTGTTCTATTTTTTGATCATCAATATTTGAATTACTATCTGAAAATGCAATTACAGGAACATTGTTTAAATATGCATATAAAATATCATCACTTGTTTCTATATCAATATTGTTTAGATTTACAAGCAAAACATCGGATTGTTTGATTGCCCGAAATCTATACCTCATAACTTCCTTGTAAGTGTATTGGTTGTCTGAATGATTACTATAATAAATAACTGGATCAAAAATATTGAATCGATCTTCATAATATAATCCAAACCATTTCTTCACAGTTTTTCTCCATTTATATGGCATCATGTCATCTTTGTCAGAACCTAAAGCACCACTGAGATAAATTCGTTTTTTCATTCTTTTAGCCCTCTGTTTTATGCGCTTCTTTAAGATAAGAAATAATTTTGTCTACAACTTCCGGAATCGTATTTCTGTCATTGTTATAAACAATGTGATCAACTTTATCTTCCAGACCTTTGAAATCTGCTAAGTCTGCTTCAATACGTCTCTCGGCTTCTTCTTTCTTGTCTCCACGCTTCTTTAATCTGTTTTTAATTGTTTTGATATTGGAATAAATATAGAAGGAAGTGATATCTTCCTTGTTAAGATTTTTTAAGATTTGCTCATATCCGCTAGGGTTTAGAATAACAATTAAGTCTGATTCGTTTTCGTAATCATCGTAGGCAGAACCATAAAGCCATGTACCTTCTTTGGCATCATACGATGTATATTCTGCGAAAAAACCCTTTGATATGAGTGTTTCGAATTCTTCTTTACTTATAAAATGATATGTCTCATCTTGGACTTCGCCTGGTCGCATAGGTCTTGTAGTATATGTAACCAACTTTTTGTATCCTTTTTGAATTAGTTGGTTACATACTGTGTCTTTACCAGAGGAAGTTTTGCCTAGTAATACTACGATCATCTATTCTCCTTCGTTTTCTCTGACATCTACAATAATATTTTGCTGACCATCTTTCTCTGTCATGTTGACAATGCCGTAGTATTCAAAATCAACATTGCCATCTTGGTTAATAATTATCACATGAGCCGGTTCATTAAAATCATTATTGATTACAAGATTCTGTACTTCTACAGATTCTTTCTTTCTGTAATTCGTCTCTGCACTAGGCTTTTTCGCACATCCAACGAGTAAATAAGCGATTGCTCCGAAAATAATACATAATACTATGGTTCCAAGAAAAGCCCATGCAAAATCCTTCATCTTTTCGATAAAACCCTTATTCTCTTCTTCAAACATGCTATTGTACCCCCACAAACCACTTTGAAATGCGTCTTTCATACGAATTTAGCGAATTTTCGACCTCCGAAAAAGCCCGCAAAATGGCGGTTTTTTGAAAACATGATAAAATGCCCATGATTGACTTTCCGTCAACAATGTATCTTCCGACGCAATAATCAATATTTATGTCAGAAAATGTGTTTGAGATGTCTACAAACTCTTTAATATCGTCTAAAGTCGGTAATTTGATATTATATTCTCTAATTTAAATCGCCTCCTAAATATTTTTCGATGAAATCATCTTCAGACAAGATTGGTACTCCCAAACTTTTTGCTTTCTTATTTTTGGATGAGGTTGATTCCACATCGTTATTAATAAGTGCTGTTGTTTTAGAGCTGACTGATCCAGCAACCTTGCCTCCAAGAGATTCGATTTTCTCCTTTAGAGCATCACGGTTTTTAAATTTATTCAGTGAGCCAGTGATTACAAATGACATTCCGGATAAGCTTGTACCATTCTTCTTGGTGTTCTGCACATTAAACTTAAATTCCTGAGACAATTCCCACATTTCTTCATAATGTTTTTCGAAATAATCATCCAAAGATTTTACAAGTGAGTCACCAATTCCGGAGATTCTTTTGAAATATTTTGCATGATTTACAAGCATAATTTGAATAAATTTGCCAATCATTCCATCGCATTCATTAGATATTGCCTTACTTGCTGTCTTACCAACCATAGGAATAGAAAGACTGTATAAAAATCTATCAAATGTTGTGTTTCTACTATCTTCAATTGATTTCATGAGTTTATTTACTGATTTCGTTCCGAATCCTTCAAGAACTGACATCTTTGTTTTATAATCACTAAGATGATAGATATCTTTGATTGAGCTTAACCAACCAAGATTAATGAATTTCTGAATTGTTGCTTCTGATAATCCATCGAGATCAAGAGCGTTTTTATTAACCGCATGTGTAAGTTTTCCAAGAAGTTTACCCTTACAATCTGGATTAGTACAGATAAGAACTTCTGAATCATTCTCTTTTACTATTTTTGTTTCTACTCCACAAATAGGGCATTTGTCAGGAATGGTAAAATTGCCAGACTTATCAATGCTGTCATGAACTTTTGGAATGACCATATTTGATCTGTAGATTCTAATTCTATCGCCAATTCCCAACCTCATATCCTTGATATATGTAATATTATGAAGCGTAGCTCTTGTTGTAATAGCCCCAGACAAATTCACTGGATCAAAAATTGCAACTGGATTAATAAGTCCCGTCTTAGAAGTATTCCATTCAATATTTCTAAGGGTTGTCTCAAATAATTCATCTTCATATTTATATGCTATGGAATGACGGAAGAATGTTTCTGTGCGCCCCATAGACTCTGCAATTTTGCAATCATCGGTAGCCATTACTGCACCATCATAAGGAATGTTGTATTTATCAGCTGCTTCTCTTAAGCTTTCCAATATATCTGGTAAATTCTCTCTGTCTTCAGAAGAATTAGAATATGTATACATTGGAACTATTTCAAATCCAAGCTCCTCTGCTCTTTTTAAATCTTTAAATACAGATTCATGTTCAAATCCTTTGATTACTCTCCATGCAATGAATCGCATATTCCTCTCAGCAGCTTCTGCGCTATCGAATAGCTGAAGCGAACCAGATACAAGATTTCTAGGATGCTTGTATTTTTTATCTTCTGGAAGAGGTTCGTTAATTTTTCTGAAAGAATCCCATCCAATAATTGTCTCTCCATCAATAATTAATTCATCTGTATATGGAATAGTATGTGGAATATTCTTGATTGTAAGTACATTTTGGAGGACATTGACACCTTTTACTCCGTCGCCCCTAGTTTCTGCACCGGTTAATTTACCATTAGAGTAGTATAGAGAAGTAGTTAAGCCATCGCACTTTACAGATAAAAAGCAATTTCTATTTCCTGCAAAATCTCTAAGTTCATCTATACTCTTTGTTTTGTCCAACGAAAGCATTGGATGATTATGTATAACTTCTTCTAAATCTTCTGCTACGGTGTATCCAACATTTTGAGTTGGACTGTTATTGTAAATGATACCTGTTTGTTCTTCCAATGCTTTTAACTCATCGTACATTTTATCCCATTCGTAATCAGAGATGGCTGGTTCAGAATTGTAATATACCTCAGAAGCTTTGTTAAGAGTATCAATCAAGTAATTGATTCTTTTAATATCTTTTGTCATCTACTTACTACTTACTCCTTCCAACAAATTCATTTATATAGATTTTTAATTTTTCATCATCCTCAACAAAGAATGGATCTAATCCCTTGTTCCGGAGAAAACTGAAGAAGTTATCAAGGAACTGGCATACTCTCATGTTAGGATAATAGATAGAATGCATACATAACAAATGCATATATAATGGTGGCAATCTTTTAGGTTCTCTCATGGCTATTCACCTCTATATTCCGTAAGTTCTCTTTGAAATGCTTCTGTTTTTGAGTACCCACACGGAAACATTTCTGGACAAAAACCTCTATAAATACATTCTCTAACCATACAAGAAGCCAACTCTGGTTCTGTTTTTGCCACATCATCTTTTACTTCTTGCCATGCTTTACGTGTTTCAGGGCTTGCACAATTACATAATCTCTTTCTACTTATATTAATAAGAGCCTGAGCATCAGCTTCACAAGCGTGATTTACTGGTGTTCCCTGTGGCGATTCATCTCTATTAACACCGGTTCTATCTGTTCTCTGAGTAGAAACCCAATGTTCAATTCCAATTTTATGTCTTACAAAATGAACACTTACCCAACTTTTTAAATCTTTCCATCTCCAATAAAATTTCATTCTTCTAATTGGTGAATGTTCAGATAAAATAAGTCTTCTTTTCCAGTCTGATGTGGGATACTTACCAGTTGTTTTGCCAATTGTATTCATTGTAGAATCCTTAATATCCTGCCAATTGTCTTCATGTTTAAAAATGTCTATCAATTAATCTTCCTCCGCAATAACTTTTTCTTCCACTATTTTTAATAATTTTGTCGCTAACGTTGCCACGCCATCAATGAAGTTTCCAACTTCTTTACCGGATACGTTAGATTCAAAGCACCAATCTTCTACGTCCATCATAGTCTCAAAAGCTTTTTTATAAATTACATTTTCATCAATCTCCATTTGAATCCTCCTTGGTTCCTAAAACTTTGTTATTTGTCCATACTGAAAATCTGCCAAGCCAATTGCCTAGCTTGTAACTTCCAATCATTGCTAGTATCGTTGTGGAACATTTATAATAATTTGCAATCCAAAATGCAATCATAAGAAATCAAACATCACCCAGTTTCTTTTCATCCATTTTCCTACATTTTTCATCTTTTCTTTTCACCCTCCAACTGCGCTGCATATGCCGGTAAGCACATTCTCAATGCCTCATTGTCGATAAAGTCTGGTCTTCTGCAATTCAAACTTACATAATTAAGAAAGCCAATTAAAAATGAACCTATGGTACAATCCGGTAGATGTTCTTTCTGAACTTCTAACAAATCATTATAAAACGATTCCATTTCTTCAAAATTTACTTCTGTTTTCATACAAAATCCTCCTTGACAAATTCTTTCTTCGCTTCTTCTATTCTCTGTTGGAAGTAATCTATCTTCTTCTGTACGAGACTGTTATATAATTTGATGCATTCTTCTTTGGTATCTGCATATTCTCTTGCTTTTGGAAAAACTTTCTTTGATCTTGACGGAGTTCCATCTTTCTTCATTGTTGTAAAATAGCATACCTTATCACCTGTTACATCGTTCCACCCGTCTGTCAGTATTCCCAATATTGGTTTTATATTGCTCTTTACTATCTTTTTGTTATCAAATTCATATGCACAAGCCCAGATTTTATCTCCAGGCTTAAAGTCTCTTGTTATCTCTCTGCTTGTATATGTTGCTATATTTCACCACTCCTTTTCTATAATCCGAAGGATCTACAAACCGCATGTCCTATTAAGCAAAATCCAAATAACAAAATGACAATAAAAAATAAATTTATTGCAATTGCTACTGTCTTATCTGCATATTTATTTTTCTTTACTATTTTTTTGAGTTTGTCATAAATGAGAAAAAAGAAAAATAAGAAAATAAATGTTAATAAACCGACTATTGAATAGCCGAAAGATTTTAAAATAATCATGATTTGTCGCTCTCATATTTTTTTGAACAGCTTGCTCGTTGTTATTCTATTCTGCGAAAACAATGATAGTCCTCTCTGGAATAATCTGCTGTGGAATTACTTTCTGCACTAACTGGTCAACCTGTAATGGATCGTAGTCATAATAATAATCTGAGAAATAAGAACCTGACCTTGTGATGTATTGTGTAACAGCAATATCATACTTAGTAACTGAACCATCTTCTAAGATCTCACACAAAATACCTGTCACATCTTTGTACTGATATTTACCTTGGTCGTCCCAATTGCTCTCGTCAACAATGTCTAATCCATATTCAACACCATCAATTGTTGCTCCAAGTTCTTCAAAATCATCTTCGTTGTCGAAATGACTTACGATTTCTTTCGCTTTGTCTAAATCCATATGTTCTAATTCTTTAAAATTTACATTAAGTCCTTCCATTAAATTAAGTTCTTCCATTAATCTTCTCCTTTTACAAATTCATAATGTCCATCTGCGTATGATTTAATATACCATCCATCTCTGAAGTCTACCAATATTTTGTAGCCATATTTCTTTAACCATTTTTTATTAATTCTTTTCTTTTTATGTTTTCGTCTTTGAACTGGTTTTGTAACTTGAATTTTATATGCATCTGGAGTCTTAGATATATCTACTTCCAATACTTTAAATAAAGTTTCCTTTTCAATTGTACTGGTGAATGATAATGTTGTTTCACCTTTCTTTATATTTATATTCTCTACATTTCCAAGAATATCTCTTTCTTCAGTTGCTGAAGTCAGCACAACTTCATTTACATTATCTAGCGCAAGAACATTGTTACCATCATTATCTTGAAAGAACAGTGTTCCATTTTTCATTTCGTACATGCTATCTCCTTTTTAATGACTGACTCTCAATTACAAGAGCCAGCCGTTGAAAAATTAATTTCTACTTATTTTTCTTTAATGAAACCGTAATCACCAAGTTTCTTGTTTACGGTTCTATCAAATTCTGCTGATATATAATCTAAGAAATGCTGTTTACAACTCGTAATATTATTACAGCAAATAGACCAATTAATACCTTCTTTTAAAGTAATTTCGTATGTATCAATATTGTTGAATTTAATATCCATTATTTAATTTTCCTTTCTTTTTGAAATTGTGGTTTCTACCATTCATTTACTTTATTCTCTTGTCCAATTTGAAATTATTGAGCTGAAACGCTCTAAGAAATTGTTTTAAAATAATCATTAACATCATTTTCTACATCACGAATTGAATTAGCAAATACAGACATAACAATTGAATGACAAAATTCATCCGAAATTCTTACAAGCTCACAAAATGAATCCAACGAAATATTATCTGCATTTGTTATATATCCAAATGATTTTGTGATTGGAAAATATTGTACATAAAACTTCATTTTAATTACCTCGTATCAAAGATTGTAATTACAATAATTAAATATGGTGTACCCTATAATAAGATAAACATCAAAACATTTGTTTCCACTCTTTCTCTTGAAAAAATCTATTCTTGGTTTATTTCCGTTTTTCCTCCAAGAATCTTTATAATTTATAATAGAAAATACTTTTGATGTATTTCCAAACCATTTTTTATATATCACTTTCATTATTTAATATCTCCATTCATTTTTGCATTGAAGATAGCTTTTAGATATTCTTGCGGATTATCTTTTGCAGCCTGGAATCCTCTTTTCTGCCTCTGAATATCATCTAATACGGGCTTATACTTTGGACTATTGCCTACTTCATTTCTATATTTTTGTACCTCTTCACGAGTTACAATTTCTTTGTCCACTAGAATTCGCAACACTACTTGCACATCAACCAATGCTTTCATAATAGTTTCCTGCATCTGTAATTCATGTAAGGCTTCGTCTGGTTTATAATAAGAATCATTGCTTACCGCCAATATTTTCACCTCCTAGATTATCTATCTCTTCTTCGACTAATACATTAATCTTCCTCCAACAAGGAATGCATATATGATATGGTTGTCCATGTAAGCGACACGATCTAAGATATACAATCATATCATCATTTAGTTCTCTGTCACATACTTTACACATACAACCCTTTTTTGCGTGCCGTATTTCTACGTCATTCAGATTGCCAATAAAACTTCTGTCCATTTTATTTTCCTTCTTAATTTTCTGACATCCAACAATACCCCTCGTCTCAAATGTCATTATCTTATCTCCTACTTGCTATCAAAATGCAATCGCCTATATAGAATAAAGCAATCATCATAAAATTCATATCTGTAATATTTAGATTATTTGCCCATCCAATTGTGCAACATATAAACCATAATACACTCATATCTTTAGCTCTTTTCTAAATCACTTAATCTAACCCAGCCTAAATCATCAGGTACTTTCCAAGCTTTAATCAATCTTTCATTTATACTTCCACACTTATGGCATTTCCATTTCCATGTAATATCATGATCTGGATGACCAAAGCTTATGTAAAAATTTTTAAATTCTTTGCCACAACAATCGCATTTTTCATAGGTAATAATTCGACTCATGTTTCCGCCTCCGTTGAAAAACATATTTCATTTCGTTTCATGCTATTTATTTTTATTTAGTCTAGGTGTAATTGCAACACTTTGTCCTTGTCCGTATGTCCACCCGGTAACAACAATATATTCCATATCTTTTTTATTATCTGTCATGATATATGTTTGCAAATCACTATTGTCGTTATCGACAGGCTTAAATTCAAAAGGATCTTTTTGTCCTGCTTCAACAGTATTTACGCAAGATCCGGCAATAAATCCACATAATACAAATCCTGCTGCAAATATAATTCCTTTAATTTTCTTCATAATTGTATCTCCATCTTAATTTATAACAGTTCCATTTTTATCAAAGCTTATTGATATAGATCCATCCATGTTCTTATTGGGGATATCTTCTGCCTTAATTACAATTTTCCTTGTTTTTACAAGACAATAATATGCAATAAAGAATTCATAATTAGATGAATTCGGAACTATTCTATATTCATCTTCCCCAGCTACTTGGATATCAAAGGGAACTTGCCTTCCAAACTCTCCGTCTCTGATTTCATATACTTGAATTGTATTTAATATGACATCATCTTTATGCAAATCAAAATAACGTCCTTTAAAGTAATGTCTCATTAACAATCGTGTTATTTCTTTTGTATTTGTCATTTCTACCTCGTATTCTTCTTGCAATATTTAATAATATTTTCTTTGCATTTGTCGCAGATCCGAATTTTATATTCTCTCTTTGTTCTACTAGGATGAACTCCTGCAATAAACTCTAAACCATTCCAATCAGAGCAATTCACTGTGATGCCATTTGCATCTGAAACTTCTTTTCCACAAATATCGCATATTTCAATTACTGCCATATTTTACTCTCCTTAATTGTTATGATAACATGGTTGAATCCCATTATCATAATCGCTCCATGCCATTCTCTGAGAAATCATAAATCCCATCACAAAGTCGTCACTGATATTTTCAATAAAATCTTCATCGCTTTTATGTTTTCTCATATACTTCTGAACATTACGCTTTGCTTCTTTTATCTGATCCGTTGTGCAAATTACTTGCCATCTACTCATCATTTAGCATAGTTCCTCCATCTCTTCATCTGAAATCTCTTTGTCTTCTATTTTATATCCTAGATATTCCAGTAAATCGATCCAGTCATATTCTCTAATTTGATGCCCTTCTAATTTAAAATCTTTATACTCAAGAATTGCCCAGTCTCTAGACTCATTTGTTGTAAGAATAATTTTATCTTTTGTTACTTCTCCTTCTTTTAATAAATGCTCTAAATCAGACACTTCTTCGTTCAAATCATCCACTTGCTCCTGTAGTCTGTCTACTTCATCTTCAGCATCTCGTAAATAATCATCGGACTTTTTAAGCTCTTTTTCTAACTCATAATATTCTTCATCTGTATGAATCGGAAGTAATTCTACAATTTTAGCAGCAAGCTCTTTATTATATTCTCCGACAAGATTTAAGCATTTGTCTAATGTTGAAACTGATTCCCAATTATTGTTTATGTAAATCAATTAATCACCTCTGGTTCTTTCTCAATTTCTCTGCAAAATTCTAAGTAGTCATCCACCGCATCGTGAAATTTTTCTTCAATTTTTAAACAATCATCTGTATGAAAATTTACAAAATCACGTATTCCTTCAATTTTACCGTAGAAAATATTATCTTCTCGATCGAATTCTATCTTTGTCCTATATCCTTTATATTCTAAAATCATTATTTTTCTCCAATGAAAGTGCGATTTCTACCGGTTGCTATTTATGTCTTTAAGTGGAATTCTTTTTGTAATATTCTCTGCAACACATTCCTCAAGAACATAATCTGTGATTGGTTTTAAGAAATCGCACATATTAATATTGCACTCTAAGTCACTTCTACTACAAATATATTCTCCATAATCCATTTTACAAAACGGACATTCATCACGGAATACTGGCATCTCATCTACAATAATTTTCATGAATCCTCACCTCTAATCTTTTTCTCCAAAATATATCCATACTCATTAATCACTTCTTTTAATAGTCTTTCACTCTCTTTTCGTGCTTTAATACTATTAATAACTGATAATTTATTCTCCAATCCATACAGATTTTTCATTTCTATGTCTGTGTCGGTAAAATCAAGTTGAAGATTCAGGATATTATTTGCAATAGATTTCAGATTATCATTATATTTGTTGATAGCAATTGTTAATTCCTTTGAATATTCCATTACTTCCAAATCCTTTCATATTCATCAATCCAATGCTGTGCGGAGTACCTACTATTATGTCTACAAATTTCACTTTGTATTTCTTCCCACATGATACAATACTCTTTCACAATTTTTTTTCTTACAAAAGCAGCATATCTATTACTTCCTGAACGTATTTCGTTACAATACAAAAATGCTTTTGTCTGATCATATCTGCTTCTCACATCAGTTAAGAATCTATCATATTCTTCTGTCATTCCCATGTATAGACAAGCCAATCTGTATTGCAAATTAAAACTAGGCATATTTTAATTTCCTTCCACATACAGGACAATAATTAATTTTAATATCGCATGTATAATAATCATCGTCACATTTATGCCAGATACAAAAGATATTATTTATATTGTCATATGTAATACAATTGATAAACCCTTTTCTGTTAATTGGATGAGTTGCATTCAATTCTGATTCAATCCCATTACAAAAATCACAATGAGTTTCACTTTCTTGACATATCCCATCTATACAACTTCCACACATAAATTCGTTACATTCTCTTCCTAATCTTGGACAGCTCATAATATCACCTCAAGTCATTCGTTAGCCTCTTTATCTTATAAAATTTTTCTGCTGGCTTCCCATTTATAAATGTTTCAATCCAACCTTTATGTTCAATTAATGAAATATTCTCCGTAAACTTATAATAATGTTTCAATATATGAGAATCATAACAATATGTTTCCTTTAAGCTTTCTTGGACATTTTCAGTATCAATTTTATATATTTCAAAACTGTTATTCCCACAAATATAAATCATAATATTTACTACATCTCTCTATCTTGATGGCTGTTCCCCTAATTTCTGCCAAATTTTATATAGTTTCATATTTTGTCATTCCTCTAATAATTCAGGATTGTCAAAAATATTTCCGACAACTTCTTTTTTCTTATATTTAGCAAGTAAGTCTAATCCAAAAATATCTCCGTCTAAATAATTGGGGTTTCGTGTAGTAGTACATGCGAATCTATATCTTTCGTCATCCCAAAATATTCTCCAAATATTCCCGTATTCATCTTTAACGAAATCTCCCTCGAAAATTTTTGTTCTATTATTATCAGTTATTCCTGTATATTGACAAATAGTATCCTCGATGATATAGTCCTCATTATCCCAATCCATGCATCCGTGCCATATAATTTTATATGTAGGTTTGTAGCCAGCTTTTTCTATAATAGAACCTTTTAACCACTTATTAGAAGGCTTCCCATAAACATCTTCGCCCTTTGCTCTATATAATATATCCCTCATACTTTTCTTCCTAATTATGAAATTTCTCTTTCAAATTACTATATCGTAATTTCTTAATACTCTACCTAAATCATCAACCAGATTATATACAATACCATCAGCTTTTGATTTCGCATATTCTTTTACTGAATCAATATCCACATCAATATTAATTACGTCTTTGCAATATGGTTGACCGGAAAATTCTTCTCCATAACAAATTCCGTCAAATGGTACTTGATACCATGAACCAGTGTCCCCATCTACACAACCAAATACTAATTCGGTGTTTTCGTCATATCCAATTTCCTTCAATCTATTAATAAGATCTGCCACTTTTAGTGTTGTCATAATTCTTCCTTCCTTTATGAAACGGACGTTTCATTAACTTTTTACTCTACAAATACGCTCACATTTAGCGTAAATTATGCCACCATTTTCTTCATAGTATTGTTTTACCAATTCGTTCATTTTCTCATCTACATCTTCTTCGTTTGTATCAATCTCATAAGCATATATACACGTTTCATCATTGCATACTTCTTTCATAACTTTGATAAGATCTACAATTTCTGTCTTGACTTCTTTCTTCTCATGGTCTTTCTTCCACTGTTTGAGGATTTCAGCAGCTCGTCCAGGATATTTCTTCTGCAATTCATTACAGCTTATGCCCATATTATTGTTAGATTTGCCCATTCCACAATCGGAGCAAGACATTTCTTCACACATCTCAATTTTAAGTCTAATTGCTTTTTCGGCTGTCAGTTCGTCTAATAGTTCGCATTCCGACTCAAAACCGATTCTCCAAATATGTCCACAGCCACAATCTACGTTAAAACCGTCTTTGTCATCACAAAGACCATTTATAGAAGGCTCATTCGTTACTGTGCCAATTTTTCCTTCTGCTCCATAACAACCTTCAGTTGTTCTAATAATTTTAATTTTATCTCCAACTTCATATTTCATAATCCTCTTCTCCAATCTTCATTTAGTTGTAGCATTATAGATTTTTAGTCATAGTCATAATATCCCAACTCTACTTCCTTATCACATAAAGGGCAATTACAATACGCTCCATCGCTCCAATAATCTGTCTTGAAATCTACGTCAGAAAATGGAATTTCTACACTATTGAAACAATGAGGACACATGAAATTCACGAAAGCAGGTGCACTGACGATTGTATAATCTATTGGATTATTCTCATTATTTTTCATATTCCTCAACTACCTCCAGCTTCTTCAGATCCTCGATAAGCCAAGGTTTTTTATCTGACCATTTGACCATCGGGAAATCAATATCCAATCCTCCAAGACTTTTACAAGCATCGCCTGCTCTCCAAAAAGCACAGCCAAGAAGCTTTGCCTGTATAGATGTATATGCATATAGATATCCGTTGTCATCTCTTGCAATGAACTTGTATTCTTCTCTAAGATAATCCAGAAACACTCTATCTCTTTTAGAAATCACTAGCTTTTCGACATACTCGGATTCCGCCCATTTTCTTGTCTTCTCTTTACAATCATAACTACGAAACAAACATAGACTGCATCTATTGACATCGCACGGAACGATACGCCCGCTTTTCTCTATTATGGCAATACTATCTCCACTACAAGCAATCTCCATAATCTCTTTTTCAAATTTCTCCTTATTCTTCATCTCTCATTATCCCCTTCCTTGTCTTCATCCCATACTCCAATCTCACGTTCCACACATATATTCTCTAGGATGTCAGCTTTCTCACAGAGATATTTTTCATATTCTTCCTGTTCTTCAATATCTCTCATATCGTATCCAAGTTCATACATCTCATCAGTCTGACTACCTAGAGAATCGTATACTGCTTCGTAGTATTCATCTTTTAGTTCTTTATCTGATAATGTGTTTGCCCACTTGACAAGACTGTTCTTTTCCGATCTTTTCATATCTCTCCAATCAAACTCGTGTTTCATCTTTATTTTAGAATTGAACTTCTAAGTTCACCCAGATAATCATTAATTTTATCTACATTAAACTCCATCATATTGAGAATACTATCGATTGATCTGTTGTCCAATTTATCATCATTTTCACGAAAATCATCTTCTAGTTCGTCTGTGGCAATTTTTATTGTTTCTGGCATTCTGTTTAGAATATCACCAATAACATATAAATCATGCAGTTTAATCTTATCGTCAATGTATTCTTTTGTTGTAATTTCTGTCATTTAAACACCTCATATTTTCCTATGAAACAACGGTTTACTTGTTGTCTCTCATGAATTTCTCTAAATTTAAATTTACATTTTCTGCTTTTTCAAAATCACGACGTTCCATAATATAAAAACTAATATATCCTCTTGGAAAATCGTCATCATCATTTTCTTTAGTAAAGAAGAGATCTACACATTCATCATTATCACTATAAACGTGATAACTATTGTATCTAATACTTATATTCCCGCCAATGTTACACATAGAAAAGTCAATATTAGGTTCATCATTACTATAGATTATTCTTTCTATAAGCTCGTCGCCATTGCTATAATCACATTTAATTGTTTTGCAATCATTTTCTTTTGCATGAGCAATTATTTTTTCATAATCTTCGTGTGATATTTTCACTGTCTTTTTATAGATGTTAAATCGTCCAGAATCTTCATATGTTGTATTATTAACAAGAAAGACTTCCATTACAGGAAATTTTTCATCTTCTGTTTTCACAAATTCATTATCAGATAATTTAAAGCCATCTTTTCTTGCTTCATCAATTAAACTTTGGAATTTTGTATTATAATAACTTAAATTCATACTTAGTCCTCTTTCTTTAATTCACGCATAGCTTTCTTAACAGCATTGGCTGTATTTTTTACGTCCTTCGTAATACTATCAAGCTGTTCTACAACTTCACTATGTTCTAAAAATTCTTTAACATTTTTCATTCTTATATCTCCTTCCGATCAATCGTACATTTCTTACGGTACTAATCTTTCTTCAAAAGTCATTTCTCTAAAATCTTCCAACTGGACATATTTATATATCGGATAACATCTTGTATAATACTCAACATTTCCACATTTATTACATCTGTGTTTATATCGTGCTGGAGAAATCATCATTCCATGATCAAGTAACATTTCTCCATCGTTCAACATATATCCTTTCCCACATCCATCACATTTCATATGTATGGTTATCACTTTCGTATCTGCTGCGACTTCCATATGTTTATTCTCCTTACTCAACTTTTTTATCAGAAATAGTAATATCCCATGATCCATATGAACCACTCATAATAAACGATCCCATTCTGAATGAGTCATCAAGTACAGTTCCTACATTTACAGAATCATAAAACTCTTTACTAACAGGAATATCAATATCCACATCATTTATATTATCTTTAATATTCGAGCCAATGTCCCAAAACGGATGTGACTGAGCCACATTAATTGTGACTACATATACGGCAGTGCCATTCTCAATCTTTTTGTCAACAACTTCTGTTTCAAGTTTATCTTTTTGATGATTTAAGTCATCAATCTGATTTTGCAATTGTAATATTTCATTGCTCATATCTTCGCTTTTATTACCACAACCAGTGAATAATGCTACCAAACATGTGATAACAGTTAACATACTAATTAATTTCTTTCTCATTTATCTCTCCTTCGAAAGCGCAGTTTCATCTACTCAAAATAGCCACCAAGATACGTTTCGTTGCGCTCATTTAGACTTATTTCATTCACTTCAAAATAATAATCGTATTCCTTTTGCAATTCTTCTAGTGCATCGTATACATGTTCTTCATCAAATACTCCAAATATACTAATCTGAGAACCCCATGAATCGTTGTATGTATCCGCACTTATGACATATAATTTCATTCTTCTATTAATCCTTTCTTCCATTTAATTTCCTGCCACACCACGGGCAATAGTTAATATATTCTCTCTGATGTATAAATTCATCATCATACTCATCCCATTCTGAAGTTTCGATGTCTAAGTAATAATCATTAGATAATGGATCAATGTAAATGCAACATTCAGGAGAATTTTTTTCACAATAGTTACACATATATATTCTCTACTCCTTGATTATTTCATTACATTTTTTAACAACGTGACTCTTGTAAGCAATCCCACTCCTCCAGGCACAGGTGTCACATAACAACAATTACCAAAATAATCTTCAACATCTTTTTGATCAATATCTCCACATAACTTTCCGTTTTCATCTCTGTTTATACCAACATCTATAATAATAGTATCGATGCCGAAATAAAATGAATCAAACTTCTTAGGCTTTCCAATTGCAGAAATAACAATATCTGACATTTTCATGAAATTCTCCATATAATATTTTTCTGTTTTGCTATTACAACTAATAACTGTTGCACCTTTATCAATAAGCATATTCACAAGTGGTTTCCCTACTATATCGCTTCTTCCCAACACAGTTACTAATTTACCTCTTAAATCAATGTCATTAACTTCAAGCCAATCAATAATTCCCTGTGGTGTACATGGATTATAAAGTGAATCTTTTCTAAATCCGTCAACATCTTTTTCTGGACTAATAAACTGTTGTAATATTTTTATGTTGTATTTATCCGGAATGGGAAGTTGAATAATGATTCCGTCAACTTCTTTAGAATTGTCTAGACCTTTAATAATTTGACATAAATCTGATTCATCAAGATTTTCATAATCTGTAATATGAATATGATTAAACTTTATACCAACATATTCACAATCTTTTCTTTTACCTTTTATATAAGAGTTACTTGCTTTATTGTCTCCAATCTGAATTACTGTAAGGCAACGCTGTCTTAGTGAGTTTTTGCATAACTCTTTTAGTTCTTCTTTTAGATTGGCTGCATATTCTTTACATGAAATAAATTCTGTCATTTTTTACTCTCCATCTTCGATAAACTCAGTTCGTGAATATCCATTCCAATAATGTTCACTACCACAATATTGTTTGCATATTATATCAGAATCACATACATGGTCACATCTGTTACAATTTGGTTCTTCGTCATCGACTGTGTATATTTTTACGTTACTCATCTATTCTTACATTCCTCTTTCCATACTTCACAAAATGTTTCAAATGTTTTGTCATCTAATTGGATTCTTTTTACTTTATTGCATTTAGAACATTTCAAACATACCTCTTTATCTCTATACCATAAATAATTAATGGAATATGAATGGTTACATAGACATTTGATTTTACATTCTCTATCTCGCCAATCAAGAAATTTACTTTTTATATCCTCATATTCTTTTATAAATTCAAAGATAAGTGTTATTGTTCCTACAAAAGAAAGTATAAAAATTATTAATTCTAATATTATTTTAAACATTTGTTATCTCTCCATTTATTTTGCTATTTAACAACTTTATACGGTTCTGGTAACGGCATCCAAGCTTTACAATCCCCATATACTCTACCCCATCTCCAGAAAGCTTTATCTCCGTAAGGTTCTCTTATCCTTTGAACTTTTGTAACAATTCCAGACTCCGTAGTTACTAAAATATTTAGTTTTTTATTATTTTTGTAATTAAAATCTTCAGGCATTTGTCCTTCCTTACAAATGATCCACGGATTAACGTCATAATTATTTTCACATTCAAGTAACTCAAAACACTCTTCCTTATAACCAAGTACAATGTTTAAATCATAAGAGCTATAGCCAATATGATAAAAATCCTCTCCTACCTCTTTGTACTTAATTTCATAGTATGGATTATCTCTATGCATGTTTACTATGATATCAAGGCTAGTTACTTTTATTTTATTTGTTTTTTCTTCTATATTTTGTTTTTTACACATTTTATTACCTCCAATGAAATCGACCTTTCATCCGAAAATCACGTCCAAAAAAGCCCCATTTTTGGGCATTTTTTGAACATAGATTTTTGATTTTTGTCAAATTTTTAAAATACAAGCTTTGGATGAGCCACATCATATAAACACTGTTGTAAATGAGTTTGTTTTTTACTTACTTCTTCTTTACTAATAGCCATTCGCAAAGCTCCTGTTTGAGCTATTAAATCACATTTCTTTTTCGCTCTTGTAATTCCCGTATACAATAATTCTCTTGTTAATAAAGAATAAGATGCAAAATCAATGCCAAATATAACATGATCAAATTGAGATCCCTGGGATTTATGAACTGTAATTGCATAACCAAGCTCAATATTATTGACTTGTGTTCCTTCTACATATACCTCTCCAATTCCCATAAAAGAAATTAAAAGAGCTTTATCTTCTGGGAATACTTTTTTAATAATTCCAAGATTACCATTAAAAATAGGTGGATTGGTTTTGTATGTATTCTGTGTATTGATTACTTTATCTCCTTCTCGAAGAATTGTTACTTTGCCCTGTGATATAACCTCAATTTGTTCTTTATTGTCATCTTCCGGATTATATAAATCCTGAATCGTATTATTAATGTTATAAGTACAAGCATCACCTTGTTTCTTAACAGGAGCAAGTATCTGAGTTTCCATAACATTGAAATTCTTTGTATTCATTGCTTCTGAAAATCTCTGCGTTATTTTATAGAAAGTATTGCTCTTATCTGAATAACAATCTAATGATAAATCCTGTAATTCGCCTCTTGTCTCTGTACCGACCCAATCTTTTTCTACAATCTGTATTCCTTTACGAATACGTCTTGCTTCTGTAACAATAGCTGAAGTTGCTGCTTGTCTATGTACTTGACTAAGATATACAGTAGGAATCTCAGGAGAATTGATCATATCAAACGCAATGTTGCCACATCCAATTGACTCTAACTGTCCCATATCTCCAAGACAGATAAGCTTTGCACCTGAAGGGATTGCTCTTAAAAGATAATAGAAAAGATAAGCATCAACCATTGAAATCTCATCTACGATTACAATATCAACATCCAATGGGTTTTCATCATGATATGTAAAGCCATTCTTACCTCTTTCATCAGTACAAGGATATTTAAGCAATCTATGAATTGTATATCCTTCTTCTCCTGTGATTTCAGCCATTCGAGAACTTGCACGACCAGATAAAGCACACTGTACATATACATAATCTTTTAACGCTTCAAGAAAAGCAGACACGGATGAACTCTTACCTGTTCCAGCTTCACCATGAATAACAACTACATTGTTTTCAAGTGCTTCTTTTACACCCATTCGTTGTTCTTCTGTAAACCGCCAACCATTCTTATGTTCTACATGCTTGACTGTATCTTCCCAATCACCATATGTAATTTCTGATTTCGCATCTCTTAATCGGATTAATTCTTTGGCAATTTTATCTTCAATATTGTAGAATTTCCTAAGACCAATCTGTGTCTTATCTTTATTCCACCACAATTCATCGCCCATATCATGAATAGCTTCTGTAATATTCATGTCGGGGACATCTTCACCAAGTTCATCAATAATTGCCCCCATTAACTCATCAGGTGTAATCCATGAACAACCATCCTGACCAGAATTTTCAAGGTATTTATAGATAAAAGCACTAATACGTTGAGAACAAAATTCTTCCATTCCACTATCAAGAGCTATTTTATCTGCTGTTTTCCAACCGATTCCTTTTACTTCATTACATAAGATATATGGATTATTTTTAACCTTTTCAACAACTAAATCGGGCGAATTATATCGTTCCATTAATCTATTCACCATATTGTTTGTAAGGTTATACTCTTCCAACTCTGAGAAGATTTTTGCTAAATGGATATTCCGATTAAATCTTTCAATCCATCTTGCAGCTGTATCTAATCCACAACCTCTGACCTTTACCAAATCTTCTGCTTTATTATTCTTCAAAGAATCAAACGGATCATCCAATGCGACATACATATTTTCAATCTGAAGTGGAGTGAACAAAGTGGACAAGAATTTCTTCTGTCCAACTTTGTCATTCTCATTAAAGGTAATGGCACTATAGATTGATATAATATTGTATTGCCCTCCCCATTTGGGATCTTCTACATAATCTGCCACTAATACGTATGGATTACCTTCAACCAACTGTGGCATTGTACCCTTGATTATGATTTGATTGAATTTGTCGGTCTTAGGTTTACCTTTTTTGACCTTATCTACTGAGACAACAGCAATTCCAAATTCGTTTTTATAAAAGCGTATTGTCTCTACACTACATATAATTTTTATTCTATTTTCTGATGCCATTAGTCCTCACTTTCCTTTTAATCAACTTTTGTTCTTTCAGATTGAAGTAGCAATGTACCGTCTGAATGTATCTCTTGGACTTTATTTACTGTGTGTTGGTAAATTGTGTCTTTGTAAATCATTGGTCTGAAACTATCGTCTCTTCTAATTCCTGCCACAACAATCTTTGAACCTCTACTTAGCCAACTTCTTTCAAGTACAGTCTTCTTATCACTATTCGGATCAAGCTTTGCTGAAATTTGTTTATTATAAAATGCATAATGACCTTTATTAAACTTCACATGTACTGCACCATACTTTGTAAGAAGTGTAACCATACAATGCAAATTATCAGCATTGATAACTGTTCCTGCTATTCTTGAAATCTTAAATTTAGGCATTTTCTTTGGTGAACCATCAATATAACGAGTGTAATAATCGTAAGGTTCTGGTTCTTCTGGTAAATCGAAGAAATTAACTATGCCATATAGTTCTTCATTAATATTCTCCAATTCATGTTCACCATCATAGAAACTTAATGCTTGCATAGACCAAGAAGGTAATGAGCCATCAGCGCATTGATTCCAAACAGTTTTGAATAAAGCTTCATTATAGAGATTTAATGTATCAGAATTGTCAAACCAATCCTTTAATGGCTGAATGTATTTATCAACCTCTTTAGTAAACAATTTTTCTGATACAATATAATATTCTCCTTTTATTTTAACTACTGAGTCTTCTGTGAAATATTCCTTGAAAAAAGGCTGAGAATTGTTGTCGAGAATATAATAACCATCATGATATCCTCTTTTGGGTACTTTCTTTCCTTCATCTATATGCTTTTCATACAATCCTTCATCATCTAAAACATATTTTTTGAAATTAACCATACGTTTTGCTAAATCTAATGATTCAGGAATAATACCTAGCTCTGTCATTTTTGCGAACTGTTGCATTGTAATCTTATTGCTTGGTGCAAAAGCATACTTTCTCAAATACCAACGCATTGTTTCTTTTCTGTCTGATGAGTGCAATTCTGTAAAGCAACCAGCTTTAATTAATTGAACCATTTTTGACTTGGCAATAAGCTTTGTATCAAGCATTTTATGAGCGAAATCTTCCATAGAATTAAATGGTCTGTTTTGAATAATTGCTTGTACAATATCATCGCCTATACCATTGATACCCTTTAGTCCAAAAATGATACGATTGTTCTCAACATCTGCTTTAAAACCAAAGTCTGCTGAGTTGATAAGTGGAAGTTCTACTTTAACATTCTCTTTTTGAACAGCAGCTATTGCTATTGCCATCTTTCCATAATTGGTAGAATCACCTGCATTTTTATCTACTGCACCAGAATCTACAATTAAATTCGCTGTCTGCCAGTAAATCGGACTGTATTTATAACACAAATTCAGTTCTTGAAGACCTATAATCGAGTAGGCTAGTGTATGGCTTTTGTTAAATCCATATCCTCGCTGAGTACAAATAAGCACATTCCACACATAGTTCGTTAAATTCTTTGATAAACTCTTCTTTTTCGCATTAGCAAAAAATTCTTCTTGTAATTGCAAGAACTCTTTTGGTTTCTTCTTTGCAACCGCTTTTCTTAACCTATCGCCCCAAGCTAGTGAGAAACCACCAATCTTCGGATGCATTGTCAAAAGTACCAAATACTCCTGGGCTTCACAGATACCAAATGATACTCCAATAATATCTTTCAGAATATCTTGTTCTTCTTGCGTCAGACCATATTCAGTCATTTCATCATACCAATACTGGATATTTTCTCTAAAACGAGCATATTTTTGTAATGGTGTTTCAGCACCTTTTTCCTGTGCCATAAGTCGCAATACTGAGTTAATGGTTGCTAATTCATCGACAGAAGCAGGTTTTGCTAATGCAACTGCCTGCACTCCACTTTCTTTCTCCATCTGAAAGAATGACATTACTTTGTGATTCCAAAGCATTTCCCACATATCTTTGGCATTACGTTCCAAAGTATATACACCAATATATTTTTCATAAGTGGTTTTCAACGAACCTTGCCACTCTATTACATTATTCTCTAAAAGCAATTCTAACTCTGCTTGCATTTTATCCAACGCATCAATACAAAGAAGATCGACCTTAATAAGAGAACAATCTTCACACATATGTAAATCAAACTGAGTAATAATATCACCTGAATTTGTTTTCATAAGTGCTGTTGTATCAGTAAATGGTCTATCAACCAAGATAATTCCACCTGCATGTGAACCTACACCATTGACAAGTCCTTCTATCTTCTGTGCAGCTTCCCATAATTCGGGATATTTATTCATTTCTGTGACAAATTCTTGTACGGGTGGGTTATCATCATCACCATAATACATTTGTGATAAAGTCCTTAATTGACCTCTATCGGCTACAATCAATGAACTAATATACTGAGCTATATCATTATCAATCTTCAAACCACGAGCTGCTGTTAAGATAGCACTTCTACTCTTTTCAGTTGATAGTGTCATAACCTTACTAACTCTATCTTCTCCATATGTATCTTTCATAGCCTGAATAACTACTTCACGCTTTGAACCACATATATCAATATCTATATCCAAAACAGAAGCACGTTCTGGATTCAAAAATCTCCAAGGATACGTCTTTGTTTTTTCTCTTAATGGATTAATCTGTGTGATACCAAGAATATTTAATAGACAAAAACCTACACCAGAACCTCGACCAGCCCCTACCAATGTACCTGCACTCCAAGCTATCTGTACATCAATAGCAATCTGAAGAAGATATTTAGACCAACGAACTTTCATTTTTTCAGATGAATCCTTTATATAATGAAGACATTCGTTTATTTGTTCATAGGCTTCGTCTGTTTGATAATAAGGATCTGTGTCAATATAAGCGACAATATCTCTCACTAAATGTCTGTCGCAATCGTATTCAGAATGATAAAATTCACTTAATAGAGGGATTTGATTTTTAAACTTTTCATATAACTCTTTGTTTGGTTCAGAAGTATTTAATGGAATATACGGAATATCAAGGTCTTTTGTGAGTTTGTAATACTCTGCTTTTTCATATATAAGCATTGTATTATCTAATCCTTTTTGGACTACATCATGACCATAGTATTCGTCCATATATTCATGAATTTCATCTTCACTCATGATATAAGTAGTAGAATAAAAATCATCCACTTCTCTGTCACCCTTTTGAGATTCCAAAAAGATTTTATGTATCTGTCTATCTTCTTTTTTAAGATAATGGGCATCCGTTGTAATGATATATGGTGTTCCTGTCTCTTCTGATAACTGAATCAATTTATGATTGACATAGATTTGCTCCATCATATGAGAAGGTTGTAACTCTAAAAAGAAGTATCCTTCACCAAATATTTCATTCATATATGTAATCCAATCTTTACAAGACTGCCATATTTTTTCATATTCCTTTGGATTTGCTCTTTCTAAATCCTGAAATTGTAGAAGTCTATGTGGTAAAGCTCCCCCAAGACAAGCCGAACTTCCGACAATATCTCCTTTATAGTTTACCATCATTTCTTCAAGGTCACTATAATAGGTAGGAACTCGCATCATGACATGCATAAAAGAGTTCTTAGTCCAAGCTTTTGTACTTAATTCTCTAATGCCTTGATGCCCGTGGGCATTTAATGCCACTAAAATAAAATGAGGGTATCTATTATTAAATTTATTCTCGGCAGTTACATCTTCTGTACACAAATATATCTCATTACCAAGAACAACTTTAAAATTCTCCCATCCTTCTAAATCCTTGTGACTATCATAGTATTTAAGTGCATCTAAAGAGGAAGTGATAGATTCATGTTCCGTAAAGCAAATGCCAACATGACCTAATGAGTGAGCATACTCAATCATTTCAGGCACTTTATTTATAGAATCTCGAAGTCTTAAATTACTTCCCTCTGCACTATGGTTATGCACTCCAAAAAAACTCACTCAAATCCTCCTCTTATAACTGTTTTAATAAACTTCTGACCGGTTCTCTTCCATAATTCTCTTTCAACCAATCAATGTATCCTTTATCCTTTTGTGCCACTTCTACAAGACGTTCATCCTTATACTTACCAAAATTCAACACATAAGTATCTAAAGGTGGTAACTCAGGTTTCTTCCACTCATCAAACTCCATGTCTAACGGTTTTCGTGAAGCAAGATAATCAGCTAAATGAACAATCTCCTGATATTTATTTGATGGTTTTGGAAGCACAATTCCAGCATCTTTTGGTTTGTTTGAGGTTGTCCATTGCCCCATATGAGATTCGATCGCATTAGCAATTAACTCAATCTCTTCATCTGAAATAACCGCATCTTCTTTGTGCTTTCTAACTGCTTCTGCCATTAACAACGGATGATCAAATACTGTAAACACTTCCTTTACATCATCGCTTGCGCCTGATTTCCTACCATCATGTATTAAGCCAGCACATCTTAATAAGTCCCTTTCTCTGTCAGTGAACTTATTCTGATACTGTTCAAGACCGAAGAACCAATTAAGAAATCGTACAACTGCAATACTGTGTCTCATCAATCCGCCATCGCCTAATGCATATGCAGGATGGTACTTGCCTGTAGACGAGGCAGGTACTTCCCACCAATACAAAGGAAGTTCTGACACCAAAAGTTTACAGAAATCTTTAATATCTTCATTTTCAAACGAGTCATAAATAGGCTCAATCATTTTCAGTTTTTCTTCTGTCATTAAAATACCAACTTTCTTTTCTTCTCTGTATTATTATTCTCCAAAGCATTCCACTTTTTATTAACTTCAAATGTCTTTTGAGTTGGTGTCCACTTTGAATAATATTCACATTCATTTTTATAAATAGTTGCTTCTGGATTTGTTGTGCAGAAATTGCACCAATGACATAATGGCGTGGGCTTCGGAATAAATATTTTTTTATTCTCACTTGCTTCAATATCACCAAACACTTTATCAAGTGCTTTGATTAAACGTTTTTCCCATCCTTTTGTAAGAGCATATTGTTCATCATCTATAAGGATGAATCTATACTGCGATTCAATAGGCAATTCACCAAATTCGTTTAAAATTGCTAAGGCATAAATTCCAAACTGTAATGAAGTTGCCAATTTACTCTGATCATATATTTTCTTGGAAGTCTTATAATCAACCGTTCTATACTTACCATCCTTTACATCAATTCGGTCAATAAAACCTTTTAGAATAACTTTGTTATTCCATACAAATTCAAAAGGTTTTTCAAAATATGTGGGCTGCCAAGTAGTATCTTCCATTTCTTCGTGTAACACTTTATCAAATAATTTTATTTTTTCTTCATATGAAGCACCACTCGCATTATCAGCTTCGTGCCATACTTCAAAATATTTTCTTCTTAGCTGTGCTACACCTAATAATTCTTCTTTTGTTTTTTCGTCTGTTTCGGTTACTCCATTCTGTAGAATATCATTTAACTTGTCATAATCTACTGTTTGACCAGAAGTAATCATCTTGCCCTTCTGTTCCAAAACATAATGACACAGACTACCCAACTCAAGTGCAATTGAAGTATCCTGTGAATACTTCTTATCCATATATTTAAACTTATACTGAAGAGGACAATTTTTGAAAACCTCAATTTTACTATATGAAAATGTAGGTAAGCCTTTATCCTTATTGGTTACAGGTCTTACTCTATCTTTTAATTCTTGCAATTACTTCTCCTTCTTTGATTCTTTCAACACTCTATTAACTTCATCCATTGTGATTACAATCTTCTCGTCTAATAATTCCAACAATGTTTCTTTCCCCATATCTGTAGGGCTAGCTTTGTAAGGTAGCTTATTCTCACTGTCTAGTAATAAACAAACTTTGCAATATGGTACTAATCTCGCCACTTTTTTTACAAGCTTGTTATAATAAATCTCTGCCTCAAAAGAATGTGCATCATGGTATTCTCTATCAAAAGCCACAATCACTTCCTCGCATTTAAGATATTGCAACAATAATTTTTGCTGAGTGACAGTTATATTACTTCCGCAAGTTGCTACTGCAAATGAATCTTCTCCGAAGTATGAATAATTTTGCATACATCCTTTTTCTGACTCAAGTAGCATTACTTTTCGTATTGATTTAATTTTATTTTGGGTAACATTGATTCCATATAAATTTGAGCCTAATTGATGACTAAGAAACTTCCCACTTATTTGAAGTGGAACATACTTTCCTATTCTTTCAATATCAGATTCATCAAGATAACGACCCCTAATTCCAATCAACCGATTGTCTTTATCTCGATGTGGAATTACGATTTGATTAGTTAATCCATAATAACCAATCTCGTATCTGCTCAAAGCTTCACGAGAGATGTTGTCATTTAACCAATCTTCATGAGGTGCATAATAGAATGTGTCCAAGATATTTTCACTAATTTCAGACAATGTGGGTACTTCACGTTTGTTCTTTTTTACTGACTTCAAACGATTGATCCATTCAAAATCATTGATACGATTCTTTTCTTTCTCAACCTCATCAGCACTTGTAACAGTTAGCTTTCCTGTAAGCCGTCCAATAAAATGTAACGCTTTGTACCATGTAACTGTCTTTCCTTTAACTCTATTGGCTCTAATGACCAATTCAACAACATTAAAACTGTCTGAACATTTAGAATAACAATGAAAAGTTCTTCCCTTATATCCTTTATCTTCATTCGGTTCGTGATAATAATACAATTTCCACGAATCTGATCCGTGACATACTGACTGGAATATTAAATCTCCATTGCTATCCGTTTTTGGGTAACTAGAGCCAAAATAAGTAACAATTTTTATTATATCTTCCTTAGTAAGTGAGTTGAGAATTGCATCCTTATCTAAATACATACCCTCACCTCACTTACCAGTTTCCCCAACTCTTCTTATCGGTTGGTTCTTCTTCCTGATCTTCATCAATCGGATTATCAGGTACTTGAGATAATAATACGGAATGTTCCTTAATCTTCTCTTCTACCTGTTCAATCTTTGTAAAGTCCATATCAATTAATTCGAAATCATAATTTGTTACAAACAAACACTGTTCTGTCATAGTACCTAAGTCAATTTTTGTCCAAATAATGATTCGTGTTAATCTCCCTCGTCTGACCTTATATACCCAATGACACATATTAGGTACAGGTATATTAACCATCTTGTGCAGTACCGATTCGATTTTCTTTTTCTCAGCCTTAGTGGGAGCCATTGAAATAACACCCATATCCAATTTATTAGCTAACGCTTTTGAACCTGCTAATAAGTTCTGATCTTTGTACTGTGCATTTTGTGCTTCGCCATTTAACTGAGAAGCAGTATAAATAAAGACATCTAACTGTTGAGCAATTGTCTTTAACTCAGTTGCAAATACCAATAATAACTGGTGCTCTTTTAATCCCATCCCAGATTTACTATTTACTTCTGCCATTAAGCGCAATGAAGTATGAATATAATCGAAGAAAAAATATCTAACAGAAAATTCTCTGTTGTATTTCTTTATTTGGTTTTTAATATCTTCAATGGAAAAATCGGGAATATGCACGATATATAATGGACTAGATTCAATATAAGAAATGGCTTGTTGAACTCTTTCTAATTCTCCTTGTTCGTAAGTACCATATAGAATATGTTCCTCGTTTACTTTACTAACAGCTGCAATTAATAATGTCTGAATCTCATCTACTGGCATCTCGGTTGAGAAAATAGTAGTTGGTTCGCAATTTCCTGTATACACATATTGTTTTGATATAATATCGTAAAAATAAGGAACTGCGATTTTACAGGCATCACCAGCAGCCATACGAGTTTTTCCACCACCTTGAGGACATGACCTCATAAATAGACATCCTAATCTCGCACCTCTTGATACTGTGTTCAATCCCTCGTTATTCAATGCCAAACCAACATCCGGAACTTCCATCAATTCATTTACCAAATCTGTCATACCGTCACCAGCTTGAACATCCGTACTCAATGTATTGGTGCAATATTTCATGTTTGGATTAATAACAAATGTTGCTTCAACCATTTCAATAATGTCTTGTTCGGTATAATTATCAAACTTAATTTGCTCTGCTTCCATTTTTGAGGTGTCGGCAATAGTACTATCAAAAATAAATCTTGTATCAAGACCTTTTTGCTCATAATATCTAAGTAATGCGTATTTTCTTAATCTATGATAATAATAATCATAGTTCTCAATGGTAGCCATATCTCTTGCATTTGAAAGATATTCTATACCTTGATTCTCCTGAAAAATTGAATACTGTTCTTTGTAATTGCTTAGATATGAATCTATACTAAATTCATCAATTGTGGTGCAACCTTGCATATGTAGATTGTAAATTGCAACAAATAGCAATTCATAGAAGTTCTCTGTATTAAAATCAGTCCTATCTAATGGTCTATCAATATCATCTATTAAGGAAGAATCTTGTATTAAACAACCAATCGTATTCAAATATGCTCTTTTATCTACAAGTCCTTCATGTGCCATTATTTCGCCTCTTTTCCAATTGACTGAATATCAATCTGTTTTATTTTTCTCCTTTTAGGTTGAACAATAATGGTCTTTTCTTTGTACATATTTGAAATATCCATACTTTCATTATGTTCTTCCAATTTATCAACTGACTCATAATACTGCATTGCTTCTGTGTGATAATATGGAACAATCCCAATTACATCACCAGTTAAATCCTTTTCAATGATTTCATGCAGATAAACCAGAGTCTTATACATGCTTTCATATGTAAATCCATAACGCTTGATATAATCTTCTGTTAAAACGTACACTTTTGTATTTAATTCTTCTCCTTCGATGAGACTTTTTAAATACTTATAATATTTTTGCTTTTTTGCGTATTCTTCTTCTGACAAAGCTTCTTTTAATTCAGCTTTAGGTCTTGCTTTTTTGCCAGTTCTTTTCTTTTTTGATGCTTTATCTATCTGTTCAGTTTTGTCTTTCTGCAATGTCTTGATTGCAATATTAAAACATTTTTTATGAGCATAGCGTCCCTTGTATGGAACGCCATCCTCATCTACAATTGGCTCATTGCATATTACGCATTTTCTTCGAGCTGCCATGTATCAACCTCTTATAAGTTATTCTCCTCAATGAAACTCTCAATATCATAAATGATTGCTTCAATAAGCTGTTCCTGACCTTTCTTCAGATCACTAGCCTTCTTGCCTTCGCCTAACTGATTTGCAACGATTGTCTGTAAATCCTCAAGATATCCATTATCAGCAAGCTTCTCTCCAAGTTTCTGTAGCTCGTCCATGAGGTCATCATATGATTTAGCATCAACTGTTCTCTGTGCTTTCTGCTCCTCGTATGTAACTGCTGTGATTCCCTCTTCTCTCTCCTGAATCTCAATAGCCTTAATAATTACATCTTCAAGAGCTTCAGCAGTGAACTCCTCAATATAAGTAGTAGGAAGATAATCGAAACGAGAACGGGCAAAGAACTCATCTGTCTGTGCTAAGAAACCAGAAGACTTAACAACCTTACCGTCTTTATCAACACCGTTAGAACGAACATAAACACATAAGTCAGTATTATTGATGATAGGTGCTAACGCTCTCTTATCAGCCTTTGGTGAAATATATCCATCCTTCTCCTGTGCATGTGCAATAAAGTAACAGCAATATCCAGCACCAAGTAACTTGTTAATCTGCTTCCAGAACTCAGTCTCATACTCTTTCCAAAGCCCATATCCACCGTTTCCTTCTCCAATTGAAGGGGCTTTATACTTCTGACAAATAAATTCCTGACAATAGTTTGCAGCTGCTTCAATCTCATCAAAGATAATTGTTGAATACATCCCTCTTGCTTTTTCTACTGTCGTTGGATCTGTAAGCTGCTTGTTAATCTTAATAAAGTCAGACCACTTTGTAATAGGACAATATGGAACACCAGGAATGGCATTAAGACCTGCCTCGAATGGAAGGTAGAATGGTTTCTTCATGCGAGTTGCCTGCTTAGTCTTTCCTAAGTTATTTCCACCATAGACAAGAATAACCTTGCCCTCTAAACCTTTCGCTACCGTGCTGACCTGTGGATTAAAAATATCTAATTCGTTCATGTAATTCTCCTTTATTTTCAAAAATATTTTCTTAATAAAAATGGTACATATTTCAAACTATTTCATTCGTACCTATAATAAAATTAGATTAGAAACCTAAACTTCTACCATGTGCTGCACCACTTGGCTTTGTAGCAGATGCCTTTGCGCCACTCTTGGCTTTAGCTTTTGCTTCCTCAAGACGATTTGCTCTCTCCTGAATTGCAGCCTGAATTGTTTCAGCAACATATGGAAGCTCCGGTGTAATACCTTCCTCATATGCTTCAGAAGCACCTGTGATAAGAAGATCACTCTTAATCTCTACAGATACCTTCTTTCTTGGCTTACCAATCTTAACCGGAATCTCTGTTACAGTCTCAATTCTGTTATTAATAATGTCTCCGTAGAATTCTACCGTCTGTCCTACCTCGAATCCTGAATCAACAGCCTGTCCAACTTCACCCTCTGCCACAAGGTCGATTGGCTCAATTCCGTTATATGTAGGCATCCATCCGCTTACTACGATTCTTCCTGTCTCAACACCATCAGCATCAAGCTCAGGATTGATACCAGAAATGAATACCTCAACTGCGAACTCTGCGTGTGGCTCATAATCCTCGTTAGCCTTTAATCTATTGAAGAAATTGCTCTTGTAAGAGACAATCTTCTCACCGTTCTTACCTGTGAATGGACTAATATCACCAGTTACTCTAACCTTTGTAGCCTCTTCCTCCCCAACTTCTGCAATAGATTTATACTCATTCATTACTGTCTGAATACCTGCATAAGTTTTATTATCAGTACCAGCCTTAGTCTTCTCATTTACATTGACGTTGTACTTAACGAAATTCACATCAGAAGTCTTGACTGTAATATGACCTGTTACTTTATTCTTTCCATCCTCTGTTACAATCTTCAAATCCTTCTCACTAACTACGCCTACTGCTGTTGCCTTTGCACTTGCCTGTCTTAAATTTGTTTCTTTTGTTGTTGTCTCTGCCATTAAAAATTGTCCTCCTAGAATTAAAAATTTATTGTAAATATTGTTAATAAAACAATCTATTTAAACGCCCATACGGACGGAACACAGAAATAAATTTATGTAAATTTCTATGTAAAAGGTGATTTTTGAGTACAAAAACCCAATGGTATGCCTGTCCACCCATATTTATTCTCTATTCAGTTGTTCGAATATTTGGAATTGTGGATTGAATTAATCCTTGATTTGTTGAGAACAAGTTCTCATTTTATAAGCAAAATGTCTTGCATAAACATCACAAACGTCATCATAAATAGCACAAGATAAATGATAATCGTCATATAACAATTCTTTTATTTTACGATTCGCCTGAATGCTATTCCCCGGCATTTGTTTTGATTTGAAACATATTGCTCTGCCGTCATATAATTCAAATGCATTACAATATGTATCCCAATCTTCTACTTCTATAATTCTTGATTGATGATCATAAATTCTATTGTCATTATCGACAAATATGTTCGTTTCGATTACTTCTACCATTTTTACCTCTCAAATTTGAATGAAAGATTAGATTCTTCCGTTCCTATCATTCGGTGCTTTATCTGATCCAGAGTTGAAGAATTTGTTCTTATACTTATATTCTCTCTTATAATCACGAAATTCTCTAAGCAATTCATCATACATCTCTTCAAGCTTCTTCTTTTGATCTTCAGTTTCTACAATATCATCTTCTACATAATAAGTAATTGAACCGTCGGAACTTCGAAGCCTTTTCTTTATTACCACAATCTGCATAATATCTGCCAAAAAGAACTCTTCATTTTTTTCTAATAAGGGAATATCTATGTCATATTCTCCAATCACATCATCGGCAATTACCTTATCTGTCTTTTTTAAATAGGTTTCACCAAACAAATCGGTCACATATTTCCCAGCGACTTTTCTTTGCCGGAATATACTCTTTACTGTGTCTGCCATTCTTATTCTCCTTCATATAATTTTAAAGTTCCATCTGAATTATAGATAGGTGTTATGCCAAAAGAGTATCCTGCTTCTTCTATAAAATACATTACTTTTGTATTTTTATCATAAGAAACTTTCGTATTTTCGGTTTTATAAATATCAACAAGATCAAAATATTTATTTCCAAGCTTGTTGTTTGTTGGCGTTATGTCTCCACTACCACACCCTGTCAAACCAATACACATTGATAATCCAAGTACGATTGCTACAATTTTCTTTTTCAAAATCTCACCACCTTGTTATTCTCCAACCAAAATCCACAATCTTCTCTTCTTACTTGCTTTCAGGTTATCAATAAAATCAAGCTTATCCAAACTTATCATAAGATTTGGTTTGTTACGCCGGATCTCACTGATTGATGGATAAATACCTAATTCCACAAGAATTTTTGGAAGAAATCTTTCTTCTGTGTAATAAGTTTTCTCCTCTTCTATCCTTGCCCAATCATCTTCATCTGAAGCAAACATATCTTTCGGATCTACTATTGTAGTTCCTATTACAATATTCTCTATGTAAGCCATATTCTCACCTCAAATAACCTAAATGAAATCTATGATTCACTTGAAACTTTAAAACAAATACTTTCTTTCATTCTTTTGGAAGGATCATTTTCATTTTCTTTTTCTCTCAATTTCAAAAATTTATCCACATCATAATTCTTTCTTTCAATTAGTGTAACAAAGATTACAACTTCGTCTCCGTCATTTACCCTTTCAACATTTGATATTATCGCTTCTTCAAATCTTTCTTTGTCGGAATCATCTAAACAATTATATACACCTTCATTGTCTAAGTGTATTTCCATTCTATAAGCCATTTTTATCTCCTCTTAAAATGTCACTTTCATCCGGTTATTTATTCTTTGAATTCGTCGTTATTTTAGCATTCTGAATGGATTTCATAAGCTGAAGGTTGTCATTAAGAATTAATGCCATTGCCTGATCTTCTGAGAATCCTGTTTTTACATATGCATCATACATATTTCTTTTATTCTCTGCGACTACTTTGTAATAGTCATCGTTCTTCACAAAGTCCTTCATAATCTCAAGCATTTCTTTACATACCATATATACAGTAGGCTTATATTTGTTGATATATTCTTTAATCATATCATCCAATGATGTATCATTTGGTTCTTCTGTATCTAATCCATCTGAAAGCATTTTTCTAAGTGCCATTTTTGTCATTGTATCCATATTATTTATTCTCCTTCTTTTCTTTATCATGTTTCTTCTTTGCATAAGCAGCTTTGTTGGCTCCTAACTGGTTGTCCAGTTTTGCAAAAATACTTTACATCTTTCCATAATGTGTTCTCATAATTTTTATTCTCCTTTTCTTTATTTTAAATATGTTTGAATCATATCAACGATAATTTTTTCTGGGAAAGTTCTGCATGTAATAATTGTAATAATATTACTAAAAATCATTGAAACTGAACCTATCATTCCTGCTCCAGATAATACCCATGTAAGTATGGCTGCAACATCCCAGTCAGTTAATTCTTCAATTTCGTCATATTTCTTTTTACAAAAAATTCCAATTTTGATTCCAATGCAACTAATAATAAATAAGATAATTCCAGAAATTAGCCACATTGTTGCAATTGAGAATTTGTAATTTACACATTTAGCCATTAATTCTTTTAAATATGGCTGTACATTTTTACTTGACCAATCAATAGCAAGTCCAAACTTATCACATAAATTATCAAGAACTTTAATAATCTGATCTGAAACCATTTTTATCTCTCACCCCCTAAACAGACCAAATAGCAAAGTACGAATCGTGTTTGTTATATGGCTCTCTGCTGATAATATCCTTATCTGTATATTCGCCATTCTTTACCATTTCTGTAGCAACTTCTTCACTATCGGCTTCGATTTTGCCATGAATCATCTGCTCATCTTGATCCATTTTAAATTCAAATTTCATCTTTATTTTTCACTCCTTTTTTGCTTATTTTTAAGTGGCTGTACAGGAATCGAACCTGTTTCTCCTTATATAAGATGTGTTGCCATTACACCAACAACCGACCAACTTTTTTGTCTTCCGGAAAACTTGCTATGTCTACCACTACTCAGCCTACGGTCTTTTCATGCCAGTGAAAAATTATACGGATACTTACACATTTACTACTCGACCTACGTTTCTTTCATATATGACGATCATTGTATAATCTCTTTGTTCTGCTGATTCTTTCCGCATCATTTACTCTTGTAAGCTTCCCCTACAAGTACAGCACTTTTACATCTTTTCGCCTCGCTGTTCAGATGGATTTTATAATGTCTTGTCTGACGAAGATGGATGGTGGATTCGAACCACCTTTGTAAGTGAAATTACCTCAAAGGTGCATCTTCTCGATAATTTCACTTACAACCACAGCGTTCCTACTCGTACTAGAACCTGTCATGCACAACAAAATTCGTTCTGTTGCTGTCACCCACCGGAATATAAGCGTACCCATGATTTCGCACATGACTAATACGCAATGTCTTAAGCGCACTTTTCGCTAACCTTTATTGCAGAGTGCTTTGGAAAAGTGTAAGGTCAAGTATCTCTCATGGAGCGTACCCGACTTGAACGGGTGATCTTATGCTTATGAGGCACATGCATTAACCAACTATGCTAACGCTCCAGAAACTTACAACTTTTATGAGGTAAGTTGCCAACCTGTTTGTGATAAAACATCAAATTTAGAAAGGAGTGTCTGATTGATAATTCAGACAAACTAGGCTGGTGGGTACTGCCCCCACTAATATATGGGTCAAAGCCATATGTGTTTACTTATTCACCACAGCCCATCGAAACTTACAGTAGTTTCTTCATCTATATATTCTCTATATTGATGCCAATCCCAACCCACTGCTTAACCAATTGGATTCTGATGTGAGAGATTTATACTCCACTCTCATATATTTAGTATGGAAAAATTTGTATCCCGTGTATCATCATACAAGAGGAAACATTATTTATAATATATTCACCATTTACCAGCCCAGAGGACAACTCAAAGTCAATTACAACTATACTCGCAACCTTTTGTCTGGGATTTTATAAATCTTTATATCTTTTATTTTTACTATTTAAACTTTATACTAATGAAAAACTTTGAATCTTTAACTTTACTCTTTAAGATTTATAACTTTTAGCTTTATGGCAGTTTCACAACTCATACCGGAGGATTCATATCATCTTAATATTTGGTATTTACTTTAGCATAGTAAGCCATCTGTTTTGTAAAAATTATATTCTTTATGTATCAGTTTGTTTATCCTTTTACATCGGAGTAACTGACAAAACTCAGATGAGTCATAGTCTAAAGTTTTCAGTAAACAATGAATAATTATCTATTTATATATTCTCTACTATTTAATATTCAATAGTGATATCTGTCGTTGCATTACTTACACTAAGAGCAGCATCAATTCCGGCTTTGAATTTAGAAATCTCATCTTCCAATTCGTCGATTTTATCCTTGATACCAATTGGATCAATCATCTCATATGTATGTGCTTCAATGTAAGCCTTTCTCATGGTTTCATATTCGCTTGCATTGATTTTACCTTCTTTAGAACCATAAATACCATCCAAATGGATCTTTGCCTTTTCAGCAACATTGGCATTCTCATCATTAATCTTATTGCAAGCCTTTGCATATTGATCTTTCATTTCCTGTAAAAGAGTCTCTTTTAAAGCAATACCATGCTGTTTCATATAGATAGCTTCTGCAACTGTATATTTTTCATATTCTCCTTTAAGATGTTTTTCTGCATTGGAATTCGTAATTGCTCTCTTAATTGCGATTGCTCGTTTAATCAAATCGTTGGACTTGTCATATCCGGAAACGACTGTTTTTTTGAACTCTTCAATACTTACCCCATTAATCTTCTGATTTGAATGGATGTTTTCTTTACAAAATGTAGATTCTGTAACTGTTTTATAGATTCTGTCATTAAGAATCTTAAGTTCTGCTAATCCCTGATGAATTGTCATTGTTTCTTTTGTCATAATAATTTCTCTCCTTCTTCTCATCTTTGATATTTGAATTTTTAACTTTACATTTATTTATTCTCCATGTCTATGAAGAAAATGTTGCGAGTGGACTTGAACCACTATTTTGATATAATCATGTGCTAACTTACACCACGCAACATGTTGTTCAATTGGATTCGCTACTTCCAACCAGTTCTCTCATGAACTTCTACTTATGTCACCATGTAGTATCGCCCATTTCTTCCATGCGCTTGCACATCTTCTTTGTTTCGAGATGGGGCTTCGTCTTTATCTATAAAGAGTCGATGGTTAAGTTTTAGGTCATTCCAATCTGGACAATTATTTATTCTCTATTTGTTTAATTCTTTTCTTACCTCGTCTAACAGTATAATCACATTTTTTACTAATGGATAATCACCTACTTTTTCATAACAATTAGAATCAAGATCAATTGTTTTTGTACAACCATTTTCATCGATTGTTGTAAGATAATCACCATCGTCATCAATCACAATCATTAACATATCTTCTTCATTATCCCAAAGAATATCTCCATCAGACGCATCTTTTACATATTCTTTAGAAGACACTTCCCAATCGATTGCTATATAATCCGACAGTTCGAATATATTATTTTCTAATTCCCATTCACATCCTTTCTCTTTGAAATAAGTATCCCTATTTTTAATTTTAAAAAGTATGTCTGGATCTAATTTTCTAAAACATATCTCACCTTCTTGCATAGCTTTAATTGCTTCCGTAAAATTCATAATTATGTATTCTCCTTTCTTCTAAGCGAATCAACAATATTTCTTAGATATCTTTTTCGTTCCTTAATTTTTGTGAAATTCCACCAATGTAATCCAATATATTCTTTATAATATGAAGAGTAAAAAAACATAAGGGCTTCAATTTCTTCTTCTGAATAACCTAATGCTGCCAGAGTTTTTCTACCAGGCATCCCATCACATTTCAAATTATTATCAAGTTGAAATTTTCGTATTGCATTTCTTAACAATCGTTCGTCATATACACAATCTTTTGTTATTAATTCATTTGGAACACCTGTGCGATCCTTTAAATCTTCATACAAAAATTCTCTACATTTTGTATTGTTTAAATAACATTTATCTCTCCTGTCTTTTATTTTACTCACCACCTATATACTTATATTCTCTGAATACCACACAGAGTTTTGACGCTCTGCATGGTTGGAATTATTTTTGATTATTTGTTATCAGTGACAACAGTATTCGCTCCGGTGGTGGTTACCCATCCGAACTTAAGTCTTGCTTCTGCTTCTTTCATACGAATAAGTTCATCTGTAATAGATGAAGAAATGACTCTATTCGACTCTGCTTCAGCATTGGCTTTTGTAATCTGAATCTGAGCATCTGTCTCTGCCTGAATCTTTTCTGTCTCTTTCTGCACTTTCACTTTCTGCTGTTCTGCTTCTGCCTGCTGTTTTTCCTGCAATGCAGTTACACGATTATCAATTGCAGTTTTTAATTTATCGTCTGGATGAACATCAATGATCGAAGCATCAAGAACTTCAATACCGTATTTTTTAGTAAAATCTTTATTCAAATATTTTGTAATATCAGAATTAATCTTAGATCTGTTTCCAGAATAGATATCCATCATGGAATAATCAGTTGTTACTTCCGAAATCTTAGATTTAAGAACCGGCTTGATTCTACTTTCTACAATATCGTCTCCATCCATGCCACGGAATTTCTTATATGTATTCACTACTGTGTCTGGATTGTATCTATAAGACATCTGAAAACTGATTGCAATACTTGCATCATCCGATGTAGCAACTTTGAAAGAATCATCATTCTCGCTACCTTCACGTTTATCCTTTGACATTACAAGAATCTCATTACTTGTTGAAAATTCTTTTACTTTTTTAAGTGGCGAAATAAAATGAATTCCTGGCTGTAATGTTTCTTTCTGTACTCCATCCTTGTAGTTATATACAATTCCTGTTTTACCAGTTTCAATAAGATCGCAAGATTTCACTCCAAAAGCTCCGCCTACGACTGCTACCGCTACAATTAACCCAACTAATCCTTTTTTTCCTTTTTTCATATAAGCTATTCTTCTCCTCGTTTCATTTCTTCCTCTGCTTCTTTGTTATCTTTGAGCATTTTTAATCTTACTTTGTTTGCAATCATTGCTGCTACACTACCAATTACTGTAACTCCAATTACCGCTAAAGCTGCCCATCCTAAAAAGATCACCCACATATATATTCTCCACATCCTTTCTATTTGTTTTAGAACATTTATAACAAAGATGAGTCAAAAATAATAATGACCATCTTAGCCACACTTATTTATTCTCCATCTATAACCACTTCTATCGGATATAAACGATCTTTGCAATACTCAAGAAAATCATCTGCTGTTAAATATTTCTTCATCTCATTTAAAGTCATATTCTCTACAACCTCTGTATCTAACGAATATGAAAAGCATGGATTTTCTTTGTATAATTTAAACCCCTCATGCTCATCGTCAGCCCAAGTTCCATAAAAGGAATCGATAATATTATCTATTTTTGAAACAGGATATCTTTTTTCATATAATAATTTTGCTTGCATTTCTGTTTCTGCATATATATACTTTTCTCTTCCTGTGACAGTATGGTGATAAATTTTATTTTTATATCTTGTCCTATTTATGAAAAGATCCGTCCATGAGTATTTTCTTTGGTGCGCATTAAAACTTTGTATCAAAGTAACTTTATATATTTTCTTCATTACTGTATTCTCCAAATCTCTAACAAGCTGTCATTGTTTTCTTCTAAATGTTATAAAATTATTTATTATTTGCTGTCTGCTACAACAGTGTTTGCTCCCTGTGTAGTCACCTCTCGGTCGCATTTATTTATTCTCCATTCTTATAACGAATCACAATAACAGCTACATCTTCATTGGGATATGAAACATTCAAAATTTTTCCATTAACTGTTTCACAAACTTTCGTTACTCTATCCACGAATTCAGCGAAGTCTTCTTTAACCATTACATAATCGTGAAAACCCATTGTTCCTTCATCTCTTTTATGGCTTTCCCTCTTTACCACAATTTGTTTTATTTTTTTCATTTGCACTCCTCTCATTATGAAATCCCGATTTCATTTTGTCTCTATACAGCCTGTTTATTTGTACCAAATCGTACCATTTTCATCCTGAATCTAACCAGTTCTCTTAATTGTGTGTCTGGATTTACAACATCCAAAATAAGGTCGTTTTATTACGCTTAAACCATCTGTATAGACAAGATTACCATCCAAGTTTTTTATCCTGTTGGTCACATGCGAAGCATTCCAATTTGATTTCACTGAGTTTTAAATACTCAATACTATCACTAATTTCATATTCTCCATCGTCTTCTGAAAATACTTCGCAAAAGCCAATGAGCAAATCTTTATTCGGAAGCTCTATCACTTCTTCGATAATCACTTTTTTGTATTTGTTACACATATACAAAGATTCATCACTAAATTTATTCTCCATCTCATACGGAGTAAATAAACCGGGCTTCCTATATTCCAAAATCCGGTAGATTCTATCTCCGAAATCATGCAACCAAGTTTCTAAATCTGTATTACATATCATTAATAATCACTCTCTTCAAATGGAATTTCTGTATTATAGAAATCTCTTGTTACATAAACAGAATATATTTCATCTCCTTCAAATCGAAAAACAGAAACGAACAAATCTCCATAAGATACATACCAACTAAATTCATCTTTATTTTCTCTAAGAAAATCAATGCCATTCCGAATTTGTTTTGTGATCTCTTCATTTTCAACTTCTTTGACACCTTCCAACTCCTTGTTTGTTCTATTGAAGTGTATAGGAAATTTAATATTATCCATCGTTAGATTGATTCCTTCAAGTTCGTCTACCATCGTTTCTCTTCCACAACAAGGACACTCAACAAATCTTGCCCCAAGCCACCCAATATATGTATCTTCTTTTGTTAGCTCTAATTCCGAATTGCAATAATCACAGTGCGTATGAACTGTTTTTGGTTTTGCTTCTACTTTTTTACTTATATTATTTTTGTTGTAATTATTTTTAACTATCTTAATTCCTGTTTTTCTTGGTATATCAGCACACCATTCATCGCTCATAAAAATTTTATACCTCTCTTCCCTTATATTCTCTAAACCCTATCCCAAGACGTGTCCATCTTTTCGGAATTCACTTCATAAATAATTTCTTTCTCATCATAAGAATCGTAATCTTCTTTGCTTAATAGTTCTGTATAATTTCCTTCTTCGTCTTCGATATAAATACAGCCATACCACTCTAAATCGCCCCATTCTTTCATTTCATCACTGTTTAGAATTATAGCTGAATTCAAATATTTCTTTTTTAATTCCCAGTATCTAAAATATTTTCTAAGTTCATCTTCTGAATGCGTACAACAATATTCTCCATCTATGTAAAAGCTTACAGATTTTTTAAGAATACCAATCTTATGTAACATCTCCAACTCATCGACTTTTAGCCCTTTGATTCTTCCAATCATAATGCGTTCTTCATTAATCACATATCTATAGTTCTCAACCAAAGCTCTATCAATTCTTTTCTTATCTTCATCTGGGATATCAAGCTGATTAATGTCAGAGAAAAATACAGCTCTCTCTAATTCTGGATATTTTTCTTCACGTTTTCTTTCAAGAATTTCTTCAAATTTAGATTCTTGTGGAAGTTCAATTCTATATTTAACTCTGTCCCAAAGCCATTTAAGCTTCTCATATGACATATTCTCTACTTCTTCCGGAGTCAATTTCTCCTCAAGCAGTCTAATTTCATTATCAAGATTATGTATATCTTTTTTCAAATCTTCCATCTTATAGAGTTTGTCCATCAAAGTATTTAATGTTCCCATTTATTTCACCACCAAACTAGTTATTGCATTCCTTAACGCTTTTATATAATTTTCCAATTCCTCAAAATCATAGAAATTAATACCGGCAATTGTTTGTGGGAACGCTAATATATTCTCCACTTCCGGCTGTTCGTTGATTAATTCATCAACATATTTGATTCCACAAATGCCATTGCCAGGTCTTGTCTCGTTATAGAACTGATTTTGAAGTCTTTCTTTGCTTATGAAGCTCATATTTCATCACCCTTTTAAATCCATAAATGTCGAAACCATTTTGTAAATAATTGCAGTCCTTCACTAATTACAGCTTCTCTTCTCTTATCTTCAGCAAGATACGAATTTTTAATTTTGGTTACATATTCGTCATCATACTTAGATTCAGCATCCAAATAATCATATTTCGGATTATCTATCCACCAATCAAACTCGTGAATTACATATTCAAAAGCAAGAATCATTTTATCTAAAGCTTCATCCCATTTTTCAGGTGTATCCATTTCTTCTATGCCGGGATAGCCAATATTTTCTTTCTTAAATCTTTTAAGTCTTGGAAGAACAAAATTTGCAATAGTGATATCAAGGCTCCACAAATCACTATATGGAACATACTTGCCATGTTTCTTCAACCATTTCTTTCGTTGACGTTTTCTCATAGTTATATTCTCCTTATTTTAGTTCTCTGAATATAAATTTCTCTCCACATTTTCCGCACTTTATAGTTCCAATAGTACCAATAGAACATGGAATAAACTCAAATGTATAACGACCGCCAATTGCTCCGCCAATTCTTTCATTACATTCAATCAGACCGTGAACTTCTCTATCATGCTTTTCTTTCCAAGTTTCAATAGCTTTCCATTCATCGTCTGTGATTGGGAATCCTCTATTATATTCTCGCTGCATTTTTGCTAATTCAGCTTTCATTTTTTGAAGTTTCTTGTCTTTATACTGAGAATCTGTAAGCTCTTTGATTTGATTCCGCAAGTTATTAATTGTTCTATTTTTGTCGTCGAATCTATATTGAAGCATTTTCATACACTTATCTACCGGTTCTACTTCTACGTATTTTCCATCAATAAATGTTCCATAGCTTAATTTATCTAAATCCATACTGTTTTCACCTCAATTCTCGAATTATCTAAACACATCAAAAATGATTAATTTATAATCCGGTGCAAATTTATCTTCATCTTCAATTACGCCAATTTCTTGCAGTCTTGAAAATTTTTCTAATACTTCCTCTTCTATTTCATCGAAATTACGGTCTTCTTCCTCGTCAAAATTATGAATTGAATATTGAATTGAATCTATATGTTCATATTCTCCAGACACAGCAAAAATATATCCAAGAAACAACTTATCTTCGTAATCGTCAAACAACTGAATTTCTCTGTTAACTTGATTACAAGTATAATCTTCCCATTCTTTAGACCATTTCCATTCATCATATTTTTCTGTTTCATGATTTGTAAGGTCATATCCTAAAATTACATATGTCGATTTTTCCATACTCATATTTTTTCACCTCTCTTGTATATTCTCTGAATGAAATGTTTCTTTCGTCAGCTATTTTATTTTCTTATCGACAACAACAATTGTGTCGTTATGTGCTCCACCATGAGGGACTAATAAAATTTCTTGAATTTCAAAGCCATATTTCTTACCAATTCCTCCGCTATTCCATCCGCAACTAATAACAATTCCATCTTTTTTAACAATTCTTCCAATTTGTTCTTTTTGTTTTGACCAATAAGTAGCCTGTGTTGTCTCCATATTTACAGAATGTCCAAATTTTCTATACACTTCAGAAACTTGGCGTACAGAATATGGAGGATCATACAACACCGTGTCCACAGAATTGTCATCAAATAGTTTAAGGAAATCTAAAGCATCCATATGATAATCTGTATCATATTGTTCATCTAAATCATTTGTGACATTTGCGATTTTATTGTTGTTAGCAAATGGATCTACAATTTTTCCGAAAGAATATTTATCAATCAATGATTTAATTGGCTTTATTTCAAATGTATTTTTGTTTGGCATTTGCCATATTCTATTTATAATCATTATGTATTTGGAGTAAACGCAGCGTTTTTTGGTATACCAAACCTCTTACTCCTTTCGTTATCTTTTCTTCAACCCACTTAATATCCACTCTACTGTCGGCTCATTCCATCCGTTACCCATCATTGAATACCGTTTTGTGTCACTCATTTTTCTTCCATTGAGCATTACGTCCGTATATCCATCCGGCAATCCTTGCAATCTTTCATACTCAACAGGTGTTAATTTTCGTGGTCTGCCATGATCCATGACAGATTTAATATGATATCCACCATTCACGCAAGTTAAAGTACAGCACTTAAACTCTGGATTATAAATTCGTCTAAGCATTTCCATCGTATTAACCTTTAACTCTGCACAAACACGTTTTTTCATATCAATGATTTCAAAATCTTTTTTATAGAAATATTTCTCATTTACATTATATCTTTCAAAACTAACGGAGATTCTTCCGGTAATTCACCAAGAGGAATGTTTGTCCAATAATATCTTTCTCTCGACTGTGCGCTAAAAATCGCAGAGTCAATAAGTAAAGGGTCTACACCAATACACTCTGTCATTGTTTTTAAATCCTTATCGTTACTCGGTATTACATTTTCAAACATGAAATATTTAGGCTGAATCACCCTGAGAGCTTCTACTGCTCTAAAGAAAATCTTTGATTTACCATCAAGTCCTGTGTTGACTTCTTTACTTTCGATCCTGCATTTACTTAATGACTGACAGCAGCTCCCGCAAAGTAACAAGTCAAATCCTTTGAATTGATCAAAATCCGCTTTATATAAATCTCCATGATGTACCACAAACGGAAAATGGTACTGAGAAACTGCAATAGCTTCAGGCAGAATCTCATATGTATGATACTCTTTCACCGGAATATCCAATTGTTGTAATGCGTATAATCCAGTTTCTACTCCTCCACATAGACTTAATACTCTAAGCCCATCAGTGGAAGTTTTTCTTTCATTCGGTAGTCATGAATGCTGCATGAAAGAAGTAAATAATTAATTACATATGGAAGGAAAGTAGAGTAATTCTAGATAAGATGCTTACGTAAGCCTTGAAAAATAAGGCAATTTGAGCAATATAAATGAAAGAAAAATTTCAATTTTATTTTAGTTTGCAAACTATACTATGTTATTCTCTACCATCCAAACAATCCTTTGTGTCTTGGGTCAACAAATAACTCTTCTTTTGGTCTTGGATTCTTCAAATTATTATCATTAATACCAAGCTCATCACCATAACCGCCCAACCAAGATCCACAGTCATGCAACCTCAATCGTCCCTTATGAGTAATAGAAACAATTCTATAAGCTGGTTTATCACAGCATTGCCAGTAACTAATTACAAAACAATTATCCTTTGTCACATTCTTCAAATATTTTGGTACTTCCGACCATAAATGACATTCGTTATTGATTTCCTCAAGTGTCTTACCGGCATCAAGCATCTCATTGGCTTTTTCTGATCTTCTATGCGACTCTTCATGTTCCAAACACAATTCTTCTGAACTAAACAATTTACCACAGTAATCACATTTATATCTAGTTACTTTCTCCATAGTTACTCCTAATTTATATCTAATTACTTTCTCCATAATTGCTCCTAAATTTTATCCAAGTACACAACATGTCCATTCATGGTATTATAATAATACCAAGCATAAGGACTAATTCCTTCATTCATAATTTCTGCCAGCTTATCTGCTTTTTCTTGATGACTGTGCGCTTCGTCTACAAAACTTTTCATCTGTGAATTAAAATAAAATTCTTTAGACTTATCCATACATCTTAGGTATGTTTCTGATTCATGAATATATTCTCTAATTACTTTTCGCATCTTCTGAATATTATCTTTAAGAATCTGCTCATCTGCTAGTTTCAATGGATACAAAATATATAAATCTTTTTCACATGATAATGAAAGGATTCTTTCATACACCATGTCTGATCGTAGGCAATAATCATGTATTCTTTCTTCAAACGTCAACTCGCTTCACTCCTTTGTGATCATATCCAAAAATAACAACCTATCTTTATGTATACTGATATCATAATCTTTCCACTTTTCCACAAGCTCTCTTGTGTCAAATCCATGAGGAATTATAATTGCGTAACCATGTGGAGTTTTGTGTAATTCATGATTTTCTATTCCAGAATAAAAGTAAATATCGTCAATAAAATCATCTACCTTCTCTTCATCATCAACATCGAAATCAAATAGCCATTTACTTTCATCACGATTCTCTACCTGTTGTGCAACCGAAGCCAATGTACGATTCAGCTTTGTCATACTTGGTTTATCTTTAAGCAATCTAATAATGAATTCTTCTCTTATCTTTTCTTCATTTCTAAAATTTACAGACCGATATAATCTTGTTTTTTCGTCAGGAAGTCCATCCGCTGCAAATTTATGAAATTCTTTGATCACTTTATCTTCGTTTTCTTTATATTCTAAAATAGTCTTTATACGTTCTTTGAAATTGGGAACATTCTTGTTGTCCTTGTTTCTAGAACGAATTAAATAGACATACAAATTAGACATTATTTTTCACCTCTATTCAATTGTCATTTTTTGAAATTTTGAGCGAATTGCTCTAAGATTTTACTCTCTACATATAAAAGGATGTGTCATAGGTCTATTGTCTTCAACAGAAATTCTATATCTTGATGTGCAATAATATATATTTTTATCTTTCGCCAACGATTTAAAATTATTAGCGAATACATCCAATATACTTTCGCACTCTTGGCATATATATTTCTTTGTCTTTACCACATTCCCATTGTCTTTGCGTTTTGGTAGGTAATACTTCTTTGTTTTTGCTTTATTACCGCAAATATCACAATATTCTTTAATCATCTTATATTTCACCTCCCATTGAAAGCGGAATTTCTATAGATACAATCCTCTAAATTCATTAAAATATTCAATACTATACCAATCCACTTCATCTAAGTCATTTCTTATTTTTATATACAACCCACCATATCCAAGAACTTCATATTTCTTGTCCTTGGTAAGTCCAAACTCTTCAATAGTCTCTATGGCTGTCACTGGTTCTCCAATAGCGAAATGTATAATTGTTTTATTCTCTATTCTGTTCATCCTTTTCTCCTATTTTAACCTCTACTACTCTTTTCTTTACATCATCCCATGACTCAAGTTTAAAATCTTCCAGAGAAATTATCCTAGGAAATAACTGTGGATATACAATCTTTTGTTTAACATCATTTGAAATATCTTCATCAATCAAACAACCATTAATTTTATTTCCTCTGCTCGAATCATTTACGAAGATGATTTTCAATATACTGCCATTAGGAAATTCAATAAAAGGTTCATATTTGTTGAATACATATCGAATGGTTTTTACCGGAAACGAATTATCGAAAATATCAAACAAAATATTGTTAACGCAACCTATTTTATCTCTAGATGATACATAGACTGCTGCACGAAATTTTTCCATAACATGACAATATAATAACTGTTTTTCCAACTCGTATTTTAGATCATTCATCTTCTCCCTCCTTTGAAACAGATTTTTCATCCGGTAACGTATAAAGCCGTCCAATATAATTGTCTTCATTAACGTCTCTAAATAATACGCCTAATTCACCCTCATGCCTATCTTCTCCAACCCTTATGATGTATCCTTTTTTCATTAGAATTCTTATAGTGCCTTCAGATAATCCCTTATACCATTTTCCAACAAATGTAGGATCAACTAAACCATATTCGATATTAATTTTTATCTCTTTTGTTATCATTTTTGCAGTATTTCTATCAGAATATTTTCTAGAAAAATACTTTCTCATTTTTTCTGCACTAATCATTTTTACTCACTCCAATCTAACTTTTGTCCACATTTAGGGCAATATTGTTCCAATGTAGATACAAGTTGTCCATTACCACAGCGAGGACAATCACCTTTAATTGCATATGGTTTATCATTGAAATCATACAAAATGCGTCTGCACTTAACCTTTTCTCCATTTGAGTCTTCCACTCCAATTAAATCTCTAAACATTGCGAATCCACAAAACATTGTATTCATCTCGTCGCAACTGCCATTTATACAAATATCATTTGCTACGTCTGACGCTGCAATTCCACAATTAAAATAGAAGTTATTATCGTGATCGTAAGCCTTTAATCTTAATTCCAGATCTTCTATTGGAGTATCTTCGTCTACTTCCTTACTTTCTGTAATAATTCTATCTGCTTCTCTAACCATCTCATCATAAGACCATCTAGGATTTCCCATAATCTACCACCTCCATGAAAGTAATATTTAAACAGGCACAGCGACATCGCCATCCCCAAATAAGCTTACAAAAAGCAAACCATTACGACGAATAATTTCACTTGATAATACATATTTCACATTATCAGTTTCCCTATTATTAAGACTATTATTTATCTTTTTTAACGCATCTTCTTCATTTTCTGCTAACACAACTAGCATTTCTGTCCGATTATTAGCTTCCCATTTCCCATTTTTAAATATCACTCTTTTACAATCGACTGAATAAAAATCCATGTTTTCACCTCTTATCTAATCATAATCAACGCATACCAAGTTAATACAATCTGAATAATATGAAATAACTGATCATGAATCAGATTGATATATTTTTTATTTGCTTTGAAATTATCAATAATACTATGAGCAACCCAATTTAAAACAAAAAATAAGAAATAACCAATTGGGATATTATGACTGCACACATAATTAAATACTGCCGGAATCAACATAATCATAAATGTCCAACTAAATGCATGTTCGCACAAAGCCATAATATAATCGTGCGAATATAATTTATCCGGTGAATTCTTTTCCCACCAAGATTTTTGTTTAGCCCAACCTTGTAAATAATAATCGTCTACAAGATGTAAAAATAACATTCCTAATAGCAAAAATAATTTGAACTCCATATTCCTATCTCCTACCAATTATTTCTAAAAACAACATATTCCTTATTCCAATCAATTGTTAAGTCTTTTAAGAATTTGTATACATTTATATAAGCATGTACAGTATAATCATCAATCTTTCCAATTGTGATATCATATAGTGTTGTGCTTTTTATTTTATCTTCAATCCATTTTAAGAAATCATCATAAATACTCTTTGGAATAATCCTAGATTCACCATTTTCAAGTGGTTTTCTTCTAAAATATTCATCAAAAACATTTTCATCTAACACATCTATACTTATTGATTTTTCATCTTCCGGTAATCCATACTCTTCTGGATATTCCCACATATACAAATAATTTTCGTATAGCTCTGAAAAAGAATATGCAGCCAATAGATGTTTTACTTTTTCGACTGCCTTCTTCTTTACAATAATTATGCCACCGTCATATCCCATGCAAATTCACCTCCATGAAATATTTCTAATGAATAAATTTGATTTTTTGTCCACAATGTGAACAATAAGCAGTTCCTTCGAACATAATGAAATCTAATTCATTTTTGCATGTAGGACACGTTGAGATCTCTTTGTCAAATATATTTACAGGTCTTGATACTTGCTTTGCAAGAGCATTATAAATTTCCCAAGATTTTCTTTTATCAATTGTGATAGTACAATCAATATTTGCATCTCTAGTTGATTTAATATATCTCATAACTCTTTCTATTTCATTCATATATACCCTCCTACATATCACTACCGCAAAGACATGCGAAACAACTACAGTCCATACATTCTCCATGTCCTGTTTCCATACATTCTCTTGCATTGCTACATAAATCTTTATCTTCCGGTACTTTTGCTACAAAGTATCCATTGTTTTCCAATAGTTTAATTGCTTCTTTAATATTATTCTCCATATATCCACCTCCAATGAAAGAACGCTTTTATCACTTTATTTTAAATATGTTGCTTTAGCCAATTCTTCACTTTCTTCTTCTGAATATCCCAATTGCTTCCATTCGTCTTGTATTTCTTCCAAAGATAACTGCGTTTCAACTGGCTTTTTATCACTAGAATCAGAGAAAAATGAAGTAACAGTTTTACCAAGACCTTCTATATATTCTATTTTCATCATGCTCGCTCTCCTAAAATTGTCTTCAAACAATCGTTCCAGCCTTTAACATCACCATTAAAATATTCTTCATTATATTTTCGACGTTCCGGTAATTCTTTTAATGGACACCAATTTGGTTTACCCTGACAATAGCCACCATCACACTGGATATCTCTACATAAACTTTTATCATTTTCATCTGACATAACAGAACAACAGGCATTAATTCCTTCATCCAATTCGAAACAAAACATACAGTCTAAACATGTTTTTGGCATATCTAAAATTAACGATGCTTTACTCATCTTCTACTCCTAATATAATTCTTCTATATTTTTCCCCTGAAATCTTACCCTGCTTCATATCAATATATTCTCCAAGATGATCATCATACAAATCCATATGAGTATCAGATAAGTATTCTCTGATTTTTTCAATAGCATCTTTCTTCTCAATATGCCATTTACTTTCTTCCACAAGAGTTTCACTAATCATAAAACAAGCATCATAATATTGTTCAATAATATAAATAAGCTGTTCTTTTGAAAGTTTTGATAAATTTTCTTTAATATATATACTTGCCATAACCATTCTCTCCTAAAACCAACTAAATTCACCGGCAATTAGCATCTTCTCAAGATTGTGCGCTTGTCGAATTTCACGCTCCGTTCCTTCACATTCACCTTTTGTAATCTCATGCACTTCACCATTTGTATGCACAAAAATTCTGCCGAACTCAAACTGGCAAAAATGTGGCTGCGTAGTATGAATCACTTCTTGCTCCGCATCGATCATCACTCTAGTTTCTGCGTATGTAGTACAAAGATAGGCTGTGTTTTCAAACTCATCAAATCCTACCTTGTCCATCCAAATATGTACTTCTCTTTCTGTCATCTTATACTCTCCCATTTTTATATAATTTTTATTATTTTACATATCACTAAAATGATCATAAAAGTAAACAACTCGAATATTATTCCACATACAATTGAGATTAGAAATGACTCTACAATACTTCCTCCCTCTAGTATGCAATAAATAAATATAATGAACGCTGTTGATAGAAATAATAATATGCATAGTTCTAATATAATAAGGTTCATCTTTTTCTATCTTTCCAAATCAGTTCTTCGATATGATTCTCTACCGCCTGATATGCATCCAGTCTGTTTTCCCGTTTAATTATCCTTTTCTTGGCTTTTTCAATAATAAATTGCTCACCGTCTTCAATACATTCTTTTTCTGCTACCGCTAAAAAAGTTTTTTCTTTTTCTAGATTTTCTTCGCATAAGTTGCATTGTTTATCTATCCAATTCAGAAGATCAAACAAATCTTTGTTCTTACTCATGCTATTCTCCCTCTTAATAATTCTGGATTATCGAAAATATTTCCTACAATTTTAATGTCTTCCAAACACGGTAAATATCCAAATTCTGTTCCGTAATTTTCTTTGCCGTTTGTCGCTTTAAAACCAAGTTCTTCTTTATCCCAAACTATTTGCCATGCATACTCTTCGCAATCAATGGTAGTACAATGAATAATATCGTTCTCCCAAATCATTTCCTTGTTTTTGTCTTCAAATCCAACATATTGACAAATTGTATCCGGGTCGATTTCATACTGTAACATCTGATTAGGCAACTCCCAATCTGTCATTGTTTCATGTAATATGTAATGATGTACCGGAACAGGAGAACAATCACCAATCGGACAATGTGTTGTTTCTGCTATTTTGTAATAATAGCCAGTTACCCATTCTCCTGTTTTAAGCGTCTTTGCTTTTACCATATATCTATTTATATTCATCTTTTTCACCTAATCAACAATTTCAATCTTTTCGCCCACAAAATGTTTTAGTTTTTCATTTAAATCCTTTGGATATTTTTTCACAACATAATATTCAGTATCCACTAATACTTTTGTGATAACATTATCATCATCAAACCAAACTCCACCGATTGTTCCGCCTGGAATTCTTATTGCAAGAATCTTGTCCTTTATCATGGAATCGTCAGCTAATATATAATGTTTCCAATGTTGGTCTTGTGGTAATCCAATAATAGAGTCTAATTCTCTTGTTAAATCACAATAATACTCCTGTAAGTTTGAATATCTTGTATTCGCATATTTATTCTTTAATAGCATATTCTCCTCCATTGAAACACGCATTTATTCATAATCATAAGATAAATAATATCCATCATCTGACAATTGCTTAAACCATTCAATACGTTCCCTCATTCCTACTTCATCCACTTCTGTACCATCTAAAATTTTCTGACAAATATCAGACATTTCTTTTGGTTCTATTAAATGCAAATCTTCATCTTCAGATTTGATCCATTCTGGTTCTATTTCAGGAATTCTTTTACCACCATATTTTTCAATTAAATCTTGGACATATCCAATATTACGACCTGAATGAGAAGTACTATCTCCTCCAATATATTCTAAATTCTTATCATCATAATCCCACATTACAGTACCTCTGTGGATTGTAATTTTATATGTTTTAAACCAATTAAAACCAAATGACATATAGTCTCTCCTCCATTGAATCCAACATTTCATTAATTATTTATTCTATATATATCATTATGTGTCTCGCCATCTGAAAAATAGGTGTCCCAATCGTCAAATAGGCTCTTAATTCTTTTTTTACTCATGGAGTATTCATTTATATGTGTAAACACAATAGATTTTTTATGTCCAAAACCTTCAACATCTTTTATGCATCTATCGTATAATTGATCTAAATCGAGCAAACCATATCTCAAAGTATCTTGATGTGGATTTGGAACATTAGTCTTATCATACATTCTTTGATTAATCAACGATTTATCACATTCAGATGGAAATTGTCCTGCTCCATGTCTTGTTAAATATGTCCTTGACACATAACATGTCTCAATGTTAATATCATCATTCCATTTCACATTTTCAATTATTTTCTTTGGATTTTTTATTCCTGTATTAGAAGGTGTAAGATGTGGATAATATTTCAGATTATTTTGATCAAGTAAAAGACCTTGTGCAGCTTCAAATACTATATTCTCGTACTCATTGAGAAAACATTCATCAGAAATCGTTGTTGCTACTTCGTTCATAAAATCCCAATCTTCCAAATAATGATCGTAAATTCCTGAATCATTGAACAAATCTTCCCATTTCTTAGTTAAGACAATTCCTTCTCTGTCGAAAATCTTTAAGTAATAATCTCGGATATAATCGGAGACATACAAAGTAGTTACTCCGGCTTTATATCTTTTGATTGTCTCATAAATTCCAAGACCACAACTTCCATGCTTATTCTTTCCACGATTCTCTTCTATAATTTGATTAGCCATCATATCATATGGAGTTGTTACCATACAATGTTGATTTATATAAATGTTCGGACAATAGCCTAGTTGTTTTAATTCATTGTATTCTTGCTTAAAAACAATCGGATTGCAAATAAAATCTTCTGAGAGATATGTATCCGCTTGATTGAAAGTCCCTGAACCAAAATGATGAAAGACATGTCTGATTCCATCTGATGTTACAACTGTATGCCCTCTTTGAGCACCGCCATTAGAACACACAACAATACTATTCGGTTTCTGAGAAAAATAATCTGTCATCAAACCTTTTCCTTCGTCGCCCCAGTTGGCACCGACTACTGCTTTAACCATATCCATTCCTCCTGCGTTATTAACATGACTTATCAGTCTACTTTAGCGAGTCTAATCAAACCGCCTTAAGCATTATACTATACATTTCACCTTGGTTCAACAATATTTTTACATAAAATCCACAGGATTTCCTGTATTTTCTACATTAGCGGCGCAACCAGTCTTAATACCTGTCCCGCCGTCTTCATCAGAATTCCTCTGTTTCTCACTTCCGTCACTGTAACCTTATGACATTTTGCCAGCGTATTCTGAAAATCTTCTTCTACTTTCTGCACTTCAGGATTATCGTAGATAAACACACCATTCTC
>ERZ773131.177-NODE-177-length-56411-cov-10.988377_pt1 | contig 56411 bp, 49 predicted proteins | sample MGYA00511082_ERZ773131 | MGnify/ENA primary metagenome ERZ773131 (study PRJEB29015, sample SAMEA2737813) | human gut metagenome | biome: human gut; feature: human-associated habitat; material: faeces | place: China | collected 2012 ... | reverse complement strand
CCTGCTGCATCCCGGATACAGATGAAATCCTTTCAGTCTGTCATAATCCGCAATAACTGCTGATTCTCCGATAAACTGCGCCACAAACGGTGTCTTCGGATTTTTATAAATCTCTGTCGGCGTTCCCATCTGCTCGACTCTTCCTTTTGCTGTGTGATCGTTTTCTGCTTCGACGTCTTGCTTGATGTATTTATATACCAGTTTTGTATGCGATTCCACGACGGATTGTGTAATCGTTTGCATGGCAGATGGTATTTTCCTTATTTTTCCACTGTTTGTTTCGTTTTTTTATGTATGTTTTTATTCGTAATTTTGCAATTATCTTTATTTTCCTGCAAACGTTTACAATCTTTAAATAAAAAAGAACTCCCCCTGACGGTTTTAAACCATACAGAAAGAGTTCTCTGTGTTTTTGTTACATCTGCCTCGCTCCACACATCTTGCGGTATACAAGCACACCTGCCTGCATGGAATCGATCCACACGACATCCCACTGTAGATTTTCTCCTTTTGAAGCCTTAACTTACCTTTTTATCCGGCTCCTTTTTACCTTTCCTTTTGTTTGTTCAATGGCTATTTTATCTTTCTCCTGTTGTTACTGGAATCTCCTTATGGTAAATGTCTGGTAAATTTATTGTAAATTTTTTCGCTACACAGATAGTTTTAGGTAACATAAAAAAAACAGGCTCGTGACCTGTTTTCTCTCAGATATAATATTCCATCCGGTTTGCATTCTCCACTAACGTACAGCTCTCCCGGATCATCAGTTTTCCTTCTAACTCCGTCCGGACGATTCCCTTATGTCCGCCGTCCAGGCGGTCGATCAGAAGATAAAGAGCAAACTTTCCCATCTCTTCCGACTGATCCATCGCCGGAATCAGTAAACTCCAGATGGATGCCGCCACCATCACCCCCGCAGCAAACCCGGTAAGAATCCGGGACAACCGTTCGCTCATATCATGTTTCATAAAAAATACGCACGCTGCACCGAGCGACGTACCCAAAAACGGAATTAAAATTCCATAAAATACTGCCTGATCCATAAGACACCTTCCTCTCTTATTATTAATAAGTAATTGCAAACTTTATTTCAGTTATTTTCTTTAAGTCCTCAATCAATTTTACAATTTCGTATTCTATTCATAATGTATGTATTTTATTGGTTAGTATCAACTAACTTTATTGTAATAATAAGAGAAAAAATGTCAATAGGTAGAAAAAGAGGTTACTACACAAAGCTGACATTCTTTCTGTAATAACCTCTTTATCCTATCCCGGTATTATAAAGCAAGTACCGCAACAACATACACCAAAATAAACAATATCGACAATAATATTCCGAATATTCCTGTAATAATCCCTGCAATCGCAAGTCCTTTGCCCGGCCGCTTCTGCACAAGACTTACAATTCCCTGTGGCAATGCGATCAGTGCAAGAATAATTCCAATATAAGGCAAAAAGCTGAATACAATCGCAAGAATTCCAAGTACCAGCGAACAGATTGCAAGGTTCTTGGTCGTTCTCTTATCCGGAACCGGTTCCCCGATCACGATCACCTGCTGTCTCGGTCTCGCCTGCTCCTCATATCCTCTGTCAAAGTTTTCTCCATAGTTTCCCTGTTCCATATGTAAACCGTCCTTTACTATGCAAGCTGAAGAAATACTACAATGACCATGATCAAAAGCTGTATTACCGTACATCCAACAAAAGCCCCGACAACATTCCCCATCTTACCTGCCAGTCCCTGTCTTACATAAACTGTTCCAAATAAAGCTCCGATCAGTAAACCCAACCATCCGCAAAGAAGAAATCCAGCGATACAACTGATCCCGATAAACACATTACACATTGTCGGTGTTTTATGCAATGGCTGATACTGCTCGCCGCTGCCCTGATATACTCCGTTCACAGCAAGATCAACTTTATTTCCGATTGCCACAACACGAATTTCCGTATCATCGATCATAATTGGATAATCCACCATCATCACCCACCAGTTCTGTGATTTCACCTTGTACGCCTGACCATTCACCAGAATCTTTGCTCCAAATCCTGCCTTGTACTCAATCACATTGTTTGTTCCATTTACCGTTACTTCCCATTTCTTTGTCATTTTCATGCTACTCCTTGTCTCCACGGTCTTTCTGCCGTATTCTTTATCATTTTACCACATAAAAGTATAAAAGAAAACCTTTTTTCGACTAAATTAGAAAAGGATTTTTATGTAACTTTGATTTCTTATTGCAAAACTGCGTTTCTATGTATCAGGAACATTTCACCGTAATTTCCTGTTACACGAAAAAAGCTTCGAGAAAATCTCAAAGCTTTTTGTTAGTAGCGAGAGGGGGAGTCGAACCCTCGACACCATGGGTATGAACCATGTGCTCTAGCCAACTGAGCTATCTCGCCATATTTCTGCCTGCGCTATCACGCAGTGATGTGTGCACCGGCACCGAAGATGCGCTACACATTTTCCACTCCGACCAATAACATCCTGTCATTGTCTTCTGTAGAAATGGGACCTATAGGGCTCGAACCTATGACCCTCTGCTTGTAAGGCAGATGCTCTCCCAGCTGAGCTAAGATCCCATATACTTGCGAGTCGCTTGCGCAACTCGCTTTGCTATTATATAATGAATCACATAAAAAAGTCAACACTTATTTTTGTGTTTCTGCAATTTTTTTAGGATTGCTATTTTCATCCGCTATTCTTCCAACAGCCGATCCACCAGTTTTACGCAGTCTGCTGCATCTTTCGAGTATCCGTCCGCTCCGATCTCATCTGCAAAACTTTCATTGATCGCCGCACCACCGATAACGATCTTGCTGCTGCATCCCATCTCTTTTGCCAATTCCACAACATCTTTCATGCGCATCATCGTTGTTGTCATAAGGGCTGACAGACCAATTACTTTTGCATGCTCTTTTAAAGCAGTCTCAACGATCAGCGAAGCCGGAACATCTTTTCCAAGGTCAATCACATTGTAGCCATAGTTTTTCAACATAAGAACAACAAGATTTTTTCCAATATCGTGAATATCTCCTTCTACTGTTGCAACTACAATTGTCGCCTTTTGTTCCGCATCATTCCGCTCTAACATTGGCTCTACGTATTCGATCGCCATCTTCATCGTGTTGGCAGAGGAGATCAGCTGTGGCAGGAAATATTTCTGTTTGTCAAACAGCACGCCAACTTCATTGATCGCCGGGATCAGATGATGGTTGATGATCTCATCCGGTTTTTCTCCGTCGGCAAGCGCCTTTTTCACCTCATCTAAAATGCCACCCTTATTTCCTTTTAAGACAGCTTCAAAAATAGCACTTCTTCCTTCCTGTGATCCAGGTTTTGCCTGATCATCCGCCGCCGCTTTTTTTACCGGGACAAGCACGCGCTCCTGACCTGCGTACTTTTCAGCGAGCATGTTCATACGCTCAATATAGCGGATATCACTCTCTTCTCTTGCAAGAAGCAGATCAGACGCAAATGCGGCATTCATCAATAATTCCTGCGATGGATTTGCAATAGCCATTGTAAGCCCATGTGCGATTGCCATCGTAAGGAACGCTGTATTCACATAAGTCCGCTCCGGCAGACCAAAAGAAATATTGGAAAGTCCACAGGCTGTTGGCAGTCCAAGTTCATTTTTACAATAAGAAAAGGTTTCATAGCACTCAATGGCAGCTCTTGGATTTGCTCCGATCGTTGCAACCAGTCCGTCTACGATAATGTCCTCTTTGCTCATTCCGATCTTGATTGCCTGCTCCATAACCGTGCGGATGATCGCATGTTTTTCCTCAGAATCATTCGGAAGCCCTGCATCCGATAATGGCAGCAAAATAAACATTGCTCCGTATTTTTCTGCAATCGGAAGAAGTTTATCCATTTTCTCTTTTTCCATGGAAATCGAATTGATCAGGGCACGTCCCGGATAAATACGGAGAGCCGCCTCAATAATATCTACATGGCTGGAATCAATGCACAGCGGACAATCAACCGTAGAAGTCACTTCGTAAATCGTGTTGATCATCATTTCTTTCTCATCAATTCCGTTCATTCCCATATTAACATCAAGAATCGCAGCACCGTTTTCTTCCTGGTCTAACGCCATCTGACGCACCATGTTAAGGCTGCCCTCCCGCAGTTCTGCCTGAAGTTTTTTCTTACCGGTCGGATTGATGCGCTCACCGATCACCATAAAATTACCATCCAATGTAATTTCCACCAGTTTACGTTCAGAAGTCAGAATTCTTCTTTTTTGCGTCAAAGGTTTATGCAGCGGCATATCCTTCACTGCTTCTTTCAGTGCACGGATATGCTCCGGTGTCGTGCCACAGCAGCCTCCGATAATGGACGCACCGGCCTCCACCAGTTTTTTTCCACAGGAAGCAAACTCCTCTGGTCCTGTCTTGTAGACTGTCACACCATTCTCCAGCTCCGGCAGCCCTGCATTCGGCTTTGCAAGGATTGGAATTGTGGCATACTCTGCCATTTTTTCAACCGGTTCTATCATATCCTCCGGTCCTGTTGAACAGTTGATCCCGATCGCATCAGCTCCGAGACTCTGCAGTACGACTGTCGCCGTTGCCGGATCTGTTCCATAAAGGGTTCTTCCATCCGGGTTATATGTGAGTGATACCATGATTGGAAGATCACATACTTCCCTGATCGCAATGACTGCCGCCCTGCATTCCTGAAGACTCATCATGGTCTCTACCACAAAGAGATCAGCGCCTGCATCTGCAACTACCTCTGCCTGTTCTTTGTAGACATCCACAAGATCTTCAAACATCAGGTCGCCGATCGGATATAACTGTTGTCCGGTCATCGTCATATCCGCTGCCACCAGCGCTTTTCCCTGCGCCGCTTTTTGGGACAGGGCGATCAGTTCCCGGTTCATTTCTTCTAATCTGTCTGCAAGTCCATACTCTTCCAGTTTTATACGGTTTGCAGTAAATGTTGGTGCATACAAAATATCAGTTCCGGCCGCCACATAATCTTCCTGTAACTTTATCATAATATCAGGATTTTCAAGAATCCACTGTTCCGGGCACACGCCAACCGGCATGCCTGCTTTCTGCAAATTCGTTCCTGTCGCTCCATCCAGAATAACCGGTCCGTTTTCCACCAGTTTTTTAAATTCTGCTTTTGTCATTGTCTTTTGTCATTCCTTCCGCGGATTTATTCCTTTTGATTATGCCATTTCCATAAATGCGGCGCAAGTATTTTTAAATTCCTATTTACAGCAATTCTTTGAGGATTTTATTGACCATTCCAGGATTTGCCTTTCCTTTCATTGCCTTCATGGTCTGTCCAACCAGAAATCCGATCGCTTTTTCTTTTCCATTACGGTAATCTTCTACTGACTGTGGATTGTCTCTGATGACCTGTTCCACGACTGCTTGCAGTTCGCCGGCATCATTGACGGTCTTTAATCCTTTTTCCTCAACGTATTTGTCAGGATCAATATCATGTTTGAAAACTTCCTCAAACACTTCCTTTGCAACCGTGCTGTTGATCGCACCGGAATCTGCCAGTTCAATGACTTTTGCAAGATTTACCGGAGAGAATTGAATGTCCTCCGGGTCCATCTCATTTTCTTTTAACAGACGGATGATTTCACCCATAATCCAGTTGGAAACTTTCTTTGGTTTCTTACATATCTCTGTCGTCGCCTCGAAAAGATCGGCAAATTTTTTATGTCCGGTGATAATTTCCGCATCATAATCCGGCAGACCGAATTCTTTTTTATAACGTTCTAATTTTTCTGTGCGGAGTTCCGGCTGTCTTGCTTTAATTTCTGCGATCCACTCGTCGCTTATGACAATTGGAACAAGATCCGGTTCCGGGAAATAACGGTAATCCTGTGCATCCTCCTTAGAACGCATTGCATAGGAATACTCTTTGTTATCATCCCATCTTCTGGTCTCCTGAATGACCTTTTTTCCTTCCTCGATCAGCTCGATCTGACGGGTGCGCTCGCCCTCAATGGCTCTTGCGATCGCCTTGAAAGAGTTCAGGTTCTTCATCTCGGTACGTGTTCCAAATTCCGGTGCACCCATCTCACGGACGGAAAGGTTGACATCGGCACGCATGGAACCTTCATTTAATTTACAGTCAGACGCACCAAGATACTGGATGATCAGTCTTAATTTTTCCAGATAGGCAATGACCTCCTCTGCGGAACGCATATCCGGCTCTGACACGATCTCGATCAACGGTACACCGGAACGGTTGTAATCGACAATTGAGCAGTCCTCCCACTCGTCATGCACCAGTTTTCCGGCATCTTCCTCCATATGGATTTCATGGATACCAACGGTTTTCTTACCCGCTGCAGTTTCAATCTCCACCCCGCCGTTCCTGCAGATTGGCAGATACAACTGGGAAATCTGGTAATTCTGCGGATTATCCGGATAAAAATAGTTTTTACGGTCAAACTTGCAATACTGTGTAATGCTGCAGTTAGTGGCAAGACCAACTGCAATCGCATACTCTACCACCTGTTTATTTAAAACAGGAAGAGAACCCGGCATACCGGTGCATACCGGACAGGTATGGCTGTTTGGCGCCCCTCCGAATGCGGTTGAGCAGCCACAGAAAATTTTTGTTTTACTTGCTAATTCAACATGGACTTCCAGTCCAATCACAGTTTCATATACTTTACTCATGACGCTTCCTCCAAACTTATGCTAACGGACTGTGTTCATATTCCCTGGTCTGCTCAAATGCATACGCAGCGCGGATAATATTTTTCTCTTTGAAACAGTCGCCGATCAGTTGTAAGCCGATTGGAAGTCCATTGGAATCTTTTCCACAAGGAAGTGAAATTCCCGGAAGTCCTGCAAGGTTTACAGAGATGGTATAAATATCTCCGAGATACATTTTTATCGGATCACTTAAGGATTCCCCTAACTTCGGAGCCGTTGTCGGGGCTGCCGGTCCTAAGATCACATCATATTTTGCAAATGCTTCATCAAATGCTTTTTTGATCAATGCCTTTGTGCGAAGTGCTTTCAGATAATAAGCATCATAATATCCACTGCTTAATACGAAGGAACCCAGCATGATCCTTCTTTTTACTTCCGGACCAAAACCTTCCGAACGTGTCTTTTTGTACATATTATGAAGTCCTTCGTATTCCTTTGCGCGATAACCATATTTTACTCCGTCAAAACGTGCAAGGTTTGAGCTTGCCTCGGCACAGGCGATGACATAGTATGCAGGAATTGCATATTCCACAAGACTCAGATCAAATTCCTCTACGACCGCACCTTTTTCTTCTAAAACCTTTGCTGCATTTAATACGGCCTCTTTTACTTCCGGATCAAGTCCCTCTCCAAAGTAGTCTCCTGGGATTCCGATTTTTAATCCTTTCACATCATCTACCAGAGCATCCGTGAATTTTAAGTCATCTCTTGCGATAGATGTGGAGTCTTTCTTATCATAAGAAGCTATCGCTTCTAAGATTGTTGCACAGTCTGTCACATCTTTTGCAATCGGTCCGATCTGATCCAGTGAGGAGCCATAAGCGATCAGTCCATAACGGGAAACGGTTCCATAAGTTGGTTTGATTCCGGTCACACCACAGAATGAACTTGGCTGACGGATGGAACCGCCGGTGTCAGAACCTAACGCATAGGAGCATTCTTCTGCTGCAACCGCTGCACAGGAACCACCGGAAGAGCCACCCGGGACATGAGCTTCATTCCATGGATTCTTAGTTGCCCCATAAGCGGACGTCTCTGTGGTACTTCCCATCGCAAACTCATCCATATTTGTTTTTCCAATGATCACCGCACCTGCTTTTTCAAGATTTTCTACCGCTTCTGCAGTGTACGTTGGTTTAAAATTATATAATATCTTTGAGGAACAGGTCGTCAGCAGATCTTTCGTGCACATATTGTCCTTGATGGCGACCGGCACTCCGGCAAGCGGGCCTGTAAGCGTTCCATCATCGATCATTTTCTGTACTTCCTCTGCACGTTTTAATGCGCCTTCACGATCTACTGTCACGAAGCTGTTCACTCTTTTCTCTTTTGCTTCAATTGCATCTAAAGCTGCTGTAACAGCCTCTGTAACCGTAACTTCTTTTGCTTTTATTTTTTTGCCTAATTCCACGGCAGTCAAACTCATTAAACTCATTTCTATCACCCTTTCTTCCTTATTCCATGCTCACATCCAACACATCCGAATGCTAACCAATCGTCTTTGGCACCTTGAATCCACTGTCTTTCATGGAAGGCGCATTAGAAAGGGTTGCTTCGCTTCCGTCTCCATTCGTGACAACGTCTTCACGAAATACATTTGTCACCGGGAAAACATGAGACATCGGCTCAACTCCTGTGGTATCTAACTCATTTAATTTATCAATATAGTCAAGCATGGCTCCCATGTCTTTTTTTGCCTGCTCTTTTTCTTCTTCATTCAATTCCAGTTTTGCAAGAATTCCTACATATTCAATGGTTTCATCTGAAATAATATTTGCCATTTTTCTTATCCTCTCTGCTTTCTTTCCGGCTATGGCTCTAATCTGCTCATATCACGTGGGAACAATGTGGTCTCTCTGACATTATCTTCACCGATCAGTTTCATCGTCAGTCGCTCCAGACCGATTCCAAGACCTCCGTGTGGCGGCATTCCGTGTTTGAATGTGTCCATGTACTGCTCCATGCCCTCGGTTGTCATGCCGCGTTTTTCAATTTTTTCCAGCAGCATGTTGTAATCGTGGATACGCTGTCCACCGGTCGTGATCTCCAGACCGTGATACAATAGATCAAAACTTAATGTAAACGTCGGATCTGCCGGATCGTCCATTGCGTAGAATGGTCTTTTCTTGGAAGGATAATGTGTGACAAACACGAAATCCGCATCACATTCCTCTTTAAAATACTGTCCGATCAAAGCCTCCTCTTCCGGTTCAAGATCATATGGGTTACGAATTTTTCTGCCGTATTTTTCAGCTACTTTTCTTTTTGCCTCGTCGAATCTGACGGTCGGGATTTTATCCACATTCGGCAGTGTCACACCAAGGATTTTCAACTCTTTTTCGTAGTCCTTTTTCAAAAGGTCAACCATATACTGTAAAAATCCGGTCTCCATTGCCATGATATCTTCGAATCCATCAATGTATCCCATCTCAAAATCAAGACTGGTATACTCATTCAAATGACGTTTTGTATTGTGTTTTTCTGCACGGAACACCGGGGCTGTCTCAAATACACGGTCAAATACGCCAACCATCATCTGTTTATAAAACTGTGGGCTCTGCGCTAAAACAGCCGGTCTGTGGAAATAGTCCATACGGAACATATTTGCACCACCCTCAGCGCCTTTTGCACCGATCTTCGGCGTGTGGATCTCGGTAAATCCCTGCTCATAAAGAAAATCACGGAATCCTCTGACGACACCTTCCTGAATCTTAAATTTTGCACGCTCTCTTATATTTCGAAGTGCAATGGAACGGTTGTTTAAGTTTGCTTCCAGAGAAGTGTTTAATTTCCACTTGGAAATTGCTAACGGCATCGGTGCAACCGGCTCAGATAATACCCGGATGCTGTCTAACCGGATTTCAAAACCATTCGGTGCCCTGTCCTCGCTTTTCACTGCACCTTCCACTTCCACGGTGGCTGCTTCTTTCAGGTCTTTTAAGTCAAACTTTGTTTTTCCCTCTTCAAATACACATTGAAGAAGTCCTTCCCTTTTTCGTAAAACGACAAATGCAACCTCTCCCATATCCCTTATGGTATGAACTGCACCGTTCACTTTTACGGTCTTTCCTTCGAAATCTCCTGCTAAGATCTCACTGATCTCTACTGTGTCTTTTTTGTTTACTCCTGTCATGAATTCCATACGTTTGTACGCTCCTTTTCTTTCCTTATTTTGGGAATTACTCGGTGCGGGACGGAATAATCATTATAATAAATGAAACTAAAAAAGCCCTGAAAGAACAACTTCGTTCTTTCAGGGCGAGATATACGATTATCCCGCGGTACCACCCGCATTGAAAAATGATAACATTAAATTCATTTTCCCACTCAATGTGCGTAACGTGCACTGACGTACTGACCTACTTACATACCGGTTATCACAATGATCCAAATAGCTTCGGCTGTAATACCCGGTTATGGTTCAACCAGTCTGCTCCAGAGTGTTCCCTGTATCTCCTCTTTCAAACAGCGCTCTCAGTCGGTGACGCTGTATTCCTGTCGACATCTGAAGATCAGAGTCTCTATCAACGCTTTACTGTGTTAATGTTGTAATATTTATATCACTTCAAAAACAGAATTGCAAGAAAAAATTTGATTTTTATTATAACAAATTTTAATAATTGTTATTCTTTTTGGTTAAAAAACATCAATCCCAACGATTTATCATGCCAGAAACCCGCCGGATCACCATCACTGCAAGAAGTCCGATCACCGTTCCGGAAGCAATCCCTGTGATAGCAAGAACCGGGAGATAATAAATTAAAGTTGCCGTATCAAGTACCCACATTGCGACAAATATCTGACCTGCATTGTGCGAAATGCCGCCGAGAACGCTCACTCCGGCAGCCGAAAAAAGCTTTGATCTCTTTGCCAGATACATCACTGCAAAACTCAAAAGTCCTCCGGCAAAACTGTAAAGCATTGCTGCCATGGAACTAAACGTAAGTCCTGTGAGCAGGATACGCACCATGGAAAGTGCAAATGCTTCCTTTGTTCCAAGTGTGTACAGTGCGACCATCACCACAAGATTTGCAAGTCCAAGCTTTGCCCCGGGAATCCCCAGATTTACCGGGATCAGCGTTTCAATATAGGAAAGCACAAATGCAAGTGCCACAAGCATTCCAAGAAGTGCTGTTTTTTTTGCCATAATCATTCCCTTCTTTTCTCTAATGCTGCAAAATGTCGATTCCGGAGTCTTCTCCGTTCTCGATCGTGATAACTACCTTATCCGGGAGACAGACGATCGTCTCTTTGTTCCTGCTGATTTTATTGTGATGCACACAGATCTGATCCGGGCATGACGCTTCCGGCATATTCACATAGCCATCCAGAATCGCAAACCGGTTATAAGAGCCATCCTCAAACCGTATCGTCTCTGTATGATCCTCCGAGAGCGGATATCTCCCATATTCCACACCGTCCACTGTCACAACGGCAACTGCATTTTGGGTCGATACCTTCTGGTAATACTGTATTGCAACGTATATACCGGCCGCCGCCACAAGTAACACAACGATCAGGAGCCAGTCATTTTTCCGGATGCGTAACTCTTTCCCATCCTGCGCCCCTGCTTCTTTTTGAGATGGTTCTTTCATCTGAAATATTTTTTTCATCTGGGACTCTCTTTCCTCTTTGTTTTCTTTTTTATCAGCTGCACCTATTTGTTTATGAAATCAAAAGTACTGCATCATCACTCTGTGTATTCTTCAAATCCATCCGAATACTGAATGCTTCCGTCTTCCAGAATCCACATTGCCTCCACACCGTCAAGCTGATTTACAAATTCCATTCCTTCCGCAAGCGGCATATTAAAAACCGCAGTGGAATACGCATCTGCCATTCCAGAATCATTTGTGATAATGGTAACGGATGAAAAATTATCTGCCGGCATCAGGGTATCCTGATTGATAATGTGACAGTATCTTTTTCCATCGACTGTATAATAGCGTTGATAATTTCCACTCGTTACCACGCTTAAATCCTGAACTTCCACTTTTTTTATATATGCCTGATCACTCTCCACATCAGGATTCTGAATTCCGACCGCCCAGGCGCTTCCATTCGGGTGTCCGCCAATAGCGCACACATTTCCCCCGACCGAAAAAAGCATGTACTGGATTCCCAGTTCATTTTTTGCATACTCTGCAACCTTTTGAACCGCATAACCTTTTCCAATACTTCCAACATCTAACGACATATCCGGGTCTGTCAGATAAACCGTAGACGCCTCCTCGTCAATGACAATATTATGGATATCTGTATGTTCTGCTGCTCTCTCCAATTCATCCATCGGCGGCAGCTCTGCGGAATCGGGATCTTCACTTCCTGCTTCCCTATAATCATGCCAGATAGACAGCACACTTCCCATTGCGATATTCATGTTTCCATCTGTTTTTTCATCCATCGTAATGCCGAGTTTCAACAGCTCGATGATTTCCTCATCCACCTTTACCGGCTGGATTCCCGCATTATCATTGATGGTCTTGATGTTATTCATCCCCTCATAGTCGTGATAAATATCATACAGATCATTATAGTATTGAAACTTGTCTTTGATCAAGGACATCTGTTCCGAAAATTGCTCCTTTGATGATGCGTATCCGATAATCTGCGTCTGCGTGTCAAACACATCAAAAAAAGATGCCTCATATTTTTCCAGATCTTTCCCTGTGCTATGTCTGTAGGCGATCAGGCCAATCAATGCAAGCAATATCAAAACTGCCGCAATCTGTCTCTTTTTTTCCATTCATTCTTCCTCTCGTATAAAAGAAAAAGAGGGGTTATACGCCCCTCCTGCCGTCATCCTTATTTTTTCTCATAAATGCCGAATTCATTCTGGATCAAAATATCGCCAATCTCTAATTCCAATGGCAGCTTATACTTCTGAACTTCCATGGAACCATTCTGTGTGGTCAACATCACACTTGTCTCCTTAAATGATTCAACTGTATATTCTTCTACTTCTTTTTTTCTTTTAAACATAAATTGACGCCCGTTTTCCTATTCCCAAACTCTAAAAACCAAAGAAGATTATATCAAGCCTCTGTCATTCATGCAAGATATTTTTTCGTTGTTTTTCTTCCAGATAATGGCAGCGTATTTGTAGTTTTTATTTTAATTTGCGCAATATTTTTATGATCTTCACCTCAAAGACTACCGCAACTACAAGAATCAGCCCCATAACAATCAGACTATATGCTGCATCGACCCGATATCCTAACGCATCGCAGATGCTGGTAAAAAGAAGAGACAACACAAATACCAGTTTGATCAGTTCCACCATGCGGATCGTATATTTGCGTATCGCTCCGGTACAGACCTCGCGCGACAGTCCGTTAACGCGCTCCGGGTAAATAGCCAGCACAGTAAGCCCCATATAGACAAGAATCAGGATCAGCACATTCATGACAATACGCACTGCCCCTGCGCCGTAGACAATCCCATAATAAACCTGTAATCCCATATAAAATAATGCTGCTATCGCCGAAATAATCTCGAAAACGAGTGTCTCTGCTGCCAAATGATTTTTCTTCATTCTATATCATTTCCTTTTCTGGTATTGCTATTTGCAATCTTCCCTGAATCCATAACATAGTTAGAATACAATATTTTTTTCTTTTCTAAAAGTAATTTTAGAATAATTTTAGAATTATGTGTTTTCTTTTCTTGAAAATCAGTTTCGCTGTGCTATAATTATTTAGGTTATGATTACGAATCAACACTAAAGGAGAACTTATATATATGGAAAAATTTATTATTCCAAAAGATTATCATTCAGAATTAAACCTGCATGATACACAGATTGCAATTAAAACAGTCAAAGATTTCTTTCAGAATCTTCTTTCCCAGAGACTGAATCTCTCCCGTGTATCAGCACCTTTATTTGTCGATCCTGATTCCGGATTAAACGATAACTTAAACGGTGTGGAACGCCCTGTTACATTTGATATCAAAGAACAGAACGGAAGGGAAGCTGAAGTTGTCCAGTCCCTTGCAAAATGGAAAAGATATGCTTTGAAAAAATATGGTTTTTCTTACGGCGAAGGACTTTACACAGATATGAATGCCATCCGCCGCGATGAAATCACCGACAATATCCACTCTATTTTTGTTGACCAGTGGGATTGGGAAAAAATCATCAAAAAAGATGAGCGTACCATTGCAACTTTGATGGATACCGTAAAGGTTGTATACAAATGCCTTCGTAAAACAGAAAAATATATGGCAATCCAGTATGATTATATTGAAGAAATCCTGCCACATGATATTTTCTTTGTCACAACTCAGGAATTAGCTGACATGTTCCCGGACAACACACCAAAGGAACGTGAGTATTACATCGCAAAAGCAAAAGGTGCTGTCTGCATTATGAAGATTGGTGATGTTCTGGAAAATGGTGAACGCCATGACGGACGTGCTCCTGACTATGATGACTGGAGTTTAAATGCTGACATCGTTGTTTACTATCCGGTTCTTGATATTGCATTAGAGTTATCTTCCATGGGTATCCGTGTTGACAAAAAAGCGCTGCTTTCCCAGTTAAAGAAGGCTGGCTGTGAAGAAAGAAAAGATCTTCCTTTCCAGAAAGCAATCATCAACGAAGAACTTCCATACACTATTGGCGGCGGCATCGGACAGTCCCGTATCTGTATGTTCTTCCTGCGCAAAGCGCACATTGGAGAAGTACAGTCCTCTCTGTGGCCGGAAAATATGATCGCACAGTGCGAGGAAAATGGAATCCAGCTTCTGTAAATCAAAAAAAATTGTTATTGATATAAAAATCAGCACCCGCTTCACATTTTTGTGAATGAGTGCTGATTTTTCTTTCTTCTGCAAATTTCAGTTTACATTAATTCCAATCTGCTAACTGCTGATATAATTTTTCTTTTATATAATCCATATCCAATGCCTCACTCTACGATAAACTGATCATCCACTTACGCCTCTTAAAGATAATTAACGATACAACCAGTCTGAATATTTCCTCCGTGGTAAGCAGTGTATACACACCCACAATTCCCCACTTAAATACATACGCTGCAAGCAGACACAATCAGCAGTATCTTCCAAGCTCTTTTGCGCTGCCATCTACACGGTACAGTCCGGTATATATTCCCGCCAGAAGAATGAGCAATGCCGATACGGCTACCGCTCCGGCTAAGCCTGCATACATAATCTTTTTTGACTCTGTATAAGCCTCATCATATTCTTTCCTGCCCAGCCTCTTGCCGACCATCACACCGGCTGCTGCCGACAATCCACTAAGTGCTCCTACGATAAGCCCTGACAGTAATTTTGCTGAAACGCAATGACCATACCGGCTTATCTCCATCTTTTCTGATACATAAGGCAAATCCAACTGCAATAAATACAAGGTTAAACAACTGCGAAATCAGTGTCGCGATCGCTGCTCCTTTTATTCCCATACATGAGAATCCGAATTTTCCAAATATCAGCAGATAATTAAGACCTGTGTTTACAGCGACTGCCACAAAGCTCGCCAAAAATGGTATTGTGGCATGCTCCCTGCAGCGCAGCCATGAGGAAAAAATATTGCTGACCGCCATTGGAATATAGGAAAACGCTACTATTCTGAAATAGAGCGCACCGGTATTTACAATACTCACATCCCTTGTGTACAGCCCAAGGATCTGCGATGGAAAAACTCCTGCTGCAAACAAAAACAGTGCAGCTATTACAATTCCGCTAATAAGGCTCACATCAAAGCTGCACCATGCCTCTTTTGTATCTTCTGCTCCAATAAACTGTGCGATCAGTATCCCCGCAACCGTGCTCACTGCACCGATCACCACGGAAAAAATCAGCGAAAAATTTCCACATAGTCCAACTGCCGATATGTTAGTTTCTCCTAACTGTCCTATCATAATCTGGTCTACAATTGAAAAAGATGCCTGCAGCATACTTTGCAAGGTGACAGGAATTGCTATTTTACACAATGAATTCATAAACTTTGACATTATAATTCCCCCGTACTTTCTCTTTTTATCAACTCAACCGGCAGCACGATTTCTGTCTCACATTCTGCTCCATCGCGCATTGCCTCAAGACACTTAATTGCAGTTTTTGCCCTAAGAGGCGCCTCCTGATGAATTGTTGTAAGGGATGGATGGCTTTCCCTGCTTGCCATATTATCATCAAATCCGATTATCTGGATATCCTTTGGGATTTGTATGTTTTTCCCCTGCAAAAATCGCATAAATTCGAGCGCATAAAAATCTGACACTGCAAACACAGCGGCAACATTGTTCTTTAACAGCGTCTGATATTTATCCTCATAAAAACACATTCTTTCCTTTTCTGTCTTGGGTATTTCCCATCTTAATGTTTCTTCTGGTTCAAAGGCTTCGCTAAAGCCCGCGATGCGCTCTTTGTCCATGCAGATGAAATTGTCCGCTATGCACAACGCTTTTTTATGTCCAAGCTCCCTAAAATACTTTCCTACCTGATAACCACCGTCATAATGGTTGATGACCAGATTTATTCCTCCTTTTCCTAAGATTCTGATTATATGGTACATCAGAAATGCGTGTTTTACAAAGGTCAAGCGTGTAACCCATGACAAAATTCACATTGAATTTTTGTAACTTTTTACTTGGCCTGGGATTTCAATTTCTTATTATTATGCATACAGATGATGTTTTCCTTTATGCTGACCGATGACAATTCCAGCCTGAAGGTATATCATGTTCACTTTGTCCATCATCTTCAAATTCTACCAACTTAGTTTTAATCCCAACTCCATATAGATCATAGTTATTATCTGGAATATAAATATCATTGGCTAAGTAAAAACATCTTTATATAAGTAAAATGTTCTACTCCTCTTTAATTATTGTGGTAAAATCAAAGTTGGATTTTTCAACAGCGTGGCAATAACCGGGGCATATTTAGATATTCCATAATCTTCAACAATACTGGTTATTCTAGCGCCTGCATCCTTTGATGAAGCCCCACATAAGAAAATCCTTTCATCAACAGTTCCATAATCCAACACGATAAAACGATCATGGAATATACCGCCTGTCTTTTTCATTGACATATTTACTGTTGGGTACTCCTTGCAGAAATCTGTAAATTCTATGTTGTGAAGTTTATTATTTCCAACATTATCACTGAATAAAATAATATCTACTCCAATCGGAGAATTTTTAAGATGTACCAGCGTTCTTAATCCAATATAATTGTCAACGACATATATTGACGACTTAGCCTGTTTATAAATGGACTCATATACCTCATCTGCACTACTGAATTTTGCATTAAACATGAGCCATTTTTCATCATCGTCTGAAACAAAGCTGTTCATCATATCAGCCAACCCAGATTTTGTCACAACATCCTTCAAGCCTTCTGCAACATCGGAAATCTGTTTTTCAAGAGAGATCATATCTGAGTTGATTTTGTTAATTTCTATTCGGTTGTTAGCAGTCTCCATGCTTAACTGAAGTATTTCCCGCTGACCAATAAGATCTCGATTTTCTAAAATATAATCTTTCATTCTTTTGAAGGTTCTCACCAATGCAATGCTTTGTCTTACCGCAAGTTCTCCTTTTAGTACAGTCATTAACATATATACACCTTGTTCCGTAAAAACGTAAGGATTGCTGCGGGATTTGCTGTTTATATTTGCGGTCACAAATTGTGACCGCAAATATTCAACTTCATTATCAGATAATTGAAACATCATATCATTCTGAAATCTTTCTATATTTCTTTTTACCTGCTGATTAAAAGCCTTAAGTTCATATCCATATACTTCAGCCAGATCTGCATCTAATAACACTTTACATCCCCGAAATTCATATAATTTTTGTTTCATAAATTCTTCATTGATCTCAATTACTTCAATTTCATCTTTCTTTTTATCTTCTGCCATATATTTCCTTCCTTGTTTTGCGGTCACAAACTGTGACCGCAATTCTCATATGAACATAGTGCCGACATCAGCAATATGTCCAATTTGTCATTATTATTCTATTACCTCAGCTAATCATTTTCCTTTCCATATTAGACTTTCTCCTCCCACATTGAACCATTTTACTGACGTCAGTAAAATGGTCTATTCTTCTTTTTTCTTCATTTTGTCATAATACGCTTTATACCTATAAATCGTCCTCTCACTGACATTGTTCCGCTTCGCAATTTCTACCATTGTCATGCCGCTCTCATACCCAACAACAAAATCATTATAAATTGCCATCCATTTGGCGTTATGTTTCTGACGACCGCTTAATTTACGATTTCTGTAATACTCCAATTCCTCCCGAAGTTCTACATTCTCTTTTTCCAACTCCCCAATTCTTTTTAACGCCTCTTCAAGTGTTACCGTTTTCTCCATTACCCTGTCCTCCGTTCATGTCATTCTCGTTTTGTCTATATTATAAATATCTGTGTTACTTTAGTCAATCCGATTATGTCATGTTGCGTCATTTTTTACAATAGCTTTCATACAATCGAAATACCGATGATATCTTTTACAGGCTAAACTTCTCCAAAAGCAGTCAGCCTGTATGTTTTTTATCCAATCACGTAAAATCCATTTTCTTTTTATTGCTGGTCCATATTTTAAGATCAGCGCTGTCACAACATCCACACATCTCTCAAATGCTGCATTCTCTTTTGCATCATCATAATATCTCTTTCTCATTTGTCCGCCCCTTTCTGTGCTTAAATTGCTTTGGCAGCCAATTAGAGTTATCTGCTTTCAACAAATCACACACATATATCTTATTCGGCTTTCCCAATCCCTGATTCAGACTCTTTAAAACTACTCTTTCAAAACTTATAAAACTGTAATTAAGCAGTGTCCTCATCTTACAGAGAAACAATTGCTTGATAATATGGAATTTCCTGCTAACTGGGATAAAATCAGCCGATACAGGAAAATATAATTCAATATCTACCATGAGTTTATTGACATACACATCTTGTAATGTTGATGTACATATGGTTGCGCTACGGAAACTTGCGATGCCCGTAGCCGGTGGAGCTCCATGAGTGGGCTCCATTTTTTATTTTCCCTGATAGTACCTTAACCTTACTACTTGTATCAATAATTTGCATTATGAGAAGTTTCAGGATGGAACTATAAAATGTATTGAGGATGAGATACCATTTGAAGTGCCGGAGGGGTGGGCTTGGTGTAAGTTGAACGATATATATAATTTTATTGATTATCGGGGTGCAACACCAACTAAAATAACAAATGGAATACCTTTGGTTACTGCAAAAAATGTCAAATCTGGATATATTGATTATACAATTGATGATTATATATCAGAAGAAGAGTTTAAAGAACGGCAGCAACGTGGCATTTCAAAAAAAGGTGATATTTTATTTACAACGGAAGCTCCTTTGGGCAATGCAGCTTTAGCTGATATGGAAAAATTTAGTGCAGGGCAAAGATTAATTACGTTTCAACAATATGGTTCAAAGAATGAATTGATAAATTATGTTATGTTAATGTTTATATTGAGTGATTTTTTTCAGCAACAATTATATGTTAATAAAACTGGAAGCACTGTAGCTGGTATCAAAGCCGCAATATTAAAAACTTTATGGATACCTGTACCACCATATAACGAACAACTTAGAATTAGTAATACTTTGAAGTCTGCTATAAATTTGATTGATAGTATTTCAAAAAATAAAGAAATACTTAGCACAAGTATAAGTAATACAAAATCTAAAATTCTCGACCTTGCCATCCGTGGTAAACTTGTCCCACAAGACCCGAATGACGAGCCGGCTTCTGTTCTTCTGGAGCGTATCAGTGCTGAAAAAGAAGAACTTATTAAACAAGGCAAAATCAAGCGTGATAAGAAGGAATCTGTTATCTTTAAAGGTGATGATAACTCTTATTATGAGAAGATTAATGGCGAAGTATTCTGTATTAACGAAGAAATACCGTATGATATTCCTGACACTTGGACTTGGATGCGATTAGAAAACTGCTGTATCAAAGAAATTCGCCGTGGAAAGTCTCCGAAGTATACAGTAAATAGCACTGTTCTTGTATTCGCTCAAAAATGTAACACAAAATACAACGGTATTGATGTAAGTTTAGCACAGTATCTCGATGAAACCACCTTAAAGCATTATCCGTCTGATGAATATATGCAAGATGGTGATGTGGTAATCAACTCTACAGGAACAGGAACTCTTGGACGAGTCGGAATTTATAGATATACCGATAATACTACATGTCTATCAATCGTTCCTGATTCTCATGTTACGGTAATTCGTAGTTTTAGTTGCATCAGCTCACATTACCTATATGCGTTCATGAAAGCTCATCAAAGCGAACTTGAAAAGAAAGGCGAAGGTTCAACAAATCAAAAGGAATTAAAGCCGCTTACATTAAAGGAAATGCTCATCGCAGTTCCTCCGTTATCTGAGCAGGAACACATTGAAAATGCAATATGCACTGCATTTAGTCGCTTTGCTGTAATTGAAGAGAGTCTCAATTGAGACTCTCTTCAATACAATTTAATCTTTCAAACAATTCAGTTATTTTATCTACAATTCTTAACTGCTCTGCTAATGGTGGAAGTGGAACAACAGCTCTCTTAAGCATATCTTGAGTGAGCTGATTGATTGCTGTAGAATTACTGTCATCAAATACACTTCTGAAGAAATTGGAACGTAGAAAATGTACAATATAACTAAAATATGGTGTCCTGTATACTGCCATAAAAGCTCCAAATGATACTTTTTCAGCAAGTTCAGGAATTAAAGCACATTTTCCTACAAGAGAACGGCTGCCATTTCTGGCACATATTAAAATATCATCTTTTTGAACAAATTGATTCTCTCTGATTGAAGTCTTTACACGCACTAAATCGGTACGATTGATTCGATCATTTACAATATTGCAAGAACGCAAAACTATAATGCCTTGAGTATCAATATCGGCAGGACGATACGTAAGACCAATATTTGTTGTACCAATCATTGATAAATTGCACCATTTCCAACCGTCAGGAAGTTCAAAAGGAAGTTGCTTATCAATGCAATTTATTTTCTCGTCAGGTAGCTTCTCATAATAAGAGGAGTGTAAACATCTTCGATATAATATTAGAGCGAATTTCTCGTAAAAATATTATATCGGAGGTGTCTTTTTATGGAGACAAAAATAACATTTGAAGAATACTTGAGAAAGGAAAATTTATCAGAAAATACGATAACATCGTATCTATGGACAGTGAATTATTTCAATGCGAATTACGATGTTGTTAGCAAAGAAAATCTGCTTGCCTACAAAGGGTATTTGATGGAATTCTTTAAGCCAAAAACGGTAAATCTACGTATACAGGCAATAAACAAGTATTTGGAATATTCAGAAGAACAGCACTTACAGATAAAAGCTGTAAAAGTGCAGCAAAAAAACTTCTTAGAACATGTTATCAGCAATGCAGATTACAATTTTCTTAAGAAGCAGCTCAAAAAGGATAGTAATATGGAATGGTATTTTGTAGTTTGGTATTTAGCAGCTACAGGGGCAAGAGTAAGCGAGCTGATTCAAATTAAGATTGAGCATATAGAAATTGGATATTTTGACCTATACACAAAGGGTGGTAAACTACGACGATTATACATACCACAAAAGTTAAAAATGGAAACTCTTGAATGGCTGGAGGAATCGCACCGTTCCTCTGGCTATTTGTTTCTTAACAGATATGGAGAAAGAATTACCACAAGAGGAATTTCTCAGCAACTTAAAAACTATGCCGAGAAATATGGACTTGACAAAAAGGTGGTTTACCCACATTCATTCCGCCACAGATATGCAAAGAATTTTCTCGAGAAGTACAATGATATTGCTTTGCTTGCCGATCTTATGGGACACGAAAGTATTGAAACTACACGCATATATCTTCGTAGAACTGCCAGCGAACAGCAGGAACTTGTAGATAAAATTGTAACTTGGTAAAAGAATTAAGCCGTCCTCAAATGAGGGCGGCTGTATGTTAAGCAAGTGCTTCTGAAATTTTATTCAACTGCACAAAGCAAAAGTCTATTGTTTCTACAATACGTTTTTGTTCTGACAATGGCGGTAATGAAAAAATAGCTTTTTTCCCATCTGTTGTTCCTAAACGAGGCATTTTTACACCGTAGGAGCAATGGTTAGCGTAAGCAATAAATGTACCCGACATTAAATAATATCGAGCATATTCAGGAAGCACACAATTTTTAAATTCTAAAGGAAGAATTTCAGAAGTGCAGTATCCGTCAGCATCTGATAAAACCACCTTATTGAGGTATGGGCGCAGTTTACTATACAATACTTGTCCCGAATGAAATTTGTGCTTTGTACTAACTGAATTTCGTTGATCCTTTGTCACTTTCTTTAAGACCGTGCCGGTATCTTTTTCTATATCTTCAAGGTCAAGAATCCATGCGTCTTCTGCTATATCTTCAGTATTAACATTAATACAATCCCCATAATCACACAACTCCCCCAAACAACATATTTTCCATGTTTCAGGAAGGTCATCAAATCTCCAATCCTCTAAAGATTCTTCAACTCTACCAGTCCTCAGATAATAAGAGTTATCATCACCTTTAAAGATAACAGATTCTTTCTTATCACGCTTGATTTTGCCTTGCTTAATCAGTTCTTCTTTCTCTGTACGAATACGCTCCAATAGCACAGACGCTGGCTCATCATTTGGGTCTTGTGGAACAAGTTTACCACGAATGGCAAGGTCTAAAATTTTTGTTTTAGCTGTAATAATAATTTTTTGCAAATCTATTTTTTCTTGTTCAAGCGCTTCTACAATTTTTAAGGATTCGTAAACATTATTACCAATTCTATCTTGTTCTTGAGTTGGCGGAACAGGAACAAATACATTAAGTATATTTGCTACTGATAATCCGGGTTGTGCTGCTCCAGTTGCATAATTATTAAGCCGTAGAGCTTCTAAGATATAGTTACTCCATTTAAAATCAATTCCATCAAACAGAGTTGTGACTACTGCATGTTCTGTGGCATAGAACTTTCCGATTGCGATATTAATATTTCCGCACAAAGCCCCCTGTCTTCCAACAATACTGAAAATTCCATCTTGATTATATTCATCTACATATCCCCTTACACCGTTTCCTCCAAAGCAAGGATAACTTTCTTCAAAAGGTTCTGATTTTATTTGATCAGTTGATTTGGACTTTCCTGCTGACATCATGCAAATATCTCTTAACCTTGCCCAAGCCCACCCCTCCGGCACTTCAAATGGTATCTCATCCTCAATACATTTTATAGTTCCATCCTGAAACTTCTCATAATGCAAATTATCCTCACCTTTAAAGATAATTGTATCATTCTTAATATCCTTTTTCTTGAGCTTACCTTCCTTGAGCATCTGCTGCTTCTGCTCTCTGATACGTTCCAACAATACCTCCGCTGGTTCATCATTTGGATCCTGTGGAACAAGTTTGCCTCGAATAGCAAGATCAAGTATTTTTTGTCTTAATGCTTTTGTATCCATTACTCCTCCACTTCTCCAATCAATTGTTCTAATTCTGAGACTGCTTTGGCAATATTCTGAGATTTTTCTTTAATCTGATCTAATAATTCCGCAAGTGTATAATTATCTGTATCAGATTCTGTCTTCATCCATGTAATATCCAGGCTAGTCTTATCTCTTGCAAGGATATCCTGAATTGAGAACTTACGCCATCTTCCATTTGGATTTTCTTCACTATATGTTTCTTTTCGCTTGCTTATGTCTCCATCTGCATAGCATGCTATAAAGTCATCAAAGTGCTCTGGCTTCAAAGGATTAGTTTTTCCAAATGATGGCATATCATTTCTAAGATCATAAATCCAGACTTCTTTTGTATTTCCCTTATCTGTTTTTCCACGAGTAAAGAAAAGTACATTTGTCTTAACACCCTGCGCATAGAATATTCCGGTAGGAAGACGCAGAATTGTATGTAAATTGCATTTATCTAATAAATCCAATCTAATTTTCTCGCCATCGCCATCTGCAAATAACACATTATCAGGCAATACAACAGCAGCTCTCGCTTTTCCGTTGTTTTTTAAACTTCGATAAATATGCTGTAAAAAGTTTAACTGTTTGTTACTTGTAGGATAAGTAAAATCATCACGTGTAGCACGTTCTCCGCCTTTCTTAGTTCCAAATGGTGGATTTGTCAGAACCAAATCGTAATCATGCATTGATTTTCCTATATTTGAAAGCGTATCGCCTAATGTAATAGGAGCTTCGATATCATGGAGCATAGCATTCATCAATGCCAACCGGTGTGTATCATGTACAAGCTCACAGCCTGTAAATGCTTCCTCCCTCTCAAATCTTGCCAAATCTGCATCTTCAATGTCAAAAAAATTATCTGTATGTTCTGATACATACTGATGAGCAGCAATCATAAAACCAAATGTTCCACAAGCAGGATCATTACATCTTTCCCCAACTTGCGGTTTCATAAGTTTTGTCATAACATCAATCAAAACACGTGGAGTAAAATACTGCCCTGCACCTGATTTCTTTTCATTAGCGTTCTTCTCAAGTAAACCTTCATACAGATTTCCAAGTCCTTCTTCTCTTGCAGAATACCAATCAAGACTATCTATCGTGGCTATAATTTTCTCAAGATTCTTAGGCTCGTCAATATTTGTTGCTGCCCCCTGATATATTTCACGAATTCTGCCTGTACCATTATCCCCAAGTTCTGATAACAATTCCTTGTAAAACTTTTTCAGTTCTACCCCACTTTTAACTTTCAATTCATCCCAACGATATTTCTCTGGAATCTGTCCTTCTGTTCCAGTTTCCTTCGCCATCTTCAAAAATAAAATATATGTTAACTCTGTAACATACTGATGATATGTGATGCCATCATCCCTTAATACATTACATAAATTCCATAATTTTGATACAATTTCTTGTGTTGTCATGCAACATTTCCTCCGTCATCATACAAATATTCATTTAATTCAAGCACAATGCTTTCAAGGTTATTCTGAAATACTTTATTTATCTTATTAAAACCTCCATAGCTTGCAAATCTGCTGTCTTCATCAAATACCTTAATATTCATTACAGATTCTCCTAGCAAATATTTTTCAATGCGGGATATCCAGCTCTGTTCCTGCTTTGAGAAATTATGCTTTTTTCTAAGTTTCTCAACAGCTCTGTGAATACGTGCTTCATGACTAATAAGCGTTGAGCCAATTGCATAGCGTCGAATCAAACTTATAATATCTGCCATTATCTCTTCATTAGTTAATTCATAAAGTGCAGTATTCAACTGCTGTGTAGTAAATCCTTCTCTATCGAGTGTTAACCTTAAATCCTTCAAATCTTTTCTTGTCAAATCCTTTGGTCTGGTACAGATAATATTCAATGCTGCAATTTCATTACGATTATTCTGAATATAACGTGAAAATGCATTCAGATAATCTTCCGGTTTTTCTGCATTTCCATATCCACGTGAATGTTCTGTCAATATATCCTCTGCATCAGAAACCACAACAGAACGAGAACCATTTGCTTTCGTCTCTTGCAGCATTTTGAATACATCACGGTATTTAAGCAGACTATTCTTAGCTTCCTGAACATCTGACTTTTTAATTTCCATAATAAACTGTGATGGGTCTTTTCCATCAGTCATACTAATAAAATAATCCATCGCTTTAGGCGACATATTTCGTTTCTTTCTCTGTAATTTAGCAATTATCTGATTAATCTGCTGTTCTACCTGTTTATCATCATCAATTTCAGACAGCCCATCCAATAATTGAGTAAAGCTTGTTGCAGGATTAACCACTACCGGTTTCATAGTATTCACATCATTCAAAGAATCATATACCCCCACAGGATCATATATTTCAAAATGTGTCTTATGAATTTTCTGACATAATCTGGTAGCACGTCCCAACATCTGTTCAAATAAAATACGTGATTTCACCCTACGCATAAACACTAAATTTGTAATTTCAGGTACATCAATTCCTGTAGTCAACAAGTCTACTGTTACTGCAATACTTGGATAATTCTCGTTCTTAAAGCGTTTGATAGCCTCCTGCACTTTCTTAGGATTTCCGCCTCCGACGCTACCTGTTATCTTCATAATAGCCTCATTAGAGACTCCATATTCCGAATAAATATCTCTCAAAATTGATACAATCATATCTGCATGTTGGTCATCAACTGCATATATTAGAGTTTTTCCCTGTTCTTCTGGATTCTCAGGATCAATATCACGAGCAATTTCACTTAAAACTGTCTTATTAAAATTCTCTGTAATAACCTGTCGATTAAACTGTTCAATATCAAAATCTAATTCATCATCCAACAACTCACTATTTGTAATTTCACCTGTCACAGGATCATAAATCATAACTGTATCACCCGATTTGTAGTGAATTCCACCTGTACTGAGTTTTGTTTCCAAATGATGAGGAGCATCATGATCTACTAAATATCCTTCTATAACAGCTTCTCTATATGTATATTTAAACACTGGTTGTCCAAAAATTTCTGTCGTCTGAAGTGCCGGTGTTGCCGTAAGTGCAATCTTCACCGCATCAAAATATTCAATTACACTTCGATATTTACTTTGATAATCTCTCTGGTCACGATACAAAATTTCGGTGTCACCCATTTCCTTATCAAGAATATATCCACGGTGTGCTTCATCAATGATAACCAGATCATAATCTGTAACAGCCGGCATAGTTTCTCCGTCATTATATAAAATACGCTTAACCATACTCTGAACAGTGGCTACCTGTATTCTGGTTTCTTTATCAATATTTTTATCTTCAAGTCCCTTGATATTATATATCTCATCAAGTGTCATTAAGTCTTCCAATTTAACTTCCTTGAATACATCTGATGCCTGTTCTCCAAGGGAAGTCCGATCAACAAGAAACAATATGCGCTTGAATCGGTTCGTTTTTAAAAAGCGATAAATCATACCTAATACTGTACGAGTCTTTCCTGTTCCTGTCGCCATAGCTAAAAGGATATTCTTTTTTCCTTCAATAACTGACTGTTCTGCCGCTTTTATCGCATTTAACTGATATTCACGCAGATTTAGCCCATTAGGGTCTGTAAGAAAATCATATGGTAATGCCTTCAATGCTGAATTACCCTCTTGAGAATTTTTCTCCAGCAATTCTACCATTCCCATAGGACTAATCCAACCATGAAGAGCTGTCGGATTATTTGCAGGGCTTCTCAAATCTAAAAACCATATTCCTGACTTTGTTTCAAGCTGCTTTAGATATGGTCTTCCGTTGGTAACAAAAGTAAATGGTACTTTATATTCACCCCATTCTCCAATCTGATACTCTGAATCTTCCTTACGAATATTACGCGGATATTCTTTTCCCTGATAATCAATAACAGATGGAATATCCTTATGTATTGCTTTTGCCTCGATGACACCTATCAACTTAGTGTCAACAAATAATGCATAGTCTACACGTCCGCTCTGTCCTACTGAAGAATTTGTCGGCCATTCAGCAATAGCCATATTATGTCCTTTTGCCGGACGAGTTCCTTTAGAATAACGAAGATTTTCTGTATCTGCCTCCCAGCCTACTTGACGCAATTGTTCATCAATAATATATCTTGTTTCAGCTTCTGATTTAGGTCTCTGACTTGCCATTTTACCAGCCTGCTTCTGACGCTCTGATTTAGAAATAGCTCCTGCTGTGCTTGCTTTTTGTTCTGCCTGTTTTGTAAGTTCTTCTGCCTGTCTCTCTTCTGCAGCTTTCTCTTCCTGTGTAACCGAAACTCTCTTATTTTCTAATTCAGGCATAATAAAATCATGATGCTGATAATTCCAATCGCCATAAGTCTGCATAAACCATTCGCAAAGACTATAAGCCATTTCAAGCAGAATTTTACATTCTGATTCAGAATCATAATTCTCATGCACAGCTTTATTTCTGGCTTTTCTAAGTGCATGTAAAATATCCGTTAAATCTTTTGTTAGCAAACCCTCTCTTTGAAGAGTATCTATTCTTGTAACTGCTGTATTATCATATGGTAATTGGATTCTGTCGTAAGTAAACATTAAATTAACAATGCTCTCCCCTATCATTCCCAATTTCATAAGACATGAATTAGGATCAGAAAAGCAATACCTTTCAGCCTGACAACCAAACGTTGATAAAACAGGAAACTCTGTTTGTAAAAAGTCAAAATTAGATTTCATAAGAGTTTGCCACCTCCTCGTTCTGTTTCTGCATCATCCATAGAATAATCAATAATATCATCTATCTGGCAATGGAGAATACTACATATCCTAATTAACACTTCCAATCTGACAAATTGATTTTTTCCCATTTTAGCCATAGCATTGGTACTTATACCGCTCTTATGTACCAATTGCGTTTTGCTGATTTTTTTATCTATTAACAGCTTCCAAAGCTTATCATAACTTACTGTCAATGTAATATTCTCCTATCCACCACAATATTCACTTAACTTCTCATAATATAATATTATATCATGCATACTGATATTTTTTCAATCTCAACTTGAGTTTCTCAAGCACTCCAGAGCACTCTATTACATCATCTTTTTTTGATTAAATATTCTTTGTCTTTATCTCTCATAAAATCCCGTTCCTCACCAATCCGACATCTGTCTGTCCTATTCTCCTCAGTTGGAATATTCTCATTCCTTTTACCATGATTGACTTTCCATTCCTCAACTTCTTTCATATAATCAGCATATTCACCTTTAGCCAAATAATAAGCACTGTAAAAATCCCTTACATTATCATAACCATGTCGTTGCACAATAAATGACAAATAACGTGTTTAAATCTGTCGTCTTTTACAGAAAACTCTTTTTTCTCATAGACCTCGCCTTTTCTGATAATCTTACAGACATTACAGATGTTACCACTTTCATCCAATATCTCTTTCTTAGTACGCACATGCTTTCCATTCTCATCATAAAACATATTTCTTGATGCTACCTTTACAACTGGCTTTTCCAGCTTTGTCCTCTCTGCAAATATCAGATGGATATGAAAGTTAGTTTTTCTCTTGTTGTGATGCAGAGCTGCATAGCATTCCACACCATACTTTTTCTTGAAATCCGTAGCAAAATGTTTGATAAGGTAATCATGCTCATAATGATACAAGCCTTCTGGTAATGCTATAATCAGTTCCCTTGCCTCAATACATTTTCCTATCGTCCCACTTTTGGTAAATTCTTCTCTGTTGCATTTCGCAAGATCTTTCCAAAAAGAACGAAGTGGCTGTGTCGCATATATGGCATATAGATTTTCCTGTTTAACTGTACTTGTTATATAATCAATTCTCCCCCATGACATTATGGAATTCTTTTTCAATACTTCTCATAAGCTCGCACAATTCTGTATTCATCTCTACTTTGAATGGATGATTTTTGAAATCATGCAATCTGTTTACATCTACATTCCGGATCGTCTCCATAATATCGCCTTTCTTGAACACATCAAATCAGCCCTTCAAAACGTCTTAATAAAAATCCGTTTTAGAGGTATAAAAAAAGACCCCCACTTTCAATTTATCTTGAAAATGAACGGTCTTTCACGTTTCTTTTATTCTGTTGAATGATGAAAATATTACTTTGCCTTTGATGTGTTTCCGAAGCCGCAGTCCAATACCACAGACACGTTTACCCAATCAGAATTTGCCTTTTTGTACATTTTCCGGTCACTCTGGTCGAACCTGAAAAACCTCTCAAAATGCCGGAAGTCGAGAGGTTTTACAAATCTGTCCGATGTAGTGCAACTATTGTCTCTATATGAAACGTCGAAGGAAACATATCGACACAACAGACCTTTTTCACTTCATATCCTCTCGCCTGTAAAACTTCCAGATCTCTTACCAGACTGGTCGGCTTGCAGGAAATATAAACCATCTGAGGCACATTGTAACGAATGATTTTTTCCAAAGCTTTTGGATTGATTCCGTCCCTTGGTGGATCAAGTACAATATAATCCGGCTTTTCTTCAATGCTGTCAATGACTTTGAGCACATCCCCTGCGATAAACTCGCAGTTATGTAAACCATTTAACTGTGCATTCTCTTTGGCAGCTTCCACTGCTTCCTCAATGATCTCCACACCGATCACTTTTTTAGCTACCGGAGAAAGCATCTGTGCGATCGTTCCGGTTCCGGAATACAGATCGAATACAATTTTACCATGCTCCGCAATATCTGCGTCTGTTCCGCTTGGAAGTGCATCTCCGATAAACTCTCTGGCAGTCTGATATAGCACCTCTGCACCCAGAGAATTTGTCTGGAAAAAGGAAAATGGTGTAATCTTAAAGCGAAGCCCTAGCAATTCCTCGTAAAAGAAATCCTGTCCATATAAAACATCCGTGCCTTCATTCGTCACGGTATCTGCCACATTGTCATTTCTCGTATGCAGAATACCTGTCATGATACCTTTGTAATCTGCTGCAAGAAGAGCAGCTTTCCAGCCCTCTAATAATTCCTCTTCCGTTCCTGCAAATGCGTTTTCCTGTGCATTGTTCAACGTACTTTCAACTTCATCCATCTGTGCTGCGGCAATTCCCGGAAAATCCGTCTGCGTTGTAGTCACCAGATCTACTAATATTTCCCCTGTTTTGACTGCCTTACGGACAAGCAGATGTCTTAAATATCCGGTGTGACGCAGTTTATGGTAATAAGTGATATTTTTTTCACGAAAATAAGCAAGTGTGACAGACAGGATCTTTCTGAAATCCTCATCCACGATCTGGCAGTTTTCCACCGTCACAATATCATAAAAGCTTCCACGCTTATGCATTCCAAGTGCTAACGGTCCATCCTTAAATTCATCCCCAAAGGAAAATTCCATTTTATTGCGGTATGCAGTCTGCCTTGGACTTTCCTTGATTCCCAGAAACTGGTAATCCCGGTTTTCCTGATCGATCACATCATCCATTAATTTTTTTACCTGTTCTGCTTTCATCTCAAGCTGCCTGTCGTATGGAAGTGTCTGGTAAGTACATCCTCCACATTCCCCGGCATGGACACATCCTGTTTTGTCCCCTTCTAGCGGTGACTTTTCCAATACCTCTAAAAGTCTGCCCTCTGCCTTTCCTTTGCGGATTTTATTGATGGAAGCAGACACTTTCTGTCCCGGTATCGTATTTTTTACAATAACCTGTCTTCCATCCTCTGTTCTGATAATTCCCTTATTTGGAAAGTCTACGCGCTCGATCACGCCTTCTATGATTTGTCCTTTTTTCATAAATTCCTCGCATTTTTATTTCATCAACTATAAAATTGTCCATGATTCCATTGACATTTTATTAACTTCACAGTTTTCTATTTCTTTTATCTGTTACACAAGAAAAAAGGGCTGCATCCGCAGCCCTCCAGATTATTTTTATTCTTCTTCTTTTTTCTCTGCTAGTTTTGCCGGCTCTTCTTCGTCCTCTTCATCTTCGAAGAAATCGTCATCATAATCATCTTCAAAATCGTCTTCAAAATCTTCCAGATAATCTGGTGTAAAGAAACGATATACGCCATATACTGCTGCTGCAACTGCTGCAATAATACCGATGATTGCAAAAATCCATACAACCTTTGATGTTTTCTTTTCTTCTGCTTCTTTTTTGTTTAATAATTCATTCAACTTTGTCATATTGATCAGATCCTCTTTCTTATTGAGTAAGTCGTTTAACTTTGTCGCATTGATGAAATCTTCCACCTTGTTCATAGTGTTCCGCTCCTTCTCTTATTTATACTTTTATAGGATATGCAAAACCTAAACGCAATACACACCAGAAAAATCTATGTGCACCGCTCATTGCTTACGCCCATTATACCATATCCTTTACTTTTCGAATATAAAAAATTTATATTTTTCAAAAATTTTATATATTTTTTAGAGTTTCGGATACACAAACGTCCCTGCTCCCAAATAGAATCAGATACGCTTTAATTTTGCAAAAGAGGCAAACATTTTTTTCACACCATATCCTTCGAAATCCACGGTCACCTCGTAATCTCTTCCGCCATCCATGATATTTTTCACAACTCCTCTGCCAAACTTGATATGCGATACGGTGTCCCCGACACCATAGTCAAGCTCTGACTTTACAACACCCTTTGTGACAAGTGCCTTTGCCTGCATACTCTGTCCGGAAGGCTGCTGGCGCAGTGTTGTTCTTTTCGGTCTTGCTGTTGTCTGGTTCTGTAAAAAAGATGGGAAACTGCTCTCTTTTCCAAAAGAAGATTCTCTTGCAGATGCCGGCTTTCTCAGTTCACTGTCCAACAGTTCAGACGGAATCTCCCGAACAAACCGCGATACTTTATTATATTGCGTTTCGCCACGAATCATACGTTGTCTTGCACAGGTAATTGTAAGTTCTTCTTTGGCTCTCGTGATCCCCACATAAGCCAGGCGTCGCTCCTCTTCTAGATCCTCAGAAGAACTGTCCGAAGTGATGGACATATAACTTGGGAACAATCCATCCTCCATTCCGGCAAGGTAAACTTTCGGGAACTCCAGACCTTTTGCACTATGTAATGTCATTAAAACAACATAATCACTGCCCTCATCGAGACTGTCGATGTCTGCAACCAGTGCCACTTCCTCTAAAAAACCACTGAGTGTCGGATGTTCCTCGCCTTCCTCGTAAGCAACCACTTTGCTGATCAGTTCATCGATATTCTCAATACGCGCCTTTGCCTCTTCGGTATCTTCCGCTTCCAATTCTTTCACATATCCGGTTTCGTCTATAATCTCCTGCAAAAGTTCAGAAACGCTGATAATCTCTACTTTACTGCGCATCACCTGAATAAAATTCACAAATGGCTTGATCTTTGCAGCACTCTTGCCGAGTGTCGGAATATCGTCTGCCATTTTCAATGCATTATAAAAACTGATATCTGCCGCAGCCGCATAATCTGCCACACGATTTAAGGTTGTTGCACCGATTCCACGTTTTGGCACGTTGATGATCCTGCGGACAGCAAGATCATCTCTTGCATTATCGATCGTTTTTAAATAGGCAAGCAGGTCTTTGATCTCTTTTCTTGCATAGAAGTTCACGCCACCGACAATCTTATATGGAATATTGGATACGATAAATTTTTCCTCAAAAAGACGGGACTGTGCGTTTGTGCGGTAGAGAACAGCGCAGTCACCGTAATGATATCTGCCGTCCTTCACACAGGCATTGATATCCTTTGCGACATACTCTGCCTCTTCATAGCCTGTCTCAAACTGCTTGAAACCGATCTTTTTCCCCTCTTCATTGTCTGTCCAGAGTGTCTTTCTTTTTCGTCCCACATTGTTGGAGATCACTCCGTTTGCAGCATTTAAAATATTCTGTGTAGAACGGTAATTCTGTTCCAGTTTTATCGTCACTGCCTCCGGAAAATGTTTTTCAAAGTTCAGGATATTATAAATATTCGCACCGCGGAACTTATAGATAGACTGGTCGTCATCACCAACGACACACAGGTTCTTATACTTTCTCGCAAGAATACTGATCAGTTCAAACTGTGCCGTATTCGTATCCTGATACTCGTCCACCATAATATAGCGAAAGCGTTCCTGATAGTAGTCTAACACCTGATCATCCGTTTTAAACAATTCAACCGTCTTTACGATCAGATCGTCAAAATCAAGTGCATTATTACGCCGCAGTGCATCCTGATACTCTCTGTAGATCTCTGCCTGTTTCCGTTTGGCAAAATCCCCGGAAGCAGCCGCACGGAGAGAAAATTCCTGTGGATCTATCAGTTCATCTTTTGCTTTGGAAATCGCAGCAAGCAGACTCCGCTCTTTGTAAATCTTAGTATCCACATTCAGACGTTTACAGATATCCTTCATCAGTGTCTTCTGATCATCGGAATCATAGATTGTAAAATTAGTGTCAAACCCGATGCGGTCAATATGACGTCTTAAAATGCGCACACAGGTAGAATGAAACGTTGATACCCAGATGCTCTCAGAGCCATATCCCACAAGCTGGTCGATCCTCTCACGCATCTCACCTGCCGCTTTATTCGTAAAGGTGATTGCCATAATATTGTATGGATTCACACCCTTTTCTTCGATCAGATAAGCGGTTCGATGTGTCAGAACCCTCGTTTTTCCGGAACCTGCACCCGCCAAGATCAAAACCGGTCCCTCCGTGTGAAATACCGCTTCTCTCTGCTGTTCGTTCAATGTATCATAAATACTCATAGAAATCTCCATTTCCGTTGTTGTTTGTAATATTCAATCCCTTTTTTATTACAATATCATATTCCCATCTATTGTAACACATTATCCCTGCTTATGAACAGTAAAATCGAACATATTTTCTTTTTTTAACAATAAAAAATAACCGTCCAGCTCTGAGAAAAGTTGACGGTTATTTTAACATTGATTTTTCGCCGGAGTAGATAGCTCACACCTATCTATCGGCTTTCCTGTTAAGTGCATTATATGACAAACATATATTTTTGTCAAATACACCCGTCTCTTTTTTTACCTTTGCGTCAGAAAAAATCTACGACCGTCCACATTCAAATTCATACAATTAAATTCAATTGTATCTTGTCATCTAGTTTTCAATACTATATAATCTGATGTAGAGAATATGATTGAACCAGTAAGAGTAAAAGCAGGTAAAAAAATGAATACAAAACAATTTTTAAGTGATATATTAGATGAATTTAACAAAATCGACTATGTAAAACCGGAAGATATCCCGAATATCGATCTTTATATGGATCAGGTGACAACATTTATGGATTCCCAGCTTGCCACATCCAAGCGGCATGAGGACGATAAGATTCTGACTAAGACCATGATCAACAATTATGCAAAAAACGATCTTCTTCCTCCACCGGAAAAGAAAAAATATTCCAAAGAACATGTGCTGACTTTGATCTTTATCTACTATTTTAAAAGTATCTTAAGCATCAGTGACATCCAGAGTATCTTAAATCCGATCACGGACAAGTATTTTGGAAAAGGCAGCTCCGAGATGAGTCTTGAGGATATCTATAAAGAAGTGTTCGGTCTGGAGCATCAGGAAACCTTAAATATCATGAAAGACCTTGCAAAGAAGTTTAACACCTCCATGAAAACTTTTGAGGGAATGGAAGGTGAGGATGCAGAGCTTTTACGGACATTCAGTTTTATCTGCATGTTAAGCTATGATGTCTACCTGAAAAAAACAATTATCGAACGCATTGTGGATCAGATGCTGCACGAAGAAAAAGATCCTTCCAAAAAAGAAAAATAAAACCCGGTGCTGGATGGAACACTGTCTATACCAGACATGATCCGTGCAGCTCCGGGTTTTTCTTTTTTTCCGGGTTTTTCTATTCTGTTTTACGCTTCGTTTGTCTCTGATGCAGCCATTCTGGCAAATACCATGTCATATCCGTCATTCCCATAATTCAAAGAACGGTTTACACGGCTGATGGTCGCTGTGGAAGCACCTGTTTTCTCTGCAATATCAAGATATGTTTTCTGGTCGCGCAGCATCTTGGCAACCTCAAATCGCTGTGATAAGGAAAGCAGTTCATTCACAGTGCAGACATCTTCAAAAAAAGTATAACATTCTTCTCTGTTTTCCAGGCTTAAAATCGCATCAAAAAGATGGTCTACTGCCTCGGTCCTTAGTTTCTTGCTCATTTTACCTTCTCCTTCTCATAAATCAAAATGATATCATCTTTTACTATAATCAGAAACTTCCAATCTACGCACATTTTATCATAGTAAAGTTTTAAAGTAAATATCTGTTTTACACACTAAAGTGTTACAGATGCAAATTCTATAATAGTCGAATCCAGTCGAAAAAGCAACACTTATTTTCATATTAACTATAACTTTAATTTATACCTGACGGCATCCTGTTATTCTCCCAGAAAAACAGCCAGAAAAGCGGTCAGACGCTCCATCTCCTGCTGGGTTCCGATGCTGATACGCAGATAATTGCTAATTCTCGGCTTGGAAAAATAGCGCACGAAAATGTTATGCTCCCGGAGTACTTCAAATATTTCTTTTGCAGGAACTCTTTCATGTGTTGCAAAAATAAAGTTGCTCATGGAATCCCCAAAGGAAAATCCAAGCTTTTTCAGTTCGCACTTCGTCCATTCCCTTGTAGCGATGACTTTCGCACAGGTTTCCTCAAAATACTCCCTGTCCCTGATCGCCTGCACACCAAGTACAAGCGCTGTCTGATTGAGCGTGTAGGAATTGAAAGAATATTTCACATCATTGATATACCGAATCAGCTTTTCATTTCCCATCGCAAACCCAAGCCGCATACCTGCCAGGGAACGCGATTTTGAAAAGGTCTGTACCACGAGAAGATTGTCATATTTTTCGATCAAAGGCAGCGCAGACTCCCCGCCAAAATCAATGTATGCCTCATCCACAACTACGATCACATTGCGGTTGTGTGCAATGATATCCTCGATCTCTGAAAGCGGCATGAGGATTCCGGTCGGTGCATTCGGATTTGGGAACACCACGCCGCCGTTTTCCCCATAATAGTCCTCTTTTTTGATCTGGAAATCATCATCCAACGCTTTTGTCTCAAATGGGATTCGAAGCATATTTGCCCACACATCATAAAAAGAATAGGTGATATCCGGAAACAGGATCGGCTTTTTGCTGTTAAAAAATGTCATAAATATCATGGCAAGCACATCATCCGAACCGACACCGGTAAACACCTGACTGCTCCTGATTCCATAATAATCTGCGATCGCATCGACTAACACTTTACAGGTCGGTTCCGGATAAAGTCTCAATTTGTCCGTATCAAAGTTCTTCAAAGCCTCTACTACGCCCGGTGCAGGCGGATATGGGTTTTCGTTGGTATTCAATTTGATCATGTCCGGCTGGTTTGGCTGCTCTCCCGGAACATACGGTTCCACTGTCCTTACATATTCTTCCCAGTTACTCATAAATTTTACTCTCTCCACTCTCTCGATTTTCCTGATATATTTCACAAATTCATTACAATCTGCTCATTTTATTCTGTATACAATCCGTAATCTTCTGCCAGTTTTTCAAACGCAGTCAGGGCATTTTTCACCGTCTCATGGGAAACACAGTAAGCAAGACGGACATAGCCTGCACATCCGAATGCGCTGCCCTTTACCATGATGATATTGTATTTTTTACCTGCTGCAACAAATTTTTCTTCGTCTGCATCCGGAGATTTTACCCACATATAAAACGCGCCTTCCGGTTTGATGCAGTGAAAACCGAGTTTTTGCAGTCCTTCGTATAACATCTTTCTGTTTTCATCATAAAATGCCAGATTCGTTTTCTCATCCAGACATTTTGCAACTGCTTTCTGAAGCAGGGATGGCGCATTCACAAAGCCGAGGGTACGGTTGGATACAACAATACCGTCAATGACCTGATCTGCATTCTCCACCTCATCCGGAACAACCACATATCCGATACGTTCACCCGGAAGGGAAAGTGATTTGCTGAAGGAATAACCCACAATGGTATTCCGGTAATACTTTGTGAGGAAATCCTCCTGATTTCCATCGTAGACAAGTTCACGGTAAGGCTCATCGGAAATCAGATAAATTTCGTGACCAATCTCTTTTTCCTTCTTTTCCAGAATCCCAGCCATCTTCTTCATGGTTTCTTCATGATAGATCACACCGGTCGGATTGTTCGGCGTGTTCACGATCACTGCCTTGGTCTTTTCATTGACCGCTTTTTCAAATGCCATCAGATCTGGCTGGAATGTTTCAAAATCCGGCGCCACCTCCACGACTACCGCATCAAAATTGGCTGCATAACTCTTGTACTCTCCGAAATATGGGGCAAACACGATCACCTCGTCACCCGGATCTAAGATTGTTTTAAAAATAATGTTCAATCCTCCCGCTGCTCCCACTGTCATCACAATATTATGGGAAGTAAATGCAGTTCCAAAACGCTTGTTTAAGTTCTCTGCAACCGCCTGACGGACATCCGGGTAACCGGCATTGTCCATATATCCATGTAAAACCAGCGGATCGGTCTCATCCACCAGTTGCTTAATTGCCTCGTTCAATGCTGCCGGAGCCGGTGTTGCAGGATTCCCCAATGAAAAATCATACACGTTCTCTCTTCCCACCCTGGCGGCAAGTTCATTTCCCTCTACAAACATTGCACGGATCGCAGAACTTCCCTGCAATGCCTTCTGTATTTTCTGTGAAATCATATTCTCTTCCTCACTGTTTTCTTACTCTCGAATGTTTTTCCTGCTGTCTGCACCATATATGTACAGATCTACGGAACAATTATTACTTTACAACAATACTGTATGAAAGTAAATAGACAAAAAAAGAAAACTGCCACTGGACATTTTCCTTACGGATACTGCCCGGACAGTTTCTCTTCTATTTAAAAATACTCCCCTGTATTTTTATGCATTAACGGTATCTACAAACTTACGGAATGCCTTTCTGCCTTCCTCTGTGCACTTGTAAACACCTGCGTCCAATAAAACTTCCTTGAACACAAGACCGATTTCTGTCTGAATGATCTCATGTAATTTTTCCGGTGTAATCTCACCTTCCAGACCACTTCCTGCTGTAAATCCATACTTAGGCAGAAATTCCTCCACCCAGTCTGCATGTTTTGCAAGCACTTCATCCTCACGGATTTCTGCGCCGTCTAAGATTGCCTGTTCTAATGCTGCCATCTCATCTTTTAATCTGGCTGGAAGCACTGCAAGTCCCATAACCTCGATCAGACCAATGTTTTCTTTTTTGATATGATGAAGTTTTGCATGTGGATGGTAAACACCCAGCCGATGCTCCTCTGTCGTGATATTATTGCGGAGTACAAGATCTAACTCATAATCATTGCCGCGTTTTCTTGCGATAGGAGTGATCGTGTTATGTGGTTCGCCCTCTGTCTCTGCAAAAATAAATGCATCTTCATCCGTATAACCTCTCCATGCAAGTAAAATCTTATCTGCGAGCTCGATCAGGCGCTCTTTTTGTGGTGCGCTGATACGGATCACGGACATTGGCCATTTTACGATTCCGGCTTTCACATCCTCAAATCCCTTGAAGACCAGCTCTTTTTCCACCGGTGCTTTTGCCATAGCGAACTCATAATGTCCACCCTGAAAATGATCGTGGCTCAAAATAGATCCACCAACGATCGGAAGGTCAGCATTCGATCCGACAAAGTAATGTGGGAACTGCTCTACAAAATCCAACAGTTTTCCAAAGGTTGCTTTCTCGATTTTCATCGGTGTATGCTCTGCGTTAAAAACGATACAGTGCTCATTGTAGTAAACATATGGTGAATACTGGAAAAACCAGTCACTGTGGTTGATCGTTACCGGAATGATCCTGTGGTTCTGTCTTGCCGGATGGTTCACACGTCCTGCATATCCCTCGTTTTCTTTGCACAGAAGGCATTTTGGATAACCGCTCTGTTTTGCAAGCTTGGCTGCTGCGATCGCCTTCGGATCTTTTTCCGGTTTGGAGAGATTGATGGTGATATCCAATGTTCCAAACTCGGTATCTGCAGTCCATTTCTGGTCTTTTTTGATACGATATCTACGAATGTAGTTTGTATCCCTGCTTAATTTGTAAAAATAGTCAGTTGCCTCCTTTGGGCTGATCTGATAGAGTGCCTGGAATTTTTTGATCACTTCACTTGGTCTTGGCACAAGCATGCCCATGATCTTTGTATCAAATAAATCTCTGTATGTGATCGTGTCTTCCGGCATCAGTCCATCTTCTGCCGCATAATCGAGCATCTCATTTAAGATGTCTTCCAATGCTGCCTCTGCACTCTCCTGCGTCATCGGAGTTCTCTTTGCATAGGCTGCTGCCACTTCATCTTCTAATTCATCCAGATGAAAAAGTTCTAACAGGCGGTTAATGGTAAATCTCCTGTCTTCCGGCTCTACCAGCCCGGTCACAAGACCATATTCTGTCAATTCTAAAATTCTTTCCTGAATCATTGTGTTATCCTCTTTATTTAAGAATTATTTAGATAATTGCGAAACTCTGATTTAGGTTGTAACAATTGTGAAGAATTAACAAAATTTTCGAAGACACGCTTCCGCTACGTGTCGCTCGCAACGGTACTAAGAACTCATCTCCTGTATTTCAATTCTGATAAATCAGAATGAAATACAGAATCTGACTTCTAAGAACCGGCGGCTCCCCAGTGTCTTCTCAAGCTTTTGTCAATTTTTCACAATTTAAATCTACTTATTTATGAGTTTCGCAATTATCTATAAGAATTATTAATCCAATTTTACTGGACCGTCACCGATCTCAACTACATAGAAATCAGCAGCGTAACCGATTTTATCTTTGTAAGCAGCACCTACTTTTTCAATAAAGGAATCCACTGCCTCATCCTTTACGATGCTGACGGTACATCCACCGAATCCTGCACCTGTCATGCGGGAACCGATCACTCCGTCTACTTTCCATGCCTCTTCCACCAATGTGTCAAGCTCGATACCGGTTACTTCGTAATCATCACGAAGGGAAACATGGGAGGCGTTCATTAACTCACCAAACAGAGCAACATCGTTATTCTTTAATGCTTCCACTGCCTTGATGGTTCTCTGGTTCTCATAAACCGCATGTTTTGCACGTTTTACCCTGACAGGATCTTTGATCGCATCTTTGTACTGTTCAAACTGTTCCTCCGTGAGTTCACCAAGGGAATCAATTTTAACAACTTTCTGGAGTTCTGCCAGTGCAGTCTCGCACTCACTTCTTCTCTCATTGTATTTGGAATCTCCAAGCCCACGTTTTTTGTTGCTGCAGGAGATCACGATCTTTGCATTTTCCAGTTTGATCGGTGCATACTCATATTTTAAAGTTGCTGTGTCAAGGAAAATCGCATGACCTGCTTTTCCCATTGCAATCGCAAACTGATCCATGATACCACAGTTTACGCCGTTGAATTTATTTTCAGAGAACTGTCCGATCAGCGCAAGATCCTGATTTGTCACGTCGAATCCAAACATATCTTTTAAAATATATCCGGTCAGAACTTCAACTGATGCAGAAGAAGAAAGTCCGGAGCCGTTTGGAATATTGCCAAATAAAACAAGATCCATGCCCTGCTCTACTTTCATTCCCTTCTCGCCAAACGCCCACATAACTCCCTTTGGATAGTTCGTCCAGTCAGCTTCTTTTTCCGGCTTTAATCCTTCTACTGAGGACTCAATCACACCGAGCTGCTCAAAATTCATGGAATAGAAACGAAGTTTCTTATCATCTCTTTTTCTTGCCACACCATATGTACCAATAGTGAGTGCACAAGGGAAAACGTGTCCTCCGTTGTAATCGGTATGCTCACCGATCATGTTCACACGTCCCGGTGCAAAATAAACACCGATTTCACCCTCATCCCCGAATAACTCTTTAAATTTTGCTAATACATCTTCCCAGATCATAAAATCCTCCTTGTTTTGCGAAGCAAAATCCGAACCCTTGTGAGGAGAGGATTTAGCCTCCTTGTTTTGCGCTTCTGCGCATCTTCCGTTTCCTGTTACTATCACATTATCATGTTCGTTTTTACATTGCAACCAATTGACCGCAGACTGCAACAATAAAAAAGAAAGATGCAACATTTTTACATGTTACATCTTTCTTGAAATTAGTTTTCTTCTAACATAACCTTACATTAAGTATCACGGACGCTGTCCGTCTTTTTCCACATTCTGCTTAAACAAAGCCAGAACCTGCTCCGTGATAATGTTCCGGATTTCTCTGTTTGGCACTGCAAGTCTGAATCTTTTTGTATCAACTCTGCCTTTATGTGTAAGATATCCCGCCATGAAAAGTGTACTCCAAAGGTTATCCATGGATGCATACAGTTCATTATAAGTCAGATCCTCACGTATATCTTTTTCTACGATTTCACCATTTACAAGTCTCTCTAAGTCTGTTTTTGCCAGCCCCTTTGCTGCTCCTGCACTTTCTATAAAATGTTTCAGCACATCGTTTCCACTGGTATTAGTCCAATAATTCTCCGGTGGAAGCATCGGATTCCTTCTGTGCGCATCGCAATAATTAATGACATCCCACGGGCAATAAACATCTGCATTTCCAAAGCGGTATCCGTCATACCACTCTTTTACCGTTTCATAGTGTGTATCCTGACCGTAATAATGAAGCATTTCTTTCACTTCATCATCGACAAATCCAAACGTCTCATCATACTCTTCATCAAGGATTGAATTTGTCTTAAAATTGTTCAGTCCTGTAAAAATGCTCTCCTTTGCCACACGCAGACAGCCTGTTAAAACTGCAAATTTTAAACTACTGTTTGTCTTTAACACGTTTTCAAATAAATTTCTGACAAGTAAAACCATCTGGTCATAGTAACCATTCTCGTTTGCCTTGGCAAGAGGTACATCATACTCATCAATGAGTACAATCACTTTTTTCTCATAATACTTTTCCAGTAATGCAGTCAGCGTTTTCATACTGTATACAAGTGTGTCCTCGCCCATATCTCCTGTAACAAGTGACATATATTCTGCCTTGTCTATGTCATCTAACCTATTTCCACTCATGATAATCCGGTGCATTTTCGCTTCTTCCATCACAATCCGTTTCAACAGGCTGCGTGCATTTTCGTAACTGTCTGCATTTACCCCTTTTAAACTGATTGATATGACCGGATACTTTCCCATATATGCATCACATAAAGCCTTATTCTTAGAAATATATAATCCTTCAAACAGCGACTGATCTGTACCGATTTCAAAGAAACATTTGAGCATACTCATATTCAATGTCTTACCAAACCGACGTGGACGCGTGAACAGATTGACCTCTCCCCAGTTATTTAAAAGCTGCTCGATCAGACTGGTTTTATCAACATAATAAAAACCATCTCTGCGGATTTTTTCAAAATTTTCAATTCCAACAGGTAATTTTATAAATTCTGCCATAGCTGCCTCTCCAAACTATTTTTTTTGCAATTTCTACTTAAGTATAACAAATCTATCTCATAAATGGTAACGTTAAATGTAACTGTATGATAGGCGATGAACTGCTCTTTATTTGGAATATAAGAAACATAGCGCGAAGCAAAGATATTGTTAGGCAAACCGCCGAGAGCATATCTTATGCGTTCTGTTTTCTATATGCGTAAAGATATTCCTGTGCTTTTTGCAGTGAAACATTCAACTTTTTTTGAAGTCTTGCTAAAATATCCTCCTCGGAAAGTCCAAAGTCATTCCCCATTTCAATAATACCTTTTGCCTCTCCTTCATTCCATGTTTCCTGAAATACACTGACCATACCTTTCTCTCCTTCCCCAATCAATTCATTATAATCAATTTTTCCATTCATAGTGCCTGCTACTGTCATAATAACAGCTTTGTCTACCTTATGTTTTCTTGTATAATCTATTGCTTTTTCTTTTTTTCCATCTGTTCTTCCACTTCTGCTTAAAAGAATTTCAAGCAGATTAAATAAATCCTGATTATTTACATTATGCAATACCAGATTATTTTTTCCGGCTTCCACCAGATGTATTTTATAATCATTCACAAATGTTTCCATTGCTTTTGGAATATTTAGCATCCCATGCAAAGATACTGCTCCATCCCACGGCTTCTCACCATAATAGATAACGATTGTAATAACAGGAATAAATTTATCTGTTTTCTTCATTCCCGACAGATATTCATCTTCTGTTAATCCTTTTTCTTTTTTACGCTTTGCCGCATTGTCATCATACTGCTTTTTGTATGTACTATAATCATATCCCATCACTCTTAACGGCATTGCATAATGGATACATTCCTGTCCCTCCAATCCAAGTATAACAAATTCAGCATCATAAGTGGTAGATTTTTTTCTGATTTTAACGTTATCTCTTGCTGCCACAATACTCTGTATATACTCCTTGTGTTCTAATACCAAAGATTCCTCTGTATCCATATCTTCTAATTCTTCCGGTTTTATAACCTTATTTCCATTAAATAAAACTGCATTAAAAATATCTGCAAACTGTTCGTTATTCCGCCAGTAATTCTTTACTACAGTATCTGCTTTCAATACTTTTTTTCCCATATATAATTGCTCCTTCCTATATACCTGATATTTCAGGAAAATAGTTTCGTCGCTTTTTGCACTTGCAGTTTTAACTGGATTTTTATGCAGACCTTGCACCCTCAATTTGATAAAAAAGATTTCCTTATTACCATAACTTGTATCGAAAAAATTGTCAATTTGTTTTTGACATAACATAAATATAGAAAAACAGCCCCTTTTTCACAGGGACTGTCCTTCTTGTAATTTTATTTTCTTATCACTTTATTCCACATCAACCTTCACCTTCGGTAAATGCCAGATATCATCCACATATTCCTGAATCGTTCTGTCGGATGAGAACTTGCCGGAATGTGCAGTGTTTAAGATAGCGCTCTTTGCCCAGGCGCTCTTGTTCTTGTAATACTCCATGATCTTCTTCTGCGCTTCTGCATAAGAACGGAAGTCTGCAAGAATGAAGTAAGTATCCGCGTACTGTGTGCTGTGTGTATTCAGCAGTGAATTGTACAGGTCACGGAAAAGTTCGGAGTCGTTCGGTGAGTAGAATCCGTTCACTAACTGTGTCAGAACTTTGCGGATATCCTGATCCGTGTTGAAAATCTGCATCGGATCATAATCACGGTTATGCTCATGTGCGATGACTTCGTCAGAGCTCATACCGAAAATGAACATATTATCCGGTCCTACTTCCTCGTACATCTCTACATTCGCACCGTCCATCGTTCCAAGTGTCAGGGCACCGTTTAACATGAACTTCATATTACCGGTACCGGATGCCTCTTTACTTGCAGTTGAAATCTGCTCGCTGACATCTGCTGCTGCAAAGATCCACTCTGCATTGGAAACTTTGTAGTCCTCGATAAATACCACTTTGATCTTATTATTGATACTCTTATCATTGTTGATCACTTCTGCAACGCTGTTGATCAGTTTAATGGTAAGTTTTGCATTTTTATAACCGGCTGCTGCCTTTGCGCCAAAAATGAATGTTCTTGGAACAAATTCCATATCCGGATGCTCTTTGATCTCATTATAGAGATACATAACATGAAGGATATTCAACAGCTGGCGTTTGTACTCATGAAGACGTTTTACCTGTACATCAAAGATGGAATCCGGATCTACATCAATTCCATTGTGCTCTTTGATATATTTTGCAAGACGTACTTTATTCTGGTGCTTGATCTCAAGAAACTCCTGCTGTGCTTTTTTATCATCTGCATAAGGCGCAAGTTTCCTGATCTGGGAAAGGTCTGTGATCCAGCCTTCTCCCACATGCGCTGTTACCCAGTCAGCCAGAAGCGGGTTCGCATGTGCTAAGAAACGTCTCTGTGTGATACCATTAGTTTTGTTATTGAACTTCTGCGGCATCATCTCATAGAAATCTTTTAACTGCTCTTTTTTCAAAATCTCAGTGTGCAGTCTGGCAACACCGTTGACAGAATAACCTGCAACGATCGCAAGATGCGCCATTTTTACCTGACCATCATATAAAATTGCCATTTTTGCAATTTTATCATTGTTGCCCGGATACTGCTCCTGGATCTGTAAAACAAAACGGCGGTTGATCTCTTCCACGATCTGATATACACGCGGAAGCAGTCTTTGGAAAATCTCGATCGGCCATTTTTCAAGAGCCTCAGCCATAATGGTATGGTTGGTATAAGCAACACAGTGGGTTGTGATATCCCACGCATCCTCCCAGCTTAAGCCTTCCTCATCCAGTAAGATACGCATTAACTCTGCAACTGCAACCGTCGGATGTGTATCATTCATCTGGAATACTGCTTTCTCCGGCAGCTTATGAATGTCGTCATGATGCTTTTTAAATCTGGCGATCGCACGCTGTAAACTTGCAGATACGAAGAAATACTGCTGTTTTAAACGAAGTTCTTTTCCCTGAATATGATTGTCATTCGGATAAAGGACTTCCACCAGATTACGAGCAAGGTTTTCCTGCTCTACTGCTTTGTTATAATCTCCTTTATCAAAGGAATCTAACTGGAAACCTTCCTTAGGCTCTGCATCCCAGATCATCAGCGTATTTACCATATGATTATCATAGCCTACGATCGGCATATCGTATGGGATCGCCATAACGGACTGATAGCCTTCATGGATAAATCTGATGTTGCCATTTCCCATGTCTTCGGTACGGACATAGCCGCCGAATTTGATCTCGTAGGAATACTCCGGTCTGCGAAGTTCGAATGGGTAGCCATTCTTTAACCAGTTATCCGGTACCTCTACCTGAAAACCATCCGAAATCTGCTGTTTGAACATACCATAACGGTAACGGATACCGCAGCCGTAAGCTGCGTATCCAAGTGTTGCCAGTGATTCCATAAAGCATGCTGCAAGACGTCCAAGACCACCGTTTCCGAGTGCCGGATCCGGCTCCTGATCTTCGATCACGTCAAGATTCAGTCCGATTTCTTCCAGTGCTTCTTTCACTTCTTTGTAAGCTTTTAAATTGATCAGGTTATTTCCAAGCGCACGGCCCATCAGAAATTCCATTGACATATAATAGACAATCTTTGGATCCTGATCGTCAAATGCCTGCTGGGTTGCCAGCCAGTCATCGATCACAACGTCTTTTACGACATAGGATACTGCCTGGAAAATTTCCTGCTGGCTTGCTTCTTTTAACTGTTTGCGGTACATATGACGGACTGTCTCTGTTACCTCATTGATAAATTTTTTCTTATTGAAGACTGCTGCTGTTTTAGACATTTCCTTATTCTCCTTTTTTTACACCTAAAAGAACGGTTTCCCCATTAATATTCCATTCTTTCTGGTATCCATCCACACTGCCAGCTACAACATCAAGTCCGAGTACATCTGCTTTGATCGCATCACCATATTTGTCAAAGATTGCAGCTACTTTGTCATCTGCCTGATAAGAGATCATGATCTTATCCATCACTTCGAATCCTGCTTCTTTTCTCATAGTCTGGATCTTGCTGATGATCTCACGCACAAATCCTTCTTCAATTAACTCCGGTGTTAAGTTGGTATCAAGGACAACGGTTACTGTATTGTCCCCCTCCGTTACATAACCTTCCATCTGTGTCATTGTAATTAACAGATCTTCCTCTGCTAATTTTACATCATCACTGACAGACTTCAAAGTGATAAATCCATTTTCCTTTAACTCTGCCATAGCAGCGTTTCCGTCAAGCTCTGCTAAAGCTTTCTGGATCTGTCCTAAATATTTTCCATATTTTGGTCCTACAGTACGGAGCTGTGGTTTGAATGTATAGCTTGTGTAGGAACTTACATCATCGGTAAAGGAAACTTTCTTTACATTCAGCTCATCCTCGATGATTTCTTTGAAGTACTCTGAAAGTTCAAATGGAGCTTTGACAAACATATTTCCGATCGGCTGACGGTTCTTGATGTTTGCTGCATTACGGCATGCACGGCCCATAACCACAATCTTTAATACCTCATCCATATTTTTCTCTAACTCTTTGTCAATGTATGCTTCATTAACGGTTGGGAAGTCACATAAATGAATACTTTCCGGCGCATTTTTATCAATGCTGCACACAAGGTTCTGATAGATTTCCTCTGTCATGAACGGGATCATTGGTGCTGCACATTTACAGATCTCTACTAACGCTGTGTAAAGTGTCATGTAGGCATTGATCTTATCCTGCTCCATTCCTTTTGCCCAGAAACGTTCACGGGAGCGTCTTACGTACCAGTTACTCATATCGTCCACAAACTCATCGAGTGCTCTTGCAGCTTCCGGGATTTTGTAACTGCCAAGGTTATCATCCACAGCGCCGATCACGGTATTTAATTTGGACAGTAACCATTTATCCATCACGGATAATTTATCATATTCCAGTTTGTATTTTGTTGCGTCAAATCCGTCAATGTTCGCATACAGTACAAAGAATGCATAAGTGTTCCATAAGGTACTTAAGAACTTACGCTGTCCCTCCTGCACTGCTTTTCCATGGAAACGGTTTGGAAGCCATGGAGCGCTGTTGATGTAGAAATACCAGCGGATCGCATCTGCTCCGTAAGTCTCTAATGCATCGAACGGATCGACTGCATTTCCTTTGGATTTGGACATTTTCTGTCCGTTCTCATCCTGTACATGTCCTAAAACGATAACGTTTTCATAAGGAGCTTTATTAAACAGTAAGGTGGACTCTGCCATCAGGGAATAGAACCATCCGCGTGTCTGGTCTACCGCCTCGGAAATGAACTGAGCCGGGAACTGCTGTTTGAACAAATCCTGATTTTCAAATGGATAATGGTGCTGTGCAAACGGCATTGCTCCTGAGTCGAACCAGCAGTCGATCACTTCCGGCACTCTGTGCATGGTCTTGCCACAGTCAGGGCATTTGAAGGTCACAGCGTCGATATACGGTCTGTGTAATTCCACTTTGGCATCATCCGGGTTTCCGCTTTTCTCTGCTAATTCAGCGCGGCTTCCGATGGACTCCTGATGTCCGCAGCCTTCACATTCCCATACATTTAAAGGAGTTCCCCAGTAACGGTTACGGGAGATTCCCCAGTCCTGAATGTTCTCAAGCCAGTCACCAAAACGTCCTTTACCGATGGATTCCGGGATCCAGTTTACAGTATTATTATTACGGATCAGGTCATCTTTGACAGCTGTCATCTTGATGAACCATGACTCTCTTGCATAGTAAATAAGTGGTGTATCACATCTCCAGCAGTGTGGATATTCATGTTCGAATTTTGGTGCGTCAAATAATTTGCCCTGCACATCCAGATCTTTTAATACTTCAGGGTCGGCTTTCTTTACAAATAATCCGGCATAAGGTGTCTCTTCTGTCATCTCACCTTTTCCGTTTACAAACTGTACAAACGGAAGATCGTACTTACGTCCAACATTCGCATCATCTTCACCGAATGCAGGAGCAATATGAACGATACCGGTACCATCAGACATCGTTACATAAGTATCACAGGTAACAAAATGTCCTTTTTTGTGCTGTTTTGCTGCCACTTCTGCTGCACATGCATATAACGGCTCATATTCTTTGTACTCTAAATCTTTTCCGGTGTAAGTCTCTAATACTTCATATGCTTTGACACCTTCCTCTTCATTTCCAAGCTTTCCTAACACTTTGTCAAGAAGTGCCTCTGCCATGTAGTAGGTGTATCCGTCTGCAGCTTTTACTTTGCAGTAAGTCTCATCCGGGTTCACACAGAGTGCAACGTTGGATGGAAGTGTCCACGGAGTTGTGGTCCATGCGAGGAAATAAGCATCCTCTCCGACAACTTTGAAACGTACCACTGCGGAACGCTCTTTCACGGTCTTGTAACCCTGTGCAACTTCCTGCGAAGAAAGTGGTGTACCACAGCGAGGGCAGTAAGGAACGATCTTGAATCCTTTGTATAACAATCCTTTGTCCCAGATCTGTTTTAATGCCCACCATTCGGACTCAATAAAGTTGTCATCATAGGTGACATATGGGTTTTCCATATCTGCCCAGAAACCAACGGTTCCTGAGAAATCTTCCCACATTCCCTTGTATTTCCATACAGATTCCTTACATTTTTTGATGAAAGGTTCCATACCATACTCTTCGATCTGCTCTTTTCCGTTTAAGCCGAGCATCTTCTCTACCTCTAACTCGACCGGGAGTCCGTGTGTATCCCATCCGGCTTTACGCGGAACATATTTTCCCTTCATAGTTTGGTATCTTGGGATCATATCTTTGATAACACGTGTCAATACGTGTCCGATATGTGGTTTTCCGTTTGCAGTCGGAGGTCCGTCATAGAATGTGTAGGTCTCTCCCTGTTTGCGCTGTTCCATTGATTTTTTGAAGATGTCATGATCTTCCCAGAACTTCTCTGTCTGCTTTTCCCTGTCAACGAAGTTCATATTTGTTTCAACTTTGTTATACATGTGATCTTTCCTCTTTCTTCATTTTACTGATGCACGTCAGTTTGTTCTTTTTTTTGCAGCCGCACGGCTCATGCCTAACGTGCAAAAAACCCCTTCTTCCTGTAAATAGGACGAAGGGGTTATATTCGTTGTACCACCTAATTACAATGTACAGATTTTATAAAAATCATATACCCGTTCCCTGTAACGTAGGAAAAACGTCAGTGCCTACTCTGTAAAAACATTTTGGACTGCGACTGGGAAGTGATGTTCATTCCTAAGATACTCGCACCGGTTCACACCATTCCCGGCTCTCTTTGCCTTTCTCTTAACAACTACTGTCTTCGTCATCGTCTTTTCTTTTTCACAATGAACCAGCCATTGCTTTCAATCTCCTGTGATTATACAGAGATTTCCCCGAAAAGTCAAGATTTTCCACCTATCTTAATGACTTTCGTTTCGTCCTGCTGATCACATCGATAAATCTTTCGCGGATGTTCTGGATCATCAGATCTTCCTCCCGGTCATTTCCGTCAAACGGCACAAAACCGCCTGCCATCGTAGCATGCCCGCCACCGCTTCCGATGCCTTTTAACGCCTTGCTTATAATTTTTCCGGCATCTAATGTTGGACGCTCACTCCGTACAGAAATTTTGATCCCTTCTTTTTTTCTGGAATAGACCACTGAAAAAGAGACTTCCACCAATGCAAGCATAAAATCTGACACACTGGCGATCAGAGCCTCCGGGCAATCCCTTCCGGTATCTGCAAAACTGATATTCTCAAACACCTCAATGCTTGAGATTGCCTTGGAATACGCCATCAGATCTTCAAAATAGAGTGTGCTGTTCTCTAACAGATAAATCATATCCTGATCGCACAGGTCAAACATGCGCCAGATCATTTCCATATCCATTTTGCATACGCCTCTCGACAATTTCTGCGTATCCATACGGATTCCAAACGTCAGCGCTGTTGCAATTCTTCGATCCATCGGTATTTCATTTTCAAAAAAATATTGTGCTATGATCGATGCGCAAGCCCCGACACCCGGCCGGATATCCGTAAACCGGTACTCCGTTTTCTCATAAACCGGATGATGGTCGATGCAGATGATCTCATCCCCGGTCATATCGATAATGTTGGAATTGCCCTTCTGCGCATCTATCAGGATAACCTCGTCGTCCTCCGTGAGTTCACTGTCAATATTCTCAATATTTACCAGTCTGATGTCCAAAATCTCTCTCAGCTTGTCGGTACTGTAACGGTCGATTTTCCCCTTATAGCAGATCGTTGCATGAATCCCTCGAAGCTTTAACAGTTCCTGCAGGCCGAACGCACTTGCGATGGCATCCGGATCCGGAAAATTATGTGTCTGGATATAAACATGTTCTCTGTTGATCTGTGTTACTAACTCATCTAATTTTGTCATATGATAAACCCTTATAATTCTTACCGCAGAGCAAAATATTGGTCTGCTGTCTCTGTAAGTTCCTCAAATGTATGGATTTCCGGCACGTCCGCTGCAATTGTTCCAAACCCATATGCTGCGTGGATGAACCCGACACCTGCGTGGCAGCTGGCATCATAATCCCCCTGGATATCGCCGACATACACTGCCTCTGTCAACCCGTTCCGGTCTGCTAATAATCTGATATTATCGCCCTTCTGTCTCAGATTATTTCCATAACACTCTATATCTTCAAAGTATTTTCCAAATCCGTAATGATCTAAAAATGCCTCTATATAACCACTCTGGCAGTTGCTCACGATGTAGAGCGGATACTTTTCTTTCAGTGCAGAAAGTGTCTCCTCCAATTTTGGATACAAAACTCCACCATGCTCTCTCAGGTAGTCATTTTCCATGGAACAGCACTGATCTAACAATTTCATGCGCGCCTCTTTTTCCAGTTCCGGGAAAAGAATGTCTGCGATCACATCCATGGTCTTTCCCATAACCCCCTGAATATCCTGCTCCGTCAGTTTTTTATCAACAGAGCCATCCTGTTTTATGGCAAGATTCCATGATTCTGCAACGTTCGCTGCCGAGTCCCACAGCGTTCCGTCCATGTCAAAAATAATTCCTTTTTTCATACTTCTCCTTTTCTATCCATTATCCACAAAAATTTCTTTTTTAACCAAGATTATAAACTTTTGTATATTTTTCTTTGAAATAACGAATCAGCGGTTCTGCTGAAACTTCTTTGCCGCAGACGTATCTGATCACTTCTTTCGGGCTTCTGGTAGAACCATACTGATGAATCTTCTCATTCAGCCATTTTGTAATCTCACTGATTCTTCCCTCCGCGAGCAGCGCATCCACAGAGCCAAGTTCTTCCTCAAGACGATCTAAATACATGCCGTCATAAATACTGCCAAGCAGATAGGATGGAAAGTAACCAAAAGAACCGTCAGACCAGTGCATATCCTGCAAAATTCCTTCCGCATCATCTGCCGGAGTAATCTGTAAATATTCCTGCATTTTCTGATTCCAGAGTGCCGGAAGTTCCTCCACTTTCACATGGTCGCGGAAAATTGCCTTCTCGATCTCATATCTTAAAATAATATGGAAACAGTAAGTCAGTTCATCTGCCTCTGTGCGGATAAAACTGTTTCTCACATGATTGACTTCCTTATAAAATTCATCCAACGAAACGTCCTGAAGCTGTGGCATTTTTTCCTGCACTTTTGCATAAACCGGAATCCAGAAATTCTTATTTCTTCCAAGAATGTTCTCATAAAAACGGGACTGGCTCTCATGGATTCCCATATAACTGCAGCTTCCCGCTACCGTTCCGTCATAATCCGGATTCACATTCTGCTCAAAAATCGCATGACCACCCTCATGGATTGCCGAATACATCGCACTGAGTGGATCATGTTCATAAAAATGATTGGTCACACGCACATCCTTTGACGAAAAATTCAGTGTAAACGGATGTGTAGATTCCCCGGTTGTTCCTCTGTTCCAGTCAAATCCGATATAACTCAGCAAAAGCTTCTCCACTTCCTTCTGCGCATTCTTGTCAAATGAAACATGAAACTTGCTGTCATCCGGCTGTTTCGCTGCAAGCACTTTCTGCACCAGAGGAATCAGCTCTGCTTTTAAATCTTCAAACAGGCGGTCCATCGTAGCGGAATCCATTCCTTTTTCATACTGGTCTAACAGTGCGTCGTAAACTTCTTTTTCCGGATCTGTGTAACCGGTCATCTCCGCTGTCATATCGATCATTTTCTGCAAATGTGGGGCAAAAATAGAAAAGTCTGCTTTTTCCTTCGCTTCCTCCCACGCATTCTCCGATTCCGACTGTGCTTTCACGAAGCTTTCATAAAATTCTTTTGGAATTCTGCGATTTCTGTCCATATCTGTTTTCATTTTATTTACAACAAACTTCCACTTATCGTCAAGCTTTTCAAACTCTTCCGGCTCTGCCAGTGTATCCAATAACGTTTTCAGTTCATCCGAGGTCGACATGGAAAACTGCTCCGTTGAAAAATAAGTGAGTGCATCGCTGTGTCCTGCAAATCCTTCCTTTGGAGTGTTGGTTCTCATATCCCAATACAATAATGTGTTCACATGGTTGAACTGTTCCATTTTCTCTAAATATTTCTGTAACTGTTCTAACTTATCGTTCATCATAATCCCCTTATATTTTTCCGTGATCCTGTTATCTGATTAATGGTTGACATAACAAAAAACCATGCAGGTATTTTTCACCCACATGGTTTTATCTTATCACATAATATTTATGCTGTCACTCGCTGTTTCCGAAGAATGTTCCAGGTAATGACTGCTATCACAATTGTTAAGGCAATCACTAGAGCCACAATTCCCTGTGGCGTGAATTTTCCACCCAGAAACAGCCCTAATTTCGCAAGTTCACCGGAAAGCTTTTCATTCTTTGCAATATTCATGGGAACCAGACAGATTATCATCCAGACCGCCCATAAAATCCATAACACTTTCATGCCATATCTTAAAATAACTGCGCCAAAAAACATTTCCACTGCTGTAAATACGACCAGGACACCTGACAGATAGTTCCATGTAAAAAAGTTTGTCAGGTCAATTTCCATAACCGCCTGTGGAAATGCATTTTCCAGCAAAAACTTCTCAACTACACCAAACACAACGATCTCAAGTTCCAGCACTGCGATCTCCAGCAGATTAAAAAGTACATAGCCTGAGACAAAGCTTTTTCTGGTCGCACCCAGGGAAATTGCCATGTTAAAATCCCCCATAAAAGAAAGAGTTATCCCAAATAAATGTATAAAAGCAAAGGCGATGACCGCCAGCATGGTTCCGGCTGTTGCACAGGTATTCTCTTTTGCCACGTTCATCACAATAAATACAACGATCAGACCAATTAAGTATCCCACAGCAGTAATTCCAAGAAATTGCAAAAGCTCTGCTTTCCGCACCTTACACTGAATCAAAAAACTGTTCATTCTTTCCGCCTCCCAACTTATGCTTTCACTTCGTAATGTCTCATTTCACGGAAAAGTGCCATGACACTGACTGCATACAACGCAATGCTGACAATCGCTGCTATCGCAAGCAATGTCCATACTACATTTGTCTGTATTCTGTTGATCCACGCCATGATCTGGTCAATAAATCCAATTCCTGCCACAATACCGATGACTATACCTAATACCACCATGACGATTCCTATAATCATTCCTTTCATTCCGAAATGCATCTGTGCAACCGAGACAAGCTGCCCGATCGCTGTCATGAATATAAACAGAACTGCGATCAAAGCATTCAGCTTTCCATTGAACTTTCCACTGCTCATAATCCCTGCAAATACCAGAATGATATAGGCGCTTACTACATAGACCACACAGAAAATCTGTGCGCCAAAGACTGCCTCCCTTCTTCCGGAGCCAAAAGACAATGTCAGCGGAAGATAAGATCCCACATAAGAAACCGGTCCGATCATGGCAAATAAAACGCTTATGATCCCGCCATAAAAATAGGCTGTTTTCCAGAAATCCCCAAATACCCTGCTGCTTCCCATATTAAACAAGAATCCATATACAACCATAAAAATCAACATCATGCCGGTCAGCTGCAATCCTGATTTTCCCCAGAATCGAACATTTCTCTTAATAATCCTGCTCTCTGCCATGTCTACTCCTCCATTCCGCAAAGGGATACAAACAATTTTTCCAGATTGAGTGCCTGTATGGTCACATCATAGCCTTCTGGCAGCTTCTGTCCTTCCTCCAAAAGGATCGTCACACTCTTGCTTCTTCCCATCTTCTCTTCATGATGTCTCTCATAGCCTTCCGTTGCCTGATCCACAACTTCTGCAAGACCACTTACATGGTAGCTTCTCTCCAGAAGTTCCTGCGTATTTTCTTTCAGCAGCACCTCGCCATTTTTGATCATGACCACTTCTTCCATCAGGTCTGTTGCTTCCTCGATAATATGTGTGGAAATAACGAAGGTACGTCCGGTCTCTGTATATTCCTCCATCAGTTTATGGTAAAAATAATCACGCATTACAACATCAAGGCCTGCCACCGGTTCATCCATAAACGTAAAATCGGCTTTGCTTGCAAGTGCTACGATGATCGTCACCATGGACAGCATACCTTTGGACATTTTATTGATACGTTGCTTTGTATTCAGTTCAAACTTTTTGATCAGTTCCTCCGCAAGTGCCTGATCCCAGTTTGGATAATAATAGGACGCAGTTTTCAGATAATCTTTTACTTTCATGCCGCTCACGCCGCTTCCATAGAGATTGATGGACAACTCTCTGGAAAAGCAAATGTGATCTAACGCCTTGCGGTTCTCCCATACATTTTCACCATTCCATGTCACAGTTCCTTCGGATGCCGGATTCTGTGCGGACATAATGGATAACAATGTCGTCTTTCCGGCACCGTTTCTTCCGATCAGTCCATAAATCTTTCCTTTCTCCAATGTGAGATTGATATCTTTTAACACCTGTTTTTTTCCATAAATTTTACCTATACCATTACATACGATTGATTCCATGAATCATCTTCCTGCCTTTCTTTTCACAACTTTAAAATACATTTTCCTGTATCATTCCTCTTATTTGCATGATTCCATGCTTCCGGTATCACTGTTTTCCATCCGGACAGCTCCTTACGCTTCATTGCCGGATTGTATCAACTGAATGACTTCTTCTTTTCCAAGTCCGATGCTCGCTGCTTCCTCTAACAGTTTTTTTACATAGTTATCATAAAATTCATTCTTTCTCCGGCTTAAGATTGCCTCTTTCGCACCTGCTGACACAAACATTCCAATCCCTCTTTTCTTATACAGAACACCTTCATCCACCAAAATATTCACTCCTTTGGCTGCTGTCGCCGGATTAATGGCATATAGCTTCGCCAGTTCATTCGTGCTCGGCACGCGTTCCTCTTCCAGAAGAATATCCCTTAAAATATCTGTCTCGATCATCTCTGCGATCTGCAGATATATGGATTTCTCCTGCGTCAAAATCTCATTCATGCATGATATACTCCTTTCTTTCCAGAAATTATTCTGTTGCTGACAGCTTTTCAAATGCGCTTATCTGTCCTCTTGTTTTTCGTTCGTTATGTTGTTCATTACTTATGTAATTAACCATAGCACTATGGCACTTTGTTGTCAATACATTTTTTTCAAGATTGGGATTTTACCGGAGTTTTACTTAGGAACTGCCGATCGCAGGTGGTGCGGATTTTTAGATTGAATTTTATAATTTAGGTTATGAACAAAATATTGCAGTCTGACATGTTTACGAAAACATGAATGTGAAATGG
>ERZ773131.175-NODE-175-length-56745-cov-13.271229_pt1 | contig 56745 bp, 48 predicted proteins | sample MGYA00511082_ERZ773131 | MGnify/ENA primary metagenome ERZ773131 (study PRJEB29015, sample SAMEA2737813) | human gut metagenome | biome: human gut; feature: human-associated habitat; material: faeces | place: China | collected 2012 ... | reverse complement strand
TTCAGGTGGTCTTCGGGTATCAGAAGTCACGCACCTTCACTATGATGACATTTCACGCACCAATAAAACAATACACATCCGTGATGGCAAAAGCCGCTTTGACCGTTATACCCTGCTTGCTGACCGTACACTTGAGATACTTACAGAATACTGGTTTAAATGCGGCAGACCAACAGGGATTCTGTTTCCAAGTTCATGGACTGGCGATTATCTTGTGAAGGACAGTGTCATTCAGTTCTTCCGTAAAAGTGCAAAAAGGGCTGGAATTGAGAAGCATGTCTCTACACACTGTTTGCGCCATAGTTTCGCAAGCCATCTGTTTGAGGCCGGGTGTGACGTGAAATATATTCAGGCCCTTTTGGGACACCGTGATCCAAGATCAACAGAGATTTATCTTCATGTAAGCAATAAGACTCTGCTCGGTATTAAAAGCCCATTTGATGAGATGGGTGGTGAGTAATCGTGGAAAAATCTTGTACGATACAGAATGTCTTTGAACGGTTTTATCCTGTTTATGAAAAAACACATGAGCTTCCTGCTCACCACAGAAAAGCAGCTTTTCACATCATGAACTGTAAAACCGGGGCTTTTGGTGTGAACATAAGTGTCTGTGAGGACTGTGGATGTATCAGCATTCACAATAACTCTTGTAGAAGCAGGTGTTGCCCTATGTGTCAGGAGTTTCCGAAAGAAAAATGGATTGATGCCCAGAAGGAGAATGTACTGGATGCACCTTATTATCATGTGGTATTCACAGTCCCTGAGGAATTGAATCCTATCATTTATAGCAATCAGAAACTTTTGTATGATGCACTGTATCATGCTGCATCATCCACTCTGGACGAGCTGGCGAAAGATTCAAAGTATCTGGGAGCTGACATCGGATATATCTGTATTCTTCATACATGGGGTTCTGCAATGAATTATCATCCTCATATCCATACAATTGTTCTTGGTGGCGGACTTGATAAGGACAGCAAATGGAAAGATACCGGTGGGAAGTTTTTTCTCCCGTATGGGGTCATTGCAAAAGTGTTCCGTGGGAAATATTTGTGCGAATTAAAAAGCCTGTGGAATGATTCAAAGCTTGAGTTTCATGGTACAGCGGAGAAATATCAAAACCACTATTGCTTCAAAGGACTTCTCGATGAGTGCTATAAAAAAGACTGGGTTGCTTATTGTAAGGAAACATTTAATGGAGCACAGTCAGTCATAAATTATCTTGGGAAATATACTCACAGGATAGCAATCAGTAATCATCGGATCAAGTCCATGACGGAAGCAACTGTTACATATGCTGTAAAAGACTATAAAAACAAAGGTCAGTGGAAAGAGAAAACAGTTCCGGGCGAGGAATTCATCCGTCGATTTTTAATGCATGTTCCACCAAAACGTTTTGTCAGAATCCGGCACTATGGTTTGCTGTCGTGCCGAAACAAGAGCAAAAAGATGACGCACTGTAGAAATCTGCTTGGATGTAAAAAATATATTTCTGCATTGAAAAATCGAAGTGCCACTGAAATGATAAAGCTGCTATATAACATAGATGTATGCAGGTGTTCTTCCTGTGGCGGAAAAATGGTTCCACATCTTCCAGATAAGCATACACCATCTGTTTTAGCGCATATGAGATGTTAAAATATACAACTGAATACTTCAAAAAACTTCCGCAAAGGGAGTCTGTTTGTCATGCCTAAAAATAATTCTTTTGGCAAAAACCAGCTGTCAATAAAACACGAGATATGATAAACTTATAGAAGAGAGCAAAGATTGAATTCCCATAGAAGTGGCGAAAGGGACGCGACTTTGTTCACCAAGGAAAAATCGAAATTGATGTAAACGAAAGGGCAGTTTGATAAAACCGCAAGACTGCTTTTTCGTTTACACCAACTCCGATTGTTTCCTTAACAATTTATCGAAAATTGTTGTTGAAATGAAAAAAATCAATAATGATAACGATAAATACGAGAAGAAAAATGCCGAGATTGCAGCAAAGGAACTTTTTGCTAAATTCACCAACAAAGAGGCGTTAGAGAACCTGCTTGGCGGCGATTATAAGATCGAAAGTATTAATACAGATAATGCAAAAGTGAATGCTGTAGATAAGTACAAAAATACTTCCGGCAGATGGGTAGACTGGGGTGCAGATTCTGCTGCTTATAAAAACGTATTTTCAGGCACGATCGTTATTACTTATTCGCAGACAGTGACTGCAAAAGCAAACGCTGTGGAATCCAAGACAAATGCTGTAAATGCAGCAGACAATACGAATCTGGAAGCGTTAAAGGATCAGGCATATGATGCTGCAAAAGCAGATGCAGAAAAACTTCTTGGAGATGCAGTTTCCCAGAATAAGAAGATTAAAGACAACCTGAAAACGGGAGAACTGCATATTAACGGTTATGAAGGCTGGAATGGAAAACATAACTCCAACGTAGCAATCAAAATCCATTATGCCGATGACACATTCACAGAGGGAGAGAAGACAACGGATCAGGCAGTTGTTGACGAGAAGAACAGCTCCACAACCTTATCCGTTTCCTACACCGGAACTTATCAGCAGAAAAATTCCAAAGATCTTGGTGCGCAGACCGTGGAAACACAGAAATACAATCAGACTGCCAAGGCAGAGGAAAAAACAGCTTATACAAGCAACAAATATTATGATGAATATAAGAAAACAGGAGAAATCAATGAAGGAATCTGGCTCACCGGAAAAGATGATAATCGTTTCCCGGGACATGAAAGCTTAAAGAGCTTCTATGATTTCAAAGATGCAGCATTAAAAGCGGAGGCTGAAAGAGCAGAGAAAGTAGCAAAAGCGGATGCGATCATTGACGCAGCAAAGAATGCGGTGGAAAAAGTTGATAAAGCAAAAGCAGATGCGGACAGCTTAAAGGATAAGCTTACAGCACTTCTTGCAAGCCAGAACTACACAGCAGATCAGGTAAAAGAGTTAGAGGGACAGATCAGCGCGGCAGAGATAAAATTAAAAGAGGCAGAGGACATGGCAAAAGACCTGACAGATAAGTTAGGAATTGCAGGAGAAACACTTGCTGATAAGATCACAGAACTCACCCCTGCACCGGCTCCGGGCGAAGGCGGTTCCACAACGACACCGGGCGGCGCAACTACCCCATCCGGCACTGAGACCACACCGGGCGGCGCAGCCACAACACCTGCAGGCACTGTAACTACAGCAGCGGCTCCGGCAAGTGCAGTCACAACCGTTACAACAGCCACAGCAGCTGCAACACCGGTTGAGATCGCAGAGACACCGGTAGCGCTTGCAGCAGCTGCAACACCGGCGGCAGCAACGAGAACAGCAGCGGTTGCAAATGCAAATGCCGCAGCTGATACAGATGCGGACGCTGACACAGATGTGACAATTGCGGACGAGGAGACACCTCTTGCAGCGAACGGAGCACAGGAGAGCTCGACAATTGCCGATGAAGAAACTCCACTTGCAGCAGAGGCTGGCGCAGTGGAAAACAAACAGCAGGAGAAAATGTCCTGGTGGTGGTTACTCATCATTGCACTTCTTGGTGTAACCGGCGAGGAAATGTACCGCAGAAATAAAAAGAAAAAAGCAGAAGCAGCTCAGAAAGATGAGAAATAAATTTTAACAGTAAGGCGCATCCAAAAGGTGCGCCTTTTCTAAAACATCCATTGCAAAAAAATAAAATACGGAGTATTCTGAAAACAGGAAAAACATGATCCGTAATTTGTATACAAGGAAACAAAAACTATGAAAAAAAAGAAAACACTCATAATCTGCATGCTTCTTGGCATAATGCTCCTGACTTCCTGCGGAAAAACAGATCATCAGGATCAGGCGTCAGTCGCCACCGAGCAGACATCCGGAGACAGCCGGCAAACGACAGAAGAACCTGCGGAAACCGTCGGCGGATCGGAAGAGTCAACGGAAGCAGCCAGGACAGCCCAAGCGGCAGTAGAAGCCGTGGAAAGCACAGAATCTTCTGAATATGCAGAACGTAAAAGCATCATCATCACAGCCACAAACGAGTGCGGCATCGACATTGGGATGTTTTCTGTGATCGATCCGATCAGCGGCGAACAATACAATATCAGTGCAATCGCAGATGGACAGTCTGTTTCCATGCCGGTAGAGTGGCCGGTGGAGATCACAGATTTTCAGTGGGCGCTTTATAATCAGAACGGTGAACTCTGCGTTGAGGCAACCACGGATGTCAGCCAGGCGGAGAGCGGAGTGACCTTGCTTCTCACCGGAGACGGAAATCTGGATGATGTACAGGAGATCTTCGAATAATGCAGACGATCTGATACAGACAATTCTGCCTGTACAGGGCAGTCAGGACAGAAATGATAAAAACAGGGGGTACTCATGGAAGAAAGAAGAGAAATATCGAGGGTAGAATACAAGACAAATGGTGTTGTCGTAATCTGCGATACACAGGAAAAAATTTACGTGGACGTGAAAGACATCAGTCCGTTAGGCATGGGAATCTGTGTGCCGGAGGGGCATGAAGGCCTTCTCGGAAAACAGGTGATCGTTGTGGCAGAAACACTGATCATGTATGCGGAGGTTTCCCGCGAAGAAAAGCAGGAAGACGGCTCCACATTCATTGGTGTGCATGCGATAAAATTTACAGATGACGTTCTGCAGTATCTGTTTTCACACATTGGCTGATGAAACCAATCTTCTAAGCTCGCAGTTCCCGAGCAGCTGATCCCAGAAATGTTCAAGAGGAATCTCTTCATACTGGCAGATCAGGCTGCAGTCTAAGGCTCCATGGGCAACGATCAGTACATTTTTTCCGGAAACAAATTCCGACGTCAAAACATCGTGGATAAAAGAGCCGCTGCGGGCATACAAATGCTCAAGACTTTCCGCACCATCTACAGCATGATAATGGACAGGATCATGGAACAACGTGTATACCGGACATTCCGGTTTCTGTGTGACATGTTCTGTTCCTTCATACATGCCAAATCCCATCTCGCGGAGACGGTCGTCCGTCAGGATCGGTGTGCCGCTCCCTTCCAGAAAAATTTCAGCAGTCTCCTGCGCACGCTGTAAGGGAGAACAATAGCAGATATCAAATCGCAGATCCCCATACTTTTTCCGCGCGTCTCTCGCCATCTGGCGGCCTTCTTCATTCAAAGGAATATCTTCGCTTCCCTGCAGGCGGTGGACTGCATTCCAGTCAGTTTTTCCGTGTCTCATGATATATAACATAATAAACAATATCCTTTCCTCTTATAGTAGTAAAAATCTTAAACGCATTGCGGACTCAATTCCCGGTGCGATTGAATTATATCCTATATTTTGTTAAAATGAAACCCTGATCAGAAAACAGCACCGGCATAACGCAGGAAATTGCATGACAGCTATTAATTTTACAGGAAAACTACCGATATATGAGTTAGAAAAATAAGTGTTCCGGCATTTGCAGAGATCCGGACCGCAACCATGGAAGAACACAAGATTATGCACACGGAGGTGTAGAACAATGGCAATAGAGGCTATGAAAGGGGCAGGGATGTCCTATGCGGGAAGTTCATCCGCATCAGATGTAAAAGCAGAGAGTCAGGCGAAAGTGGAAACTGCATCCAACGCAGCAGCTTCTGACGATCTCATGAAGAAAACCATTCAGATCGACACGAAAGAGACTGACAAAAACGGCAAAGACGGAAACCGGGACGACAGTCAGGCAAAGCAGACGATCTCTGAGAATTCCCAGATCAAGAAAGCAGTTGACGAGATCAATAAAAAGGCGCACAATTCCGAGGCAGTCTTCGGAATCCATGATGCAACCAACCGTGTCACCATCAAGATCGTTGACAAAGACACGAAGAAAGTCCTGAAAGAATATCCGCCGGAGAAAACCCTGGACATGATCGCAAAAGTCTGGGAGATGGCAGGATTATTAGTGGATCAGAAACTGTAGATCACTGTCCAGAAGGCAGGAACAGCAATAGACAAGTGACAGATGAAAACAGAAAACGATATAAACAAGTTACAAAACTGAAAGGAGCAGGATTATGCCAATCAGAATCACAGGTCTGAACTCGGGATTAGATACCGAGTCCATTATCTCAGCGCTTGTATCTTCTTATAGTTACAAGACGAACAAGTATAAAAAAGCACAGACAAAATTATCATGGAAGCAGGAGGCATGGAGTACCTTAAACTCTAAGGTGTACAGTTTCTACAACAATGTTGGTAAATTAAAAATGTCATCTGCCTACAATATGCGTACGGCAAGCGTATCCGACAGCACAAAAGCGAAGGTGAGTGCAGCAAGTGGGGCGACCAACGGCGTACAGTCTCTGGAGGTCTTAGAGGTTGCCAAAAGTGATTATCTGACCGGCGGAAAGATTTCGATCAAAGATGCATCCGGTGCGGAAGATAAGACAAAAACTGTTTCATCAGCGTCCACTTTAAGCGAATTGGGATATACCGGAACCGGTACGGTCGAAGTTACCAATAAAGAAACCGGAAAGACAACAAGCATCAGCGTGACCGGTGACACAAAGATCAGCGACTTTGTGAAATCTCTGTCAGATGCAGGTGTGAAAGCCAGCTTTGATGAGAAAAACGGCAGATTATTTGTAAGTTCAGCAAAGACCGGTACAGAAAACGGTTTTGAACTGAAATCAAAGAATGCGGACGGCGATAAGGCGTTGCTGGCATTGGGACTGGCAATGACATCTACCGTATCAGATACCGGTGCAAAAGTGAATGACGATAACAACTGGTCGGCGGCATCGGATGCGAAGATCAAACTAAATGGTGCAGAATACACTTCATCTACCAACGAGTTCGCTGTAAATGGTCTTTCTGTCACAGCACTTGCCAAGACGAGTGGAGAGATTTCTGTAACCGTAGCTACAGACAGTGAGGGAATCTATGAGCAGGTCAAGGATCTGCTCAGCCAGTACAACTCACTTATTAACGAGATGAACAAGTTATACAATGCAGATTCGGCAAAAGGATATGAGCCGCTGACAGATGATGAAAAGGATTCCATGAGTGATACGGAAGTGGAGAAATGGGAGGCAAAAGTCAAAGATTCCCTGCTCCGCAGAGATGATTCATTAGAGAGCCTGATCTCGTCCATGACAACGGCGATGTCCAAGGGATATGAAGTCAATGGAAAGACATACTATCTTACTTCTTTTGGAATTTCAACACTTGGTTATCTGAATTCTGCAAAGAATGAACAGTATGCATACCATATCAATGGTGATGAGGATGACAGCGCAACTTCCGGAAAGGAAGACAAACTGCTGGCAGCGATCAAAGAAGATCCGGATTCTGTGGCGGGATTCCTGCAGCAGCTTGCAACAGGATTATATGATTCTATTGATAAGAAGATGAAGACATCCACTTTAAGCAGTGTATTTAAAGTATACAATGACAAGGAGATGGCTTCGGAATACAGCGATTATACAACCACGATCAAAAAGTGGGAGGATAAGTTGTCTGAACAGGAGGATTACTACTACAAGAAGTTCTCGGCGATGGAAACTGCACTGGCAAAACTCAATTCACAGACATCTTCTTTATCCGGTCTGTTCGGATCATGATAACAGGACAATTAACCTGCGGCATTGCCGCAGGTTAAATCTGCATAAAGAAAAAAGAAAACACATGGAGGTATTTTCACATGCTTAATCATAATGGCTATGCTGCGTATGCGAATAGCAAAATTATGACCGCATCACCTGCGGAACTGACACTTATGCTCTATGACGGAGCAATCAAATTCTGTAACATGGCAATTGCAGGGATTGAGGAAAACAATATTGAGAAAGCACATAACAACATCCGGAAAGTTGAGAATATCATCTCCGAGTTTCAGGCAACATTAAATCATAAATATGCAACAGCTGATGATTTTAATAATGTATATGTCTATTTGAAAGAACGCCTGATTGAGGCAAATATGAAAAAAGACAAAGAAATATTAGAAGAAGTATTAAAACATCTCAGAACCATGCGCGATACATGGAAAGAAGTGATGAAACTGGCTGCTGGCCAGATATAACCGGAAGGAGAAAGCAATACATCGTGACAGATAATTACATTGGAATCATGATCGAAAGCCTCCGGCGCAAAAAGGATGTCCTGGCAGATATATTAAAACTTAGCGAGGAACAAAGCCTTCTGCTGGATGATCCTAATTTAGAACCGGACACATTTGAAAAAAACGTGAATCGGAAAGCGGCTCTGATCGACAAATTAGAGCAGCTTGACACGGGTTTCGAAAGTTTATATGACAAGGTAAAGGAAGAACTTGAGAGCAACAGAGACATCCATAAAGAGCAGATCAGGCAGATGCAGGAACTGATCAGGGCACTTACCGAATTGAATATGCAGATTCAGGCGACGGAAGCAAGAAATAAGGAAAAGGCAACCGCCAAGTTTGCTTATATCAGGCAGCAGGCAAAGGAAATCCGCAGTAGCCAGAAGATCGTCAAAGAATATTATAATAATATGATGCATAAGGCGTATAATGAGCCGCATTTTTTGGATAATAAAAAATAGAGAGAATAAAAGACCGCACAGATAGAAAGATATTGATTTGTGAGGTCTTTTTAGTTACAATTTTAAGGTAGTAGACAGAGATTTTGCTATGGTGGCTGAAGAAACATATCATATAATTATGAGAAAAACTACATCCGATCATCAAGTGAGTATAATTTATAATCGAAATGCATCTTATATCATATGACAGAAGGGAGCTGGATGAATGGGAGTTTATATTTCCGAGTTGGATATTGAAACTTATCGAGGAATAAAAAAATTAAAAATGGAAAATCTTGCGCCGATTAATATCATAACTGGGGATAACAATAGCGGAAAAACGAGTGTTCTTGAATTGCTTCAGAGTGTGAAAAATCCGACAAGCTTTCGGGTATGGAGAAACCTAATTAGAAATAATGGGATGAATTTGTCAAGAGGACTAACTTATTATGATGGATTTTATGACCTGTTTGATGTGAACGGAGACACAAAAAAGATAGAGTATGCAGTTTCTTTAAATGGAGAAAAGCATGTGATAGAAATGCAGGCTACAGTGTTACACGAAGAGATATTAGAATCACAATTCAATAAGTTGCAAGGTTTATCATATGTAAGGTATGAGGATGACTATGCAGAAAATATTATGAATGTTTCAAAATTACAGATGCAAATAAAAGATAATGGACAGATTGCGTCTAACAGTGCAGTGTATGAGGGACAGATCAGATATGTCCGTAATAAATCCAATGAAGACTCATCAAGAGAGAAAAATATTATTTATATATCACCAACTCGTCATGCCGAAGGCACATTGTATTTAAATGCTGTATTAGAAACCCCGGATTTATATGAACAGATGCTGGCTATTTTAAAAGACTATGACGAAGACATTATGAGTATTAATTATGATAACTCGGAAGAAAATGGCAGGAGACACGGCGTATACAAGATTCTTTCAAAATCTCATAAAAAAGCACTTCCGCTGAATGTTTACGGCGATGGAATGAAAAAAGCAGTTTTGTTAATGAGCGCAGTGATCGCTGCAGAGGATGGAGTTTTACTGATCGACGAATTCGAAACTGCAATCCATACCTCTGCAATGGAAAATACATTCCGGTGGATTTTGGAGACGTGCAGAAAATTGAACGTGCAGGTATTTGTTACATCGCACAGTAAAGAAGCAATTGATAAATTGTTGAAGTGCTCTGAGAAATGCTTAGAGGAGATGGCAGTATATACACTTTATAAAAAAGAAAATAAAACTGCGGTTCGTAGAATGAACGGAAGGAAAGCAATTGAGGCACAGGATAATATGGGATTGGAGCTTAGATAAAAGATAAATGGATTGATTTTCATTATGAAAATGGACAAGGTGACAACTGTAATGCAAAATTATTGCTATTGGTGATACCATTTGAAGACACTGGCGCGATGGAAACGTTTTTGTTAGATGCTGTTGGAAAATCAAATCCTTATGATGCGAAGATCATATCAGATTGCAATCAGTTTGTGGATAATGTGGATAACCAGAAAAAGTATTTGAATAAACGGAGATACATAACAAAGGCAAAATTTGATGTGTACTTTTCGGTGCGGACTGCGGCAGAACAGTTCGTGGAAAGACAAAATATATTAAAAAATATTCCGTGGGAAGATTATGCTTCAATACAAAAAAGTTTTGAAAAGCTGGGAACACTGGCAGAAAACAACGAGACGTATTCACAACTTAGAAAATAAAAATTGAAAAAGGGGTTAAGTATCTTTCACTTATGCCGATATACAATGCAAGTAAGCAAAGAATGCTACTTCGTGAAAACCGAAATGAAGCGTACGGTCAGAGTAGGAACGTTCACAAATAAAACAAATCTACTTCAGCATGGATGCTGAAGCCCAATTCAAGGAGGAAAAATATTATGGCAATGGTAGTACAGCACAATCTTACAGCGATGAACGCTAATCGTCAGTTAGGAATCACAACAGGAGCTCAGGCAAAATCTTCAGAGAAATTATCTTCTGGTTACAGAATCAACCGTGCAGGTGATGACGCTGCAGGTCTTAAGATTTCTGAGAAAATGAGAAGCCAGATCCGTGGTCTTGACAAAGCTTCTTCTAATGCACAGGATGGTGTATCTTTAATCCAGACAGCAGAAGGTGCTTTAAATGAAGCTCATTCCATCTTACAGAGAATGAACGAATTAGCAGTTCAGGGTGCGAATGATACAAACCAGTCAATCGACCGTGATGCAATCAACGAAGAGCTTGATGCTTTAACAACAGAGCTTGACAGAATTTCAGAGACAACACAGTTCAATAAGCAGAACTTATTAGATGGTACATTCTCTGATAAGAAGCTTCAGGTTGGAGCAAATGCAGGACAGAAGATTGAGATTACAATCGGCTCCATGAATGCAAAGGCTATTGGTCTTAGCAATACAATTATGCCAAAGCAGAGTGGATATTTTAAAGCTAAAGGTGTTAGTTTAGAGACATCTAAGTATACAACATCTAATGCTCTTAGAACTAGTGCAAAGGCAGTTGGTACGAAGGTTGCTGAAAAGGCCTTAGATGGACTTACAAATGGAGCGAAGGTTACAATTGATGGTATTGAATACAAACTTTCCACTTTCAAAGCCGGTGGTGATGCTCACACCGCTGATTCTATAAAAAATCTTGTTGCATGTGCTTATGGTAAGAAAGCTAAGGTGACATTAAAGAATTCAGTACCAAGTGATTCTTTTATGGGCGCAAGAGTAGATACATACGAAATTGCAAATGCAACAATTACTAAGATTCAGGATGCTATTAACAATGTTTCCAGTCAGCGTTCCGCACTTGGTGCATTACAGAACAGATTAGAGCATACAATTGCTAACCTTGACAATGTATCTGAGAATACATCAGCAGCAGAATCTCGTATCCGTGATACAGATATGGCTTCTGAGATGGTTAACTACAGCAAGAATAACATTCTTGCACAGGCAGGTCAGTCTATGCTTGCACAGGCTAACCAGTCTACTCAGGGTGTATTATCATTATTACAGTAATTTAAAACAAGCAGAAATAGTGAAAGGGATTGGCAATGGTCAATCCCTTTTTCATAAGGTGCGTAGAAATGAAAGAAAAAGATGTTATATATCATGCAATAGGTGAGATTGACAAAATATGTCAGAAAATTATAAATAAAGAAAACTATATGATAGAAATGTCTGCATGTATTCAGGCAATAAATCAGGCATGTGAAATCATTTTAAAATATAATAACCATTCAAAAGAAATCATTCCTATATTAGAGGATGTGATGTATGGAATGACACAACGTGACGAAGTGTTTCTGCTTGATGTCCTTAGATATGGCATGAAGGATAAATTGGAAGAAATATACGATGGTTTAGGAATGAATGAAGCGGAGAATGCTTATGAATGAGTCTATATATGAAAAAAATTTAAAAAAAATACAGCAGAAGTTCGAAAGCTGGGCAGATTTTATAACAGGAGGAATGTGTAAAAAAAATCCACATATCAGGGTAGAATCGGATACTGCAATGGATGGAAGCCGGATCTTCAGAGTATCCAATGAGGGACAGGTATTGTATCTGAATGGAAAGTATCATCCGTCACATGCGGCAAAAGACTGGTTGGAAAGCATTGGAAAAATAGAAGCTTTTGCAACGGTTATCATTGTTGGGATACATGATGGAGTTCATATCAGGAATATATTAGAGAAAGTGGAGCCTAATACGAATATTTTGATATATGAGCCATCTGTGGAAGTGTTTCTAAAAGCGTTAGAGGAAGTGGATCTGACATTTTTGTTTGAGAATAATATACCGGTAGGTATTGTCGTGGATGGGATCAATGAGAAAGAGCTTGAGATTTATCTAAACACTATGATTACGTACGACAGCATGACGAAGCTAAAGGTGTATATTTCGGGAAATTATGACAAATTATTTGCTGAAAAGGTGAGTGGATTTGTAGATGACTTGAAAAAACGTGTACTGGAGATAGAAAAAAGCTGGAATACAATAGTTCGTTATACGAGTGTAAATGCAAATAATGTATTTCATAATTGCAAGTATATATATAATGGATATAGCATAAAGTCGTTAGCAGGTCTGTTGCCATCAGATGTGCCGACGATTGTAGTGTCAGCGGGACCGTCTTTGAACAAAAATATCGAGGACTTAAGAGCGGCACAGGGCAAAGCAAATATTATAGCAACGGATACAGCGATGAAGCCGCTTCTGAATGCTGGAATCATCCCGAATCTATTTGTTGTAGTAGATGGCTTAAAGCCTGGGGATTTATTTAAGCATAAAGATATTTCCAAAGTACCGATGGTCACTATGACTGCAATATCGGTAGAACCTATGGAGCTTCATAAGGGGAAGAAATTTTTCTATCAGAGCGATTCTATGATAGAGACAGAGCTTATGACAAGAATTGCCAAAAAAGATTCTGAGGCGAAAGGAATACCGGTTTTACCGAGTGGAGGATCCGTTGCAACCTCGGCATATACACTGGGGATAGGTATGGGCTCCCACACGATAATTCTTGTGGGGCAGGATCTGGCGATGACTGGGAATAGGACGCATGCAGATGGAACATTCAAGACCAAGATGGATGAGATAGATGTAAATAGTGGAGAGTATTTTGAGATTGAAGCTGTTGATGGTGGAAAAGTTCTGACCCGAATGGATTTTAAGCTATATCTGGATTGGTTTGAGGAACAGATTAGGCGCCAGACAGGAATCCGTGTGATAGATGCAACAGAGGGTGGTGCGAAGATACACGGAGCAGAAGTAATGACGTTGAAGGAAGCAATTGAAAAAAATTGTAAGAAGGATTTTAATGTCAGATATAAAATATCCAGACTTCCAAAATTGATGGGCGAAAAAGGAAGGGAAGAATTTTTAAAAGTCCTTGAAGAGATACCAAAGAGATTGATAGCTGTTGAGAAAAAGGCAAATGCAGGAATCCGTCAGTATGAAAAATTGGAAAAAATGTCTAAAAATAAAAATTATCGTGCGGATGAATTGCAGAAATTATTAAAGCAGATTGGAAAGACGAATCATTTTATGGAAACAGATTACATGGCATGTGTAGTGAATGATAGTCTAAAAGGAATTGAATATTCGTTAAGAACATCAATTTATGATAAATGCGACGAAACAACAGATGAAATGTATGATATTGCTCAACAGGGGAAGCTGATGCTGCAGGCAGAAAAATATGCAGTTGAAGAATTGCTAAAGCTTGCAGAAGATACAACATCAGCATTTGCAAAGAAACAGCGAGAGAAAAATGCTAGGAAAAAGGCAGGAAATAATAATGGCAAATAGTTATGAAATTGAGGTACAGGCACAGCCAAGTATTTATTTACCCAAAGAGCGTACCATGAAGATTGCTTTTTCAGAACCCGAAGCCGGGGCGGATGAAGAAACAGGAATACTGTTGATTATAGCAGGCTATGGAGGGCAACTATCGTCAAATGTATTTACCAAGATGAGAAATCAGTTTGCCGATGATTATAATTTAATGACAGTTCAATGTGATTATTTCGGATATCAGTATATGGGAAGTGCTTATCCTGTAGTAGTAGATGACGAGCTTCTGAAGAGTTCGTTGTCAGTAGCAGAACTAGAATTGCTCAATAGGGATTATGAGCGTTATAAACACATATTGCAGGGAAAAGTATTCACACAGGATATTGAGCTGGGGGAAACTCCTTCTGATTTCAATGATATGGGATTAATGCAGGCAATAGATAATGTGCGTGCAGTAAAGATTCTGTTAGATATCATAAAAGAAAATGGCTATAGTATTAACGAAAAAAGGATATATGCATATGGTTTCTCGCATGGTGGATATCTGGCATACTTGTGTAATGCAATGTGGCCGGGGCTGTTTACAGGAATCATAGATAACAGTGCATATTTATTTCCATTTTTTTTGAAGATTCCAAGAAAGTTTAACGTATTTCAGGAAAATATACAAATAGAACAGAAAATTGAGTATAAGGCATTAGAATATGTTAGAGATGAGCAGATTATGGAGCTGCCGTATATATATTCACAGTTTGATAACAAAGCACAGATATTGTGCTATGCTGGTGAAACAGATGATATGACAAGCCTGGAAGATAAAAAAGCTTTTCTGAATAAGGTGGAGCATACAAATGTCGCAACTGTTACACGATACAATATGAACCGAGAGTATTTCACGACTACTGGGCATGGTCTTGGTGCTGATTTTGTGAAACTCTTCCGATTGGCATATGATTCATTTCTGGAATCAGAAACATATAAGTGTAAACAACATAAAATTACGATGGAAGATGTTGAATATGAAACAGATATGTTTCGATATAAGGTGATGTGGGAAGATGGAATACCGGTTTTAAAAAGGGATAAGAAATGAGTACAATAATAATCGCTGAAGCCGGTGTAAACCACAATGGCAGTGTTAAACTGGCAAAGCAAATGATCGAGGAAGCAGCAAGAGCTGGTGCAGACTATATCAAATTTCAGACATTTAAACCGGAAAAGCTGGTTTCCAAATATGCGCAGAAAGCAGATTACCAGAAGAAAACAACGGGCAATAATGAATCGCAGTTACAGATGTTGGAGAAACTGGCATTATCATATGATGATTTTGTGGAATTGAAAAAGTATTGTGAGCAGATTGGAATCGGTTTTCTGTCCACACCGTTTGACGAGGACAGTATCCGGTTTCTTGACAGTCTGGACATGGATTTCTGGAAGATACCTTCCGGTGAGATTACAAATTATCCATATCTGGTTCAGATTGCGCAGACAGGCAGGGATATAGTGCTTTCCACCGGGATGTGTGAGATGGATGAGATAGCGGATGCAATTAAAGTATTGGAGGAGAATGGAGCAGGGAATATTTCGCTGCTCCATTGTAATACAGAATACCCGACACCATATGAGGATGTGAATCTGCTGGCAATGAAGCAGATGCGAACAGCCTTTAAAAAGCAGGTTGGATATTCGGATCATACGGTTGGAATTGAAGTGCCGATCGCAGCCGTAGCATTAGGTGCTGAAATTATTGAAAAGCATTTTACGTTAGATAAGAATATGGAAGGACCTGATCACAAAGCAAGCCTTGAACCATTAGAATTATCTCAGATGATATGCTCTATCCGTCATATTGAAAAAAGTCTGGGTGATGGTAATAAGAAAAGAACCACATCGGAGCAACATAATATAGCAGCAGCGAGGAAGAGCATTGTTGCCAAATGTGCGATTTCTAAGGGAGATATTTTTACAGAGGCAAATCTTACGGTTAAAAGACCGGGAAATGGGATAAGTCCGATGAGGTGGAAAGAACTGATTGGAACAAAAGCACAAAGAGACTACGTGGAAGATGAAATAATATAGAAATAGTGAGTGTTATGTCCATGTAACATTTGCTATTTCTATTTTTGATATATTAACTTATTGCATGGATTAGTTTAGAAAAGTGGATGGATTTTATATGAAGAAAATTGCAGTGGTTACCGCAACGAGAGCAGAATATGGGATTTTGCGGCCATTAATATGCCGGTTACAAAAAGATACAGAGTTTGAATTGCAATTGATTGTTACAGGCATGCATTTGTCTGAAAAGTATGGCAATACACAAGTGGAGATAGAGAAAGATAAAATCCCTGTTTTTAGAAAAATCCCCATTTTGGAAGACGGAAACAGTGCGTATGATGTTTCGGTTACAATGGCAAATGCACTTTGCAGATTTGCAGGATATTTCAGGGACGAAAAACCGGACATGGTAATTGTTCTTGGTGATCGGACGGAGATATTGGGCATATGTGCGGCTGCTATGAATGAGGGAATTCCGATTGCACACCTGCATGGAGGAGAACTGACAGAAGGTGCAGTGGATGATTGTATAAGGCATGCAGTGACAAAGATGAGTTATTTGCATTTTACAGCATCTGAAACATACCGTAACCGAGTGATCCAATTGGGAGAAGCACCGGACAGGGTATTTAATGTTGGAGCTTTAGGCGTCGAAAATATTTTGCATACTCAATTGTTTTCCTACGAAGATATATGTAGAGAAATAGGGATTCCAAACGATCAGAAATATGTTGTTGTAACGTTCCATCCGGTAACACAGGAGCCGGGAGAAGAGGAACACCAGACGCAGGAATTAATAGCGGCAATGAGGGAGAAATCCGGGTATTTTTATTTGATGACGAAAGCAAATGCAGATGCTGGCGGGCAGAGGGTGAACGAATTATTGGAAGATTTTTCAGAGAAAGTACCTAATGCACAATTAGTATCATCATTGGGAATGGTTCGGTATTTAAGCGCATTAAAATACAGTGAATTTGCATTGGGGAATTCTTCAAGTGGGATTATTGAGGCACCTGCACTTGGGATTCCGACCGTTAATATTGGAGAGCGGCAAAGAGGCCGGCTGATGGCAGATACGATTGTGCAGTGCGAACCCGAAAAAGAACAGATTCTTGAGGCGATGGATGAAGCAGCAGTGATGCCGCATAAGGTATCGACACTTTATGGGGATGGAGAGACATCCTCCAAAATTGTAGCAATATTAAAGAATTTTTTGTTTTATAATAAAATTAATTTGAAAAAGAGATTTTACGATATTAATCTGGACATTGAGAAGGACAAGAGTTGCAAGATATAAATTGGTTGACTTATAGTGAGTTATGTGTTACGTTATACGTATCATCATTGATACACACGGAGAAGGATAATGGATTATAGTTTAAAGCAAGATGGATTTGAACTTTTAGTTGAAGCTGAGAAAGAACGCGTGAAAGAGGAGATTCTCAGTTCTTACATTAATCTTAGGAAGAAAAAGGGGATTACACAACAGCAGATTGCAGACCTCACAGGCATGCAGAGGACAAATATAGTTAGAATTGAGAGTGGACGTTATTCACCATCAATAGAAGTTTTGGTAAAGCTTGCAGCAGCGTTAGATATGGATATTGAGATCAGATTAGTTGAAAGGAAGTCTGGAGATGAGTGATAAGAGTTTATTTTATAGAGGCTTTGAAGGGAATACAGAGATAGAGGACTTCTTCAAACGATTTCAAGAATATGCTGAGGCGAATGAGACAGGAAATTCAGTCTATATTCTAAAGCGCCCATTAGGAGATAAGAAGTATACCTACGATTATGATAAGGCAGTTGTTATATTAGTGCCGAAGCATAAAATGCTTTTTTTAGATTATGGTGGGAACGAGGAAGCATTTGAGGAATATGTAGATGATTTTGTAGATGACGTGGGACATATTTCGGATAAATATGATTATATGCAGGTTTTGGGACGAACTTCAAAGTGGAGAAAAGATTTTATAGAGACAAGAACATATACAGATATTAAGGATTTGTCAGTAGAAGATCTTTTAAAGAGCATTCGGATTGTAAGCAATGAAATGAGCCGTAAGGGAGAATTTATTATTTCCCTGCTTACAGGAAGCATTAATGACATTGAAAAGACTGGTATCGCATATCCGGAGACAATTCTCGAGAAGATAAAACGGAAAATAGTGTTGTTTGATGGTGAGCAGACAAGATTTATTTATGACGAACCTCATGAGAAGAGAATTACAATTCAGGGATTGGCAGGAACCGGTAAGACAGAACTTTTGCTGCATAAGATTAAAGAAATATATACACATAATGATGAGGTTAAGATTGCTTTTACTTGCCACAATAAGATATTAGCTGATAATTTGCGCACTCGTATTCCGGAGTTCTTTAATTTTATGAAGGTTCAGGAACAGATTAAATGGGAAGAAAAACTGTGGGTAATGAGCAGTTGGGGGTCAAAAGCAGATAGAAATTCAGGTGTTTATAGCTATATATGTGATTTCTATGGGATTCCATTTGAAAGGTTCACATATTCAACTACATTTGAAGGAGTATGCAAAAGAGCAATTGCAAATTTGAGAGAGCAGGGAAGTGTAGAACCGTGTTTTGATTATATATTAATCGATGAAAGTCAGGATTTTGCAGAAAGCTTTTTTAAATTATGTGAGATGGTTACAAGAAAATGTGTGTATGTAGCAGGTGATATATTTCAAAATGTATTTGACTATGAAGATGTCAGCCGTGTGGAACCACAATTTTTGCTGAATAAGTGTTACAGAACAGATCCGAAAACACTGATGTGCGCACATGCAATTGGAATGGGATTGTTTAAGCCGGACATACCGCTTAGATGGCTTTCAGATTCGGGATGGAGCGATTGCGGTTATGATATAAAGAAGAATGATGGATATTATGACCTGTATCGGAAACCATTACGCCGTTTTGAGGATTTAGGAGATGTCAAATTAAGTACGCTTGAAGTGATGCCGACAAAACCTGAAAGATATTTTGAAAAAATTATTGAGATAATAGCAAAAATTCAAAAAGAAAATGAAACGGTGGAGCCAGAAGATATTGGGATTATGTTCTTGGAAAACAACAATACGAATTATGAACTGGCGAAAAGGCTTCAGATAGAGATAAAGAAAGAATTTGGCTGGAATGTAAATATTGGCTATGAGACAAAAGAGAAAATCAGGGATACCTTGTTTGTAAGCAACAAAAACAATGTGAAGGGTTTGGAATTTCCGTTTGTAATTTGCTTTATGCAAGGATGTCTTACAGATAATTTACAGACCAGAAATTCAATCTATATGATGCTGACGAGATCCTTCATAACTTCATATTTTATTTTGCCGGATGAAGGAATAAAGAATATCGAACACATTATGCAGGGGGTAGATCAGGTAAATAAAAATGGCTATTTACATGTGAAAGAACCGACTAACGATCAGAAAAAAACATTATACAATGCAATTATCCAGCATACAAGCATACACCAGTCACAGAGGGAAATAGTAGAAGATGTTCTGGATGAACTACGAATTCCGAAAAATGAGAGGGAAAAATTCCATAAGCTTATTGAAACATTATATAAGGATGAATTTGACAAGGACAGGGTGTATGAAATTGTACAGACAAATTACAATATGATGAACTCAAAATGAGGTTGCTTTTATGAAAGAAACAATAAAAATACCGTTTGGAGTATATTATCAGGAACAATTCAGCAAACCAATGAGACGAAAACAAGATGTTGTGTCTTTTATTCTTGGAGTGGTAAATGTTTTACTGGTAGGTGAAAGTGAGAGTGATAGCAATGGTACTCTTTATTTAAAAAGAAATAAAATGAATCGGGTATTTTGCTTTATGGAGGGAAAATATTTCTCGACAGTCTTTCCGTTTGATGTAGAGTTCGATGAGAATGGAAATTTTTATAAAGTGTATGATAGCATTTCTGATATTCGAATTAACAACCGGTCTGTTGCGCTGTTGGAGCGTATGTTAGAGAAGATAGATTTTGAAGAAAGTTCTATTGATGAGATTATTGAAGAGGCATATTTAGACGTAGCGGAAGATGGATATTCCGATAAGGATATAGATAGGTGTTTTGGTTTGATATTAAGGCTATTATCAATGGAACTTGGATATATAAGGTATGATTATGATCCGGAGCGTGAAAATGGGAGATTGCATCCGCTGTATCATGTAGATATTAATTATTCGACTAAGGGAACCTATAAATTGGGAATGAATAAGAAAATGGAAGTAGCTGAATTTATTGATATGCTGGATACAAAGACAGACTGCAGATATGTGCAGTGATTATAACTTACGATTTGGAGTAGTATGAGAAATATAGCGATTATTCCGGCCCGAAGTGGCTCAAAGGGATTGAAGGACAAAAATATTAAAGAATTAAATGGAAAACCATTAATGGCATATACAATTGAGGCTGCATTAGAATCAGGGATATTTGATTGTGTGCATGTGTCGACAGACAGTGAGAAATATGCTGAAATAGGAAGAAAGTTCGGGGCGGATGTTCCCTTTCTGAGGGATGTCGAACTGGCTGGAGACAAGAGCAGTACCTGGGATGCGTTACGTTATGTGGTACAGGAGTACCGGAAACGAGGAAAAGAATTTGAACTGGTAACTCTGTTACAGCCAACTTCTCCGATGAGAAACGCCCGGAATATTAGGGAAGCATATGAAGTGTTTGAACAGAAATCTGCGGATGCGGTCATTAGTATTTGCGAATTAGAACATTCCATTCAGATATGCAACAAATTAGGCGAAAATGGTTCAATGTATAATTTTATTGACAGCAATAAAGTTGGAGCCAGACAATTGTCGGATACTTATTATCGATTGAATGGAGCAATCTATATTCAGAAAACAGAGCTGCTGATGAATAAGCAGAATTTTTATAACGAAAAATCTTATGCCTATATTATGGATCAGAGACATTCTGTTGATATTGACAATGAACTTGATTTCTTATTTGTCGAGACGTTAATGAAAGACAATAAAGATTAATTTTTGCAGTCGATCATCCGATATATAGACTGTAACCTATCATGGAGCGATAGGAAAAGAACATGGAGGTTCGTCTATGAAAACAGAACAGTTGATAACATTTCTGATTTCCCCGGAGCAGACAATCGTAGAAGCAATGCAGAAGATAGATGCGAATGCAAAGGGGATTCTTTTTATTACCAATATAGATAGAAAATTAATAGGGGCGATTACCGATGGAGATATCCGCCGCTGGCTGATTAAGACAGGAAATCTGCAGGAACAGATAAGCCGCCTTATGAACCGCAATCCTAAGTCCGTGTATCGAAGGGAAGTGGCGTCTGCGCAGGATGTGATGAGACGATATTCGATCACTGCATTGCCTGTGCTCAATTCAAAGGGAATCGTGATTGACATTCTTTTTGAACAGGAGCAGAAAATCGAGGTGAGGGAAGGAAGTCTCTCTTTAGATAAAGTGCCGGTAGTCATTATGGCAGGAGGAAAAGGAACCAGATTATATCCTTATACCAAGATTTTGCCCAAACCGCTGATCCCGATTGGGGATATTCCGATTATGGAACGGATTATTGATAAATTCAGGGATGTTGGTGTGACGGATTTTTATGCGACTGTCAATTACCGCAAGAATATGATCAAATCTTATTTCAATGATACGGCAAAAGATTATGAAATAAAGTATGTAGAAGAAAATCAGCCTTTAGGAACAGCAGGAAGCCTGCGGCTGATAGAAGAAGATTTTGAACAGCCTTTTATCGTGACGAATTGTGATATATTGATTCACGCAGATTACGAAGATGTCTACCGGTATCACAGGGAAAGCGGCAACGAACTGACAATCGTTTCTGCACTAAAGAATATTGTAGTACCCTATGGTGTTATCCATTCCAGCGAAAATGGTGCAGTGCAGTCTATGGAGGAAAAACCGAAGCTGTCCTATTTTGTAAATACTGGTATGTATATACTGAACCCGGAATTAAAGAAGGAAATTCCAGAAGATACCTTTTATCATATGACGGATCTGACAGATAAGTTGTTGAAAGAAAACCGCAAGGTCGGCATGTATCCGATTAGTGAGGATTCATTTCTGGATATGGGTGAGTTTGAAGAGATGCACCGTATGGAGAAAAAATTGGATTTGAAGTCAGAGTAGGTAGAGTAAATTACAAGAAATAATGGGTTTACATAATAAATTGAAATTGATAATAGTATTATAAGTAATTAGACGAAAGAACGAGGAATATAGAATGAAGAAAGTACTTGTAACAGGAGCAGATGGATTTATTGGAAGCCATCTGACAGAAAGCTTATTAGAAAAAGGTTATGATGTAAAAGCCTTTACCTATTATAATTCTTTTAATACATGGGGATGGTTAGATACATTACCAAAGGAAAAATTGGATCAGATCGAGGTGTTTAGTGGAGATGTCAGAGATCCGAATGGAGTGAGAGAGGCAATGAAAGGTGTCGATCAGGTTTTTCATCTGGCGGCATTGATCGCCATTCCATTTAGTTATCATTCACCGGATTCCTATGTTGATACAAATATCAAGGGTACATTGAATGTTTTGCAGGCGGCAAGGGATTTGGGAACAGAGAAGATTATGGTGACATCTACATCGGAAGTATACGGAACCGCACAGTATGTTCCGATTGATGAGAAGCATCCGTTTCAGGGGCAGTCGCCGTATTCTGCAACGAAAATTGGTGCAGATCGTCTGGCAGAGAGCTTTTACCGCAGCTTTAATCTTCCGGTTGCAATTGTCCGGCCGTTTAATACGTTTGGACCAAGACAATCGGCAAGAGCGGTTATCCCGACGATTATTACACAGCTGTTGGCTGGCAGGGAAGAGATAAAACTTGGTTCTTTGACTCCGACAAGAGATTTTAATTATGTAAAAGATACAGCTGCAGGATTTATAGCAATCGCAGAGTCGGATAAGACCATCGGACAGGAGATTAATATAGCGACACAGCGTGAGATTTCCATTGGAGATCTGGCGAAAGAAATTATTGCACAGATTAACCCGGATGCAAAAATTGTATGTGATGAGCAGCGGCTACGTCCGGAAAAGAGTGAGGTAAATCGTCTGCTTGGAGCAAATGCGAAGATAAAAGAACTGACAGACTGGAAGCAGCAATACACCTTTGAACAGGGGATTGCAGAGACGATCGCATGGATCAGACAGAATATGGCTGCATATAAGACAGATATTTATAATGTGTAGAAGCAAAGATGATGTAAACGGAATCTGTGTGCAAGATTGATAGAGTTATTGTTTTAACAAAGGAAAGAAGGAAGAAGAAAGTGAGTCGATTTATCCCATTGTCAATTCCGAATTTTGAAGGAAATGAGAGAAAATACGTAGATGATGCAATAGATCAGGGCTGGGTATCTACAGGCGGAGCCTATATTACAAAATTAGAAGAACAGATGGCAGGATTTCTTCATGTAGAGAAAGTGGCTGCCTGCCAGAGTGGCACATCTGCATTACATTTGTCGTTGTTGGAATGTAATGTACAGCCGGGAGATATGGTGATCGTGCCGACATTGACTTTTATTGCAGCAGTGAATCCGGTACATTATCAGCTTGCAGAGCCTGTATTTATGGATTGTGATGACAGCTTATGTATGGATCCGGTCAAGCTGCGGAAGTTTTGTGAAAAAGAGTGCCATGTAGAACAAAAACAATTAATTCACACGGCTTCTGGCAAGAAAATAAAAGCGGTTATTGTAGTGCATGTGTTTGGAAATCTGGCAGATATGGAAAGCATTATGGATATAGCGGAAGAGTATCATTTAAAGGTGATAGAAGATGCCACAGAGGCGCTGGGTTCACATTACACAGAGGGACGTTTTGCCGGAAAGTATGCGGGAACGATCGGAGATTTTGGAGCATACTCATTTAATGGGAATAAGATCATTACAACCGGCGGTGGCGGTGCAGTGACAGCAAAAGATGCAAAAACGGTTGCACATATGCAGTATATTTCCACACAGGCAAAGGATGATCCGCATTATTATATTCATAATGAAGTCGGATATAATTATCGCATGACAAATTTACAGGCAGCGCTTGGTGTGGCGCAGATGGAAGAACTGCCTGAGTTTATAAAGAGAAAACACAGTAATTATGAATTATATCAGAAATTGTTTGAAGGATTTACGTTTGGAAAATTATTAGGTTTTCGTGAAGGTACTTATTCGAACCAGTGGTTTTATTCTCTGGAGCTTCCGATGGAAAAAGTCAATGGTTCTTTAAGGGATATCATCACAAAGCTGCAGGAAAGAGGTGTACAGACAAGGGCAATCTGGGGATTGATCCATGAACAGCTGCCGTATCAGAATGCAATAACATATGAGATGGAGAAAGCGCCTTATTATAGTAAATGCATCTTGAATTTCCCAAGCAGTACACAGATCACAGAAGATGATATTGTTTATGTTGTGGAACAGATCAAGGATGTACTAATGTCATAAGGGATGGTAAAATGCAGGATATTATTTTAGTTGGCTCCGGTGGCTGTATGAGGGAAATTGTGTGGCAGATGCAGGAACAGAATAAATCAGCAGAAAATTGGAATATATTAGGATATGTTGATAGAATGCCGCCGGAAGAACACAGCAGCGTTACAGTTGGAAATGAAACCATAAAATATATTGGGAATGATGATTATTTGCTGGCAAGAACAGAATTGACAAACGTGGCAGTTTGTGTGGGAGAGCCAAAGCTTCGAAAAAAAATTGTAGAGAAATTGAAAAATAATAAAAATATTATTTTCCCGAACATAATACTTGGTGATACAAGAATTTGTGAGGATGTGCAGATGGGGAAAGGCTGCATTATCAGTATGGATGCAAGAATCTCAACCAATGTAACGCTTGGGAGTTTTGTTTTTATGAATACTGGAAGCAAAGTATGTCATGACGGAAAGTTAGGTAATTATGTAACCTTAAGTCCGGATGTCACATTAGCAGGAAATGTGGTAGTCGGCGACAATACAGAAATTGGTATGGGTGCAAATGTGATACAGGGTATTACGATTGGAACGAATACTGTGATTGGTGCAGGATCGGTAGTTGTGAGAGATGTGGAAGATCATTGTAAGGCAGCCGGAGTACCAGCGAAAGCCTTTAGATGATAATAAGTCTAAAGGCTTTTAAAAGTTTTAAGAGAACTATTTCATTTGCGAATAAGATGGGTTATACTACTATAAATGATAATTAACTAAAAAGGTATGGAGTAACGACAGTTTTATGTTGGAGGAGTTTTGATTTGCCAGAAAGAAAAGGTGATGCATACGATTACTACATTGCCGGAAATGAAGATACAGATCTGTTTGAAAAAATATTTTTGGTAGACGATATTGTAGAAGAAATTTGCAAACCGGATAAATATTTTTTGATTGGAGAAAAAGGATCTGGAAAAACAGCATATTCGGTGTATATGTCGAAATCTGATAAGATAAATAGTTTTTGTTCCATTTCACTTGTGGAAAATACGCTGTATCAGAGATTTCTTAATATGAAAAGACAGAAAGCATTGGAACTTTCAAGTTTCAAAGATGTATGGATTAATTTGATTTATTTGATTCTTGCAGAAAAGATCAGAAAAGAATATGGTGAGACTTTTTTTAGCAGCATTAAGTATAAACAATTATCGAAGGCAATAGATGTTTTTTATAGTGATGCTTTTAAACCGGAATTTGTGAATGCCTTTGAATTTGTTGACAATGCCTGTGCATCTATTAATTCGATGATGAAACAGGGGCTGTTTTCAACTGGAACTAAGGCATCTGCGGAAACGTCCCAGAAGTATGTGGAACAGAGTTTTCAGATTAGTCTTTTGAAGATAAGAGATGGTTTTGAAAAAGCATTTACGAGTGTTAATTTGAAAAAACCAACGATTTTGTTTGTGGATGGCATTGATGCAAGACCAAGAGATATTGATAATGAGCAGTATTTTGAGTGTTTGGTTGGACTGGTAAATGCAGTTTTAGAAATGAATCAATCATTCCTGAAAGAGAAACAGATCAAAATTATGTTGCTGATCCGACCGGACATTATGTATAAAATGCCAGTTCATAATATGAATCAGAAGCTTAGAAATAATTCGGTGTTGTTAAATTGGGTAACTTCTTATCGCAAATATATTGATTCAAAGTTATTTAAGATTGCAGACGATTATTTTATGAAGCAGCAGGATTATTCATATGAACTGGGAGAATGCTGGAATTATTATTTTCCATACAAGGTGGAATATCAGGAAAAATGGAAAGCACCAGATAATCCGTTTGTTGAATTCTTGAGGTATTCCTTATACAAACCAAGAGATATTTTAACCATGTTAAACGAGATGGTTGATGCAACAAGTGGTATGCAGTTTAAACATTCTGATTTTGAAGGTATTTTATCCAATTATTCGACGTATTTAAAAGGCGAATTGAAAGATTATATGTTAATTTATATGGATGATTCAGATTATAATAATTTTAGTATATTCTTTGATTATTTTCAGGGGCATAGAAATTTCAATTATAAATTTTTTGAGGAAAAACATTTAGAATATATAAAGTATTTAAGAGAATTAGGACGGAAGATTCCACCGTTTATGGAGACTGCGAGTGAAGCCTTACAGCTTTTATATGATACGAATATCATTTGTTATAAAATATATGAAACTTTGCCAAATGGCAAGCGGAAGAATAAAATGTTTTGGTCATATAAGGAACGTAATTATGCAAACATGCAGCCTGAAGTAAAGAAGGGCGGCGAATATTCATTTCATATGGCATATGCGAGAGCCTTTCGATTGTTTTAAAGTAAATATCATAGGATGATCACAAGGCCTTTAGATTATAATAAGTCTAAAGGCTTTCTTCAAAGATAGCAAAAAGGAGGCAGAATATGTCAGTGAATGTTGCGATTGGAGTGCAGGATTTTTCAACATTGATAGAAAACCATTATTTTTATGTGGATAAAACAGCCTTTTTGAAGGAATGGTGGGATAGTGGTGACAGTGTTACACTGATCACGAGACCAAGACGTTTTGGAAAGACGTTGACCATGAGCATGACGGAGCAGTTTTTCTCAATGGAATATGCGGGACGATCTGATCTGTTTGAGGAGCTGGAAATCTGGAATGACGAGAAATACCGCAATTTGCAGGGAACGTATCCGGTCATTAGTCTTTCATTTGCAAATATAAAAGAACCAACCTATGAATTGACACAAAAGAAAATCTGCGACCTTATTGCACAATTATATTTCAAATTTGATTTTATAACAGAGAGCAATGCTTTGATTAAGGAAGAAGTGAATCTGTATAAGAAAATCATGAATCATATGGACTATGTAGATGCTACGCTTTCGTTAAACTATTTATCAGGATTTTTATATAAATATTATGGGAAAAAAGTGATCATTTTATTGGATGAATATGATACTCCAATGCAGGAAGCTTTTGTAGATGGTTACTGGGATGAACTGGTGACATTTACAAGAAGTCTTTTTAATTCAACTTTCAAGACAAATCCGGCATTGGAACGTGGCATTATGACAGGCATCACACGGGTGAGCAAGGAGTCCATTTTTTCCGATTTGAATAATCTGAAAGTAGTTACAACGACATCTGATGAATATGCCACAACATTTGGTTTCACAGAGCCAGAGGTCTTTGAAGCATTGGGAAAGTGCGGATTAGACAGTGAAAAGAGCGAAGTGAAAAGATGGTATGATGGTTTTATTTTCGGGGAATATAAAGATATTTATAATCCGTGGTCAATTTTAAATTATCTTGATTCACAGCAGTACACAACATATTGGGCAAATACAAGTGCAAACAGTCTGGTGGCAAAATTAGTCCGTGAGGGAAACCGCAATATCAAGAGTAAATTCGAAAAGCTGCTTTGCGGAGAGTGTATATGGTCAGAAATTGATGAACAGATTGTTTATGATCAGCTCAACGGTAATGAGCAGGCAGTGTGGAGCCTTCTGCTGGCAAGTGGTTACTTAAAAGTCCTCTCTTATGAAAAGTACAAGGATATTCCGGAGGGAACTGAGCCAAAGTATCAGCTGGCACTTACGAATCTGGAAGTGAAACTGATGTTCCATCGAATGATTCATGACTGGTTCGCAATGGCGAGACCGGATTACAACGACTTTATTAAAGCAATGTTTGCCGGTGATGTGGATGCGATGAATGAATATATGAACCGGGTGGCCTTGCAGACATTCAGTTATTTTGATACCGGAGACAGAGCATCAGGAGCAGAACCGGAACGGTTTTATCATGGATTTGTGTTAGGTTTGCTTGTTGATCTGCAGGACAGGTATTATCTGAAATCGAACCGGGAAAGTGGTTTTGGAAGATATGATGTCATGCTTGAACCAAAGAACCCGGGAAAGGATAACGCAGTGATTCTGGAATTTAAAGTGCGCAGCACAAGAAAAGAAAAAAGTCTGGAAGAGACAGCGCAGTCTGCGATCACACAGATCCGGGAAAGAAAATACAGCGAAGAACTGAAAATGAAAGGAATTACAGTAAACCAGATTAAAGAGTACGGTTTTGCATTTGAAGGAAAGACCGTGTTGATCGTGGACTGATCGTCACAGCAAAGGAGGTCAAAATGGGACTTTATTTGAATCCGGGGAATGAAGAATTTCGAAATGCAGCGATTCATTCTAAAATATATGTTGATAAAACTGAGATGATTAAATTTACAAATTCACAACTTTTTGGTGAACATAAAAACATCTGTGTCAGCAGACCACGGCGTTTTGGAAAATCAATGGCAGCCAATATGCTGGTGGCATATTACAGCAAAGGCTGCGATTCGAAGGAATTGTTTGAAAATTTTAAAATAGCAGATGACAGCAGTTTTAAAGAACATTTAAATAAATATAATGTCATTCATTTAAACATCCAGCAGTTTTTGGGGCGGACAGAGACAATACATGAGATGTTGGAATTGCTTTCACGAAAAGTAACACGCGAATTGAAGCGGGAATTTGCAGATGTGACGTACTACGAAGAAGACTTAGTGTCTGTGATAGAAGAGATTTATGCACAGACACACAGCTTTTTTGTTTTTATTATTGATGAGTGGGATTGCATTTTCCGTGTAAAAGGGGAAGATACAGAAGCACAAAAATTGTATCTGAATTTCCTGAGAGATTTGTTAAAGAACCAGCCTTATTGCATTTTGGCTTATATGACCGGAATCCTTCCGATTAAAAAATATGGAGAACATTCTGCCCTTAATATGTTTGATGAATATTCCATGACCAATCAGCGTGAGCTGGCAGAATTTACAGGATTTACGGAGCAGGAAGTGCAGGAATTGTGCCCGCAGTATGACATGTCATATGATAAAATGAAACAGTGGTATGACGGTTATGATTTAAAAGGGATACAGATTTATAATCCGAGATCAGTCGTAATGTCACTTTCAGGACATGATTTTGACAGCTATTGGACCAAAACAGAGACTTATGAGGCATTAAAAAAGTATATCCAGATGGATATGTATAATTTGAAAGAACTTGTAACGAGACTGATTGCGGGAAGTTCTATTGAGATAAATCCAGATAAATTTCAGAATGATATGACTACATTTGCAAGTGCAGATGATGTCTTGACACTTCTGGTACATCTGGGATATCTGACTTATGATTTTGATACATGTACCGTTCATATCCCGAATCAGGAAGTACAGAAGGAATTTATTAATTGTATTGAAGATGGTGGCTGGGAACCGGTTATGGACGCAATCCGGAAATCCGAAGAGCTGCTTGCAGCCACAATCCGCGGTGAGGAAGAAACGGTTGCCCGGATGATAGAGAATGCACATCAGGAGAATACATCCATACTTGCCTATAATGATGAAAATTCATTGGCATGTGTGATCGCACTTGCGTATTATTCAGCGAAGAAGAATTATGTAGTATACCGGGAACTTGCCGGAGGAAAAGGATTTGCAGATATGGTGTTTGTTCCAAGAAAAACGACACAGACACCGGCAATCGTTGTAGAGCTGAAATGGAATCAGACAGCGGAAGCAGCGATCACACAGATCAAAAGAAAACAGTATGTCGAAAGCCTGAAGGATTACAGGGGCGAAGTGATACTTGTTGGGATCAATTATGAGAGCAAAGAGTTAAAGAAGGACGATTATAAAAAACATTCCTGCAAAATTGAGCGGATCACCATGGCATAATAGAGGGAAGGACAGGAGTTTCAGATATGGATGACGCACAGGCACAGCAGACCAATCCATTATTTGGTATTATTCCAAAAGAATTTTTCACACCGCTGGCATCGCCGAACAGACTTGTATATTGGGACTGTCTGTGCCGGTTGTTTCAGGCAATGAGTGCACAGCTTTCCTTTGGGATCGAGAGAGAAATCCTTGTGGATGAATTACAGTTTTATTTTGAACAGAATCAGGCAGCGGAATTTGAGGAAGATGACATAAATGGCATGGATTCCAGAAAAAAGGCAAATGAGATGCTGCGCTTATTGGAGAAGTACGGCTGGCTTGAGGTTGAGACGGATAAGAGTTATGTGCAGAGAGTCAATTTTTATGATTATGCCGTAAAAGTCATGAAAACGCTTCTTGAGATTTCAGACGGACGAAAGGTGGAATATCAGGGCTATATTTATACCATTTACAGTCTTGTGCGGACCAATACGGATCATCCGGCTGTTGTGTTACAGCAGATCCGGGATAATACGGATATGCTGATCACAGGACTAAAGAACCTCAATTCGAATATCAAGCATTACATTGATGAACTGACAAAGCATAAGACCGTAGCGGAGATTATGAATGCGCTGTTTAATGATTATATTACGAATATTGTAGATAAAGCTTACCACAGATTACTGACTTCAGACAATGTGTCAAAGTTCCGGCCGGAGATCATAGAGCGGCTGGAAGCAAATGGGCATAGCTCACGTTATATCGCAAAGACGTCGGAAGAGTTGGCAGCGATCCGGGAGATACCGGTCGGGCAGGCAGAAGAACTGGTATATCAGACATTGCATGAGATTGTGGAAGCGTTCCGGAATATGGATGATATTCTGGCAGAGATCAACCGGAAAAACACACAATACCAGAGGGCGGCGGTAAACCGTGCAAAGTTTCTGCTGGCAGGGACGGAAGATGTCAGAGGACAGATGAAAGAAATCCTTTTATATATTGGAGAGCAGATGGAACAGAGCCAGCTGGATCTGAATGGGATTTATGAGATCGAGTATCTGGACAATCTGGTGAGGCTGTTTGGAAGCAGTTTTATTGATGAGAAATCGTTTTACAGCCCGATCGAGGGAAAGAAAGAGTTTCATCCGCAGGAACTGACAGAAGTAATGCCGGATGTGGAACTCCGGCAGGAAAAGCTTCGGAAGATGACCGAAAAGATGCAGCGCATTTTAAGCCCGGAACGGATAGAGCGGTTTGTAGAAGAACAATTAGGAGACAGGGAAAAAATCTATGCGTCTGAGCTTCCGATGGAAACAATGGATGATTTTATCAGGCTGATCTATGTCAGACTGTATGGTTCCAGAAAAAAGATGCGATATCGGATTGAAAAGGCAGAAGGTGCGAATAAAATCAGTGGAGAGTTTGATTTCCCGGATTTTGCGATCATAAAACGCTGACAGCGCATAGCAGAGGGAGAGCAGAATGGATTTATTAAATGGCATGCTGCAGAAGGATCAGGATGAATTCCGCAGAATATGTAATAAACTGATTAATGTATGTTTTATATGCAGACAGAATCAGGCAACAAAGAGTGATTACTATTTTATACAAAAGTACAAAGAAAAGTTTGAAGAATTACTGGGAGTGCTTGGTTACAGATTAGAAATGAATGAGGAATACGGCGTTGTGCAGCTGACCAACGCCCTGAACACAAACAGGCAGAATTTAAAATTATATGAGACCGTTATTTTGCTGATATTGCGCATTTTGTTTGATGAGAAAAAAAGAGAATTGTCTGTGAGTGATGAAGTCATTGTGAATCTGGGCGATATTCAGGACAAGTTTTTAAGCCTGAAGATCCGTGACAAAATGATCGACAAAACAACGATGGGAAATGCGCTTCGTCTTTTCCGGAGATATCAGCTGATCGAGCTGCTGGATTCGGATCTGAAAAATGAGGAGTCCAGAGTTTTGATCTATAATTCCATCCTGATGGCAGTGCGGGTTGAGGACATCAAAAGTGTCTATGAAAAAGTTGACAGTTATAGGAAAGGAAAATTAAAAGATGAAGAAGCTGACCAGACTGAAACTGATTAATTGGCATCGTTTCTCGGATGTCACGATAGATTTTGGGGACTCAACTCTGATTTCCGGCGAAAATGGAGCCGGAAAATCCACACTTTTAGATGCGATCCAATTTGTTGTGACCTGCTCCACAAATCATTTTAATAAGGCTGCCCATGAGAACGGCAAGAGAAAGCTGACCGGTTATATCCGGTGTAAGACCGGACGTGAAAATCATCCTTATGAGAGAACCGGAGAAATCAGTGCGCATGTCGCATTGGAATTTTATGAGGAGAGCAAGGAAAAGTATTTTGTCATCGGGGCAGTGATCGATTCGGCGACTGAAGGGCAGGAGACAGTCGTGCGTTATCTCATGGACAATGTGATGTTAGAGGATGAGATGTTTAAGATCGGAAACAGACCACGGACCATCACAGAATTCAGGTCGTTTAACAATAAAAACATCAAATTATTTGCAAAGACGAATGCGGAAGGCAAAAAGATGATGAAACAGCGTTTTGGAAGAATCGAGGATAAGTTCTTCCAGCTGATTCCAAAGGCACTGGCATTTAAACCAATTGATGATATCAAGGATTTTGTCTATTCCTATGTGCTGGATGAAAAAGAAGTCAATATTGATCATCTGCGCGAAAATGTAAGAAGCTATCAGGAGCTGGAAAAAACGCTGGAGGGTGTGAAAAACAGAATTGAAAAACTGTCAGAGATCGAATGCCACCACAAAGCAGTGGTGGATTGTATACAATCTGACCGGATGTATGAATATTTTATGGCACAGTCGGATCTGGATCTGACCAAAGAACAGATCGGCGTTCTGCAGGATGAGATCAGGCGCGAAAGTTACCGTCTGGAACAGCTGAATGCAAAGTGCAGCAGCATGAAAAAGGAACTGGAGAATAAGGAGGAAGTCCGCACACTGCTTTTAGCGGAACTGAACGCCAACTCAGATTTCCAGACGTTGGAAAAGCAGAAAAAATATCTGAAAGAATTACAGGAAAAAGAAGAAATACAATATCAGGAAAAGAAAAGACTGTTAGAGAGCGGAAAAAAAGCAGGACAGAAAGTAAAAAGACTGCTTGAAATACCGGATGTGGATGAATGCATGAAGCAGTATGATGAGCTGCTACACCGGCTGAAGGATACGGAGGACGTTGTTAGTGCACAGGAACTGATTGACCGGGCGATCGCTTACAAGAAGCATATGAGTACAAAACTGCAGAGGAAAAATTTAGAGATCCAAAGCCGGCTGAATGAGATCGCAGCAGACCTGCAGGAGACAGAGCAGCGGATCAGTAATCTGAAACAGCACCGGTTTTCCTATCCCTCGGCAGTCCAGCTTCTGATGTCGCGTGTGGAGCAGGAATTGCTCAAGATCGGAAGGACGGCAAAGCCGAGGATTTTGTGTGAAATGTTAGAAATCACGGATGAGACATGGAGAAATGCAGTGGAGGGCTATCTGAATACACAGCGATTTTATGTGTTGGTAGAGCCGGAACATTTTGACATTGCCCTTGGTATTTACGAAAAACTGAGAAGAGAAAAGAAAGCATACGGTGTGGGACTGATCAATTCCGGCAAACTCGAGGAATATGACATTGCACCAGCAGGAAGTCTGGCAACAGTTGTGGAGTCGAAGAGTATTTATGCGAAGCGGTATGTGAATATGGTTCTTGGTAAGGTACATATGTGTAAGAGAGTGGATGAATTAAAACAGTATCCGGTTTCTATCACACCAAATTGCATGCGCTATCAGAATCATGTCGCATCTGCGATCAGACCGGAAATCTATACAACTCCATTTATCGGCAAGAATGCATTCAAAGTCCAGTATGAGCAGGCACTGCAGAAAAAGGAGGATTTAAACCGGCAGAAAATAGAATGCAAAGACCGTATGACACATATGGAAGTGACGCTGCAATGGCTCGAGTGGGATGATGATACAGATGTGAAGTATAGGATTACAATTGTATCAGAACTGAAAAGGACAGGACTTGAGATTGAAAAATGTGAGACGGAGATCCGTAATCTGCAGCAGAATACGACCATGATCGAAAAGCAGATCCGTGCGGATGAAATGCGGAAAGAGTGTGAGGAACTGAAAAGCCACATTTCCAAAAGTGACAGGGAAAGCGGAGCCTGCGAACTGAAAATAAGCAATGCAAAAAACAGGCTTGTGGAGTGCGAGGATGAGTGCATACACAAGAATGAACTGATCACAGACATTGCCCAGAAAGCAGAAAACGAGATCGTGCTCTGGAAGAAAGAATACGAAAAACAGACCGGTGATAAGACATTAGAGCAGTTCCGGCAGAATTTTGACCGGAGACGTAAGGCGAATAATACAACAAAAGAGAATGCGGATAAGAAAATGACAAGTGCGATGTACGATTACAAAACGGCATTTGATTTTGGTGCAGCAGCTACGTTAGAAGCATATCCGGAGTATGCGGCAGTTCAGGAGAGACTGGTGAACTCCGAGCTTCTGAATTATGAAGAAAAAGTAAGAAAAGCAAAATTATCGGCAGAGGAAGAATTCCGGGAACAGTTTTTATCCAAGCTTCAGGAAAATATGAAGCAGGCACAGGGAGAGTTTAGAGAACTCAATAAGGCATTGAAAGATATCACCTTCAGCAATGAAAGATATGAATTTTTATATTTGCCGAGCAAAAGCTATGGAAAATATTACGATATGATCATGGACGATTTCAATGTAGTGCAGGGAGAGTCCATTTTCAGCGGTCTGTTTCATGAGAATCATAAGGAAGTCATTGATGAACTATTTTCAAAGCTCGCACTGGATCAGGACAATGGGATCAAGGCATTAGATGAATTTACGGATTACCGCACCTATATGGATTATGATATTAAGATCACACATGAGGATGGCAGCTATTCTCTTTACTCTAAGGTTTGTGAGGAAAAGAGCGGAGGCGAGACACAGACCCCGTTCTATGTGACGGTAGCCGCATCCTTTGTCCAGTTGTACAATAATAATATCGGCGGAGAGGCAATCGGGCTGGTGATGTTTGATGAGGCATTTAACAATATGGATGATGAGAGGATCGGGGCAGTTCTTGAGTTTATGAACAGACTGCCGCTTCAGATCGTGATCGCAGCGCCGCCGGATAAAATCCAGTATATCGGTCCGAAAATGCAGGAGACATTATTAGTACTGACAGACGATAAAGTAAGCTTCGTGGAGGAGTATCGTTATGCATCCGGTCGAAAATAAGATATTGAATGATCTATTGGACAAATACGAAAACAGTAAGCTCTCCAGAGGAGAAAACCAGAGAGCGATCCATATTGCATTTCCGTTCAATAAGAAGACGATGCCAAAGTATTTCGATGAGAGCTCGCTTGAGATAGAAACCATTCACGCAGCCGCAGAACAGATGGAGCGTGAGGGACTGGTCGCAATCGCATGGAAAAACCAGAAGCCCGGATATATTATCGAGAAGCTTGTACTCTGTGAGGATCATGTGGAAGAGGCATATGAGAGGCTTGGCAGGAAGCCGAAGAGGGAAGCCGAGGCACGTACAAAACAGATTTTGGAGCAGTTTTATCAGAAAACGCAGGGTGAGATAACAAGAAGCTTTTTGTCCCGCATGATAACGCGGCTGGAAAGCGAACAGTCAGTAAAAGAATATCTCGACATTATGGATCATAGGAAAACAGAACAACTGATTGACACTTTAGATAAAGTAGAGCAGAACAGGAAAGAATGTTATATCAGGGAATTTTCCATAGAACATTTTCATGACAGCAAAGTATTCGAGACACTGATCCCAAAAATCTGTAAAATATTCCGGGAGGAAAATGAAGAACTGACAGGATTTGAAAATGAAGAAATTCTTGCGGAGTATCAGATTTATAAAACGCCGGGCTATGTGTATATGAAGGGAAACGTACAGATTTACAGCGCTGGGAAGCAGGCTGTAGATATCAGTGCTTTCCCGGAAGGAATCGCTGTTGCGGTGGGGAGTGAGGAGGATGTACCGGATATCTGTCCGGATCAGACGATTGATAAAGTATTCACAATTGAAAATCTGACTTCTTTTTACCGTTTTAAACAGGAACACAGTCTGGTGATCTATCTTGGCGGTTATCATGATCGCAGCAGACGAAATCTGCTGATGCAGATTTATCAGAAATTGCCGGATGCACAGTATTATCATTTTGGAGATCTGGATGCAGGTGGATTTTATATTTTAGAACACTTGAAAAGAAAAACAGGGATCCCATTTCAAATGTTTCAAATGGACATTGAAACATTGAAAAAGTATGAGGATTATGCGAAGCCATTGACAGAAAATGACAAAAAGCGGTTGATGCAGTTAGAAAAAATGGAACTGCCGGACGAAGAGAGAAAACTCATCACTTATATGTTACAAAAAGGAATAAAGCTGGAACAGGAATGTATTTCCGAATCCCAGTAAGGAGCATAGATCATGTGGAAACTAAAACAGATTTTTGATGGAGAATACGGCTGCGAAGAGCGGCAGCCGGGAGAAAAAGAAAAATGTCTTGTGATTCTCGCAAATGAAGAGGGAGAAGAAAAGACATTTGAGGCGAATGAGGACTGGATTGCGGCAATCGAAAAGCTGTCAGCAAATCCGCTCATGAAAATAATTATCAGTAAGCCGATGGCGAAAGACTGCCAGTACAAAAAGATTGTGGTGGAGAAGAAAGGCGATGGTTATCAGGCGGCAAAGTATACAGAGAAACAGGTGTTTCACGATAATTTTGGCGCAGAAGATCTGCAGGGCTTTTTGATGGAAGCCATACATGATACATTCCTGCAGGTAAATGCATGGGATGAGAAAAAAGAATACAGTCTTCTGATCTCAAAGAAAGGTGCGGTGACACTCAGGGCGAAAGCTTCAAAAGAAGAACCAGACACAGTCACAGAACATAACCGGAAGAAAAATTATATTTTGGATGAGGGACAGGTGATCCCTCCGCTGGTGGATATGGGTATTTTTACCGGAGAGGGAAAAGTAGTAAAGTCCATGTATGATAAGTTCCGCCAGATCAACCGTTTTATCGAGATGATCGATGATGCGATCCGGGAATATAAAGGTGAGGAAATCCACATCATTGATTTCGGATGCGGAAAGTCTTACCTGACTTTTATCATGTATTATTATTTTACAGAGATCCGGCATATGAAAGTGCAGATGCTTGGACTCGACCTGAAAAAAGATGTCATCGAAAAATGCAACCGGGCGGCGGAGAAATATGGCTATGACAATCTGCGCTTTGAGCTAGGTGACATCAATGGATTTCAGACGCCGTTTGACGTGGATATGGTCGTGACGCTCCATGCCTGTGATACTGCGACTGATTTTGCACTCTACAATGCAATCACATGGAATGCAAAAATGATTTTTTCCGTACCATGCTGTCAGCATGAGGTGAATAAGCAGATCCAGAGTGAGGATTATTCCCTGCTCACAAGATACGGCATTATCAAAGAGCGTTTTTCAGCGCTGACAACAGATGCGATCCGGGCGAATCTTTTGGAGTGCTGCGGATACAAAACCCAGCTGCTGGAATTTATTGACTTTGAACACACACCGAAAAATATTTTGATCCGTGCGGTCCACCGCCCGGTCTTACCGTCCTCTGCGAAGAAAAAATATTTAGCGGAAGTGGAAAACATGTGCAGGGAATTTCACTTAGAGCCAACCCTGTATACATTATTGCGGAACGATTGCAAAGTATGATAGTATAAATGGAGCAGAAAACACAAAGGAGCGCAGGTATGGAAGATATTTTAGCAGCATTTCCGGATAGAGAAACATTTGACCGTTACTGGGAGGAAAATTATGTTCCGGTAACTTATGAGGATGTAAAAGAGGCATTTGAGGATTTCGTGACCTCCGCAGGCGGACACATCTTTTTGTCCGATTACGAGGAGGGTGGATGCATTTCCAAAGAGGATTTTAAGGACAATCTTTCCCAGGAGGCGCAGTTTGCCTTTCAGGATGGTCTGACGGAAGTATTTTATGACAAAAACCCGGATTTATATGAGACAGCCTTTGCTATTTTTGAGGAGGCACAGATGTCTGGAAATCAGGATGTAAATGTGGCAGTTACGTTTCATGAAACATTTAACCGCCTGTATGCAGAGTTTTTAGATCGTTTATTTGAAGAGAAAGGCAGTATATGGCAACGTTAGGAATTCCACAGAATACCATAGAGGTTTTACAGAAATATAATTTTAATTTTCAGAAGAAGTTTGGACAGAACTTTCTGATCGATACGCATGTGCTTGAGAAGATCATTGAGGAGTCCGGAATCACAAAGGATGATTTTGTTTTGGAGATCGGACCTGGAATCGGCACAATGACGCAGTATCTCTGCGAGAATGCAAGAGAAGTGGCGGCGGTGGAGATTGATAAAAATCTGATCCCGATTCTGGCAGACACACTCAGCGCATACGACAATGTGGAAGTCATCAATGATGATATTTTAAAAGTAGATATTAATAAGCTGGCAGAGGAAAAAAATGGAGGAAAGCCGATCAAAGTTGTGGCAAATCTTCCATATTATATCACGACACCGATCATTATGGGATTATTTGAAAGCCATGTGCCGATCGACAGCATTACGATCATGGTGCAGAAAGAAGTGGCAGACCGTATGCAGGTGGGACCGGGAACGAAAGAATATGGGGCACTCTCCCTTGCAGTGCAGTATTATGCGAAACCCGAGATTGTTGCGATCGTTCCGCCGAACTGTTTTATGCCTCGCCCGAATGTCGGAAGCGCAGTGATCCGTCTCACAAGACATAAAGAAGTGCCGGTGCAGGTGAATGACGAAAAATTAATGTTTAAGATCATCCGTGCATCCTTCAATCAGCGCAGAAAGACGCTTGCCAATGGCTTGAATAATGCGCCGGACATTCATCTTTCCAAAGAAGTGATCCAGGAAAGCATTGAGGAACTTGGCGTTCCGGTCACCATCCGTGGCGAAGCACTGACACTTCAGCAGTTCGCACAGCTCAGCAACATCATCGGCAGCAAAATAAAATTTGATTCATAAAAGCTGACTCCGTCTCATATACTTGTATATGGGATGGAGATTTTTTATGCACAGAAAAAACTTGGCAAAAAGAATAAACACGATGCTGACCATACTTCTGCTCTTGCTGCTCATACCACTTTTTCTCACCATTTTTTGCCAGAAAATGCAGCTGGAAAAATTGCTGGGCAATGTAAACCGGACAGCGGAAAAAGAGGAGGATGCGGACATGCTTTTTTGCATTGTCGCAAAGGAGATAAGCGCAGATGCACCGGAGGAATGTATCAAAGCCCAGTGTGTGATCGCCCGTACAAACCTTAAGGCAGCGGAGGAGATGGGGACAGAACTTCCGGGGAGTATGACAATGAGCGAATTACAGGAGCTGTGGGGCGACTATTTTTCCGAGGCGGAAGAGAAGATAAAGGAGGCGATACAGGAGACAGACGGAGAGACGCTGCAGTACCGGAACCATTACATATATGCGGCATACCATGCAGTGAGTGCGGGCAATACAAGAAATATGGAAGAATTATATCCGGATTCGGATATGCCCTATCTTTCAGGTGTGGCATGTTATGAGGATGCACAGGCGCCGGATTATCTTTCGGTGCTGTATCTGGATCAGGAGATCACGATCGAAGAGAAGGATAGTGCCGGGTATGTCACAAAGGCGCAGATGAATGGGAAATCCTACACAGGAGAGGAACTGCGTGGGGAACTTGGGTTAAAATCCGCAAATTTCAACGTGACAGAACTGGAACCTGGCAAGATCCGGATCGTAACGAAGGGACATGGACACGGATTTGGCCTGAGCCAGTATACAGCACAGAAAATGGCTGAAAAAGGGGAGGATTACAGAAAAATTTTACAGTATTTTTTTCCCGGTACAGAGCTGGAAAATGTGGAATGAAAAACGATTCCAATTACTGTGAATAAACCGTCTGAATGTGGCAACACTATTGTTAATAGCAGGAAATGTATTCTGCTAAATAAACAATGGACGGTGAAAAATATGAGAAAGAATCACGGGTGGGCAGCCTTCTGGCAGAAAAAACAGTATATCATTGCAGGCACGCTGGTAATCCTTGCAGCAGTCGGCATGACTGTTTTATATAGCAGAGGACAGGAACAGGAGAGAAAGCAGTTGGAACAGGAAATTGCAGCAGAGATGGACACGGAGAACCAGGATGTGGCAATGGAGGAAGAGACAGAGGCAGATCAGGTTGCTTCTATTTTAAAACCGCAGACACAGAGCACAGAGACAGCAGAGGTAGAAAAGGAGAGTGAGGAAGCAGACAGTGGACAGGAAGAGGTATCACCGACAGGAAACACTTCCCAGGCACTCCATTTCGCTGCGGAAGATGGCATTTTATGGCCGATGGAAGGAAATGTGATCTTAGATTACAGCATGGACTCGACGGTGTATTTTGCGACGTTAGACCAGTACAAATACAATCCGGCGGTCATCATTGCCGGGGATGTCAACAGCAAAGTTTATGCGGTTGCAAAAGGAAAAATCCAGAGTATTGAGACAAATGAAGTGACAGGATGTACCGTGACAGAGGATTTGGGAGATGGGTATCTCGCAGTCTACGGACAGCTTAAGGAACCGGAGTTTGCAGTGGGAGACTATGTGGAGGCAGGTCATGTGATCGGTTATGTGACAGAACCGACAAAATATTATTCTGTTGAGGGCAGTAACCTGTATTTTGAACTTCGAAAAGATGGGGTACCGGTCGATCCGATCGAATTTTTTGAATAGCAAAAATTTCCTTTTTCTTGAACACACGGAATTTCTGGATTATAATAAATTTTATTGAAATACCGAAAACAGGCAGAAAGGAAGAGACTGCATGGGAGTTCATGGATCAAATGACGTGGTAAATGCATGGAAACAGGAAGTTTTGAACAGCAGAGGAAAGGACGCAGAGCATACACTCAAATGCTGTCTTGATATAGAACGGTATGCAAAGGAACATAAAGATGCGGCACTTCTTGGTTTTGCATATTTTTACAGTGGGGAAACTTACTATCTGCTGAATGATGTGGAGCACATGTTCCGCAACATTGCGCAGGCAATCCATCTGCTAGGACAGACCGGACAGTGGGAGCTGATCGCAAGGTCTTACAACCTGATGGCAATCTCTTCTGTCAACAAGGGAAATGTGTCTGCAGCGATGGATTACTATCTGACAGGATTGAATTACTGCCGCAAATATGGGATTACTAAGATGGAGATCAGCATCATGCAGAATCTTGGTAATCTGTACATGGAAAATGGTGTGTATCACGAGGCACAAAGTTATTTCGAAAAGGCTCATTCATACTGCAAAAGTAATCCGGATGTGAAAGAAAATTATGTCGGACTGATGGCCAGTTACGTGAATCTGGCACGCTGCTATATGCTGCAGGGGATGTTAGATAAGACACATGCTTATATAGAAAAACTGGATGCGGAATGTGCGTCTTATTATGAGGATATTGACATTTTATATGTGGACTGCCTGAAAGCAAGATATTATCATCTGACCCACAATTATGTGAGACGAGATGCACAGATTCAGGAGATTGTAGAAATAATCAATAAAAATGTGCAGATCATGGAGGTGTTTGACGACCTTTGTGATTTTTGCGGGCTGATGCTGGAGATCGGCCGGGATGATGTGTTGTGGATGATCGTTGAGAAGCTGGATCGGATCGTGAAAGATTCAGGTGTGATCAATCTGCAGCGCAGAGTCATTTCCATTAAGATCAAAGGCTACCGCAAGAATCAGGACAATGCAGGTTATCTGCAGGCAGCTGGTCTGTATTATGAGCTTTCCGAGATCATGGAGCGCGAGAACAAAGATATGATCGTCAACATGCTTTATGTCAGAAGTTCTCTCGAACGTGCAAATGAGAGCCGCAGGGAGATGGAAGCAGTCAATGTGAAGCTGCTGAAACAGTCGGAGACAGATCAGATGACCGGACTGGCAAACCGTTACCGCCTGAATGATTATTCGGACAAAGTATTAGATTACTGTTATGAGCACAGGCTTTCGCTTGCAATGGAGATTTTAGATATTGACTTTTTTAAGCAGTATAATGACAATTATGGACATCAGCAGGGCGATGAGTGCATTATAGCAATTGCAGATGAGCTGAAAAAAATGGAAGACAGACAGACGTTCTGTGCGAGATATGGCGGAGATGAATTTATTATCATTTATGCAGGTGCAAGTGCGGAGGAAGTGTACGCGAAGGCAGCTGCACTCCGGCAGAATATTATGGATCTGAAACTGGAGCATTTATATTCCAAGGCTTTGCCGATCGTGACGATCTCCCAGGGTATTTCGTATGGAGTTCCGGAGGAAGGAAACAGGAGCTGGGATTTTCTACATACTGCAGATATGCTGTTATATCAGGTAAAGAAGAAAAGCAGAAATGATATCTGTATTGCGGATATCCGCGGACAGGAGTTGGATTTATCCTCAAAACAGGAAAAAGTGGAACCTTAGAGGAAAATTGGCATAAGTTATAATGAGCAATCCGCAATCGAACTATTGCTACGGCAGCTTTTTTAGAGGTGACGGGCATATCACATTTTTACAGGGGAAAAACAGAAATACATGTGGAGTGTACGACGACTGGATTTTGCTTGGATATGGATGAAAAACAGGGAGTATTCGATTGCTTTTCATATTAACCCAGCTTTCTTTTTCATGGAAGCCGGGGTACATAGATCGTGCCGGATGTGATACGGGTATTCTGACAAAATAGTTGACAAAATGGTGATAATATGCTAACATATAAGACTGCGCATTCGCACGAAAGGAAAATATATGGAAACAGTAAGATTTGATGAATTAGATTTATATCCACAGGTACTCCGTGCTATCAAAGAGATGGGATTTGAAGAGGCGACTCCGATCCAGAGTCAGGCGATCCCGGTTGTGATGTCAGGAGTCGATGTAATCGGACAGGCACAGACAGGAACCGGAAAGACAGCATCTTTTGGAATCCCGGTGCTTCACAAAGTAGACCCAAATAATAAAAAGACACAGGTGATCATCCTCTCACCAACCAGAGAGCTTGCAATCCAGGTGTCGGAAGAAATCCGTAAATTAAGCAAATATATGCATGGCGTGAAAATCCTTCCGGTATACGGCGGACAGGATATCAACCGTCAGATCAAGGCATTAAAAGGCGGTGCACAGATCATTATCGGTACACCGGGACGTGTCATGGATCATCTCCGCAGAAAAACAATCCGCTGCGAGGCAGTCAATACGATTGTTTTAGACGAGGCGGACGAGATGCTGAACATGGGATTCCGTGAGGATATCGAGACGATTTTGGAATATATCCCGGAAGAGGGAAGACAGACGGTTCTGTTTTCTGCGACCATGCCAAAGCCGATTTTAGACATCACAAAGAAATATCAGCATGATGCAGTGACCATTAAGGTGGTAAAAAAAGAACTGACCGTGCCAAGCATCGAGCAGTATTATTATGATGTCAAACGCAAGGACAAGACCGAAGTCCTGACAAGACTGTTAGATTACTACAATCCAAAGCTTTCCCTCGTATTCTGTAATACCAAGAAAATGGTGGACGAGCTTTCCGAGGAGTTAAAGAGCCGCGGTTATATGGCAGAGGGGCTTCACGGCGATATGAAGCAGGCACAGCGTGACCGTGTCATGAAAGCATTCCGCTCCGGACGTGTGGAGATCCTGATTGCTACAGATGTTGCTGCGAGAGGAATTGACGTTGATGATGTGGAAGCAGTATTCAATTATGACATTCCACAGGATGACGAGTATTATGTACACCGTATCGGACGTACCGGACGTGCAGGACGTACCGGACGTGCGTTCACTTTTGTAAAAGGAAAAGAGGTTTACAAGTTAAAAGATATCATGCGTTACTGCAAGACCAAGATCCTTGCAATGCCAATCCCATCTTCCGATGATGTGGCACAGATCAAGGCAGAGAAAGTAATGCAGGGAATCGGTGAGATCATTGAGAATGAAGATTTAAAAGAGATGATCGAGATCATCGAAAAGCAGGTCAATGATTCCGATTACACCGCAATGGATATCGCAGCAGCCTTCTTAAAACAGGCACTCGGTCAGGTGAATCTGGAAAACGACAGAGAGAATGGCGAGATCGACTGGGATAACACCGGAGCCGAAGAAGGTATGGTTCGTCTCTTCATTAACATCGGTAAAAAAGACCGCGTGAAACCGGGCGATATCTTAGGTGCCATCGCTGGAGAGTCAGGAATGCCTGGAAAACTCGTCGGTGCGATCGATATGTACGACAAATACACTTTTGTGGAAGTGCCGAGAGAGTATGGCAAAGAAGTATTAGAAGCCATGAAGAATGTGAAGATCAAAGGACGTTCCGTCAATATGGAACCGGCAAATCAGAAATAGAAAATAAAAAGAGAGTCTCTTTTGTGAAATTTTTAAGCAAAATTTCGAAAGAGACTCTTTTTTTGGTGTATTGCGCTACTTGAATTCGATTACATTTAATAGTATAATTTTTCACGGTTGTATAAATAAAAGGCAAATTAAGGAGGATAACACCATGGAGTGGAAGAATTTAGATACCCTTACTTCTTTTGAAGAATTGTCAAAGGTTGCAGAGGTTGACCTGACAAAAGTAATGTCCGGAGAAAACGGCGCAGAGCGTGTGAAGAAATACAGCACACCGATGGCAGAGGGACTTGCATATAATTATGCTGCAAAAAAAGTGGATGATAACACACTTGCAGCACTTGCAAAATTAGCTGAGGAAGCACAGCTTTCTGAAAAATTTGCAGCTCTTTATAATGGTGAAGTTGTGAATACAGGCGAGAAACGTCTTGTGCTTCATCATATGACACGCGGACAGCTGGGTGATGCAGTCGAGGCAGATGGCGTAGACAAACGTTCTTTTTATGTAGAACAGCAGAATAGAATTGCAGATTTTGCAAACAAGGTACATGCCGGAGAGATCACAAATGCAGCAGGTGAAAAGTTTACAACTGTAGTTCAGATCGGTATTGGCGGAAGTGACCTTGGACCACGTGCAATGTATCTTGCACTGGAGAACTGGGCAAAGAAAAACAACACATTCAAGATGGAAGCAAAATTCATCAGCAATGTAGATCCGGATGATGCAGCAGCAGTATTAGCTTCTATTGATGTTGCACATTCCATTTTCGTACTTGTATCAAAATCAGGTACAACATTAGAGACATTGACGAATGAGTCTTTTGTAAAAGATGCATTGAAAAATGCAGGACTGGATGCTTCTAAGCATATGATCGCTGTTACAAGTGAGACATCTCCTCTGGCAAAGAGTGATGATTATCTGGCAGCATTTTTCATGGATGATTATATCGGAGGACGTTTCTCTTCTACTTCAGCAGTTGGCGGGGCTGTATTATCCCTGGCATTCGGACCGGAGGTGTTTGCACAGTTCTTAGACGGTGCAGCAGAAGAAGACAAACTTTCTTTAAATAAAAATATGTTAGAGAATCCGGAAATGCTCGACGCATTGATCGGAGTTTATGAGCGTAATGTACTCGGCTACCCGGCTACAGCCGTTTTACCATACTCTCAGGCTTTGAGCCGTTTCCCTGCACATTTACAGCAGTTAGACATGGAGTCTAACGGTAAATCTGTAAACCGTTTTGGTGAGTCTGTAAATTACGTGACAGGACCGGTGATCTTCGGTGAGCCTGGTACAAATGGACAGCATTCCTTCTATCAGTTATTACATCAGGGAACAGATATTGTTCCGCTTCAGTTCATCGGATTTAAGAACAGCCAGATCGGAACGGATGTTGTGATACAGGACAGCACAAGCCAGCAGAAACTCTGCGCAAACGTTGCAGCCCAGATCGTAGCATTTGCATGTGGTAAGGCAGACGACGACCGCAACAAGAATTTTGAAGGTGGACGTCCATCTTCCATCATCATCGGTGAGGAATTAAATCCTAAGACACTTGGTGCTTTACTTGCTCATTTTGAGAACAAAGTTATGTTCCAGGGATTCTTATGGAATATCAACAGCTTCGATCAGGAAGGCGTTCAGCTTGGAAAAGTTCTTGCAAAACGTGTTCTTGCACATGACACAGACGGAGCATTAAAAGTTTATAGTGATCTGTTAAACATCTAGTCAGGGGTCAGATCATGAAAAGAGAATCTTTTAAATCACGTCTGGGATTTATTCTGGTAAGTGCCGGATGTGCCATCGGAATCGGAAATGTATGGAGATTTCCTTATGTCGTGGGCGAAAACGGCGGAGGGTTATTTGTCCTGCTGTATCTCGTGTTCCTGATCGCCATGGGACTTCCGGTTCTGACGATGGAACTTGCCGTGGGACGTGCAAGCCGTAAGAGTGCCGTGTTAGGTTACAAGGCGTTAGAAAAACCGGGAAGCAAGTGGCATCTTCACGGCTGGGCAGCGATATTTGGCTGCTACATGCTGATGATGTATTACACGACAGTTTCCGGGTGGATGATAACTTATTTTTATAAATTCCTGACGGGTGAATTTCAGGCTGGCATGGATGCGGAGGCTGCCGGGGCAGTATTTTCCAACCTGCTTGCAGACCCATTGCAGATGAGCTTCTGGATGATACTCACGGTCATTCTGGGCTTTTTTGTGTGCAGCAGAGGATTGCAGAATGGTCTGGAAAAAATAAGCAAAGTCATGATGAGTGCTTTGCTTGGCCTGATCGTGATTCTTGCGGTACACAGCTTTACTTTATCCGGTGCGGGTGAGGGTGTACGTTTTTATCTGATCCCAAATATGGAAACGGTGAGGGAAGTGGGCATTGGAAATGCCGTTTCAGCGGCAATGAATCAGGCGTTTTTTACCCTAAGTCTCGGAGTTGCAGCCATGGAGATCTTTGGAAGCTATATGGGTCGTGATAACAGCCTTGCAGGAGAAGGTGTCAGAATCTGTGCACTGGATACATTTGTGGCAATCATGGCAGGACTGATCATTTTCCCGGCATGTTTCAGCTACGGCGTGGAAGTCGGGGCAGGACCAAAACTCATTTTCATCACGCTGCCAAACGTATTTGTAAATATGGAAGGCGGTCGTATATGGGGAACACTGTTCTTTTTGTTTATGACTTTCGCAAGCTTTTCCACGATTATTGCGGTATTTGAAAACATCATGTCATTTTGTATGGATATGTTTGGTTGGAATCGGAAAAAAGCGGCACTGGTCAACTGTGTGATCATACTGATTGCCAGCATGCCATGTGTACTCGGATATAATGTGTGGAGTGATCTGCACCTGATCGGTGGCAGAGATGTGTTAGACAGTGAGGATTTCATTGTGAGCAATCTGTTGCTTCCGGGTGGTTCCCTTATTTATCTGTTATTCTGCGTCACAAAATGGGGATGGGGATTTGATAACTATCTGGAAGAAGCAAATACTGGAAAAGGTCTTAAGATCGCAAAAGGATTAAAACCATATTTCCAGTTTGTGCTTCCGGTATTGATTTTATTTATCCTAATCCAGGGATTAATCTGATTTTATTGATTCTCATCAGGGATTACTCTGATCAGGAGTTTACAACTTCGTACCAGTAGGAAGAACCATTTTCTATCATATTACAGTAGGTGTTGACCATCACTTCGCGGAACGGAGCGAATTCGTCAGCAAGTTCGAGCTTTTGTGGGTAAGTTCTTGTGACGAAGTCGATCTCTTCCGCGATTTTTCTTGCAACGGATGCATCTTTGATCGGCACAATGCCAAAAAGAGTGGAGCAATAAGTTTTGCTTCCCGTGCAGGAGGCAAGCAGAACTTTCGCAAAATTTTCCCACTCTGTCAGCAGAACTGCCTGTTCTGTTTCATTCTCAGGTGCGTATCCGAGCAGACAGAGATCCTTCATGTACTGTTTTAATTCTTTTTGCAGATGCCGTTTGTTGAAAAAAGAAATTCCGGCGGCACCGGATGCTTTGATCATCATCCATGCTTTCATGAAAGCATCGCTCTTTCCGTCTTTTCCATAACGTTTTTCCAGCAATTTCATACGGTAGTTGTCATTTGGAAGATCCAGCTCCAGGCTGATCGCCTGAGCGAGAATCTCTTTTCTTTCTTTGGCATTTTCTATTTCATAATAATGTTCCGGCCAGTTTTCGAGGTAATCAATCTGGGCGGGTTTTTCTTTTTTCAAAAGCATAGGGAAGTCCTTTCTCTGGTTTTTTGGGGAATGCGAAACTCTGGCAAAGTTGCTTTAAATTGTTCAAAATTAACAAAATTTTCGAAAACACGCTTCCGCTACGTGTCGCTGGTAGCGGTACTAAGAAGCTAGGCACAACTTGCAGTTGTACCTACCTTCTAAGAACCGGCGGTTCCCCAATGTCTTTCATGTCTTTTGTTGATTTTTCACAATTTTATTTATGCTTTGATGAGTTTCGCAATTATCCGTTATAGTCTTTCTTATATCATGAAGCACAGTCCGCAGTGCACGCCAGAAAAATCAGAGATTTTCCTGGCTGTCGGGCATTCGCCCTATCATAGACAGGAAAAATATTTCCTTGCCTGCAAGCAGTCAGAAAATATTTTCTCTGTCTATGGCACTGCTCATTGCTTACGCACATTATATCATGAATTTATATTGTTTGCATTGTTAAGTTAGGAATTGTTATGGGAACGAAAGACAAGTGAACGGTAATAGAAATTTTGTTATTGAGAAAAATAGTAAATAATGATGCTTGACTTTTCTGTTATCCTGTACTATATTCAAGATACCCCATAGGGGTATATCAAATATAATGAATGACAAAATCATAAGTGGTAGAAAATAATACTCAGATAACAAAATCAGGGTGCAATGGACAGAAAGGATGTGGAAGTTATGACATGTTGTTGTAAAGGCAATGAGGATGACAATGTAAAACATAAACAGCGTGATGAGCAGGAGAAGAAAGCGCTCATGACACGCTTAAGTCGTATTGAAGGACAGGTGCGTGGGATTAGGGCGATGGTGGAGGACGACCGTTATTGCGTGGACATTCTCACACAGGTGTCAGCAATCCAGGCGGCCTTGAATGGGTTTAACAAAGAACTTCTGGCGAGACATATCAAAACCTGTGTTTCGGAGGACATCCGCGAAGGAAATGAAGAGGCAGTCGATGAACTGTGCGGACTTTTGAAGAAACTGATGAAATAGTGTGCTCTGATATTCAAAAGCAGAACATAACAGGAAAGGACGACATACATGAAAGAGAGATTTGATGTTACAGGCATGACCTGTTCCGCCTGCTCATCCCATGTGGAGAAAAGTGTGGGAAAGCTTACCGGGGTGGAAAATGTCAGCGTGAATCTGCTGACAAACAGTATGCAGGTCGAATTTGATGAGAATAAACTTGATACAGCAGGAATTATCAAGGCAGTGGAGGACGCCGGATACGGTGCGGCGGTAAAAGACGGGCACGCAAAATCCGGGACAAAAACGTCCGGACAGTCGGACAGTCAGGAAAACAGCGGACTTTCAGCCGTAGAGCAGAATGTGAAAAACATGAAAAAACGGCTGATCGTTTCACTGATTTTCTGGATACCGTTGATGTATGTGTCCATGGGACATATGATTTATCAGTGGCTCAACATTCCGATGCCTCCGTTTACCATGAACTTTCTGCATGGAAATGAGAATGCGATCACCTATGCATTTACGCAGTTTCTGCTATTGCTGCCAATTTTGATCGCAAATCAGAAATATTTTAAAAACGGATTTAAGACATTGTGGCACAGAAGTCCAAACATGGACAGCCTGATCGCAATCGGTGCGGGTGCGGCAATTCTCTATGGTATTTTTGCAATTTACCGTATCGGTTATGCGATGGGACATGGCGACATGGCGGTCGTACATCAGTATGCCCACGACTTATACTTTGAGTCAGCCGGAACAATCCTGACACTGATCACCATTGGAAAATATCTTGAGACAAAGTCCAAGGGAAAGACAAGCGAGGCAATCACAAAGCTTTTGAATCTCGCGCCAAAGACGGTGACGGTCGTAAGAGATGGTGTGGAGCAGGTCGTGGATGCAGCAGATGTGGAAAAAGGAGAAATCTTCCTTGTAAAACCGGGTGAATCGGTTGCAGTGGACGGTATCGTGCTGGAGGGAAAATCTTCTTTTGACGAATCGGCGATCACAGGTGAGAGCATTCCGGTGCCAAAACAGGAGGGAGACACGATTGTCTCTGCATCCATGAACAAATCCGGTCTGATCCGCGCAAAAGCAACCAAAGTCGGCGAGGATACCACAATCGCACAGATCATACGGCTGGTTGAGGAAGCTTCCTCAAGCAAAGCCCCGATTGCAAAAATGGCGGATAAAATTGCTGGAGTTTTTGTGCCAACCGTTATTACCATTGCATTGATCACAGGAATTATCTGGCTGATCTCCGGTGCAACGTTTGAGTTTGCAATGTCAACTGCGATTGCAGTGCTTGTGATCTCGTGTCCGTGCGCACTTGGTCTTGCAACGCCGGTAGCAATCATGGTTGGAACCGGAAAAGGTGCAGAGAACGGGATCCTCATCAAATCCGGTGACGCATTAGAGACGGCACATCAGATCGACACCGTTGTGTTAGATAAGACGGGAACTATCACGCAGGGAAAACCTGTCGTGACAGATATTATCTGTGCTGCCGGAAAGAATGCAGATAAAACGCAGCTTCTTCAGATTGCAGGAAGTCTTGAAAAAGGCAGCGAACATCCGCTTGCAGAGGCGATTGTAAACTATTGTGTGACAAACAATATTTCCCTGGAAAAAGTAACAGATTTCAACGCTTTATTTGGAAAAGGAATCGAAGGTACAGTGTCCGGTACACATTATTTTGCAGGAAATGAGAAAATGATGGAAGAGAAAGGAATCAGCCTTTCCACAGAACAGAAAAACCAGATCCAGGCACTTGCCAAACAGGGCAGGACACCACTTCTTTTTGCAGATGAAAAACAGTTCCTTGGAATTGTGGCAGTTGCAGATGTGGTAAAACCGACCAGTAAAGAGGCGGTACAGAAATTCCGTGATTACGGCATACATGTCATTATGTTAACCGGTGACAACGAAGTGACCGCACAGGCGATCAAGGAGCAGGTTGGTATCGATGAGGTGATCGCCGGGGTTCTGCCAACACAGAAAGAGGAGAAAATCTCAGCCTTAAAACAGGCAGGACATAAAGTAGCGATGATCGGTGACGGCGTCAACGATGCACCGGCACTTGCCTCCGCAGATGTGGGAATTGCGATCGGGGCAGGAACAGATGTAGCAATCGAGAGCGCTGATATCGTATTGATGAAAAACGATTTACTTGACGCTGTAGGTGCAGTAAAATTAAGCAAAGCCGTGATCCGCAACATCAAAGAAAATTTGTTCTGGGCATTCTTTTACAACAGTATCGGAATCCCGCTTGCAGCTGGTGTTTTGTATCCGCTTTTCCAGATAAAATTGAACCCAATGTTCGGTGCAGCAGCCATGAGTCTGAGCAGCGTATGTGTGGTAAGTAATGCACTCCGGTTAAGATGGGTAAAACTGCACGATGCGAAAAAGACACAAAGTGAACCGTATCAGGATGTCGTTGCAAGTACAATTGCAGATATTAACCAGCACAATGCACTGGATAATAATATAAAATCAACAAACAATGATAAAGGAGAATCAACTATGACAACAACAATTTCAATCGAAGGCATGATGTGTGCCCATTGCCAGGCACATGTAGAGAAAGCATTAAAAGAGGTCGCAGGCGTAACAGAAGTTACCGTAAGCCTTGAAAACAAAAATGCAGTCGTAACAGGCGATGCTTCTGTAGAAGCATTAAAACAGGCAGTTGTAGATGCAGGTTACGAAGTGACAGATGTGAAATAAAGCATTTTCGAAAGCAAATTTTAATATAAAAAGGATATCGCATGGAATTACCATGCGATATCCTTTTTTAGCGGAGATAGCGGGATTTGAACTCGCGCGCCGGAACATTTACCGACCTACCGCATTTCGAGTGCGGACCCTTCAGCCACTTGGGTATATCTCCATAGAAAAACGTGATACGCTTTTCTTTTTGTATAAAAATACTTGTTTAGTATACCATATTTTCTATAATCTGCAAGCTTTGAAATAGTTGTACCTGTTAAAAAAATATATTATAATCTAGATTAGCAATGGAATCATTTAATATAGTAATGAGAAAGGACTGTTTACGTATGAAAAGAATCGGAATGTTGACAAGCGGCGGTGACTGTCAGGCACTGAATGCTGCTATGCGTGGTGTGGTAAAAGGACTGAGCAATAATGTAGATGAACTTGAGATATACGGATTTCACAATGGATACAAAGGGCTGATCTATGGAGATTACCGTCTTCTGACGTCAGCAGATTTTTCGGGAATCCTTACGAAAGGTGGAACAATCTTAGGATCTTCCCGTCAGCCATTCAAACAGATGCGTGTGCCGGATGAGAATGGTCTCGATAAAGTGGAGGCAATGAAGCAGACCTACCATAAATTAAATCTTGACTGTCTTGTGATCCTTGGCGGCAATGGAACGCAGAAAACGGCAAACCTTCTCCGGGAAGAGGGCTTAAATGTGGTTCATCTTCCTAAGACGATCGATAATGATATTTATGGAACAGATGTCACTTTTGGCTTTCAGAGTGCAATCAACATTGCAACAGCGGCGATCGACTGCATTCATACGACAGCAGCTTCCCACAACCGTGTATTTATTGTGGAAGTTATGGGACACAAAGTCGGCTGGCTGACGTTATATGCAGGAATTGCCGGTGGTGCGGACATTATCCTGCTTCCGGAGATTCCATATGATATCAATAAAGTGATAGCAGCTATCAACAGGAGAACAAAAGCAGGAAAAGGATTTACAATCCTGGCTGTAGCAGAGGGAGCGATTTCTAGGGAGGATGCTTCACTTGCGAAGAAGGCATACAAGGCAAAAGTGGCCGACCGCAAATATCCATCCGTTTCCTATGAGATTGCGGATCAGATTTATGAAGCAGCAGGCGTTGAGGTTCGTGTTACGGTTCCGGGACATACACAGCGGGGCGGAAGCCCATGTCCATATGACAGAGTGCTCTGTACCAGACTTGGCTCTGCAGCAGCACAGGCAATCATTGAGGAAGATTACGGCTGCATGATTGCAATGATCAATGGAGAGACAAAACGTGTGCCATTGGCAGAGGTTTCCGGCAAATTGAAAACCGTTGATCCGGACTGCCAGATGATTCAGGAAGCAAAACGTATCGGAATCAGTTTTGGTGATTAAAAACATAAAAAATGAATGCCCGGCAAACTGCATCGTCAGAGCCGGGCATAACTAAGAGAGGAAAAACAGCATGTCATATACGGCGTTGTACCGGAAATTCCGTCCACAGGAATTTGAAGATGTAAAAGGACAGGATCATATCGTAACAACTTTGAAAAACCAGATAAAAGCAGATCGTATCGGACATGCCTACTTATTTTGCGGAACAAGAGGAACCGGTAAAACGACGATCGCAAAAATTTTTGCAAAAGCAGTCAACTGTGAGCATCCGGTGGATGGCAGCCCTTGTGGGGAATGTCCGACCTGTAAAGCGATTGCGGCGGGTAGTTCCATGAATGTGATCGAGATCGATGCGGCGTCCAACAATGGTGTGGACAATATCCGTCAGATCCGTGAGGAAGTGGAATACCGTCCGACCGAGGGAAAATACAAAGTATACATTATCGATGAGGTTCATATGCTTTCCATAGGAGCGTTCAACGCACTGCTAAAAACGTTGGAGGAGCCACCGTCATACGTTATTTTTATTCTTGCCACAACGGAAGCACACAAGATTCCGATTACGATTTTATCCCGTTGCCAGCGATACGATTTCCGGAGAATTTCCATTGATACGATTGCAGGACGCCTGACAGATCTTATGGAAAAAGAGCAGGTAAATGTGGAGGAGCGGGCAATCCGTTACATTGCCAAGGCAGCAGATGGTTCCATGCGGGATGCATTGAGCCTTTTGGATCAGTGTATTGCATTCTATCTCGGGCAGGAACTGACATATGAAAAAGTGCTTGAGACGCTTGGCGCAGTTGACACGGAAGTGTTCAGCCGTTTGCTCAGACAGATTTTGGATAAAAACGTGACCGGGGCAGTTCAGGTGATTGACGGGATGGTCATTGAAGGTCGCGAGATGGGGCAGTTTGTCACAGATTTTACATGGTATCTGCGAAATCTTCTTCTTGTCCAGAGCTCAGATAATATGGAAGACGTACTTGACATTTCTGCGGATAACCTTGCATTGTTAAAAGAAGAAGCGGAAATGGTCGATCCGGAAATCTTAATGAGATACATCCGTATTTTTTCAGAACTCAGCAATCAGATCAAATATGCAACGCAGAAGCGTATTCTGATTGAAATAAATGTAATAAAGTTATGTAAACCAGAAATGGAAAAAGATTATACATCACTCATAGACCGTGTGGACAGTCTGGAAAAAAAGCTGGAAAAAGGTGTTGTTGTTGCACAATCCCAAAGCCCCAGGCAGGGCAGTGAGGTAACTGCATCGGAAGAAATTGCAAAAATGGAGCTCCCAAAAGCAATCCCGGAGGACATCAGACAGATTATTGGAAACTGGAAGGGGATTCTGTCCCAGCTTACCGGAATTACCAAAACATATCTGAATAAGGCAGTTCCAACACTTGGATCAAATAACTGCCTGCTTCTGGTATTTGAAGATCCGAATGCGTATGAGTACATTTCGGAAAATCGGTCGGAATGCCAGGACAGTTTAAAAATGATGATCGCAGAGCGCATTGGAAAAGAAGTGGAACTTCAGGTAAAACAAAATGACACCGGACATGCAAGCGAGGAAATTTATCCGGATCTCAGACAGCTTATCAACTTTGAGATTGAGGAAGATGATTTCTAATTTCTGGTGGACGAATCTTAAAAATTATATTATCATGAAGCATAGAGTCATGATTGTTGCCGGATGGGATCAGCCCGGGGGTCTGATAGATCATGAAATGAAATTATTACGGAGGAATTACAATGGCAAAAAGAGGTGGATTCCCAGGTGGTATGCCGGGAAATATGAATAATCTGATGAAACAGGCACAGAGGATGCAGCGTCAGATGGAGGAAGCTCAGAAAGAGTTAGAAGAAAAAGAAGTAACTGCAACAGCAGGCGGCGGAGCAGTTGAAGTAACAGTTTCCGGAAAACATGAAGTGATAAAGATCAAATTATCCGAGGAAGTTGTTGATCCGGATGATATCGAGATGTTAGAGGATCTGATCGTGGCGGCGACCAACGAGGCATTCCGTCAGGCGGAAGAGGACAGCAGCCAGATGATGTCCCAGTTGACCGGTGGCCTTGGCGGTCTGGGAGGCGGATTCCCGTTTTAAGCGATGGATTATTACAGCAGCCAGATTAGCAAGCTAATCGAAGAATTGTCAAAACTTCCCGGAATCGGAAGTAAATCGGCGCAGCGTCTTGCATTTCATATCATCAATATGCCGGAAGAACAGGTCAGGCACTTGTCCGGCGCGATTCTGGAAGCCAAGCAGAATGTGCGTTACTGCAAGGAGTGCTGCACATTGACGGATAAGGAACTGTGCCCGATCTGCAGCAGCGACCGGCGAGATCATGAGACGATCATGGTGGTGGAAAATACGCGCGATCTGGCGGCATATGAAAAGACAGGAAAATACAACGGGGTCTATCATGTGCTGCATGGGGCGATCTCCCCGATGCTGGGGATCGGGCCGGGCGACATCCGGCTCAAGGAGCTGATGACTCGCCTGCAGAAAGAGGAGGTTCGTGAGGTCATTATCGCAACCAACTCAAGCCTGGAGGGCGAGACGACCGCGATGTATTTGAGCAAGCTGATTAAGCCGACAGGGATCCGGGTGACGCGAATCGCCAGCGGCGTTCCGGTCGGGGGCGACTTGGAATATATTGATGAGGTAACACTTCTGCGTGCACTGGAAGGCAGAGTGGATCTCTGATATAGACTGCAATGACAGAAGGAGGATGTGAGAGTGGCAAAAAGAAAACCAACCTCTTCGCAGGTTGCACAGAAAGCAGGAGTTTCTCAGGCGACAGTATCTATGATACTGAACCGGAGAAATGATGTTTCTTTTTCTGCGGAAACTGTAGAAAGAGTGGAATGCGCCGCGCGGGAGCTCGGATATGAGCTGCCTCACCGCAAAAATAAAAACAGTACCAAAAAAGAAAAACTGATCGTTGTGATCTGTCCGACACTGACCAGCCCATATTACGTTCTTCTTTTACAGGGTATCGAATCCGTAGCAAATGAAAAAGGCTACGGTGTTTTTATCTGCAATACTCAGAGGGATGCAGGGCAGGAAGAAAAATATCTCCGGATGATCAGTACGATCGATCCACAGGGAATCATTTATGCATGTAATCCCCATCCGGATTTTCAGAAAAAAGTTGAAGAACTGGCACACAGAATACCACTTGTTATTATCAGCAATAAAGAAAAGACAACGA